>Ga0265342_10000575_pt1 | contig 38824 bp, 40 predicted proteins | sample 4CB327metaG_FD_203125 | JGI IMG/M metagenome (GOLD analysis project Ga0265342, IMG submission 203125) | Rhizosphere microbial communities from Carex aquatilis grown in University of Washington, Seatle, WA, United States - 4-CB3-27 metaG | ecosystem: Host-associated > Plants > Roots >... | reverse complement strand
GCGCCGCTCTCTTTCGCCGCAGCCACGTGAGCGGCGATGGCGCGGCCGAGGGCGAGCGCCGCTTGCTCGCGCGCTCCGAGCACCGTCGCGCGCGTCAGGCTCGCCACCGCAAAAAACAGCGGAACGAAGGCGAGTAGCATCAACCCCGCGAGCGCCAGGACGATTTGCAGCCGAAGGCCCATCTGGACGCCGGGCGCCACGCGGCGGGGCGAGGGGAACTCCGAGACGCTCACGCCCCGTGACGCTACCGGAGGACGCGAGTCAGCGCACTTGCCACGCGGTCGGTCCCGGCGGAGCCGCGAGGTAGTCCGTCATTGCGCGCCACTGGTCTCGCGTCAGGTGTACGCGCTTCTCGTGACGCGCGAAGGCCCCTTCGAGCTTTTCCCGGCTGCGCGTACCTGGCTCGGGGGGTTCGTGACACTTTCCGCACTTGCGATCGTGAAGTTCTGCGATCGCCGCGTCGCGCGAAGGCGGTGCCCCGGCGCTTGGCGCCATCGGACCGCAAGCGACCGCAGTCAGGAGGAAGGTCCAGACCGCAACGCGGCCGATCGACCGTGCGGGGCGCAGCCTCATAGGTTCAACCCGAGGACGGAGCGCACCCAGCATGGGCCGTAAATCTCGCCGGGCAGGGGCTTGTTCGTGTTGTTCAAGTCCGCGTAAAGTCCGGCGGTCCACCACAGCTTACCGAAGTTCAAGTGCACGGTCGGGCCGACGAAATGGTGGATGCGGTTGTTCACGACATCGATCTGGTTGTCGCCGACGGTCCCGAATTCACCACGGGCCCAGTACTCGAGGCCTGGTTGGAACTCGGGGCTCACCTGGAAGGTAAGGCCGGTCGTCGGATTGACGACGAAGTGAAATGACCGGGCGGCGTCGAACGGGCGCTCTTCGCTCTGCTCCACCCAGAGATTGGCCATCCAGTGCCAAGGTCCGAAGCGCTTCGCCAAGAGCAATTTCTCTTCGAGAGAGGTCTCGTCGTGAAGCGTCTCGAGCTCGAGGTAGAGGCCGACGTCGACCGGCCACTGTCCCGCCTCGGCCAGCCGCCCCCGCACCTCCCACTTGAATCCGTCGAACGACATCGTGTTCGAACCACCGTCCGTCGCGTTCGGTTGGGCCTCGAATACCTGATAAAAGCCGAGCTCGATCCGATCGCTCAGGCCGTATTCGAACTCATTCTGGAGCTGGTAGGCGGGCTCCCAAATACGCCCGTTCGGAGCGTCGACGCGAAGGGGGGTCATGTCCCCGTAGAGCTCGAGCTCGAGCTCTCCCTGGTCGAGGGTCTCGTACGGGTACGTGAACGGAAGCGGACGCGGAGTCGCCAACGCCGGACGGCAGAGGCCGAGCACAAGGAGGCTCACAATGTATTTGATAATCGTTTTCAACGACACAGTTCATCCACGAAAGCCGGCGCGTTGTCAAGCGCCTCGGCGGCGCCCCAGCCGTCCTACGCCCGAGGGGTAGAGCGGCAGGCCGCGTCAGGCCCTGATCCCGAACGCCTGCTCGAGAGCGAACGCCACGCCTCCGCCACTCTCGACGGTCTCCGAGAGCACGTCCGTCGCCTTGGCCTTTACTTCGTCGGGCGCCTGACCCATCGCGAACGAACGCCCCGCGAGCTCGAACATCGACACGTCGTTGATCCAATCGCCGACGCACACGGTGTCCTCGATGCGGACCTGCTCGTGTCCGGCAATCCAGTGCAGCGCCGTGCCCTTTGTGCCCCCGGAGGCGCGGACGATGATGGCCCACAGTCCCGCGTGCGCTGCCCGACGGATTGGGAACATCGCGACGACTGCCGCAGACGACAGGTCGCGCGCAATCGCGGCGACTGCGCTTTCAATTCGCTCGAGCGGCCCCACGGCGATGGCTGCAGTGACGCCCTGCTCGCTGCTCCAGAGCGCGTGCTCGAAGACGTCTGCTGCGGGCCGCAGATCCTTCGACCAGGTCGTCACATACTCGATGAAAGGGGCGCCGGCCGAGTCGTGGCCGATGGCGTCCTCCGCGAAGACGAACGTCGTAAGCTCCGCCTGCGCCAGCGCGCGCCGCAGGAGCGCCGCCTCGACCCCGCGAACACCGAGGTGAAGCAGCGTCGCGTGCGCTCCTGCGTCGACCAGGTGGCTTCCGTCCGCACAGCCTACAGCGCCCCGCAGCCCGATCCGCGCAGCGACGGCGCGGGTGCCGGAGTACAGCCGGCCCGTGATGATGCTCACCAGCACGCCCTCGGAGAGCGCGACCTGGAGCGCCCGAAGATCGCGCGCGTGCGGCTCTCCGCGCACGTCGAGCAGCGTGCCGTCCAGATCGACCGCGATGAGCCGCCGACGACTCAAGCCGAAGCGGGATACACGGACACCTTGCGCTGCGTGCGCGAGCGCCACTCGTATTTCACAGTGCCGTCGACGAGAGCGAACAGCGTGAAGTCTTTGCCGAGGCCGACGTTGCGCCCTGCGTGGATCGACGAGCCTACCTGCCGGACGAGGACGCTTCCCGCCGTAACGAGCTCGCCGCCGTACACCTTGACTCCTCGCTTCTGCGAATTGGAGTCGCGACCGTTGCGCGTGCTGCCTGCACCTTTTTTGTGAGCCATCGCTGCTCTCCCGTGATGTCGCCGTCAGGCGACGATGTTCGTGATCTCGAGGGCGGTGAACGGCTGACGATGGCCGCGCTTACGACGGTAGTTCTTTCGGCGCCGGAACTTGAAGATGATGATCTTGGGCCCAAGGTCCTGGCTCACGATCTTCGCCTCGACCTTGGCGCCGCTGACCTTCGGCTTGCCGAGCTTCAGCACCTCGCCGCTCACGAGCAGCACTTCATCGAACGTCACCGCTTCGCCGACGCCGCCGGGGAGCTTCTCGACACGAAGCTTGTCGCCCTTCTCGACCCGGTACTGCTTGCTGCCTGTCTTGAACACCGCGTACATGTGTCCCTCTTGCGTGCCGCGTCCGACTCGAACGGCGGCGGGGTTAATCGGGGGCGGAGTTATAGAGGCGGACGAACGATTTGTAAAGGCAAACGCCTCGTCACGGCTGTCACGCTTATCCGCCTCGCCTCGCCGCGCCGCGCCAGGCCCCGCCGGCTTTGCTCGCGCTGCTCGCCCTCCCGCAACAGCGGCAACACCGGGCGGACCTTCTGCCGAGCGGCCTTCTCGCCCGTCTTCGTGCTACTGCCCGCCTTTGCCCTCCCCGTCGGAGTTCCCCGCCTCCCCCTCTCCCCCCGTGCGCATGGCGAACTATCTGGCCCTCGTTCTTCACGCGCATCTCCCTTTCGTGCGCCATCCCGAGCACGCAAGGCACCTCGAGGAGCGGTGGTTTTACGAAGCGCTCGTCGAATGCTACCTCCCGATTCTCGACTCGTTCGACCGGATGGCGGCCGAGGGGGTCCCGTTCGGGCTCACGATGAGCGTGACGCCGCCGCTCGCCGCAATGATGCGCGACGACCTTCTCCGGCAGCGGTTCCACGAGCACCTGGCGCGCATCGAGTCGCTGGCCGAAAGGGAAATGAAGCGCCTCTGGGGCGACGAGCGGTTCGCTCCCATCGCCACCTTCTATCGCGATCACTTCGCCCGCATGCGCGCGGTCTGGGACCGGCACCGCGGCGACGTACTCGGCGGCCTCGTGCGCCACTGGGACGCCGGCCACCTCGAGCTTCTCACGTGCTCGGCCACGCACTGTTACCTCCCGGGAATGCTCCCCGCCCGCGAAGGCATTCGCGCGCAGCTCACACTCGGGGTCACGGGATTCGAGCGAATCGTCGGGCGGACACCGAGCGGCGCGTGGCTGGCGGAATGCGCCTACCACCCGAGCTTCGACGACGAGATCGCGCGCGCGGGCATTCGTTTCACCATCGTCGACACGCACGGAGTGCTCAACGCCCGCCCGCGGCCCCCGTTCGGCGTCCACGCTCCCATCGCCAGCCCGAGCGGCGTCGCGTTCTTTGGTCGCGACGTCGAGTCGAGCCGGCAGGTGTGGTCGCGCGACGAGGGCTATCCCGGCGACGTCTATTATCGCGAGTTCTACCGCGACATCGGCTTCGACTTGCCCGAAGCAGAGCTGATGGGCGAGATCGCGTCGGACGGCTCGCGTCTGATGACCGGACTCAAGTACTTCCGCATCACCGGGAAGGGCGCAGAGAAGCAACCCTACCAACCGGGCGTCGCCGTCGAGAAGGCGCGAGAGCACGCCGCGGACTTCGTGTCGGAGCGCGTCAAACAAGCGAAGGCCCGCGCCGGATCCATGCCCGTTCCGGCGGTCATCGTCGCACCCTACGACGCGGAGCTCTACGGGCACTGGTGGTTTGAAGGTCCGATGTTTCTCGAGGCCGTGTTTCGCAGATTGCCCGAGACGGCTGGGGAGCTCGAGGCCATTACGCTCCGGCAGTATCTCGAACGACATCCCGTGACGGTGCAGGCTACGCCGAGCGCCAGCTCGTGGGGCGCGGGAGGGTACGGCGAGGTTTGGGTCGGTCCCGAAGCGGCGTGGACTTGGCGCCACGTCCACCATGCGACACGCTACGCCGCCTGGCTCGTGCAGAAATACAGGACCGTCGGAGGCCGGCGGGGGGACGCGCTCGATCAGCTCGTGCGAGAGCTTCTGCTTCTGCAGTCGAGCGACTGGGCGTTCATTCTGAAAATGGGAACGGTCGCACGCTATGCCGAGGCTCGCATACGTGCGCACGTGCATCGCCTGCGGCATCTCGGGCATCTGGTCGAGACCGGAGTCATCGACGAGGCAGACTCGCGCTGGCTCGACGACGTCCGCGGCAGGGACAACTTCCTCGCTCAGGTCACCGGCGACGAGCTGCGGTCCGCTTTCGTTGCGTGAGCCCAACGATGCTAATGTCGGTCCCGTGCTCCGCATCCAAGGGACGTACACAGCACTGGTCACACCATTCCGCGACGAACCCGCGCGCCCCATCGACTGGGAGGCCTTCGACTCGCTGCTCGAAGCCCAGGTTGCCGGGGGGGTGGCCGGCATCGTTCCCTGTGGCACCACGGGGGAAAGCCCGACGCTCAGCCACGAGGAGCACGCCCAAGTCGTCGAGCGAACGGTCAGGCGCGTCAAGGGGCGCGTGCAAGTCATCGCCGGGACCGGGTCGAACTCCACGCGGGAAGCGATCGCATTGTCGCAGCACGCGGCCGGCGCGGGCGCCGATGCCGTGATGGTCGTGGTCCCCTACTACAACCGGCCGACGCAGGAGGGCCTTTACCGCCACTTCGTCGAGGTCGCGTCGAACGTTCGCGTGCCCGTGGTCATCTACAACATTCCTGCGCGCACGGGGATCGACCTCGCTCCGGAAACGTTCGCACGGATCGCGGCGAGTGCGCCCAACGTCGTCGCAATCAAGGAGGCGACAGGGAACGTGCTTCGAGCGCAGAAAATCGTGCAGACCATGGGCGCGAGCGTAACCGTGCTCAGCGGCGACGACGCCCTCACGCTGCCGATGATCGCGGTGGGCGCCCAGGGCGTCATCAGCGTGACGTCGAACGTTCTCCCAGCGGACACGTCACGCGCCACGCGCCTCGCCCTCGACGGACGCGCGGATGAAGCGCGCCGCGCTCACCTCGATCTCATGCCGGTCCATGAAGCGATGTTCCTCGAGGCGAGCCCCGCCCCCGTCAAAGCGGCGCTGGCGATGCGGCGATTCACGAGCGATGTCGTTCGTTCTCCGCTGGTATCCTGTACCGAGGCGACACGCCTGGCGATCGCATCCGCGTTGGAGGGCTACGCGAGAGGGCGGAGCTGATGCGGTTGGCGATCGTGGGCGCCAGCGGGCGCATGGGGCGCGCCATCGTGGCGCTCGCGGCGGCGGACGACGTCGAGATCGTATGCGCCGTGGGTACGACCGACGTTGGGCGGGACGTCGGCGAGCTCGCCGGAATCGGGCCGATCGGCGTCTGCGTCGTGGATAGTCTCGCAGCTGTGGAGCGCTCTGCAGCCGACGTGGTCGTCGACTTCTCCGCGCCGAGCGCCACCCTCGCGCTCGCGCCAGTCGCCGCCGCGGCGGGCAGCGCTGTCGTCAGCGGAACGACCGGCCTCGGGGACGAGGCCCTGGCTGCCCTGGGTCGCGCGTCGAAGCGGGTCGCGGTTCTTTGGGAACCGAACATGAGCCTCGGCGTCCACATGCTCGGACGGCTCCTGGCGCAAGCCGTGGCGGGCCTTTCGGAGTGGGACGTCGAAATCGTCGAGACCCACCACCGCGCCAAAGTCGATGCACCGAGCGGCACCGCGCTGCGCCTCGCCGAGATCGTGCGCGCCGCGCGGCCCACCACCGCGCGTATGGTTCACGGCCGGCAGGGCAGGCCGGGCCCGCGGGCCGCCGACGAAATCGGGATGCACGCCTTGCGCGGCGGCGACGTCGTGGGCGATCACGTCGTCCATTTGATGGGCGGCGCCGAGCGCGTCGAGCTCGCCCACCGAGCGACCAGTCGAAACGTGTTCGCACACGGCGCCCTTCGCGCAGCGCACTGGATCGCCCGCCGTTCGCCCGGGCTTTACACGTTGGACGACGTGCTCCAAGTCAAAACGTGATCCGCACGTCGAGCGTGCCGGCCCGCGGTCCGATCGATGGCCAGAGCGCGACTCGCGGTTTGCTCGCGTCGCCTGCGACTTCGCCGTTCGCCGTTCGCGTCGGCGCGTGATCGGCGGCGATCAGCCACGCTCCCGTTCCCGCGAGCGCCGCGCCGACCCCCGCGAAGACCCATGCGAGCGTCGAGGCGCTGACGGCGTCCTTGCTCTTGCTGCACGCGTCCACAGCCAGCGGACGCGTCATTTCGGCGCACACGTCGGTGACGCTCCGGGGTATGGACTGGCGGTCGTTGGTGCTGTCGTTGCTGTCGCCGACCCACCTCGCCGCCTCGATCCCGCTCACGACCAGGGCGCCCGCGCCCAACGCGAGCGCCGTGTAGCCGATCGCCATCTGCGCGGGGAATCCACGCCCTGTCGCCGACGCGGACGATACGGAGGACGCGACTGCCGGCGGTTCCGGTGCAGGCAGCGGCGCGACGGCTGGCTCCGCGCGCGGGGGGATGGGCGTCGCGACGCTCGCCGCATCGGCGCCGGTGAGCTGGCCGAAGAGCTCCGTCGCAATGGCGCGAAGCGATGCGTCGCTCGGATCTTTCAGTCCGTCCGAGAAGGCCGCATGCGCCGTCACCGAGGGCTTGCCCCGCGTCCACAGGTGCAGCTCGGCCCTCACCCCCCCGGGGGTCGCCTTGTTCTTTTCCATGATACCCCACACGTAGTGGTCGGCTCGGAGCTGGTCGCCGATGCGCTGCAAGCAAGCGCCGTCGGGGCTGGGCGGGCACTTGAGCGCGATGGCCAGCGTCTCGAACGACTGGGCCGCCTCGATCAGTGACCAGCCTGGCGCTTGGAGGACCCGCAATCGGAGCGCTTTCGTGAGGGCATCCGCCTGGTCGTCAGCGTCTTCGGTCCAGATGGTCAGAACATAGACGGCAACGGTCTTCGCCGTCGGCGGGTCCGCGCGCGCGACCCGCGACTCGAAAAACGGCACGAACACCAAGAGCAGCCCGAGCGCAAATGGGATCCACCTCGCCATAGGCGAAAAGCCTAGCTCGGATCGAATCACGAGCCTGTCCGAAATGGCCGATCGATCGGACAACCCAGCCCGCAGTCGGGGATAATGCGCATAGCCAATGCGCATCACGGGCGGAATTTATCGGTCGCGGGAGCTTCGGGCGCCGCCTGGTCTGGCGACCCGGCCGACGTCCGACCGGGTGCGCGAAGCACTCTTCGGGTCGCTCAGCGCGAAAGGGGTCATCGAGGGGGCGTGCGTGCTCGATCTCTACGCCGGCACCGGGGCCCTCGCCCTCGAGGCGTTGTCACGCGGTGCGGCCAGCGCGACGCTCGTCGAGTCGTCCACGCACGCGCTGGCGGTCCTTCGTGCGAACGTCCGCGCGCTTGATCTGGAGCGCCAAACGCTCGTCGTGGGGACGGACGTCGGGCGCGCGGCCGGACGGATCACGGCCCGCGCCCCCTTCGGCCTCGTCTTCGCCGACCCGCCATGGGCGCTCGTCGACTCCGGGGATGCGCCTCGCGCGGTCGCTCATCTCCTCGGTGGCGCAGGGGTGCTCGCCGCGGGCGCGGTGGTCGTGCTGGAGCACTCGGCGCGCACCAACCCGCCGGCGATCCTCGGTCTCGTCCTCGGCGAGAAGCGGCGCTACGGCGACACGGCCCTCGCAATCTACAAACCCGCTATACTCGGCCCGCCTCGCTCATAAGCCGACGGGACCACTTCGAATGAGCCCCCCCACCAGCCGTCCCCCTGCCGGCGTACCCGCCCCGGGCGGCAGTGCGAAGTACGCCGCGATTGCCGCTCTGCTCATCCTCGGCATTGGCGGCCTGTTCGCCTGGCGCAACTTTTCCGCCAAAAGCGCCGCCGGTCCGGCCCCGGCGGCTCCGTCGATCGCTGTGCCGACGGCACCAACCAACCCGAAGATCGAAGACATCCCTCCTCCGCCGCCGATCGAGGAGAAGCCCGAAGGGGGGGCGGGGGGGCCCCGCATCGTGTACGTGCAAGCGGGGGGATGCGATGGCAAGTGTGTGGGGACGGCGCCGCCCGAGCTCAGTCAAGCGTTGCAAGTGCGCGGGATGCAGGCGCGCCGCTGCTACAACCAGGCTCTCTCTCAGGACCCGTCGCTCCGCGGCCACGTGGAAATAGCCGTCCGCATCGGCACCGCGGGCAACGTCTGTGCGGTCAATGTGACCTCGAACGATATGCGAACGCCGAGCGTGGCGAACTGCGCCGCCCACATTCTCATGAGCGGCGGCTACCCGGCACCGCACGGCGGCTGCGTGGAGCGGATTGTGCCGATGTCCTTCGTGCCGCAGGGGCAGTGACGTGCGGGCGGCGGCGGGGCGCTTGGTCGGCCTCCTCACGTGCGCCGGACTCGTGACGGTCGCGTGTTCGATGTTCGCCGCCTGTTCCGACGGGACGACTCCCGACTGCTCCGGCAATCCGAGCCCGTGCGGCTACGACCAGGCGTTCACCGGGCACGACGATGCTTCGGGCGAGGTCGACGGGGGCGGTGGATAGGCGCGGTGGTAGGGTAGCGCGCATGAGCCCTGCGACCGTTCGCGGCGAGCGCCCGTGGACAATTGCTCTCGTGGTGTTCTTTCCGCTCTTCTGGGGCGCGTCAATCGGCGCCGGCTGCGTCGAAACGCGTCGGTCGCTCGGCGAAGATTGCCTCAAGGACGACGATTGCCTCTCGGGGGTCTGCTCGCAGCTCCGCTGCGCTGCGATTCCTCCCACCATCGACGCATCCGTTCTCGCCGACGTCACGGCGGCGAACCCGGTCGCCGACGCCCCGGCCGAGGCTCCCGACGATGCTCAAGCTCCAGAGGCCGCGCAGGCGCCGGACGCCGATGCGGGCGCCGAGGCGAGCGAAGACACGGGCGACGAACCCACGAGCTCGTCTGCGGGGGAGGCTTCGATCGACGGCGACAACCGTGGCGACTGAATCCTCACCCCAGTCCCACGGCGTGCTCTTGCAGGTCTCGTACGACGGTTCGGCTTTCCACGGTTGGGCGCGCCAGCGCGGAGCACGCACCGTCGAAGAGACACTGGCCGGCGCCGTTCTGGCCGTCGACCCCCGAGCGGGCGAGATACGAGGAACGAGCCGCACAGATGCAGGAGTCCATGCCGACGGGCAGCTCGCGGCGTTCGATTCCGACCTCGAGATCCCCGCGCACGGCTGGGCGCTCGGGCTCAACCAGCACCTGCCGGATGACGTCGCCGTGCGGTCGGCCCGTTCGGTCCCGGCCGGGTTCGCTCCGCGCTTCGCCGCGCGTGGCAAGCGCTATCGTTACCGGGTGCTCGTCGACCGTGTTCGCGATCCGCGGTGGCGCTCCCGCGCGTGGCGCGTGCCCGAGCTGGACGTGGCCGGCATGGCCCGCGAGGCAGAGGCGGCGCGAGGAAGACACGATTTCGCAAGCTTCCGCGCCGCGGGTGACGAACGCCCTACGACGGTCCGCACGCTGACGCGAGTCGACGTCGAGCGCGAGGACGACCCCCGTGTCGTATCGATCGTCGTCGAGGGAGACGCGTTCCTGTACCGGATGGTTCGCATCCTGGCGGGCACGATGGTCGATGTCGGGCGAGGACGACTGCCGGCAGGAGCCGTGAGTCGCGCCATCCACGCGCGCGACCGCAGGGCCGCGGGGACGACGGCGCCGCCGCACGGCCTCGTGCTCGAGCACGTGCACATCGACATGCCCGCGGGCGCAGGCGAGCCATGGCCGCCCTGACGCAAACCGCACGCCTGCGGGTGCGTGCAGCGGCGGTGGGCGAAGGCGCCGCGATTGCCTCGCTCTGGCGGGACCTTTGGGAGGCCCACGAGGCGTGGGGAGGTTACCCCGGATCGCGCGATCCGCGTGTCTATGCGCAGCTTGCGCGGCGGCTGGACGACGACGCGCGCGTTCGGGCAGGCAACCCGATCTTGGGACGACACGTCCACTTGGTGTGTGAATTCGGTGGCGTGGTCTGCGGCCAGGTGGAGGGCTGGTTCGAGCAGCACGGGGTCGACCCGTCCACGCCGTCGACCTGCGAGGTCCGGTCGCTGGTGGTCGCGGAACGACTTCGCAGGCTGGGTGCGGGTCGAGCGCTCCTCGACGCACTCGCGAGCGCCGCAGGCAAGCTCTCGGGAGGAACCCGCAGCGTGCTCGCCGCAGAGGTCCTCGAACGAAACCCGGCCCATTCTTTCTACGCGCGCGTCGGCTACAAATCCGTGGCGTGGAGCGCCCGCATCGAGGCGGCCGTGGGAGCGCGCAAGGCGCTTCCGGACAGGACCTTCACCGCACGGCTGGCCACTGCCCGTGATGCCCTCGCGATCGCACGCCTCGAGTCGATGCTGGCGGCACGGCGCCAGGACTGCGGCGATCTCCGCTTCGATCGCCCGCGGACGCTCGACGCGACGTCCGTCGCCGCCATCGGAGCGCAGCTCGCGCTCGAAAGCCCCGCCTCCTTGCGAGAGCCTGCGACGCTGGTGGCTGTGGACGGCTCGGGGAACGCGCGGGGTGCCGCGAGCTTCACCGTGCACTCCCTGGAGCCGCCGTTCGTGCCCATGCGTCGCGCGCTCGTGGGCCGCTTTGCGCTCGATGTGGCCTGTCCGCCAGCGCCGCTCGTCGGTCCGCTGATCGCGTGCGCGTGCCAGCTCGGGCTTTCGCAAGGGGCGCTGCAGGTCGAGCTCACCGACCTTTCGCCTCCCGGCACCCCGCTTCACGACGCCGCGCTAAGGGCGGGCGCTCAGGCATGGTCTCGGGTGGTGACCAAGATCGCATGACGCGAGATTGCTTGCCCGCCCCAAGCATGCGATTACCCTTGTCGATCATGAGGTACCCGGTCCGCCTCGCTGCCTTGTCGCTCGCTCTCGCCACCGGCGCGGTCGCGCTGCACTCCAGCGCTCAGCCGGCGGCCCAGCCGAGCTCGCCGGCCGTTCCGACGCCTGCGCAAGTGCAGGCATCGACCGCCGAGGCCAGGCGGCTCTCCGAAGGGTTCGTCGCGGTGGCCGAGCGTGCGAGCCCGAGCGTCGTCCAGATCGACGTCACGGTGCGCGACGAACGGGCCGACGTGATGTCTCGCTTTTTCGGGCGCTCGAACGGCGACGAGCCGGTCGCCCGCGGAATGGGCTCGGGAGTCGTCTTCACCGCCGATGGAGCAATTCTCACCAACAACCATGTGGTCGAGGAAGCGCTCACGATCAACGTTCGGCTCCGCGACGGCCGCTACCTTCCAGGGCACCTCGTTGGGCGCGACCCGGCGACCGACCTTGCCGTCGTGAAGATCGACGCGACCGGCTTCAGCCCGGCCAAATTTGCCGACTCAGACGCCGCGCGCGTGGGCGAATGGGTCGTCGCGATCGGCTCGCCGTTCGGCCTGGGCTACACGGTCACGGCCGGGGTGCTCTCGGCCAAAGGCCGCGGCGGCCTCGGAATGAACGACATCGAAGATTACTTGCAGACGGACGCCAGCATCAACCCGGGCAACTCGGGGGGACCCCTCTGCAACCTGCAAGGCGATGTCCTCGGAATCAACACCATGATCGTCGGCCGTGGCCAGGGCATCGGCTTCGCCGTTCCGAGCAACATGGCGCAGCGCGTGGCGACGCAAATCCTCAAGACGGGTCACGTGTCGCGCTCATGGCTCGGCCTCAGCGTGCAGGACATCACGCCCGAGCTCGCGCAGGCGATGCACCTGCCTCCGGGGACCGGCGCCCTGGTCAACAACGTCACATCCGACGGGCCGGCCTATCGAGCGAACATCCGCCCCGGCGACGTCATCTCGTCGTTGGGCGGGCATCCTGTGCGCGACGGCACGGACCTCGTGCGGGAGGCGATTTCGCATGACGTGGGCCAACCCGTGCAACTCGAAATCGTGCGTGGTGGGCAGCACTACGGAGCGAGCGTCATGCTCTCGGAGCGGCCCGAGGCGCCGATCAAGCCCGTGCCTGCCCAGCAACAGGCGCTCCCGCACCAGGGGCTCGGGCTCGTCGTGCGGGACCTGGCGCCCCAGCAGGCCGCTCAAATGGGGCTCGCCGCGAAGGCGCTGCCCGTCGTCACCCAGGTGACCGCCGGATCGGCGGCCGATCGAGAGGGACTGCGCATCGGCGACGTCATCGTCGAGGCGAACGGCACCGCCGAGCCGACGTCAGCCCAAGTGGCGGACTTGGCTCGGGCTGGCACGCTCCTCCTGCGCGTGAAGCGCGGCGAGTCGTATCGGTACGCGGCGCTGAAAAAATAGGGCGGGTCGCGAGCAGATCGACTAACGGTCTCGCTCATGGTCGAGGTCCGGCAGATGCCCATGGGCGGTCCCGTGGACGACTTCTTGAACGTCGTGGACCTGATTTATCGGGGCGACGCGGCATACGTACGCCCGCTCGACATGATGCTGAAAGACCAGCTCAACCCGCGCAAAAACCCGTTCTTCGAGCACGGCGAGGGCGCAATGTTTTGCGCGTATCGCGGAGGCGAGTGCGTGGGCCGCGCGACGTCGCAGATCGACCGAGAGCACCTCGATCGCTACAAAGACGCGACCGGCTTCTTCGGATTCGTCGACACGATCGACGACGAAGAAGTCGCGAGCGCGCTGTTGGCGCGCGCGGAGCGATGGCTGACGAGCAAGGGAATGAAGAACGCGCGGGGCCCGTTCTCGCTCAGCATCAACGAAGAGACCGGATGCCTCATCGAAGGGTTCGACACGCCGCCTTACCTCATGATGCCACACCACAAGAGCTACCAGGGGGGTCTCATCGAGAAGGCGGGCTACGCGAAGGTCAAAGACTTCTTCGCCTGGAAGTACACAGTGGGCGAGCCGAACGCGCGCGTGAAGAGAGCGCAAGAGCAGATCAAGGCGATGCCCGAGATCTCCTACCGCAATGCATCGATGAAAAGGCTCGACAAGGACGTCGAGCTCCTCGTCGACATCTACAACGACGCATGGAGCGACAACTGGGGTTTCGTTCCGTTCACGCGAAACGAAATTCGCAAGATGGCGGCTGATTTCAGGCTCTTTCTCATGCCCGAGATCACGTGCATCGTCTCGATCGACGGCGAGCCCGCGGCGGTCGCCCTCGCAGTCCCGAACCTGAACGAGCTCGTGCGAGACATGCACGGCAAGCTCTTTCCGCTGGGGCTGCCAAAGCTCCTGTGGCGGCTCAGGGTCAGCGGTCCGAAGAGCGCGCGCCTCATCCTGCTCGGAATCCGCAAGAAATGGCGGAACGTGCGCAAGTACGCGGCGCTGAGCGCGTTCATGTACGCCGAGATGAACGACGGCGGAAAGAAGCTCGGCATTCGCGAAGGGGAGCTCGGCTGGACGCTCGAGGACAACGGCGCCGTCAGCGCGGGCATCCAATTGATGGGCGCCAAGCTCTACAAGAGATATCGCGTCTACGAAAAAGCTCTTCACGGCCCGGCAGGAGACTGATCCGATGAAAGTCCTCGTCACCGGCGCGAGCGGGTTTCTCGGCGGGCATGTCGCCGAGCTCCTTTCCAGGCGCGGGGATCACGTGCGCGCGCTCGTGCGGAAGACCTCCAACCGCAGACACCTGGAGGGCCTCGCGAACGTCGAGCTGTTCGACGGGAGCGTCGAGCAGGTGGACCGGGTGCGCGATGCTGTCGACGGGGTCGACGCGATCGTGCACGCGGCGGGGCTGATCAAGGCGCGCAACACGGACGAGTTCTTCGCGATCAACGTCGGCGGAACGGCGAACCTCGTGGAGGCGGCGCGCGGCAGGCCGCTCAAGCGGTTCGTCTTCGTATCGAGCCTCGAGGCATGTGGGCCATCCGCAGATGGCGATCCGGTGCCCGCGGATCAGGAGAATCCGGTCACGGCATACGGCCGCAGCAAGCTCGCGGCAGAGAAGGTGGTTCTCTCCGCCAAAGACGACGTGCCGGTCGTCATTCTCCGTCCGGGAGCGATTTACGGCCCGCGCGACGGCGAGATTTTCGAAGCGTTCAAAGCGATCAAGCGTGGTCTCCTTCCTCTCGTCGCAGGCGGCGAGGCGAAGGGGGTATGGATCTACGCGACCGACTGCGCACAGGCATGCATCTGTGCCATCGACGCGAACGTGCCGAGCGGGCGAACGTACTTCGTCGACGACGGCTGCGGACCCATCGCACAGCGGGAGATGCTCGCCGATGCCGAGCGCGCGCTGGGAACGCATGCCGTGTTGCGCAAGAGCTTGCCCGTGCCGCTCCTCATGGCGGTCGCGCGAGGGCTCGAAGCGTTCGGGCGTGTGGCCAACCGCCCGGTCATGCTGACCCGCGAGAAGGCCAACATGCTGCTCCAGCACTGGGTCTGCTCCTCTGAAGTCACTCGCCGCGAGCTCGGGTGGGAGCCGACGGTCCCTTGGTCGGAGGGCGTGGGCCGCGCCGTGAAGTGGTACCGCGAAAACGGCTGGCTCTAGGCCGGCTGAACACATGTCCAACACGGTGTCATGCCCGTTCTGCGGTGAGGCCGAAGAGGTGTACGTGGACCCGGGAGGAGGGGATGCGCAAGTGTATACGGAGGACTGCGCCGTGTGCTGCCGCCCTCGCGTCGTGCACGTCGAGCCCGGCGACGAGCCTGGGGAAGTTCGTGTTTGGCTCGAACGAGGGGAGTGAGCCCGCTCTGCGAGCGAGCATCCGCACCCACCTTCGACCATCGAATTGACCGGCGCCCTCGGTCTTTGATCCAGTCGCGGCGGGTCCAGCCGTTCTGAGAGGCATGGACTCGACGCGACCGGAGCCGGCAGACGCAGGGCGAAGCGGCGCTCCCCGATCGGGCGCGGCCGGGAAGTCCACCCTTTTCGTGTCGGCCGCGATGGCGGTCGGGTGCGCGATGTCGCCGTCCAGTGCACTCGCCGCGAGCATCGACCCGGCGCCGGTGGTCGAGAAGGACCATTCGCCGAGCGGACCCTCACCCCATCGAACGTTCGGCATGTTCATGGACGTCGGCGTCCCGGACGGTGCCGCGGTGGGTCTTGTGGTGCGCCCGAAATTCGATTGGCTGCGCATCGGCGGCGGGGTGACGCACAACGGGATGGCGCCGGGGATGAGGGTCGGCGTGACCCTTGATCCAGTCTCGTTTCCCATCGGCCCCACACTCACCGTGGAAGGCGGACACTACTGGGGTGGAAAGCTGCCGATGGTCAGCGACTCGCCATCGATTGCATACAACTACGCGAACTTTCACCTCGGCCTCGAGGTCGGCAGTCGCGCGACGTTCCGCTTTTTTCTGCGTGGCGGGGTGAGCTGGCTCGACGTCAGCACGGCGCAGTTTCAAAGCGCGACCGGCGGCGGATCCGGCATCGGCAACCCCTCGTACAGTGGCTGGTTGGCGCCTTCGGGGAAGCTTGGCTTCTCGGCGTATTTTTGAGGAGCACGACGATGAAACCGTATATCGCTCTCTGCGCAATCGCACTCGTTGCCTGCGCGACCGGGCAAGGCGAAGTGGACGTCTCGACGAGCAACTCGGCGACGTTTCCGGGTGTGCCCCTATCCGCCGGCGGCGCGCAGCTTCGCGCAGACCCAGTGACGACGGAGGGCTCCGTGACGTTGGACGTCCAGAGCGACCTCGCCTCGCTGAGCAACCTCGGCGCGCTGACCGCCGCCATCTCGAAGAACTCGATTTCCGGCCCCGACCTCTCGGTCGTTCAGCACATCAGGGCGACCGTCGAGACCGCGGACGGCAAGATGCCCGCACAACTGGCATCGGACGTGGACGTGCCCAGCAGTAGCTCCGAAGTCGAGCTCGCCCTCTCGATGAGCGACGCGCAGTTGCTCGCCTACCTCCAGGAGGGGAAAGTAGTCGTTCACTTCTACGTCACGGGCACCATCCCCGACCGGCCCATCACGCTCACCCACACGATGGTGGCGCACATCGGGATCGCGGTGAAGGGGTCCGTGCTGAAGTTCTGAGGCGACGCCTCGTCATTTCATCGGAGTTTGCCCCGTGTCCAAGATTGTGGTGCGCCGCAAATAGGGCCGCCGCGGCACGAGTGGACACGCCGAATCTCGTTTCCTGATCGCCGATGGTAAGGGTGAAGGCGTACGCGCTCCCGTTCGCCTTCCGATTGCGCAGAGCATTCGAGCTTTGCGGTACCGACCCCCTCTTAGGACCTGCGTCGAGCGAGCAGGCGCATACGGCAGGGACGAAGACGGAAGGAGACAGGACGGGGAGGACTGGCGCTCCCGGCCAGGGCGCACTAATTTGCCTCGACTCTGCGCGGCGGAAAGGTTCGCGAATCTCCATGCTCGCTTGGGCGCTCAAGAAAGTCTTTGGTACCTCCCACGACCGCGAGGTCCGGCGGATACGACCGCACGTCGAGGCGATCAACCTGCTCGAGCCGAACATCGCGAAGCTGTCCGACGCCGAGCTCCGGGCGAAGACGGCCGAGTTCAAAGAGAAGCTCGACCGCGGCGCGACGCTCGACGACATCCTGCATGAGGCGTTTGCCGTGTGCCGCGAGGCCGGCAAGCGCGCCCTGCGGATGCGCCACTACGACGTGCAGCTCATCGGCGGCATGGTCTTGCACAGAGGGTCGATCGCCGAGATGCGAACGGGCGAGGGCAAGACGCTGGTCGCGACCTTGCCCTGCTACCTGAACGCCCTCGAAGGCAAAGGCGTGCACGTCGTCACGGTCAACGACTACCTCGCGCGGCGCGACGCCGAGTGGATGGGCAAGCTCTACGGATTCCTCGGCTTGTCGGTGGGCACGGTCGTCCACTCCCAGGGCGAGCACGAGAAAAAGGTCGCTTACCGGTCGGACATCACCTACGGCCAAAATAACGAGTTTGGCTTCGATTACCTGCGCGACAACATGAAGTTCAGCGCGCTCGACTACGCGCAGCGCCCCCTGAACTACGCCATCGTCGACGAAGTGGACTCGATCCTCGTCGACGAGGCGCGGACGCCGCTCATCATCAGCGGACAGGGCGAGCCGTCGAGCCACAAGTACCGGCAGATCAATGAGTGCATTCCGCGCCTTCGCAAAGACGAGCATTACGTCGTCGACGAAAAGGCGCACTCGGTGACGCTCACCGACGACGGCGTGGAGCTCGCGCAGAAGCTCATGGGGATCGGCAACCTGTACGACCCCATCAACCTCGAGAGCTTGCACATCCTCAACCAGTGCTTGCGCGCGCATTCGCTGTACAAGCGCGACGTGAGCTACCTCGTCACCGACGACGGGAAGGTCCTCATCATCGACGAGTTCACGGGCCGTGTGCTCCCCGGGCGCCGCTGGTCGGACGGCCTGCACCAGGCCGTCGAGGCGAAGGAGAACGTGCGCATCCAAGAAGAGACGCGCACCATGGCCACCATCACGTTTCAGAACCTCTTTCGCCTCTACAGCAAGCTGGCCGGGATGACCGGAACGGCGGACACCGAGGCGACCGAGTTCCACGAAACGTACAAGCTCGCCGTCATACAGATCCCGACCAACAAGCCGATGGTCCGCGAAGATCACGAAGACGTCGTCTACAAGACCGAGCGCGAGAAGTTCACCGCCGTCATCGCCGAGATCCTCGAGTGCCACGAGAAGGGCCAGCCCGCCCTCGTCGGCACGACCAGCGTCGAGAAGAGCAACGCGATCGCGACGCTGCTCAAGAAGAAGAAGATTCCGCACGCGGTCCTTAACGCCAAGCACCACGAACGCGAGGCATACGTCATCGCTCAAGCCGGTCGCAAAGGCGCGATCACGGTGAGCACGAACATGGCCGGCCGTGGGACCGACATCGTTCTCGGCGGCAATCCGGAGATGATCGCGAAGCTCGAGTTTCGGGAGTCCGGGCGCGACCCCGACAAGGAGCCCGAGGCGTTTCTCGAGGTCGTCGAAAAACACGACAAGGCGTGCAAGGCCGAAGGCGAGGAGGTCAAGAAGCTCGGCGGCCTTCATATCCTCGGCACCGAACGGCACGAGTCGCGCCGCATCGACAACCAGCTCCGCGGCCGCGCGGGACGTCAGGGCGACCCGGGCTCGAGCCGCTTTTATCTGTCTCTCGAAGACGACTTGATGCGGATCTTCGCCGGCGATCGGGTCAAGTCGCTGATGGACCGCATGGGCATGCCCGACAACGAGCCGATCGTGCACCCGTGGGTGACGAAGAGCATTCAGGACGCGCAGCGCAAGGTCGAAGAGCGAAATTTCGACATTCGCAAGCACCTGCTCGAATACGACGACGTGATGAACGAGCAGCGCAAGACGGTCTACAAGCTCCGCCAGCAGCTGCTCCTGGGCATCTACAAGCCCGAGAGAGTCGACGAGGACGGAAAGCCCACTGGCAAGCTGCGAGCCATCACGACCGATCCGCGCATCGCAGAGGAGGTGACGAAGGCCGTCACCGACATGGTGCTTCACCACGGCACTCCGATCGCCGTCGACCCGCAAGCGGAGAAGCGCCCGCCTCCAAAGACCATCGACGAAGTCGAAGAGATCTACTCGATGGCCTCGCTCCAACAGGACATCTACCAGTTTTGGGGCTACCGGCTCGATTACAAAGATGCGGACGGCAAGCATCCCAAAGAAGTCTACGAGCGCCTCCTCGACGAGATTCCTCGGAGCCTGACCGAGCAGCGCGACCAGGTCCTCGATCTGCTCGACAGCATCGTCGGAGCGATCGTCGAAGAGTGTTGCCCGCAGAACAAGCCGCCGGAGGACTGGGACTGGAAGGGGATCAAGAGCGGCTACATGGAGCACTTCGCGGGCAAGCCGCCGGAGGTCGAGCACTTGCACGACCCCGAGCAGGTGGCGAAGGCGCTCTTCGAGAGCGCGGACAAGCAGTTCCAAGAAAAAGAAACCGAGATGGGGACGGAGCTCTTCCTCCGTGTCTTCCGTCACTTCTACCTCGAGGAGATCGACCGGCAGTGGGTGGACCATCTCACGAACATGGAACACCTTCGCGACGGGATAGGCTTGCGCGGCTATGGGCAGCGCGACCCGAAGCAGGAGTACAAGAAGGAGGGCTACGACGTCTTCGTCACGATGATGGCGGCGACCAGCAGCAACATCTGCACCAAGCTCTTCAAAGTGCAGGTTCGCCGCGAAACCGAGATCGAGCGCATCGAGCGAGAGGACGCGGAGCGACACGCCGCTCAGCAGAGCGGGATGCAGATGCGCCACGGGTCGGAGCCGGCAGCCGAGGACGAGCCGCCCATCCAGCGCCCTGCCGGTCGTGCGCAGCCGCGGGTTACGGTACAGCCGGTGCGTCGCGATGGGCCCAAGATAGGGCGCAACGACCCGTGTCCCTGCGGCAGCGGACAGAAGTTCAAAAAGTGCCACGGCGCGGCGCTCGAAGACGAGAGCGGGGGCGAGGACGCGGCGGCGGGGTAAACGGCAGCCCCAGCAGCCAGGGGCGTGCGCACGTGGGCTGAGCCAATGTGTTGCCGCGGCCAGCGCCTTCCAAGAGTGGCCGTGGATCGACTCGGTTTCCCGAATGGCCATCGTCGGTTCGGGACACAGATGGGCAAGCCGCCGAGATTTGGTACCATGGCCCGCCATGAGAGCTCGGCGATGGGTGTGCAGTCTCGGAATGGTGGTTGCGGTCGCGTGGGTGGCCGGGTCACTGAGCGGGTGCGGCGGCACACCGGCGAAGTTTCCGCAGGTCAAGGGGACCGCGCTGCCGTCCGGGGAGAGTTGGGACGGCGTCTACTTCAACCCGGTCTACGGCTACCTGCACCTGGTCCCGCAGGGCGACAACATCGTCGGCCGCTGGAAGCGCGTCGACTCGAGCCACTGGGGCGAGCTCAGCGGGACGGTCGAAGGCAACGTCGTTCACTTCACGTGGACCGAGCATCGGTACGGCGCGTTCGGGCCCAGCGGCGACACGCACGGCGCTGGCATGTTCGTCTATCTCGTGCCCCCTCAAAAGGACGACAGCATCAAACCCATTCCCGAGCTCGACGGCAAGTACGCGCTCGACGAGTCGGAGCAAGTGGGCGACTGGCATTGCGTCAAGCAGATGGGCATGACGCCGAAGCTCGATTCGATCAACGGGGAGAACCCGGTGGATCCGGCGGCGAGAGGGGACAAGTGGCAGTAGGAAGCGGCGCGGCCGGCCTCCGCCGGCGGTAGGCGTGCCCGTCTCCGCCGCGAGCGAACGCGACGCAGCCCTCGTCGGCCCGCTCGGCGGCATGCTGCTCTGCGCGGTGCGCGGAAGCTCGCCCATGCTCGTGGTGCGCGCGGTGCGCTGGTGGAGTGACCTCACGCGGCTCGGCGTGCGCTTGCCGCTCTTCGTCGTCCACGACTTCGGTCTGATCTATGGGGCCTCCGACGACCAGATCGAGCTATCGGCGCGCCCCGGGGCCGACGCCGCCATCGCACGGATCCACGGGCTCCCCCGGCTCGCAGCAGCTTACCGCGCCATCGTGGCCGAGGTCGCGCAGAGCGACGCCGCGACGCGGGCGCGCGCGATGAAGCTCGGCGATGACCTCGTGGTGGTGGTGCTCGCGCGAGTCCTCGGGTCGATGAAAGGCGACGAGCGAAGACCCGCGCGGTCCTCGGCCGCGGAAGCGGCTCCGTTCGATCCAGGTCTCGTCCGAGACTTGGATGCGCGCCTCCCGCGACTCTTCGAGAGCGCGCCCCGCTCGGTCGACGTCGCGACGCTCGACGCCATCACACGCGCGCGTCTGCACATCCTGACCCTGGCCGACGCGCTCCACCTCGACACCCTACGCCTGCTGCGGATGCTCGGGTCGGAGGCGACTGTGTCCGGCGCGCTCGCGCACGTGGACCTCCTTTCGGCCCTCTCGAACCCCGCGACCAACGACATCGTCAACTTTTCGCTCGAGCTCCTGCCGAAGGTGCTGGAGACGAGTCGCGCCAAAGCGGCGGGAACGCACGCCGTGCAGGGCTACGCGGGGGTCGGACGCAAAGGCTCGGTCGACTCGATCGTCCTGACCGAGCTCGCGTGGGACGGCGACGAGCTGGCGCGGCGGATGGTCGACGGCGAGCTTCTCTTTTACACGCGCGAGCGGGCGCCGCAGCAAGCGCGGCGGCTGCACCAGGTGGTCATCGACGCGTCCGCGTCGATGCGCGGGGATAGGGAGGTTTTTGCGCGTGGGCTGGCGATCGCCCTGGGCAAGAAGCTTCAGCTCGCAGGCGAGGAAGTGTGGATGCGTTTCTTCGACTCGCGCTTGTACGAAGCGCAGCGGCCGCGCGACAGAACGCAGCTTCCCGCCGCGTGGGTGCTCGGCTTCAAAGGAGAGCGCGGGCGCAACCCAGCGCGTGTCTTCGCGCAGCTGGCGACCGAGATGGGCCTCTTGCGCGCGCGCGACAAGCGGGAGCCGGTCGTTCACCTGATCACGCACGCGGCGCTGCACGTGCCCCGCCCGCTCGTGCAGGAGGTGCGCCGGTACGCGCACCTGTTCGGCGTCTTCATCCTGCCGAGCGGGGGCACGCTCGACCTCGAGTGGCTCGATCTGCTCGAAGGCCATGCCCTGGTCGATCACGCCACGCTCCAGGAGAGAAGCGCGCGCGCCGCCGCGGCGACGAAGATCGTGGACGGCGCAAAATGAACTAGCGTCCTCCGCGGCGGCGGTTTCGGCTGCGGTCACGCGTGGGACCGACGTCGTGGTCCGGATTGCGGACGGCCGGGCGCGATGCGTCGAGCGCTCGCCGTACCCGGTCCACGTCGGAAGCGTGTCGACCCACCAGCTTTTTGGCACCGATCACGCGTTCGATCGCTTCGCGGAGCGTAGGGTCGGACACCACGCTCCAGCGCTCGACCATGTCGAAGACGGACGCGCCGAAGCGCAGCGCGACGCTGGGCGTGGCCCGCTCGAGCGCGAGCAGGAGCTCCTTGTGCCCCGGCCAGCGCGCCGCGGCTCGCGGCGCCGCTTGCAGCAGCGCGAACGCTTCGTCGAAGCGGGCCACGACCGTATCGGAATCGTGGAGGCTGCCGAGCCACGGGTCGAGCGCGAGCGCGAGAACGACGGCGGCCGCGTGAAAATACCCGTCCATCCACGGAGCGACGTCGCGGACCAGCGACTCGCCGGCCGCCTGACCGATCCGAGACAGGGCTTGAACGACGGCTTCGCGCGACCGAAAGCGCAGATCGTCGGCGTGCCCGTGAAGCTCGGCGACGAAGCGCGCGCGCACGCTCTCGTCGGTCGCGGCTCGTGCACCGAGGGCGCACAAGCCGCAAACGGGGAGAAACTCCAGCGCAGTGGCGCCGGGCGCTTCGTTGGCCGACAGGCGCGCGAGAGCGAGTGCCACAGCGTCGGCTTGCGCGCCGCGAGCTCGACACGCGAGCGCGAAGGCTTCGGCCAGCGCGACGTTCATACGCGTGCCCGGCAGGTGGGAGCCTCGCGCCAGGAGGTCGAACAGCGCACCCTGACGTCCCGCGATGGCGCCATCGAGCGCGCGAACGAGCGAATCGGAGGGAGCAGTGGACGGCACGGAGGTCCGACCGAGCCTAGCAGTGAAAACCAGGTCGGCCCCCCATCGGCACCGCATCACGCGCATCCACTAGCTACGCGCGGGCACGCCGGCCAGGGGGGTCTAGATCTCGCCCAATGAGAATCGGCCCGTTTTCCGGAAGCTGAAGCAGCCTACCTTACCGAGAGGCCGGTGAGCTCGAGCTCTACACGCGCAATCGAGATTCTGGGAAAGGAACGGCCATGACACACCTCACCAACGACACCCCGGCGAGCTCCACAGGGAGCTCCTCGGCAACTGGGACCTCGTCGGCAACCGCCATTCGTAAGTTTCGCGTCAACGTGCCGCGCTTCCGCAATTCATCACCGAGATCGATGGGCTCGACATTCATTTCATTCACGTTCGTTCGGCTCAGAAGAACGCTTTGCCGCTCATCGTCACGCACGGATGGCCCGGCTCGATCATCGAGCAGCTGAAAGTCATCGCTCCGCTCACCGATCCGACGGCGTTCGGCGGTCGTGCAGAGGATGCCTTCGACGTCGTGATTCCCTCGATGCCAGGCTACGGCTTTTCCGGCAAACCTGCGGCGACCGGCTGGGATCCGGCCCGCATCGCGCGCGCCTGGGTCGTGCTGATGAAGCGCCTCGGATACACGCGATTCGTGGCGCAAGGCGGCGACTGGGGCGCGGTCGTCACCGATGTGATGGCGACACAGACGCCGCCGGAATTGGTCGGCATTCACACGAGCATGCCCGGTGCGGTTCCAGCCATCGTATCGAAGGCCATCGCGTCCGGCGGTCCGCCGCCATCCGGTCTGTCCGACGAAGAGAAGCGCACGTACGAGAAGCTGAAGAGCTTCTTTGCGACAAGCGCTTATTGGGCATTCGAGATGGCGACGCGTCCGCAAACGCTCTACGGAATTGCGGACTCGCCGGTCGGCCTGGCTGCATGGCTGATCGACCATGGCGACGGTGATGCCGAGCCGGCCGCGGCGATCACGGAGGCCATGCGCAGGTCCAAGGACGGACAATCCAAGGGCCAACTCACACGAGACGACGTGCTCGACAACATCACGCTCTACTGGTTGACTACCACGGGGGTGTCGTCGGCTCGCCTGTATTGGGAGAACAAGCTCCCGTTCTTCGACGTCAAGAGCGTCACCATCCCGGTCGCGGTGAGCGTCTTTCCTGGAGAGCTCTATCAAGCCCCGCGGAGTTGGGCAGAGCGGGCGTATCCCAAGCTCGTCTATTACAACAAGGTTGAGAAGGGCGGGCATTTCGCCGCGTGGGAGCAGCCGCAGCTCTTCGCAGAAGAGCTGCGCGCGGGCTTCAAGGCAATGCGCAAGTAGAGGAGCTGATGCCCGGCGCGCTCGAGCGTGGGACGGCGTCACGACCCGTCGCGCCCATCTCCGAGCGCGACCGGGCTGCACCGGTGGTGCGAAAGCGTCGGTTCGCCGAGAATGGGCCCGACGAGCGCGACCCACCGATGCCCCCGCCCGACGATCTCCTCGCTCTTGCGCGCGCGATCGCACGTCGCGATTGCAACGTGATGCAGCTCCTTCGTGCGTCGCCCACGCTCGCACGCGCCTCGTTTCGAACTGGCGCGACGCGCCGCCATCCGTCAACGTGGTTTCCCTCCACCAACCTCGCGGACGCGCCCAAGTGACTCGTCGTGTCGAAGTTCGCTCCGCGCTCAAGCGGCGTTCACAACTCGAATGGTAACGTGAAAACTTCGCTCTTGGTCACGTGCGAGCACGGCGGCAACCGCGTCCCCCGTCGCTACGCCCACCTATTCCGTCGCTCGGGGCGAAGGCTCGAGACCCATCGTGGGTTCGACTTCGGCGCCCTCCTGATGGCCCAGGAAATCTCGCAGTGTTTCGATGCGCCGCTGGTCGCCTCGACCGTGACTCGTCTGCTTGTCGATCTGAACCGCTCGGTCGGTCACCGTGACATTTCGAGGGTCTACCGCGAACTGTCGCCGGTGGAGCGCGAACGAATGCTCCGGGATTGCTATCTGCCCTACCGCTCGGAGGTGGAGCGTTTGGTCGCAAAGGCCATCGGTTGCGGGCGTCGTGTCGTTCACATTTCATCCCACAGCTTCACGCCCCGATTGCATGGCAAGGTGCGGCGCGCGGATGTTGGGCTCCTGTACGATCCCGTGCGACCCGGCGAATCCGCCTTTTGTCGGCTCTGGAAGGCGGCGATAAAACGTGTGGCGCCCGAGCTGAGAGTGCGCCGAAACTATCCGTACTATGGGAAGGGCGACGGGCTCACTTCTTACCTCCGTCTGCGCCATTCGCCTGACGCCTACGTCGGTGTCGAGCTCGAGATCAATCAGGCCCTGGTCATTGGGACGAAGGGTCGCTGGACTCGATTGCGAGCCAGCGTCATCGAGTCGCTCCGAATCACGCTTGAATCCGAGTCGCCGCCCGTTTCTGTCGCGCGCGGCCGCGTGACGGCGGCTACAACACCTTGAGGAAAGTCATGCAAATCCGGATCGGCTACCAGTTGAGCTACGAGTGTCCGCAGCCAACTCCGATGATATTGACGCTGAATGTTCGCAGTCGACGGGATCACGGCCCAGGGCGCGATCGAACGATTGGGGGCGTTGCGCTCACGAGAGCAAGTGGCCGAGTTCCGCACGAATACGCGTTTCGATTATGGCTTTGAAAATCATCACGGCAAAAGGCACTTGGGCGGAAAGTCGTACGTCCGTGTTGTCGACTTCGATCACGCCAGCCACGTTCATCCCGACGGCCTTGAAGCCGAAGGACAGGGTGTTCTCGTGCCATTCTTCGTGCAGATCGCTCACCTGGCGTCCGTAGAGGTCGCGAATGGCGTTCAGCTTCGCCGTCAGACGCCGCTGGGCTTCGTCCTTTCCCAGCCGGTGCACAATGGTCATGGCAAGCCGTGGCATAGGGGGAACGTATAACGCAGTCCCGCGTCACCACCGCTCCGCGGCGAGGGTACACCGCAACCCGCGGCGTAACATCAGCAGGGGATTTCGACGTCGCCGGCGCGAGAGAGAACTCGGCGCGCTGAAAGGGCCGAGCTTTGCAAAGCAAGAGCGGATGCGGACGACACAGACTGCGAACGTCCCCGTAGCACGCGCACAAATTGCGCGTCCCCGCACAAGCGCTCGCAATGGCGAGGCGTGCTCGGCAACGCCGATGTGATGGGGACGCGCCGTGTTGCGCGGTGCCGACGACCACTTTCGTCGCAGAACCCCTAGGCTTCTGTCAATTGGCGCACTGCGTGCAAACGCAGCGCGTCATGCGAACGCCTGATCGGATCCACCCACCTTTGCGCGAACCTGGACTCGTGACCGGCGGCGACCGATCGCCAACGCCCACGAAGTGGCATCACCGATTCGCTCGCGTCGAAGGGGTGCGACTGCACTGGGCGGAGCTGGGCGTATCTACCGCCAAGCCACCGCTCGTGCTGCTGCATGGTTTGAACGACTGCTACCGCACGTGGAGGCAGCTCGGTCCTCGGCTGGCGGGCGATCGGCGCGTACTCATGCCCGACCTTCCGGGGCACGGACTGTCCGCCCGTCCCGACGCATCCTACGAGCTGCGCTGGTACGCGCACGTGATGGCGCGTTGGCTTGAGGCGGCCGGCGTCGAACACGCAGACCTGGTGGGCCACTCGTTGGGCGGCGGAGTGGCGCAGATGATGTTGCTCGAATGCCCTGAGCGGATCCGCCGCCTCGTCCTCGTTTCATCCGGCGGGCTCGGTCGCCAAATCGCCGTGTCCCTGCGCCTGGCCTCCATCCCGTTCGTCGTGGAGCGATTGGGCCAGCCGTTCATGGGGCCCTGCACGAGGCTCGCCGTAAAACTGACTGGGGACGTGCTCTCGAACGAGGACACGGCGCGTCTCTGCGCGATCAACGCGCAGAGCGGCTCCGCGCGCGCGTTCGCCCGAACTGTGCGCGACATCGTCGATTGGCGCGGTCAGCGGCGCACTTTTTTTCAGAGGGCCCACGAGCTGTCCACGCTGCCGCCGATCGCGGTCTTTTGGGGAGAACGCGACACAGTCATTCCAATCTCGCACGCCGAGGCTCTCGCGAAAGCTGTCGACGGCGTGCGCGTCACGCGCTTCGAGGCTTGCGGACACTACCCGCATCACGAAAAGCCGGACGCCTTCGTGGCCGCGCTGCGCGACTTTCTCGATTCAACCGACGTGCGACCAGCGCGGCTGCGTCGCGAGGTATCGGGCCGGGCCGGCGCGTGTCGAAATGCTGATGCACCCGCAAATTTGGTCCCGTTGCAGAATTGCCGCTGACTGAGCTCACGACGCGTCCCGACCGCCCTTGCGTGTGTTCGCGGCGCCGACCGTGCAGCCGCTCGGGGGCCATGCGCATCTGACGACCACGCAGCGGTATGCGCACGTCGCGCGGATGGACCCCTTCGCGCTGCGATCGAGCGGCTCGCGGCCAGTCCGCGGTGACAGCGGTGCTAACGACGCGGTAGAGAGCGCTTCGGGCGCCGATCGACCGTGCCGTGGTCCTCGCGATTCTTTCGTTCTTACCGTAGGTTGTGCATCGCACGCGCCCGTAGCTCAGTTGGATAGAGCAGCGGCCTTCTAAGTCGCTGGTCGCAGGTTCGAGTCCTGCCGGGCGCGCCGTCGAGATCGCTCAGCTTTTTGGGATCGAGAGAAAAGGTCGTGACGGCGTTGTGACGGCTCTCCCAGGCGACCTGAGCGGCGTTCGCGACGCCCTGAACGGCGTTCGGAACGAGGTGCGCGTAGCGCTCGGTGACCTTCACCGAGGAGTGCCCGAGCACCATGCGCACGTCCTCCAAGCGCCAGCGCTGACCCCACCACCCTGAGACCAGAGACGACGCGCACGTGTGGCGGAGCAGGTGCCACCAGGGCTTTCGTCCGAGTCGCGGAACATCAAGCTTGGCGACGACCTTCGACCAGCTCCCGGGCGTCTTTCCCACCCGTCGAGAGCCCCCCGGGTAGTCACGCTGCCCATCCTGGCCGGTCTTCTTCACGGCGGGCGTGGGGAACATGAGGCCGAGCGGGTTGTCGGGCGCATACCTGGGCAGCAGCTTGAGCCACTCCGTGGCTGCCTGTAGCCCGAGGCCGAAGAGCGGCACGCGCCGTGACTTCTTATCGCCCGCTCGTCCCTTCGGCGGGCGATAGCGCTTCTTCTTCGCGTCCCAGGAGCCAAAGCGGACGAGGATGTGGGGGTCGTCACCGTCGATGTGAACGTCCTCGATGTGCAGGCACCACTGCTCGCCCTGGCGGAGCCCCGTTCCGATGGCGAACGCGACGATCCATCGCTCAGGGCCGTCCTTCAGGATCTCGAGCATGCGCGCTTGGTCGGTCGCATCGAGGTACCAGCCCTCCTGGTAACCCTCGCTCTCGTCGCCGTCGCGACGGGCCACCTGGAGACCGACGCACGGGTTGCTCGTTGCGTGCTCCTGCTCGACCGCCCAGCCGAAAAAGCAACGAAGCAGATTGAGCGCGTGCTTGCGCGTCTGCCGCGACAGGAGCTTGGTCTCGCGCTTGCCCTGCTTCTTGGCGTCGTAGTTCGTCTTCTTCGTCTGGAGCGCGGCGAGCCAGTTCACGACGTCCTTCACGGTCACCGTCGAGGGAACCCGCTTTCCGAGAGACGACGACCCAATGTGCTGCCACCGTCCACCGTCGCTCCTCGACGAACGATTGCCGGAGCGCGACGCCAGGAATTCCCTCCCGAGCTCCGCGATCGTGCGTCCGCGAGCGGGAACGAGATCGTCGTCGGCGATCTGGCGCTTGATCGCGTCGCGAAGGGCCGCGGCGGCTTCCACGCTCGCCTCGATCCCACCCAGCACAGCCCCGCTGCGCTCGATACGGACCCGGTAGGCGCCGGACGGGAGCGGAGTGATGTTGCGCATGTCGAGCGTTGCGGTTGTCGCAGACATCATCGCGGTACGAATCCTTTCTCGCGCAGGATGCGCCGAGCCTTCGCTGCGGCGACTTCGTCGCTCTCCCCCACCGGTCGCGTCATCCGACGTCTGACCCTACTCTTACGTCGCTGTTTCGTTTCCGAAGCTGCCATCGGGTCCGCTATCGCTCCGTCACCGCGGCCGCTACCAAATCATCCACCCGGCTGATGACGCCAGCGCCACCGCGCCTTCCTTTGAGACGGCCCGAGGATCTCCGCCCTCGTCACCGAGAGCGGCTTCGCGGGTGGCCAACAGGCTGTAGCCGGCGGTTGCGCAGAACGCTTCAAACGCCATGACCGTGGCCAAGAGCATCATCACCCGTGGAAACGCCGATGTCTGACGCAGTCGATACGACCCTTGCCCCGTTCGTTGCCGGGAACCTCCTTCGTCTCATCCCGCTTCCATCTCCTTGCCGTCCCCGGAAGCCCTTGAGCGCAGCTGTCTCTCGTGTCCTCCTTGGGCACGAAGAGCGACCGGTGCACGCCCCCTTCGTCGTTACCTCGCTGTCTCCTTTGCAATCACCGTTGTCGCCGCCCGAGGCGCGCGCATCGTCACCCCCGGGAGTCCATTTCACGTCCACTCACGACCACCCATCATTGCCTATCTCCCGGGCGGCGTGCTTCGGCGTCGGCCTTCTATTCCGTCGCCGGTGCCGTACCCCCGGCTCGGCAGAGGTCTCCTCGGCGCGGCTTCGGTCTTGCTGCCGATCCATCTCCTCCCCACCCACTTCACTTAGTTCAATCAGGTCTTGAATGTCTCCCGTGCTCCCCTTTCGGGGGTCGACGACCTGTCGGCCAACGCTGACAGGCAGTTGACTTTGGACCTTATGGCGGTCAACGTGATTTCACAAACCCGGAGTGAATACGGAGGGCAAGATAAAGAAGGTGTGTCTGTTGGTATATAAGTTATGAATTAGGCAGTACATTTGCGGTGACAAAAAATCGATGATTGTGCCTTCTTCGAGGGAACCGGCGGATAGGACAACGGAAATCCGGTGACAGAAATCGCGCGCGACGACGGGCTCCCTATTTTTAGGCCTCGGATGGGTGCTGGCGGCTCGCGGCGGTCGCCGGACGGAGCGCGCTCGTTCCGCAACGCGGTCTTAGCGCGCATCCGCGGAGGGACCCGGCGCAGCGAGGCGCGCGTTCACCCGTTTCAGGCCCGCGCGCGCCGCGTGGTCATCAAGGCGCACCTGCTGCGTATGGGGCCGACCGCCGCCAAGGCGGCAGCCTTGCACGTGCGCTACATCGAGCGCGATGGCGTCGAGAAGGACGGCTCGAAGGGCACGCTGTACGACGCGCGAGGGGCGGTACGCGCGAGCATCTTCGAGCAGCCGCGTCCCGGCGAGAAACACCAGTTTCGGTTTATTATCTCGCCCGAAGACGGCTCGGAGCTCGACCTCACCGCGTACGTGCGGCGCCTGATGGCGACGATCGAGCGGGACCTCGGGCGCAAAGTGGAATGGGCGGCGGTGAACCATTTCGATACGAGCCACCCTCACGCCCACATCGTCGTCCGCGGCATCGACCGCGATGGGCGGGAGCTGCGGATTGACCGGGGCTACATCTCGGCCGGCATGCGCTGGCGCGCCCAGGAGCTGGCCACCGAGGAACTCGGGCCGCGGCCGGAAAGGGATGTGCGGCGGGCGCAAGGAGCGCGAGGTCACCCAGCAGCGGTTTACGACGCTGGACCGGGAGCTCGAGCGCCGCGGTCCCGACCACCTCGTGGAGGTCCGCACGCGGGCACGGAACGGACGTATCGACGAGTCCTTGCTCATCGCACGCCTCGAGCATCTCGAAGGGCTCCGGCTCGCTGAGCGCGTCTCGGGAACGTCGTGGAAGCTTATCGAAGGTTGGCAGAAGCGGCTGCGTGATCACGGCTCGCGCGGCGACATTCTCCAGCAGATCCACGCAGCCGTGCGAGGCGACCCGTCCCGCTACGACGCGGTTCGGCCGGGAGAGGCGCTGCCGCCGGAGCCTGGAATGGCGCCGGCGGTCGTCACGGGCCGCGTGGCTGGCAAGGGTCTGTCCGATGAGCTCAAGGGCACGTTCTACGCGGTGGTCGAGACGCCCGCGGGGCGCGCGTACTACGTCCCGCTCGACGCGCGGAGTGCGCAGACGGTGGGAGTGGGGGATCTCGTTTCGCTTGCTACGCCGCCCGAGGCTGCCGTCCGTCCCGCGGACCGGCAGATCGCCGAGGTCGCTCGCGCCCGCGGCGGCGTCTTCGCCGTCGATCCATCCGCCGGCGGCGACGCGCAGGGGCTTGCGCGGCGCCTACGCGACCTTGAACGAGCGGGGCTCGTGGCCGCCGAGGGCCCAGCGCGCTGGAAGGTGCCGCCGGACCTGCTCGACCGGCTCGCCGAGCGGGCTCGCGACGCGCCTGCTCGCTACCGGCTCGTCGTTCGCAAGGAGCCCCTGTCGCTCAAGGAGCAGGTCGTCCACCGGGGACCGGTCTGGCTCGATCGCCTCGAGACGGAGACGCTGGCCTACTGGGGACTTGGGGCCGACATGCGGCAAGCCGTTGCGGAGCGCGGCGAGGCACTGCGTCGCCTCGGCATCGAGCCGGACGATCCGGACCGGGTAGCGAAGTTGCGAGACCTCGAGAGCCGCGCGCTCGGAGCCGAGATCGCTGCGCGCTCGGGCCTGACGTTCCTCGCGTGGGTACCGGGAGGTCCTGTACGGCGCTTGACGCGTGCCACACGGCCGGAACGTGCAACGCGGCGACGGGGGTGTGCTCGAACCCGCTGCAGCCGACCGGAACGCAGTGCTCGGACGGCAACCTGTGCAACGGAATGGAGACGTGCAACGCGTCGGGCGTCTGCATCGCAGGGACGCCGCCGCCGCCGTGCAGCGCGCAAGACGCCTGCCACACGGCCGGAACGTGCAACACGGCGACGGGGTTGTGCTCGAATCCCGTGGCGACGAACGGCACGACGTGCAGCGACGGAAACGCCTGCACGCAGAACGACAGTTGCCAAAACGGAGCGTGCCAGAGCGGTCCCGCCGTCACGTGCACCGCCAGCGACCAATGCCATGTCGCGGGGACGTGCGACACGACGAGCGGCACGTGTTCCAATCCTGCTGCCGCCAATGGCACGGCGTGTACGGGCACACCCGTATGCAACCGGACATTCGCGTGCGCCGGCGGCACCTGTACGGCGTCGAACCCGGCACCCTGCACGGCGAGCACGTCGCCGAATTCGACGCTAGCAGCGGGCGAGCTCGAGACGTGCGCATTGCTTGCGAACGGCACGGTGCAGTGCTGGGGATACAACGGGGACGGGGAGCTGGGCAACGGGACAACGCTGCCCAGTCCGATCCCGGTGACCGTTCCCGGTTTGAGCGGCGTGACCGCGATTTCGGGAAGCGCCAAGCACGAGTGCGCCCTGTTGTCCGACGGCACGGTCCGGTGCTGGGGGCATAATTCCTCCGGACAAGTGGGCGACCCGAACACCGCCGGCAGCAACGCCTTGGTGCCCGTGCCCGTTGCCGGCCTGACCGGCGTCGTGTCCATTGCCGCCTCGGATTTCGGGGAGAGCGGCCCCAGCTGCGCGTTACTCTCGAACGGAACGGTGCAATGCTGGGGCGCCAACTCATTGGGGCAACTGGGAAACGGCACGACCACGGGCTCCACGGCGCCCGTGTCCGTCTCTGGCCTGAGCGGTGCGGCGATTGCGGTAACTGCCAATGGCTATGGTGCTTGTGCGCTGATCGCCAACGGCACGGTGCAGTGTTGGGGGTACAACGGGGAAGGAGAGCTTGGCATTGGGACGACGGGCCCCGACTATTGTTATCCCAATGGAACGTGGCCGTGTTCGAAAACGGCAGCGGCAGCCGTCTCTGGCTTGAGCGGCGTGACCGCGATCGCCAGCAGCGACGGCGCCAACGGCCACACATGCGCGCTCTTGTCGAACGGCACCGTGAAGTGCTGGGGGTTCAACGCCTACGGCCAGCTCGGTGAGGGCCGAGCCGGCGGAACCGGAGGGCCCGGCGGCGGCTGCACGGCGAGAGGCATCTCGGCGACCAGCGCGCCGTCGGCCATCCGCCAAAAACACATGGTCTGGCCCGTCGTTTCAAACAGGTAGTCGCCCTCCGCCGAAAACTGCAGGGCGCCGCCCGCACACTCGATCGGCTGCGCGACCCGGCGCAGCTCCGAACCGTCTGCCGTGCTCAAAACCACGACATTCTGAAGGCTGCCGCTCGCGAGCAGCGTGCCGTCGAGTGACAGTCCGGACGGGCTGGCCAGGCGCAGCGAGCCGTCGACGGACCGTCCGGACAGGCCGACGCGCCAATCGGGCCGACGAGCTGACGCACCGGCGGTCCACCGCCCGCCGCGTGAACGAGGATGCTTCCGTCCGCGTACCAGACCACGAGCTCGTCGGAGTCGGGGAGGTATTCCGCTTGGATGGCCAGCGGCGTTGGAGGGATCGTCCCGCAGCTTTGCCAAGACCACTGCTTCGACACGGCCGGATCGACCGGGCCCGGCGAAGGGACCGCCGCTCCGGCTTCGCTCTCGCCGCCATCCGTCTGCCCCGCATCTGCATTCGCGTCCCCGTCGCCGACCGCCGGGCTCGCCGAGCCGAGGTCGCTTGTCTCGTTCGTGGGGCCCCCCTCGGCGGCGCCGCCGTCGGGCACCGCCGAGTCCACGCTTGGTGGCTGCATCCGGCAGGTCACGCACCGCGCCGCCGCAGCTGCTCGCGGCGAAGAGCACCAAGATCGAACGACGCGCGCGCGAAGCAAAGCCGTACGCGCGGGCTTCATCCGCGGCGAACGATCGGCCGGTTCCAGCCCCTGGCCTCCTCACGCGATGCCCCATCCAGGACTTGAGCGCATCCGCCCACGCGAGCAGCATGTGCCCTTCCCTCTCTGCCGTTCGATCGTGAATCGAACTCGGAGAAGTCTATCAAAGATTTCAGAAGATCCGTTCCCGGGCGAGCGACACTCAATTGAGACGGCGGCTTGTAACACACCGACCCCTCGTTACGCGGGAGGCGCCTTTGACCCCCTCTTGGCGCGCCAGAGGCGCTACCTCTTCCTACTCGCGGACTCCGTGCGCTCGTGGCGCTCGCCGAGTCGCGGTTGAACATCGCTTGGACGGCGGCGGCGCTCGTCCTCCGGCCCAGGAACGTCGTTGAGACGGCCTGGTTGCTGAAATACTGCTTGATGACGTCGTCGAGCCCGGGATCGAACAGGACGGATCGGCGAACTTGCCAGGAGGGGCCTCGCCCATGTCGGTCCAGCGGAACAGGCCCAGGACGTCGTGCACGTGGCCCGACCTATACAGAGCGGGTTGCGACCTGCTCTTCGCCGCCTTGCCCGCGACCGTCGTTGCGTGGCGGCGGCGTCAACGCCCGCGCGCGAGCTCGGTGCCGACGCGCAACCGCTCGAGGTACTTCTCGTACACGAACGACCGATCGCGTTTCTTCCCCGTGGTCTCGGCAAGGACTCCCGCGCTGACGAGCACCTCGATCGCGCGCCCCGCTGTCGGCTTCGTCGTCTCAACGAGTTTCATGGTGGATGCGACGGTGACGACGGGATGCCGCGGCAGGAGCTCGAAGAGGCGCAAGGCCACGATCGATATCCCGGCGTGCCGGAGCACGCGCTCGCGATCCGCCGCGACCAGCGCGAATAGCTCTCGCGCAGACATCACAGCCTCGTCCGCTATGGTCGCGACGCCGTCGAGGAAGAAGTCGAGCCACCCCTCCCAATCGCCTTCGACACGCACCGCTGTGAGGCGGCGGTAGTACTCATCGCGATGCCGTTTCAAAAACAGGCTCAAGTAAAGGAGCGGCTTCGTCAAAAGCTTCCAGTGCTCGAGGACGAGCACCACGAGCAAACGCCCAATGCGCCCATTGCCATCGAGGTATGGATGGATCGTCTCGAACTGCACGTGTAGGAGGCCCGCGCGCACGAGCGGCGAGAGGTCGTCGTCGGCGTGTACGTACCGCTCGAATGCGCTCAGCAGGTCGCCGAGCGCGTGGGGAGGCGGCGGTACGTAGGCGGCGTTTCCGGGACGGCTTCCGCCGATCCAGTTCTGGCTTCGGCGCACCTCGCCGGGGGCCCGCTCGGCGCCGCGCACGCCGCGCATCAGGCGGCGATGCACTTTGTTGAGCAAGCGCATGGAGATCGGTAGGCCCTTCGAGGACGCGAGCTCCTTCCGCGCAAATGTGAGCGCGTCGAGGTAGTTGCAGAGCTCCTCGACGTCCGCGTTGGCCGGAGTGTCGGGCTGTTCCCACGCCTCGAACGTGAGGAGATCGACGAGCGTCGCCTGCGTCCCCTCGATCTGCGACGAGAGCACCGCCTCCTTGCGGACGAACGCGTAGACGAACCAGTCGACCGACGGCACCATCTCGCCCGCGAGCTCGAGACGCGCGAGGGCCTGCTCGGCCGCGCGCAGGCGCTGTGCAAGCGCGGCGCCCATAACGAGCGGCGGATCACTAGGAGGAAGCGGTTTCGGAATGAACGCCGCGACCTCCTCTTCGCCGGCGGAGGTTCGCTCATGGCGTCCTGTGATTCGCTTTGGAGAGTCCATCGTGGTCCGTGGCGCGCTGGTGAAGCGGACGTGACGCGGCGCCAACGCTAGGAAAGGATGCTTTCCTTGCTGCGACCGCTAGTCAAGCTGACTTTACTAGCAATGACGTCGTCGTAAACAACGCAATCCTCTGCCATTCGCCAGGTCACTCCTTTCGACGTCCGAACTGGCACCAAGCGCCCTGCTTGCGTTCCGATCGCGGAGGATCACGTCCGGCTGCGTATCACCGAACGCCCGGCGCGTCGCACCCCGTCCGTTCGTCTAGCAGGGCGCGACGGTCATCGTCCGTGCCCGTGGCGTTCTCGCCCGCGCTCTGCATCGGCGCCCCAAGCGCCAAGCCGAGTGCCTCGACGCACCGGGACAGCGCCTGGGCTTCCCTCGCCGCCGCGGACGACAGTGCGCCCAAGATGGCCGTCACGACGCCGTCACGATCCCCGGATTTATCGATGTTTGTGCCCCAATCCGGCTGCCTTCTAAGTCGCTGGTCGCAGGTTCGAGTCCTGCCGGGCGCGCAGTCGAGATCGCTCAGCTTTTTGGGATCGAGAGAAAAGGTCGTGACGGCGTCATGACGGCTCTCTCACCCGTCGAGAGCCCCCCGGGTAGTCACGCTGCCCATCCGGACCGGCCTTCTTCACGGCGGGCGTGGGGAACATGAGGCCGAGCGGGTTGTCGGGCGCATACGTGGGCAGCAGCTTGAGCCACTCCGTGGCTGCCTCTAGTGCGAGGCCGAAGAGCGGTACCCGCCGTGATTTTTTCTCGCCCGCTCGTCCCTTCGGCGGGCGATAGCGCTGCTTCTTCGCGTCCCAGGAGCCAAAGCGGACGACGACGTGGGGGTCGTCACCGTCGATGTGAACGTCCTCGATGTGTTTTCGTCCGAAGCCTGCAGCTCGGCGTCAGGCAAGCCCCGCCTCCGGCGTGCCTTCGTTCAAGTATCGACCGTTACCGGTTCCTCGACGAGGGCGGAGGCCTCGAAGGTAGGAGCGAGGCCTTTGTGCTTGGCAAGAAGCAGGAGGTCCCATGACCCTGCGAACTGGCATTCAGGCATCTCGGAGATGTTTGGTCGCTACGAGTCGTTGCCCACGAGCATGAAATACAGCGTGAACAGGGCGAAGAGCGTGATCAGGCTCGCGACCCCGATTCCCACGGCTTTCCAATGAGACTGGCGCCCCGCCGTTGCGAGTCGAGTCTGGTAGTCCCCGACCTGGCTGGTTTTGGCGAAGTGGTAGAGCGCGGCGGTGTACGTCACGGGCAAGCTCGAATGGGGAATGTTCTTCGGCAACACGAGGGCCACGGCAAGCGCGGCAGCGGTGCCAACGACGCCCCAAACGAGGGCCTGAGTACGCGCGGACCGACGTCCGAGCGTCGCGTAGTTCGACGCGAGTAAAAGGGACCCGGCAATGGGCCCTCCCAGGAACGTGGCAATGCCAACCTGCGGCGGGGTGTAGACCTTTCCTTGTGCCTTCGAAGAGGCCGGGACTTCGCCTTTGGGCGGCTGGTAGACGTCGAGCTCGAAAGGCACCTCGCTCTTCCTATTACGTCGAGCGTGCCGCGTCGAGCTGCTGCGTCGACCCGGTTGAACGCTCGCCCAGGAAGCCGCACGGGTGATTGATTGCACGGCTCGGCCTGCAGAGAGACAGCGCCATCGATTTCGGACGATCAGCCTTGGAAAATCGCCGTATCAATGCCAGGAGCTGCGGCACGGTTTTCGACGTTGACACCGCCGCGGAAGACGTTTGGATCGACGACTATGCCATCGGGCCGACGCGCATCGGGTGCCATTGGCCCTCATCCCAAATCCGCATGGAGGCTGCGTCGATCAATCGTAGCAGCGCCGGTGCGGCGCCGGGCACGGGGCTGGGGAATGCGTGCGCTCGCGGCATCGTGCGTCCTCGGATGTTCGGGTCCGCGGCCCCCCACGAACATGTCGAGGGACAAGGACGCGGGGCTTGCCGCCACGGGGTCAGGAGGCAGTGGCTCCAGCGCGGCAGGGGCGGGCGAATGCGCGCTGGCGTGCGAGACTGGACTTGTTTGCGAACGCGTCGGGTCGCCGGCCTGCCTCGACCCGAACTGGGCCGAGTGGCCGATGTCCAACGCCGAGGTCGACGTGACGGCAGGCGCGCCGAACCTCGAAAGCTACAAGGACAACGGGGACGGCACGGTGACTGACAACGTGACCGGGCTCTCGTGGCAGCAGTCGGTGCCAACGACGACATACGTGCGCGAAGCGGCAGTCGCGTACTGTGCGGGGCTGAGCCTGGCCGGGCACACAAACTGGCGCCTCCCGTCGTATGTCGAGCTCTTCTCGGTCGTCGACCCCGGGGCGTTCAGCCCGAGCGTCGACGCCGCGGTCTTCCCGAGTACCCCATCGGACTACTTCTGGTCGTCGACGCCCTTTGCTGCCGCTTCCGGCTCCGCTTGGGCAGTCGACTTCACCAGCGGCGACCCGAGCGGCCTCGTCGTGTCGCTCGCGAACTACGTTCGTTGCGTGCGTTGAGGACGGGTATCGTCTTTCCCATGTCGTTCGCCGGCCTGCTCCGCGCCGCAATCCTCGCCACGGGTCTTCTGACGGTGGACGCGGGTCGCGCGGCCGCGCCGCATGGTCGCTACACAGTCGGCAGCGGCTCGGTTTACGACAACGAGACGAGGCTCACGTGGCAAAGAACGGCTCCGTCGTCGACGTACATCCAGACCGGCGCGGCCAGCTACTGCGCGACGTTGAACCTGAACGGCGCGACGTGGCGCCTGCCCACGATTAAGGAGCTCGTCACGATCGTGGACGTGACTGTGGCCTCACCCGGGCCGACGATCGACTCCGCGGCATTTCCGGGAACCGTTCCAGGTCCGTTTTGGTCTTCGACGCCGTATGCCGGCGCGTCGTCCGGCGTCGTGTGGGCTGTCTACTTCTACGGCGGCAACGCGTACAGCGACGACGTGTCGAACGCAGACTACGTCCGCTGCGTGCGTTGAGGGGCACCTCGCCGCCGCTGACGACAGTGCAGTCACGATAGCCGTCACGACGCCGTCATGATCGCCGGATTTCTCGGCTAGGGCGCTCCGGCGTCGGGACACGTCCTCTTGCAAAGAAAGTGGCCCGAGGGATCGCAGCCGCACGACGTGCTGCAGGTCCCCGGCGGACCGCCCGATCCGCACCCCTCGTTCGGAGAACAAACCGCGCCCTGAACGCAGCCCGTGGGCGTTCCCGCGTCGATGCAGGCGACGCCGTTCGCAGTCCCGCACGCGGGCGGCGGGGGGGGCGGAGGGGGAGGGGCGCAGACGGTCGTGCAATGGAAATGCCCGCTCGCGTTGCACGTACACGAACTCGTGCAGCCGTTTCCGTCGCTGCTCCCGCAACCCTCGCCCTGGTTGCACGCCGCCCCGTCGACGGCGCAAGAGGCTGGAGGGGGCGGGGGAGGCGGCAGAGTGCCCGCGTCGATCGTGGGGCCAGACGGGCAGGGGCACTCGAGCGTGCACACGCCGTTCACGACGACGTAGGTCGCCCCGAC
>Ga0265342_10000573_pt1 | contig 38852 bp, 36 predicted proteins | sample 4CB327metaG_FD_203125 | JGI IMG/M metagenome (GOLD analysis project Ga0265342, IMG submission 203125) | Rhizosphere microbial communities from Carex aquatilis grown in University of Washington, Seatle, WA, United States - 4-CB3-27 metaG | ecosystem: Host-associated > Plants > Roots >... | reverse complement strand
CGTCGGCAAGGAGCCCTCGCAGGAGCAGAAGGACACCTACGCGACCGCGCTCGGATGGCTCTATGATTCGATCGGCGCGGTGAAGGTCGGCGCCACTACCCGCGACATCGCGCTGAAGTGGCCCTCCGCCATGGAAACCTGGGGTTACGAGGACGAAGACCAGGCGGCCGCCAATCTCTGGGGCCATGGTCTTGGTCTTGCGCAATACGACCAGCCGGTGATTTCCCGCATCTGGTCGCTCGATCATCCGGTCGAGATCCAGGAAGGCATGACCTTCGCGCTCGAGACCCAGCACGGCAAGCGCTTCCGCTACGGCGTCCGCATCGAAGAGATGCTGATCGTGCACAAGGACTCGATCGAGATCACCTCGAACTTCCCGGTGAAGCAGATCACCGTCGTCGACCCGCTCCCCGGCTACGGCGATCACGTGAAGTGACGGACGCGGAACGCTGGCGCGCGGTGCCGGCGGCAAGGGGATGAATGGCTTTGGACGGGGTTGATTCTCACCACCGTGATCCCCTGGCTTTGCGCGATGCAGTGGCCGGCGCTGCGGCCGCCATGAGCGCGGACAGCGACCTCGTGATCGCGCTCGATGATCCCTACGCGGTCGATCCCGAGCGGGTCGGGCCGAAAGCGGCGAACCTTGCAGGTCTCGCCCGTGCAGGCTTGCCGACCCCCGGTGGTTTCTGCATCACCGCCGACGCCTATCGACTGCAATGTGCTGCGCTCGGCCTCGGCGATGCGCTGGCGCGTTTCGGCGACGCCACGCAGACCGAGCAGCGCCGGCTGTCGGTCGAGATCAGGCTCAAGCTCTATCAGGCGCCGATCGAGCCGCGCATTTTGGAGCCGCTGCTGGCGGCGTGGCGCGCGCAGCGGCAGGACGGCGGCCAGCCCAGCGCGGTGCGCTCCTCGGCGCTGATCGAGGATCGCGCCGGCGCCAATTTCGCCGGCCAGTTCGAGAGTTTTCTCGGGCTCACCGACGAGGCCGAGTTGTTGACCGCGGTGCGCGCCTGCTGGGCCGCGCTGTGGACGACCAACGCGCGCCGCTACATGAGCAATCACGAACTCAATCCGGCCGACACCGCAATGGCGGTGATCGTGCAGCCGACGATCGCGGCGCGCGCGTCGGGTGGCGGCCTGAGCGAGACCGCGGAAGGCCAGATGCTGCTGAGCGCGACCTGGGGCCTCGGCTCGGCGATCGCGCAGGGCCAGGTGGTGCCCGATCGCATCGTGCTGTCGCGCCAGGGGTTCGTGCGCAAGATCGAAGCCGGCCGCAAGGATCACCGCGAGACCTGCGTGCACGGCGAAGGCACCGCATCGCAGGCGGTCCCGCAGGCGATGGTGAGCGAGCCGTGTCTCGATCCCGGCCAGGCGGTTGCGCTCGGCCGGCTGTTGCGCAAGGCCGAACAGCACATGGGCATGCCGGTCGAGATCGAATGGGCGCTCGACGATGCCGGGTTCAAGCTCTTGCAGGCGCGCCCGCTGCACGTCGAACCGGCTTATGTGCCCGACGACATCTGGCTGCAGCATCCCGGCATCAACGGTCATCCCGCCGGCATCGGCTGGGGGTCGGGACGCGCCGTGGTGGTCAATTGCGAATGCGAACTCTCGCGCGTCGCGCCCGGCGATATTCTCGTGACGAGGGTCGCGGGCCCGGCCCTGAGCCATATCCTGCCGCGCGTCGCCGGCGTGGTCGCCGAACTCGGCGGGTCCACCTCCCATCTTGCCTCGCTCGCACGCGAGCGAGGGATTCCGATGGTGCTCGGGGTGCTCGACGCCACCACCAAGATTCCCGACGGTGCCCAGGTCGCGGTCGACGGGGTCGCCGGCATCGTACGGTGGATTCGATGAAGCGCCCGCGGATCTATATCACCCAGCCGATCGCCGTGAGCGCGCTGGCGCGTCTGCGCAAAGTCGCCGACGTTACCATGAACAAGGATTCCAGCCGCATCCTCGACAAGAAGAAGCTCATTGCGGCGGTGAAGAAGCACGACGTTTTGTTTTCACTGCTGCACGATACCGTCGATCGCGCCGTGCTGAAGGCCAATCCCGACCTGCGCGCGGTGACCTCGATGGCGATCACGCCGGATCGCATTGACGTCGCGACCGCAACCGCGCGCAAGATTCCGGTCACGCTGATTCCCCCGATCGTTGCCGAGGCAACCGCCGATATCTGCTTCGGCCTGATGCTGGCGGTCGCGCGCCGCATGATGGAAGGCGACCGGCTGGTGCATCGCGGGATCTTCCCGGGCGCGCAGTCGAACCATCTCGCCGGCTCCTGGGTCTGGGGCAAAACCGTCGGACTGGTCGGCGGCAAGGGCCGGATTGGCCAGGCGGTGGCGCGCCGTGCTCACGGCTTCTCGATGCGCGTGCTCTATAGCGGCCCGCGCCGGTTGCCGGAGGCCGAAGAGCGCAGCGCCGGCATGACCTTTGTGCCGCTCAACGACCTGCTCAAGCAGTCCGACTTTGTCTCGCTGCATCCGCCGCTCAACGACGACACCAGGCACCTGATCGGCGACCGCGAATTCAAGCTGATGAAACCGTCAGCCTTCATCGTCAACACCGCGCGCGGTGCGATCATCGACGAGGCGGCGCTGACGCGCGCGCTCAAGGCCAAGCAGATCGCCGGCGCCGGGCTCGATGTGTTCGAACACGAGCCACGGGTTGCCGCCGGATTGTTGAAGCTGCCGAATGTCGTCGCGGTGCCGCACATCGGCAGCGCGGTCGGCGAACTGCGCGAGCAGATGGCGAACATCGTGGTCGACAACATTCTGGCGCTGCTCGACGGCAAGCGGCCGCCGAATATCGTCAATCCGGACGTGCTGGGGTAGATGGTTACGGAAACTATCCCTCCCCGTGAGGGGAGGGTCGGCGCGTAAGCGCCGGGGTGGGGCGATTTCGTGCTGCGGACGCTGATCCATGAGAGGGAAGAGGACCCCACCCGGCTCGCTGCGCTCGCCACCCTCCCCGAAGTCGGGGAGGGATAGAATTGAACCGCGGCGTTCCTTCCCAAATTGCAGGGCCAGGAAAGGCAAGAGAGTTATGGGAGCAGCGTGATGAGCAAACCCCTGATCGCGGTTACCGACAGCCCGTTTCCCTCGCTCGATCCGGTGACGGCGGCGCTCAAGCGCCTCGATCCGGATCTGCGGCTGGCGAAAAGCACCTCGCCCGAGGACATTCTCGCCGTCGCGCGCGACGCCGACGCGGTCATCGTCTGCTACGCCAAGCTGACCGCCGATCTGCTGCGGCAACTCACCCGCTGCAAGGTGATCGGGCGCACCGGTCTCGGCGTCGACAACATCGACCTGCCGGCGGCGAAAGAGCGCGGCATCGTCGTGACGTACGTGCCGGATTATTGCCTGCACGAAGTCTCCGACCACGCGGTCGCGCTGCTGCTGGCGCTCGCGCGCAAGATTCCGTTCGCCAACAAGCTGGTGCAGTCCGGCCGCTGGGAATTGCCGCCGATCGTGCCGATCCGCCGGTTGCAGGGCCAGGTGCTCGGGCTGCTCGGCTTCGGCAATATTCCGCGCCTGGTCGCGCCGAAGGCGCAGGCGTTCGGTCTTAAGGTTGTGGCCTATGATCCCTATGCGTCGCCTGAGGTGCTGCAAAAGGCCGGTGTCGAAGGCGTGAGCTTCGATCGCCTGCTGGCGCTCTCCGACTTTATCTCCGTGCATGCACCGCTGACGCCCGAAACCCGCGGCCTGCTCAATGCGGCGGCGTTCGCGAAAGCGAAAAAAGGCGTGCTGGTCATCAACACCGCGCGTGGTCCGCTGATCGACGAAGCGGCGCTGGTGGCCGCGCTCGACGCCGGCCAGGTCGGCGGCGCCGCGCTCGATGTCGTCACCGTCGAACCGCTGGCGAAGGATTCCCCGTTGATCGGGCGTGACAACGTCATTCTCACCCCGCACACGGCGTTCTATTCGGTCGAAGCACTGCAGGAGCTGCAGACCAAGGCCGCCACCGACGTCGCTCACGTGCTCAGCGGGGAGAAGCCGGTCTATCCGGTGAAGATGGGGTGAAGCGCGCTCAGGATTTGTCGCGCGCCCAGGTCACGATGATGCGCACCACCTTGTTGTTGACGTTGGGGTGCGGCATCGGCGGGCTTTCGATGTGCAGGAGATCGTTGCCCTCGAAGCGAATGAACCGGGTCTGCTCGCCGCCGACCCAGGCCTCATTCCAGGCGGCGTCCACCTTGGTGATGACCTTCCCATCCTCGACGCGATAGCGACCGGTATAGGCGATCATGCTGCGCAGCGCCTGCGCGCGCTCGTCGTCGGTCTTCGGGATTGGCCGCCCGTCCGCCGTGACCAGCGCGAGCCAGCGTCCCTCGGGAGTCGCGATCTGAATGCCTCTGGGATGTTCGCCGAGCACCGGCGTGCGCTCCTTGGTCTCCGCATCCTCGTAGACCACCGAAACCAGTTTCCAGGTGCCGACGATCGCTGATTTGTCGTCGGCATGGGCCGGGACGACGAGCAACAACAGAACCATCAGGAACGCGCGCACGATTGTTCTCCCGCGATGACGTGTTGGCTCAAGCATAGCATCTATTCCGCGGTCCAGCCGCCGTCGATCACGAGCGCCGATCCGGTCATCAGTGCGGAGGCGTCGGAGGCGAGAAAGACGATGGCGCCGGTGAGATCTTCGAGCTGGCCGAGGCGTCCGAGCTTGATCTTGGACAGCACCTCGGCGCGAAATTCCTTGTTCTCGAAAAACGGCCGCGTCATCGGTGTTTCGAGAAAGGTCGGTCCGAGGCTGTTGACGCGGATCTGGTGCGGGGCGAGTTCGATCGCCATCGCCTTTGTGAAGCCCTCCATGGCGTGCTTGGAGGCGCAATAGACCGTGCGCCGCGCTGCGCCGACGTGGCCCATCTGCGAGGAGATATTGATAATCGAGCCGGCGCGCTTGGCCGCGATCAGCTTGCGGGCGACGGTCTGCGCGACAAAGAATGCGGCGCGCACGTTGAGCCCGAGCACGAGATCGAAGTCCTCGACCTTGACGTCGACGAACGGGGCAGGGCGGTTGGTGCCGGCATTGTTGATCAGGATTTCGAAGGGTTCGGCGGCGGCGATCGCCGTGCGGACGGCTTTGACATCGGTTACGTCAAGCACCAGCGCATCGGCCTGGTCTCCGCGGGCGCGGATGGCATCGGCGGCGGCTTCGATTTCAGCCTGCGTGCGGGCCGCAAGTGTCACGTGCGCGCCGGCTTGCGCCAGCGCCGATGCGGCAGCGAGCCCGATGCCGCGGCCGCCGCCGGTGATGAGCGCGCGCTTGCCGTCGAGTCGGAAGGAGGGAGTGGGAGTGAGATCGACAGTCACGGACGTCACCACCTGCAAGCGTGTGCTCGCTCCCGCTTGCGGGGCTCGGGTGCGCGCTCGTCTTGCTCAGTTCGTTGTTTGAGGGTTCCCTCCCCCCTTGCGGGGGAGGGACAGGGAGAGGGGTATCCACAACCCACTAAGGTCTTTCGCGTACCTATCGCATTCAGGTCTTCCGTTCGAGTCAGGCGGTCGCCGCCACCCCCCTCCCTAACCCTCCCCCGCAAGGGGGGAGGGAACGCATCTGAGTGCGCCGCTTGTCTTGTGCCGATACTCTTCACGATCATTCCGCCGCCTGGGCGTAGGCGACATTGCGGCGGCCGTAGCGGCGCACGCGCACGTTGGCTTGTTCGGCATGGCCGGAGAAGCCCTCGAGAATGCACAGCCGCGAGCAATATTCTCCGATCATGGCGCTCGCCTCGTCGGTGAGCACTTTCTGATACGTGCAGGTCTTCATGAATTTTCCGACCCACAGGCCGCCGGTGTAGCGCGCCGCCTTCTTGGTCGGCAGGGTGTGATTGGTGCCGATCACCTTGTCGCCGTAGGCCACGTTGGTGCGCGGTCCGAGAAACAGCGAGCCGTAGTTCTGCATGTGATTGAGGAAATAATCCGGGTCACGCGTCATCACCTGCACGTGCTCGGAGGCGATGCGGTCGGCCTCCTGCACCATCTCGTCTTCGCTGTCGCAGACGATGATTTCGCCGTAATCCTCCCACGCTTTCCCCGCCGCTTCCGCGGTCGGCAGGATCGTGAGCAGGCGCTCGACTTCGGCGATGGTGGCGCGCGCGAGTTTTTCCGAATTGGTCAGCAGCACCGCCGGCGAGGTCGGACCGTGCTCGGCCTGGCCGAGCAGATCGGTCGCGCAGATTTCGCCGTCGACGGAATCATCGGCGATGATCAGGGTTTCGGTCGGGCCCGCAAGCAGATCGATGCCGACGCGGCCGAACAATTGGCGCTTGGCCTCAGCCACATAGGCATTGCCGGGGCCGACGATCATGTCGACGGGAGCGATGGTCTCGGTGCCGAGCGCCATGGCGGCCACCGCCTGGACGCCGCCGAGCACATAGATGTCGTCGGCGCCGCCGAAATGCATCGCCGCGACGATCGCGGGATGGGGCCCACCTTTATAGGGTGGGGCGCAGGCGATGATGCGTTTGACGCCCGCCACTTTGGCGGTGACGATCGACATGTGAGCGGAGGCCACCATCGGATAGCGTCCGCCGGGGACGTAGCAGCCGATGCTGGCAACCGGGATGTGCCTGTGACCGAGCACCACGCCGGGGAGGGTCTCGACTTCGAGATCCTGCATGGTCGCCTTTTGCTTGGCGGCGAAATTGCGCACCTGGGCCTGGGCAAACTTGATGTCCTCGAGGTCGCGCTTGGCGACCTGGCCGATGGCGCGCTCGATCTCGGAGTCGTTGAGCTTGAAATTCGCCGGCGCCCAGTTGTCGAATTTCTGCGAGAGCGCGCGCACCGCGGCATCGCGCCCGGTCTCGATCTGCTCCAGGATCTGCTCGACGGTTTCGCGCACTTTGGCGTCAGCGGCCTTGATGGCGCCGGCGTCCATTCCGCGTTTGAGGAAGCGGGGCATTGGGAACTCCTGACAAACTGAATTCTGCGGCATGTTTTAGCATCCCTCCCCTGAAAGGGGAGGGTCGGCGCGAAGCGCCGGGGTGGGGTTACGCTTTCCGAAGATCCCCACCCGGCTCGCTGCGCTCGCCACCCTCCCCGAAGCCGGGGAGGGACATTTATTTAATCGCCTGGGGATTGATCGGCGAGCCGGTGCCGCCGGTGATGATCAGCGGCGGCCCGGTGAAGAAGAACTCGTAGGTTCCGTCTTCATCGCAATCCTCGGCGAGATCCTTGAGATAGAAGATCTCGCCCATGCACAGGCCCATCGCCGGGATCACCACCCAGTGCCAGGGCTGGTTGGCCTCGGTGGTCTCGTTCGGCCGTACCTCGACCCCCCAGGTGTCGGAGCAGATCGCTGCGATCTGATGCTCCTGGCACCAGTAGCAGTTCTCGAACTTGACCCCGGGCGCGTCGCCGCCGGCATAGCCGCCCCACTGCTTTTCCTTCAGGCAGCGCTCCATCTGGCCGGTGCGGACGATGACGAAGTCGCCGCGCCGGATCTCGACATTCTGAGCGCGGGCGCACTTGTTGAGTTCGTCGTTGGAAATACCGTAGCCGTCCTCGAGATATTCGACGCCCTTGAAGCGGGCGATATCGAGCAGCACGCCGCGCCCGTTCATGCGGTCGCGCGAATGTTCGATGCCGAGCACGTTCAACCCGCCGGAGTCGATCAGCTTGGCGTCGTGGCCGTTGTAGGCCTTGTCCTCGTAGAAGACATGGCCGAGCGCGTCCCAATGGGTGGCGCCCTGCACGCACAAGTTCAGCGTATCGTCGGCATAGCGGAGGTTGTTCCAATCCTGCCGGCCGGCGACGGCGTCGGTGCCGGTTGCCAGCATCTGATGGATCGGATTGAAACGGCCGCCGAACAGGCCGGTCTGCGGTCCGTTGCGGTCGAGCGGAATGCCGAGGGCGAACACCTTGCCGGTGTGGATCAGCTTGCTGGCGGCGACGATGTCCTCCGGCGTGACGTGATTGAGCGTGCCGATCTGGTCTTCCTTGCCCCAGCGGCCCCAATTCGAAAGCTTCTTAGAGGCTTCCTCGATTGCCTTGCGGCCCACTTTGATGTCCATCGCTTCCTCACTCATTCGCTTCTGATTTTCGCCGCGACGCGCGGCGCGCAACGCGCTCGTCGGACGCTTGCTGGCGCACTGGGGAGGCGCCGAACGCTCCGACGTCGGAGCGCGATTGTGACCCGGCACCCCGGGCCTCGTCCACTGCCGTGTAAGCTAGATTCTGCCCAACGCTTTCAAGACACGATCCGGTGTCAGTGGGATGGCGGTAATGGGTGGTGCGCCAAGCGGACGCAACGCATCGTTGAGTGCATTGGCCACCGCGCCGGGGGCGCCGGCGGTGCCGGCTTCGCCCGCGCCCTTGGCGCCGAGTTCGGAATCGGCGGTCGGGGTCACCACATGTCCCACTATAATGTCGGGCATTTCCGGCGCCATCGGCACCAAATAGTCCGCCATGGTGCCGTTCTGCAGCTGCCCACGTTCGTCGTAGATGCAATGTTCGAGCAGGGCGGCGCCGATCCCCTGCACCACGCCGCCGCGCACCTGCTCGTCGACCAATTGCGGATTAATGACGGTGCCGCAGTCCTCGACACACCAATGCTTGAGCAAGGTGATGAAGCCGGTGTCGATGTCGACTTCGAGATAGGACGCCTGAATGCCATTGGTGAAGGCGAACGGCCACGCGCGCGGGACGTAGTGGCGGGTGGCCATCAACTCGGCCTGGAACCCAGGCGGTAAGGTGTCGGGGCGGAAATAGGCAATGCGGGCGACTTCATCGAGCCCGATGCGCTCGCGCCCGCTATCGGCGTCGACCACGATTCCGTTTCTGATGTCGAGCGCCTTCGGCTCGGCCTGCAGAATGCTGGCGGCGACCGCCACCACGTTTTCCCGCAGCGCCTTGCCGGCCTGCCAGGCCGCTTCGCCGCCGATGCCGGCGGCGCGCGAGGCCCAGGTGCCGCCGCCATAGGGGACGTTGTCGGTGTCGCCGGTGATGACGCGCACCCGTTCGATCGACACGCCGAACGACGAGGCGACGCATTGGGCGATCACCGCCTCGGTGCCCTGGCCCTGCTCGGTGACGCTGGTGGCGCAGATGACGGCGCCGGTCGAGTCGAGCCGGACGGTGGCGCCATCCTGGGAGGAGATGCGGGCGCCGCCGACGCCGTAGAACGCGGCGGAGGGATTGGTCACCTCGATGAAGCTCGCGAATCCGATGCCGCGATAGATGCCTTGCTCGCGTAATTGCGCCTGCTCGGCGCGCAGCGCGTCGTAGCTCATCATGGCAACCAGCTTGTCGAGCGAGGCGTGATGGGACAGCTTTTCAAACTTGATCCCGGAAGGGCCGGCACAGGGATAGGCGTCGTCGGCGATCAGATTGCGACGCCGGATCTCGACCGGGTCCATACCGATCTTCATCGCCGCGAGATCCACCAGCCCTTCGGTGACCGAGGTTGCGATCGGATGGCCGACGGCGCGGTACTGGCACATGACGTTTTTGTTTTGCATCACCACGCGGGCGCGGGCGCGATAGTTCGGACAGCGATAGGGACCGCCGGTCAGATTGACGACCTGGTTCGCCTCGATGCCCGAGGTGCGCGGATAGACCGAGTAGGGGCCGATGCCGGTGAGGTCGTCGATCTCCCAAGCGGTGATGGTGCCGTCGTTCTTGACGCCGATCTTGGCGTGGACGCGATGGTCGCGGGCGTGAATGTCGGTGACGAAGCTCTCGAGCCGATCGGCGACGAACTTGACCGGACGCTTCAGCAGTTTCGACAGCGCCACCGCCGCCATTTCATCGGCATAGGTGTGGACCTTGATGCCGAACGAACCCCCGACGTCCTTGGTCAGCACGCGCACCTGATGCTCCTCAAGTCCGAGGTGCTTGGCGAACAAGTTCTGCATCATGTGCGGCGCCTGGGTGCCTTGATAGACCGTGAGGCGCTGCTCGCCGGCGTTCCAGTCGGCGACGATCGACCGCGGCTCGTTGGTGACGCCGGTGTGGCGGCCGAACATGAAGGTGGTCTCGATGACGGCGTCGGCGGCTTTGAAGCCGGCATCGACATCGCCGGCCTCGTGCTTGCGCTCGAAGGTCAGATTGTCGCCGAGTTCGGGATGAATGACCGGAGTGCCGGGATCGAGCGCGGTTTCCGGATCGGTGACCGGGGTCAGTTCCTCGTAGGTGACGGAGACCAGTTCGACGCCGTCCTCGGCTTCGGCGCGGGTGCGGGCAACGACGGCGCACACCGCCTCGCCCTGCCAGCAGGCGCGATCGACGGCGATGGCGTGCTGCGGCGCCGACTTGATGCCCTTGAGATGGGTGAGCACGCCGACCCAGGGAGTAATGACCTTGGACAATTCAGCGCCGGTCACCACCGCGATCACGCCGGGCGAAAGCTTCGCGGCGGCTGCGTCGATCGCCTTGATGCGGGCGTGGGCATAGGGCGAGCGTGCGAACGCGACATGCAGCATGCGCGGCAGGGTGACGTCGCTGACATATTGGCCGCGGCCCTCGGTGAGGCGGGCGAGCTTGGGCCGCGGCACCGCGCGCCCGATATAGGAATTCGGCCGATCGAGCGCGGTCAGCGTCGAGGGGAGGTCAGCGACGATTTTCATGGGTGCGCTGCTCCGACTCTTCTTGCCTCCCCCTGAAAGGGGGAGGTCGGCGACAAAATCGCCGGGTGGGGGTCAGGTCTCAACGCGTGCTCGTCCTTTGTGAAGCTCTCGCGCCCTGCAAGGGACCCCCACCCCAACCCTCCCCCTTTTAGGGGGAGGGAGCACACTGATGCGTTTCGCTCATTCATCAGCTCTCTCCGAATCGTCGCTTCGCCACCGCTTCGACCGCGTCGACGATGGCGTGATAGCCGGTGCAGCGACAGTAGTTTCCGGAGAGGTGCTCTCGGATAGTGGCGCGGCTCGGTGTGCCGGCGTCGCGCAGCGCTTCAGGGGCAATCAATTCCTGAGCGGCGAGCAGCATGCCGGGAGTGCAGAAGCCGCATTGCAGCGCGTTGCGTTCGGTGAAGGCGTGCTGCAGATCGGCGATCTCGCCGGAATCGGAGACCCCTTCGATGGTCTCCACCCGTCCGCCGTCGCATTGCACGGCGAGCATCAGGCAGCCGCGCACGATCTCACCGTTGACGCGCACTGTGCAGGCGCCGCAGACTCCGTGTTCGCAGCCGACGTGGCTGCCGGTCAGCGCGAGCGTGTCGCGCAGGAAATCCACCAGGGTCTGGCGCGCATCGACCTGTTCGCGAATCTCTTCGCCATTCACGTGCAAGGTGATGGTGTGGAAGCGCTCGGTCATGCCATGGGCTCGCGCTGTTTGGGCTCGCGCTGTTTGGGCTCGCGTTTGGGCTCATTGAGTTGCTGCGCGACGCGTCCGAGCAGCACGCTGGCCAGATGTTTCTTGGCTGCGCTGGAGGCATGCACATCGGGAGGCGGATCGAGATCGTGCGCGAGCGCGAGAGCCGCAGCGGCGATGCGTTCAGCGTCGATGGCACGGCCCTCGATCTCGGCCTCGGCGTGGCGGGCGCGCAACGGCGTTGCCGCGATACCGAAGAAAGCGAGCCGGACGTCGCGCAGCACATAGCCGTCCTTGCGGGCGGAGGCGGCGAGGCCGACGAGGGCGTAGTCGCCGTGCCGGCGGGCGAGCTCGGCAAATCCGATGCGCGATTGCGCGGATGCCGCCGGCAGCCGGATGGCGGTGAGCAGATCGCGCGGCGTCAGCGCAGTTTCGAACAGGCCCTTGAAAAAATCATCGGCCTTGATGGTCCGCCGTCCGGCGGGCCCGGCGATCTCGACGTCGCCGCCGAGCGCGAGCAGGCACGCCGGCAACTCGGCGGCCGGATCGGCGAACGCGATCGAGCCGCCGATGGTGCCGCGGTTGCGAATGGCCGGGTGGGCGATATGGGGCAGCGCTCTCGCCAGCAGCGGCGCGTGGCGTGCGATTTCGGGTGAGCGTTCGGCCGCGCGTTGGCGGACCAGCGCTCCGATTTCCACGTGGCCGTTGTGGAGACGGATCTCCGAGAGTTCACGCAGGCCGTTGATGTCGACCAGCAGCGCCGGCGCGCTCAGACGCATATTGAGAGTGGCGATCAGGCTCTGGCCGCCGGCGAGGATCTTGGAACCCTCGGCATCCTGCGCCAGCAGGTCGATCGCATGATCGAGCGAACGAGCTTTCGCATAAGCGAATGGCGCCGGCTTCACGCAGTCCTCCCCCCGTTTTGCGTGATTGTCGCAGAGAGAGGAGTGGCGTCAATGCTTAAGACATGCGGCGAAACGCTTGGATCGCGCGGGCGAAAGCGGGTCTAGCGCTCCGCCTTGCGATTGGTGAAGCGGGCATTGCCGAGCCCGGTGCCGATGGTGAAGACCCCCCAATGCTTGACGTCGGTCATGAACGGCACCTCGCTGAGGCCCTGGACCACGGCATCGTTATGCATGGCGACAACGGTCTCGTGGTCGCCGATTTTGGGAATCGCCTTGTACAGCGAGGCCGGCAGGTTGAACCGGCTGCTTTCCCAATTTCCCGGCAGGTTCTGCGCGCCGCGATCGATCGCGCCGTCGGCTTCGATCTTGCCCGGACAGCCGATGCCGATGAAGGGCGCAAGATGAAGCCCCTGCTTGTCGGCGCGGCCGATCAGGCGCTCGAGCATATCGATGAGACCATCGACGGCATCCTCGCGGTTGAGTTTCTCGTCGCCGTGGCGCCAGAGTTCGAATTTCCACACGTCGGCCTTGGAGAGATCGGGCGCCCGCTTGAGGTTCAGACGAACGACGCCGGCGCGAATATTGGTGCCGCCGATATCGACCGCCAGGATGGCATCGTGCGCCTCGAACATCCAGGACGGCGACAAATGCACCGCGCCGATCAATCCGGCCTCGTGGGAATGGTGGCGGATCGGAACGATATCGAGATCGACGCCGTCGGCCTTGAGGATGACGGCGGTGCGTCCGATCGCGCGCTCGCCGACCTTGCTGGCGCGGAAGCCGCCGCCGATGACGATTCGTTCGGTATCCTTCCAGGCCTTGAGCCGCAGAAAGCGGCGCACCACCACGGCGAATTCCTGGGCAAAGTCTTCGATCGCGCCATGCAGCACGCCGGCCGCTTCCGCTTCGCCGTTTGCCAGCAGATCATCCAGCGTCTTTTTGCTGATGTCCTCGCTCGGCTCCTCGCCAAACGGGTCGTTTCCAGCCTTGCGCAGGGGCTTGCGCCAATTGTCAATGATGGCGCGAAACGCCCCTTTGCAGGCGCGGTCACCGATGAAGCCTTCATCGTCGCGCAACTCGGCGTTGTAGCTGTCGACATCGACCGACGGCAGATGTTCGGCGCCGTGGGGTGCGAGCGTCGGTGCAGTCGAAATGGCGTCCGGCATGAGAACCCCGCAGCTGTGTCATCGACACAACGAGCAGGTCCGGCAAAGGGTTCCAGAGGTGCGCACAGGCGTGGGGAAGGGTTAATCATGGTCGCGCATTGCGCCGGCGCTGGCCGCGGCACGCTGGTCGTCGCGGTCAGGCCGCGTTGTTCCGGGTCTTCATCCAGTCGCGAATATTGCTCTGGTTGACCCGCAGTGCCGGATCGATTTCGTGCACCTCCACCGACAGCGCGAGCGGCGTGGTGGCAAAAACGGTCTCGAGATGCTTGTTGGCGGCGGCGGTCACCGCGTCGAGCACCATCTTGCGCGTCTCCAGGGTGCGACCCTGCGCGACGCGCACGGTGATGGCGACAAAGCCGTTGGTCGGATGATTGTCGGCGATGCGAAAGTCATCACGACGCTCGGCGCGGGTGCGCAATCCCGCGAGCTCGGCGACGCGGGTCTGGTCCATGGCGTCATGCAAGGTTGCGAGCAGCTGCGGCACGCGGATCTTGTCTTCAATATTGGCGGAATATTCGACAATGACGTGCGGCATGCGCGGCCCCCTCCCTCAATTTGACGCTATTCGCCCCGATCACTAACATCTTCATAACCAATCGAAAAGTGGCTCGCGGCATGCGGCGGCAGGGCCGGAGGGACGTGCATGCGGCTGGCCAGTTTCATGGTTCGAGGGCGTCCGAGCTACGGCGCGGTAATCGGCGATGGCATCGCCGACTTGCGCGTGCGATTCGGCGGGCGGTTTCCGAGCCTGCTTGATCTGTTGCGCGGGCATGCGCTGAAGGAGGCGGAGGCCGCGCTTGACGGGGTGCGTGCCGACCACGCGCTCAAGGATGTGCAATTGCTGCTGCCGGTCACCGCGCCGGAAAAGATCCTGTGCATCGGCATCAACTACGCCAATCGCCACAAGGATTATGACGTCGCCGAGATCCCGAAATATCCCAGCATGTTCTTTCGCGTGCCCGGTTCACTCTCCGGCCACGGCCAGCCGATCGTGCGGCCGAAAGTGTCGGAACAGTTCGACTACGAGGGCGAGATTGCGATCGTGATCGGCCGCGAGGGCCGGCATATTCCGCGCGAGCAGGCGCTCGCCCACATCGCCGGCGTCACCCTGTGCAACGAAGGCACCGTGCGCGACTGGCTGCGGCACGGAAAGTTCAACGTCACCCAGGGCAAGAACTTCGATGGGTCCGGCAGCATGGGGCCGTGGATGGTGACGACCGACGAGATCGATCTTATCCAACCGTTGCATCTGACCGTGCGCGTCAACGGCGAGATCACGCAGGACGACACCACCGCCAACATGATCTTTCCGTTCGCCGAGCTGATCGCTTATGTCACCACCTTCATGACCCTGAAGCCGGGCGATGTCATCGTCACCGGCACACCGGTCAAGCTCGGCCCGCGCCCCGATCCGCCGCTCTGGCTCAAGCCCGGCGACGTGCTGGAGATCTCGGTGCCGGAAATCGGCACGTTGCGGAACGAGGTGGTGGATGAGGTGTGAGGGGGGCGTCAATCCGCTACAGAGTAATCGAGCTTTGTATGAATATCTTGTTCGCTTGAGCGGCGAATTGACGTCTCTCGGTGAATTGGATCTCGCGGAGAAAGTACGCTTCGCAAGCCGTTTTGCCTCGGGCTCACCATCAGAGTTCCTTGGTGAGGCTCGACTAGCGTTGACGTTAGTTAGCGATCATTGCGCTCTGAAACTAACTGAAAAAGAGATTATTGAAATCAAAAGTGTCATTCAACAGATCAATGTAGCATTTATGAAGATCGGCGGAGGATGATTCCTGCCTGTCTTACGTTCCCGCAGGAATGGATGGAACGGCGGATTTCGCTCCGCTAGTCCGTCCTACGAACTACGATCCATGGGAGGACGGTCCGTGGCGTCGTCAATCGGATTGGCACGTCGATACTTTCTCTACGCCGTGACCGGAGCAATGGGCGCGGTAGGTCTCGGCGTTGCCGCGTGGCCGCTGATCGACCAGATGAATCCCGATGCGTCCGCGTGCGCCGCCAGCGATGTCGTCGATATCGACTTGACGACCATGTTCTCCGATCAGCGCGTCGTGCAATGGCATCATGTGCCGATATTCGTGGCGAAGCGAACGCCCGATGCTCTCACGCTGCTGCAAGAGCCGGCGTGGACTGCGATGTTGCGAGATCCCGATTCCAACGATCATCAACAACCGGCTTATGCCAGGAACTGGCACCGCTCGCTGCATCCTGAATGGTCTGTTCTGGTCGGCGTCTGCACCTATTGCGCCTGCGTACCGAAATATTTTGCCGCCGGAGAGGCCTTGCGCGACGCTGGTGGCGCAGGATATTTCTGTCCGTGCTGTGCGGCGAAATACGATCTTGCCGGGCGCGCCTATCGAGGACCCGCGCGCTACAACCTTCCGGTGCCGCCGCACAGCCTGCCGGATCAGCGGACGTTGCGGATCGGCAGGAATCCTCCCGGCGAGATCTTCAATTTCGAGTCGATTGCGCGGATCTAGCTCGTAGCTCGTAGGGCGGGTTAGCCGAAGGCGTAACCCGCCGCAGGTTTCAATGAAAGCGGCGGATTACCCTGCGCTCCTGCCCTACGTGCCACGCGACTGCGTCAGGCAGCGCCTTTGCCACTGGGCCCGTCGCCGGGCACAAATCCGGGCGGCAGCGCGTAACAGAAATCCGACACCGCGCCCGGCTGCGTCCACCACACGCGGTCGCGCTTTGGATGCTCGACGCAATGCTTGAGCGCGCGGCGCAATGCCGGCAGGCGGAACGGCTGGCCCATCACGAACGGATGCAATGACAGTGTCATCACCAAGGGCTGGGCGACGCTCTGCTCGATCATTTCGTTGAAGCCGTCGACGATCATGTCGGCGAAATCCTGCGCGGTGCCTTCGCGGTGAATGATCGCGGCGGAATCATTGAGCTCGGCCGGGTAGGGGACCGACAGGATCGGACCCGAACGGGTCTTGAGCCAGAACGGCTGGTCGTCGGCCGGCCAGTCCATCACGTATTGGTAGCCGGCTTCTTTCAGCAGGTCGGGGGTGGCGTTGCTCTCGGCGGCGGCCGGTCCCATCCAGCCTTTCGGCGGCTTGCCCTCGCGCCTGGTGATCTCCTGGGTGACGTCGTCGATCAGCCGGCGTTCGTCGAGCTCCCACAGATCGTTCTGGCGCTCGGCGTTGGTGCGCCCGTGGCCGATGACCTCGTCGCCGCGTTTGCGCATGCGCTCGCAGATCTGCGGATGATATTCATAGAGCAACGAATTGATATTGTGCGCGGCCGGCAGCTTGAAGTCCTCGAACAGCTGGAACATGCGCCAGATGCCGACCCGGTTGCCGTAGTCGCGCCAGGAATAATTGCGTTGCTGCTGCGGCTCACCCTTCTTGGCCGGATCCCAGCCGGTGCCCTTGCGATAGGCGTAGACCTCGACGTTGGTGGTGAGGCAGAACGCCAGCCGCTTGTTGCCGGGCCAGGAATAGTCCTTGCGTTCGTCGATGACCGAATACTCGTAGCGGCCATGCTTGGGTATCGTGAGCATATGCAATGATCTCCGGCAGCGCGGGGGAAACGAGGCCGGCACTATGCATGGCCACGCAAGCTGTCTACAAGTCGCGCCGTGTGGAATTGCGGGGCGGGACGGGGGGAGAATGAGCGCTGACTTCCGAGCGGCGTGCGTGATCGGCTGGCCGGCCGGACATTCCCGCTCGCCGCTGATCCACAATTATTGGATCAAGCAGCACGGCATCGCCGGCACCTACCGGCACGAAGCGGTGCCGCCGGAACAATTCGCCGATTTCATCGCCAAGCTCGCCGCGCGCGGCTATGTCGGCGCCAACGTCACGATCCCGCACAAGGAGGCGGCGCTGGCGCTGTCCGAGCCGGACGAGCGCGCGCGTGCGGTCGGGGCGGCCAATACGCTGTGGCTCGAGGACGGCCGGCTGAAAAGCACCAATACCGACGTCGAAGGCTTTATCGGCAATCTCGATGCCGCCGTTCCGGGGTGGGACAAGGGGCTCGAGACCGCCCTGGTGCTGGGCGCCGGCGGGGCGGCGCGGGCGGTGGTGTTCGGGCTGATCGCGCGCGGCGTCAAGCGCATCTATCTCGCCAATCGCACCGCCGGACGGGCGGAGGCGTTTCGCGAGCGTTTCGGCACCGCGATCCAGCCGTTGCGATGGGCGGAGATCGGGGACGTGCTGTTCGAAACCGGCTTGCTGGTCAATTCCACCTCGCTCGGAATGAAGGGGCAGCCCGCGCTCGACATCGACCTCTCCCGGCTGTCCGAGCGTGCGACCGTCACCGACCTGATCTACCTGCCGCTGGAAACACGGTTGCTCGCGGCGGCCAAGGCCCGCGGCCTGAGGACGGTGGACGGGCTTGGGATGTTGCTGCACCAGGCGGTGCGGGGTTTTTCGCTTTGGTTCGGGGTGCGGCCGGCGGTGACTGCCGAATTGCGCGCCCTGGTTGAGGCCGACCTCGCCAACTTGTGATCCGCGCCATCGGCATAGTCCGGTTAGGTGCAGCGGAAGCGGGAATAAGGCCGCCTTTCCCGGGGTTGGCTCCGGGGGTCGTGCGGCGTGTGCCGCCATTCATATCGGGAGGACCTCATGCACGGAATGCGTAAGACTTTATCACTTGGCGCCGGGGCTGCCGGGCTCGCGTTATTACTCGCCGTTTCGTCCGCATCGGCGCAACAACCGCCGGTCCGTGTCCGCGGCACGGTCGAGGCCGTCGATGGTTCGATCCTGTCGGTGAAATCCCGAGACGGAGCCATGCTGAAGGTCAAGCTGACGGACAATGTCGCGGTCCGCGCGGTGGTGAAGGCGTCGCTCGCCGACATCAAGGCCGGAAGCTATATCGGAGTGACCGGGATGCCGCAGGCCGATGGCACCCAGAAGGCGGTGGAAGTGCACATCTTCCCGGAGGCCATGCGCGGTACCGGCGAGGGCCATCGGCCGTGGGATCTGCAACCCAACAGCACCATGACCAACGCCAATGTCGATGTCGCGGTGACAGGGGTGAATGGGCCGGAAGTCACCTTGAAGTACAAGGACGGCGAGAAGAAGATTGTTGTCCCGGCGGACATTCCGATTGTGACCTATGCCCCGGCCGACAAGAGCGAGCTCAAGCCCGGCGCCAAGATTTTCATCGGCGCCACGACCAAGCTGGACGACGGTTCGCTTGAAGCGTCCGCGGTCAGCGTCGGTCGCGACGGGGTTGCGCCTCCGATGTAAAGGCAGAGCCGACTGACATCGATGTGCGCGCCGTCGTAGACTCGCGGCGCGCACAATTGTTTTTGGGGCGCAACCGGGAGGACAGCAGATGACACAAGAGACAAACCTAAACGGAGCGACCCGAGGGCGATTGCGATTCCTGGTCTCGGTTGCGGCGGCGGTGCTGACGCTCTCCGGCGCGACCTTCGCATGGGCGCAGCAGCCGCAAGGCATGCGCATCCGCGGCACCATCGAGAAACTCGACGGCAATGTGCTGTCGGTGAAATCCCGCGACGGGGCGGATCTGCAGATCACTCTCACCGACGACGCGCGCGTGATCGACGTGGTGAAGGCTTCGCTCGCCGACATCAAGGAAGGGTTCTTCGTCGGCAGTGCCGCCATGCCGCAAGCTGAAGGCAGCCAGAAGGCGCTCGAAGTCCATATCTTTCCGGAGGCGATGCGCGGGACCGGCGAAGGCCACCGGCCCTACACGGTGCCGAACAGCACGATGACCAACGGCACGGTCGGCGCTGACGTCGCGAGCGTCGACGGCCAGACCCTGACGCTCAAGTATAAGGACGGGGAAAAGAAGATCATCGTCGGTCCCGGAGTTCCGATCGTGCGCTACGAGATCGGCGAGAAGAAAGATCTCAAGCCGGGGGCCGCCTTTACGATTCTCAGCGCGACCAAGAAACCGGATGGCTCGCTGGAGACAGCGCGGGTCAATGTCGGGCGCGATGGGACCGTGCCGGAGTAACGACGACCCCAACGCGGGCCAGTCTGAGCATCGCGCGATTGCCAACAAAATAGGCAAGGGACTTGACCCCTGGTCAATCCGAAACGGATATCGGCGGCATTTTCGCGCCGTGACCGCAAAATCAAGCCGTTGGCGCGGGAAAAACCCGCGAAAGGCCAGTCTTGAACTGGCATGGCCATTGCACTTTCCATGGCCACTGCCGACACCGGCACCGCGACGACTGGAGCCTGCCATGTCCGAGTTCGATTATCCCGAGAACCGTCCCGGCTGTATTTGCGGTCGCCATCGCAGCCAGCTCGAGCATGACCATCAGGCGCAACGCGCGCTCCAATGCGTTGCGGTGACGCCTGAAGCGAAGCGTTACGACGGTTTGCTCGCGTCCGAGGCGATGGCTGCTGTGTTTCCAAAAAGCACGAACCGCCGCGTCTGACGGCCGCACGTCTGGGAGTGAACGATGATGGAGCGGTTGACCGCCCTTGAACTGCTGCTTGCGGCGCTCGCCGTCCTTGGTGTTCTCGAACTGATGGCGCGGGTGGCCAGTCGCGCGCGGGCGAAAGAGATGACGGCGACGATGCCCGTCGTCAGCGCGCCGAAGCCGGTTGCGGAGATCCAACCCGCTGCGCCGACGCCGGTCGTCACCGCGCCTGCGGCGATTGTGGCGGCGCCACCGGTCAGCGCGCCGGTGTCGCTGACCCTGGATCCTCCGGTTCCGGCACCTCCGGAACCGATTGCCGTTGCCTCAACCCCCCCGACCCCACCAGCCCCGATCGCGGTCGCCTCGGAGCCACTGGTCCCGATCGCGGCCAGTCCGATCACGGTCAAGGCGCGTGTCACCGGCGCCGCGCGCTCCAAACGCCGGGTGCGGGTGGCCAAGGTGAAGGTCAAGCGCCGTGCCAAAAAGAGCGAGACGGTTACGCCCGAGCAGCGCGCGACGCGTCCGGCCTTTGCTGCGGTGACCAAGGCCAAACCGGCGCTCACCCGCCGGCCCAAACGGGCGATCCAACGTCGCAAGAAAACGCCGATGCCGCCGGGGCTGCGGGCCGGCAGGGGCGCGATCGAGGCGTCGCCCGCCGCGCTGTAGCGCGCCGGCTATGACGGCTTGGTGTCCATCGAGCAAACCGAGCGCCGGCGATGAGCACGGCCTGCCGAAAAAGCAGGCACAGCTTCGCGCATTGTCCGGCAGGATCGCGTCTACGCGCCGTCCCACGCGCATCATTTGCGTGAACGGGAGGGTTCCAGCCGATCGCGGCGCGCTCAGCCGCTTGTCATCCGTTCAGTGCAGGAGGAGCCGTCCATGAAACGCAGTGATCTCACCGAGAAGCTTCTCGATATCAAGCGCGAGAAGGGCTGGACCTGGAAATATATCTGCGAGCAGATCGGCGGTATGTCGCCGGTGCTGGTCACCGGCGCGGTGCTCGGACACATGAAGCTGACCAAGCCGCAGGCTGCCAATGCGGCCGCGCTGTTCGGGCTCTCCAAGGCGGAGACGGCGATGCTCAACGAAGTGCCGCTGCGCGGCGAGGGCACGCCGATGCCGCCGAGCGATCCGCTGATCTACCGCTTCTACGAACTGGTGATGATCAACGGTCCGGCCTGGAAGGCGTTGATCGAGGAAGAATTCGGTGACGGCATCATGTCGGCGATCGACTTCGACATGGTGATGGAGCGCCTGCCGGATCCGAAGGGCGACCGGGTGAAGATCACCATGTCGGGCAAATTCCTGCCGTATAAATATTACGGCGCGACCGGCAATGCGCAGGCGCTTGGCTATAAGGAAGAGTGACGCGCTAAGAGGGATCGGCGTCATCACCGAAAAGTCGAATTTCCGGGCGAAGAGCAGAGGTTCTTCGATCGGAGTTGGTGTTCATGATGGTCTCGTCGCGTGCGCCGATCAGCTGGGATTATGACCGCGCCGAATTGATTGCCGACGGCGTCGTCCATGCGATCGGGGTCAGCCTTGGTCTGGTCGGGGCAGTGACGCTGGTGGTGATGGCGGTGCGCTCCGCTGCGAGCGACGTTCCCGCTGTCGTCATTTATGCCGTCGGCTTGCTGGCGATGCTCGGTTTTTCCGCGGCCTATAACATGTGGCCGCTGTCGCCGGCGAAGTGGATGCTGCGGCGCTTCGATCATTCCGCCATCTACCTGATGATCGCGGGGACCTATACGCCGTTGATCGGACAATTGAAGGATGGCGTCGCCTCGATCGGACTTCTGGTCGCGGTCTGGCTGGCGGCGGCACTCGGCGTTGTCCTGAAGTTGACGCTGCCGGGGCGCTTCGATCGGCTCGCGATCGCGCTCTATTTGATTCTCGGTTGGAGCTGCGTGGTGGCGTATGGACCGATCAGCGCGGCGCTGCCGAACGCCAGCCTTTGGCTGCTGGGGATCGGCGGCGTCTTGTACTCGGGCGGCGTGGTGTTCCACGTGTGGCGCAAATTGCGGTTCCACAATGCGATCTGGCACGGCTTCGTGCTGGCGGCGGCGTGCTGCCATTATTTAGCGGTGCTTGGCTGCGCGGTGTTCGGGCGCGCCTGAGACAGCACGCACTGCCGTTCGTCTCAATCCAGATGCACGTCGAGCGCCTTGATGATCTCGCCCCAGCGCGCGCTCTCGGCGGCGGTGAAGGCCGCCAGTTCCTCCGGTGTGGTGGTGCGGACTTCGAAACCGAGCGGTTCGACCTTGTCGATAAATTCCGGGGCGGAAATGATGCGGACGAGTTCGCGACTGAGGCGATCGACGATCGGCTTCGGCGTTCCGGCATTGGTGTAAAGTGCGGTCCAGATCGGACTGAGGCGCAGGCTGGGATAGCCGAGCTCGGCGGTGGTCGGAACGTCCGGTAGCGCCTTCGCACGGCGTTCGCCCATCACCGCAAAGGCATGGATCTGTCCGCCGTGCACGAAGGAGAACACATCCGCGACCAGCGGAAACATCACGTCGAGCTGGCCGCCGAGGAGATCGTTGAGAGCCGGTCCCTGGCCGCGATAGGGCACGTGCACCAGTGTCGTGCCGACTTCCCGATTGAACAGCGCGCCGGCAAGATGGGTCGCCGAGCCGACGCCGGAGGAGCCGAAATTGGTGACGGTGCCCGCCGACTTCAACTGCGCGACGAGTGCACTGAACGATGCCGTGGCATATTTCGCGCCGGACACGATCAGCTGCGGGTTCATGGTGACCAGCGTCAGCGGTGCGAAATCTTTCACCGGATCGAAAGGCAGATTTTTGTAGAGATGAATATTGCTCGCGTGCGTCCCTGTTGTCGCCATGAACAATGTGTATCCGTCGCCTGGGGCGCGGGCGGCCTCGGCAGCGCCGATATTGCCGCCGGCCCCCGGCTTGTTGTCGACGATCACCGGCTGGCCGAGCGCCTGCGCCAGGGCATCGGCAATCAGGCGGGTCTGCACATCCGCGCTGCCGCCGGCGGGAAAGGGCACGATGATTCGCAGGGGCCGCGTCGGCCATGCCTGGTTCTGCGCGTTTTGGGCGCCGGCGGTCGATGCCAGCAGGGTGAGAGCGGCCAGCGCAAGGAGCAGGCGAACGATCTTCATGAATTGTTGATCCTGTTCAAGGCACGGTTTTTTATCAAGTTTGGGCCATAACGCAGATAAATCTACGAGTTCGCTCCGCCATGTCAGCGGGTGCGACCCGAAAGCTGAGGATGACCGGCGGAACTAGCTGCGAAACGCCGTCGGTAATGGGATAATGACCTGTTGTCGCGGGCGCACCAAGACCGCCCGCCGATAATGATGCCGGGGGATTCCACCGATGACCTGCGCCCTCAAGCGCGTGTTTGCCATGCTCGCCCTGTCGCTTGCGTTTGCGGGTGCGGCCAACGGCGCGCGCGCCGAAGACTGTCCCGGCCATCCGGATGCACTCGGCACCAGCCGTACCATTGCGGTGGATCCACTCGAACATATCCGCATCGGAGGCATGAATTATGCCGAGACGCTGCCGCTGGCCGACAAGGAAGTGGTGCTGACGCTCGATGACGGCCCGATCGCGCCCTACACCAACAAGATCCTGGATATCCTGGCCTCCGAATGCGTGCACGCGACCTATTTCATCGTCGGTGAAATGGCGCGCGCTCATCCTGATCTGGTGCGGCGCGCCTATCGCGAAGGCCACACCATCGCCACCCACAGCATGACGCATCCCTATCCGTTCCAGCGGCTTGCGTTCGACAAAGCCAAGGCGCAGGTCGATGACGGGATCGAGGCGACCGCCGCCGCGCTCGGCGATCCGAAAGAGTTGTCACCGTTCTTCCGCTTTCCCGGTTTCGCCCGCACCGACGAGGTCGAGGACTACGTCGCTTCACGCGGAATCATGGTGTGGAGCGCGGACTTTCCGGCCGACGACTGGATGCATATCAGCGACAAGGAAATCATCCGCCGCGCCTTGATGCGGCTCGAACACAAGCGCAAGGGCATCCTGCTGCTGCACGACATTCATCCCGCCACCGTGCAGGCGCTGCCGGTGCTGCTGAAGGAACTCAAGGCCCGCGGCTATCATATCGTTCACGTGGTGGCGGCGAATGCGGAGCACCCGAAAACGGAAGCGGCGCCGGAAGCCTGGCTGATTCCCGATCGGCACACGCCGTCGATGCCGGCGCTGGCGTTCGGCGATGTGCAAAATCTCAACGGCGATTTTCTCGCGCGGCACCAGGGCGCCGATCTGTGCTCGCTGCACGCGATGACCGCGAAAGCAACGATTCGAACAGCGGCTCGCGGCCGCAAGCTCGCCGCGCCGCCGCGGCATTTCCCGGCTCCCCGCCTCGCCCGCATGCGTTACGAACACGGCGACCGATGGTTCACGCCGATCTGGAACTAGCCGATAGCGGCGACCTAGCAGACATCGCACTGGTCGATCCGTCGATTTGGCTATCCGATTTGTTCACGATCGAAATTTTGGGCGTGATAAAAGCGATCGCATGAAATTCGGATACACGATCATCTACGTCGCTGACGTTCCGGCCACAATTGCGTTTTACGAGACGGCGTTCGCGCTCAAGCGACGCTTCGTCCACGAGAGCAATCTCTACGCTGAACTGGATACCGGAAGCACCACGCTGGCGTTCGCCGGAGAACCGATGGCGGACGCGAACGGCGTGTCGATCCGGCCCAACCGCAAGGCCGACGTGGCGGCGGGATTCGAGATCGCCCTGGTCACCGACGATCCCGATGCGGCCTATCGCACGGCGGTTGCCGCCGGCGCCGCTGCGGTCAAACCTCCGGCACGCAAGCCGTGGGGGCAGCTCGTCGGTTACGTGCGCGACTTGAACGGTTGCCTGGTTGAAATCTGTTCGCCGATGACTGAATAGCAGGAGCGTTCGCGGTCGCTCGGCGCTAGGCGTAGGCCATGCGTCGGCGGCTGCGCAGCAGCAGCCAGACCGCGATCGATACGTTCATCAGGTTCCAGGCCAGGCCGTTGGCAAACGCGGTGCGGTAGGAGCCGGCGAAATCGAAGATCGCGCCCGACATCCAGCCGCCGAGCGCCATGCCGAACAGGGTTGCCATCAGCACGATGCCGAGCCGGGTGCCGGCCTCGCGCGGCGAAAAATACTCGCGGATGATGATGGCGTAGGACGGCACGATCCCGCCCTGGAACAATCCGAACAGCGCGGAGATCACGTAGAGCGAGAACAATCCGTCGAACATCAAGTAGAGCAGCAGCGCCACGCCCTGCAGTGCGGAGCCGAGCAGCAACGTCCTGATCCCGCCGATGCGATCGGCGATCCAGCCGGACGCGATACGGCTGACGATGCCGCAGGCGAGCATGATCGACAGCATTTCCGCGCCGCGGGCGACGCCGTAGCCGAGATCGCCGCAATAGGCGACGATGTGGACCTGCGGCATCGCCATGGCGACGCAGCAGGCGACGCCGGCGAGCGACAGCAACAGCTGCAGGCCGCCGGGGGTGAGGCCGAGATCGGCGGGCGTGCCGGCGGCGAGCGCGCCGGCGGTGCCGGCCGCATGCATCGGCGTACGTGCCCGCATCAGCAGGGCCAGCGGCAACAAAATGACTGCGCAGACGATGGCGATGCCGAGATGGGCATGACGCCAGCCGACGGTCTCGACCGCCATGCGCACGATCGGCGGCCAGACTGTGCCGGCGAAGTAATTGCCCGACGCGCAGATCGCGACGGCGATGCCGCGCCGGCGGGTGAACCAGTGGGAGATGTCGGCAACCAGCGGGCCGAAGCTCGCCGAGGTCCCGACCCCGATCAAGAGGCCGTGCACAAGCGCGAGCTGCCGCAGGCTGCCGGCGAAGGCGGCGGCGCCATAGCCGAGACTGAGGGCGAGTGCGCCGAGCACCAGCGGCACCACGACGCCGAATCGGTCGGCGAGACGGCCAGTCACGACGCCCCCGAGCGCAAAGCCGATCATCAGGCAGGTATAGGGCAGCGACGCGTCGGCGCGAATGACGCCGAAATCCGCCTGCACCGCCGGCAGCGCGACGACATAGGACCACATCCCGACGCCGCCGATAGTGCCGATCAGCACGGACGCGGCGAGGCGCAGCCAGGCCTGCGGGGATTCGGCAACGATGTCGGGGCGCGAACCGGCGCGGTCGGGGGTGAGGGCCACGCGAAAAGTCCTTCAGGTCGTTTCCAGCAGGTCGTTTCTAGGAGCGCGATTGCTTCGTCCGTGATTTTGCTGATGCTCTATCACGGACCGCGGTGAGGGACCATTCGCGTGGCGGCAGAGCTCGCATGCGCGACATCGGGCCGAGCGCCGCGGCGCCGGCGTCGCTTGCCTCGGTCGCCCCTTTCCGCCAAGCTCGCAACCGCACCGTTTGCCGCATCGCGCATGATCGCGTGACGTTCGGAAGCATGGGAGCGGGGTTCAGGACAGGTCATGGTCGAGCCGGGCAAGCGGGTGGGACTGTTCGTCACCTGCCTCGTGGATTTCTTCCGTCCTTCGGTCGGCTTTGCGGCGGTCAAGCTGCTGGAGGATGCCGGCTGCATCGTCGAGATGCCGCGCCAATCCTGCTGCGGACAGCCGGCGTATAATTCCGGCGACCGCCGGACCGCGCGCGCGATTGCCGAGCAGGTGGTGGAGGCGTTCGCGCCGTACGATTACGTGGTCGCGCCCAGCGGCTCGTGCGCCGGCATGTTGAAGCTGCATTATCCGCACTTGTTTCACGGCGATCCGAACTGGCTGCCGCGGGCGGAAGCGTTCGCCGACAAGACCTTCGAACTGGTGTCGTTTCTGGTCGACGTGCTGGGCGTCGCCAAGGTCGACGCGGTGTGCGAGGCGACGGTGACCTACCACGATTCCTGTTCCGGCCTGCGCGAGCTCGGGGTGCGGGTCGCGCCGCGCCGCCTGCTCGGAACCATTGCCGGCGTGACCATCAAGGAAATGCGCGACGCCGAAGTCTGCTGCGGTTTCGGCGGCACCTTCTGCGTCAAGTATCCGGACATCTCGGATGCGATCGTCGGTAAGAAGACCGCGAATATCACCGCCAGCGGGGCCGAAATGCTGGTTGCCGGCGATCTCGGCTGTCTGATGAACATGGCCGGGAAACTGCAGCGCGAGGGCAGCACGATGGAAGTGCGCCATGTCGCCGAGGTGCTGGCCGGAATGACCGCGCTGCCACCGATCGGCGTGCCGCCGCCCAGCATCGCGGAGCGAAAGCCGTGAGCAACGCGACCTCGCCGCAGTTCAAGGACAATGCGCGGGCGGCGCTGGCCGATCCCGATCTGCAAAACGCGCTCAAGTTCGTGGAATTGAATTTCGCCTCGCGCCGGCGCGAGGCCGTCGACAAGTTACCGGAATTCGACGAGCTCCGGGATTCCAGCCGCGACATCAAGGATCACACGCTCGCGCATCTCGATCTCTACCTGGAGGAATACGAGGCGCGGGTGAACGCCGCCGGCGGCCACGTGCACTATGCGACCAACGCCGAGGAGGCCTGCCGGATCATTCTCGATCTCTGCCGCAAGCTCGGCGCCAAGACCGTCACCAAGGGCAAGTCGATGGTGGGCGAGGAGATCGGCATCAACGATTTCCTCGAAGCCAACGGCGTCACGCCGGTGGAAACCGATCTCGGCGAATACATCATCCAGCTCCGGCACGAGATGCCGTCGCACATCATCGCGCCGGCGGTGCACCTGACCAAGGCGCAGGTGGAAGCGGATTTTCGCCGCGTGCACACCCAGCTTCCGCGCGATCGCAATCTCGTTGATCCGGCGAGCCTGCTCAGCGAAGCCCGCGGCGTGCTGCGGGAGAAATTTCTCGCCGCCGATGTCGGCATCACCGGCGCGAACTTTCTGGTCGCGGAGACCGGCACCTCGATCATCGTGACCAACGAAGGTAATGGCGATCTGACCCAGACCTTGCCGCGCGCGCATATCGTGCTGGCGTCGATCGAGAAGCTGGTGCCGACGCTCGACGATCTCGCGCAGCTGCTGCGCGTGCTGGCGCGCTCCGCGACCGGCCAGGAAATGTCGGTCTACACCACGCTCTCGACCGGTCCGCGGCGCCCTGGCGATCCCGACGGTCCGCTCGATTATCACGTCGTGCTGCTCGACAACGGGCGCTCGGCGATGCTCGGCGGCGAGTTTCAGGACATGCTCCGCTGCATCCGCTGCGGCGCCTGCATGAATCATTGCCCGGTCTATCATGCGGTCGGCGGCCACGCTTATGGCTGGGTCTATCCCGGGCCGATGGGCGCGGTGCTGACGCCGAGCCTGATCGGGATCGACAAGGCCGGCGATCTGCCGAACGCCTCGACCTTCTGCGGGCGCTGCGAGGAAGTCTGTCCGGTGCGCATCCCGCTCCCCGGCATGATGCGGTCGTGGCGGGAACGCGAGTTTGAACGGCATCTGTCGCCGGCAACGATGCGGGCCGGGCTCGCGTTCTGGGCGTTCTTCGCCAAGCGCCCGTGGCTCTATGGCCTGGCGACCGGGCTCGCGGCGCGCGCGCTTGCCTATCTCGGCCGCACCCATGGTCGCTTCACGTGGCTGCCGCTCGCTTCCGGCTGGACCCGCCGGCGCGACTTGCCGGCGCCGCAGGGCGCGACGTTTCAGGCGCAATGGAAAGCGCGGAAGGCGGGCCGATGAGCGGGCGCGACCACGTGCTGTCGTCGATTCGCCGTTCGCTCGGCGTCACCGGGCGCGAGGCGCCGCGCCGCAAGGCGGTCGCCGACCGCATCGCCGGTCATCCCCGTGGCGTGGTGCCGGCGCGCGGTCAGATCGCCGCCGCGGAACGGCTGACGCTGTTCGCCCGCATGATGGAGGCGGCCTCGGGCAGCGTCGCACGGATCGCGGATCGCGCGGATGTTCCGGTCGCGGTCGCGGAATTCCTGCGGCAGCACAATCTGCCGCCGGCGATCCGGCGCGGCGAGGATGCGCGACTGGTATCGATGCCCTGGGAGCGGGCCGGAACCCTGGAGGTCACGACCGGTGCCTCCGACGGCACGCAGCTCGCGTCGGTGTCGCATGCCTCTGGGGGGGTGGCGGAGACCGGTACTCTGATCCTGGTCTCGGGCCCGGACAATCCGACCACGCTTAATTTTCTGCCCGACAATCACATTGTCGTGCTGGATGCGAAGGATGTCGCCGGCGACTACGAGACCATCTGGCAGCGCCTGCGCGAGCGTTTCGGCGCTGGGATCATGCCACGCACTGTCAATATGATCACCGGTCCCTCGCGCTCGGCCGATATCGAGCAAACCCTGATTCTCGGCGCCCATGGGCCCCGCCGTCTGCACGTGATTTTGGTCGGGGAGGCCGGGTAAAGGCCTGTTGGCAACCCGGCCAGCCGTAACCAAGACGGGTTTTTTAGAAGGATTTGGGGGTAGAATGGCGATAACTTCAGCACATGCGACCGGGCAGACTGGCTCCGTCAAGGGCCGGCGCGGCGCAAAAGCACATCCCGCCAAAGGGATGGGGGACGTAATGGTTCGGAAGTATTTTGGTACCGACGGCATCCGCGGGCGCGCCAATGGCGTGATCACGCCCGATCTTGCCCTCAAGGTGGGGCAGGCGACCGGCCTGGTTTTCCAGCGCGGGGAGTACCGCCATCGGGTTGTGATCGGCAAGGATACCAGGCTGTCGGGCTACATGATCGAGACCGCGTTGGTCGCCGGCTTCACCTCGGTCGGCATGGACGTGCTGCTGCTCGGCCCGATGCCGACGCCCGCGGTCGCGATGCTGACGCGCTCGATGCGCTCCGACCTCGGGGTGATGATTTCAGCCTCGCATAATCTGTTCGACGACAACGGCATCAAACTGTTCGGGCCGGACGGCTACAAGCTGTCCGACGCGGTCGAACTCGAAATCGAACGACTGGTCGACACCGATTTGTCCAAGCGGCTGGCGAAATCCGCCGCGCTCGGGCGCGCCAAGCGCATCGACGGCGTGCACGACCGCTACATCGAATTCGCCAAACGCACGCTGCCGAAAAATCTGTCGCTCGACGGTCTGCGCGTGGTGGTGGATTGCGCCAACGGTGCGGCTTATCGGGTGGCGCCGGAGGCGCTATGGGAACTCGGCGCCGAAGTGATCTCGATCGGGATCGAGCCCGACGGCTTCAACATCAACAAGGAATGCGGCAGCACCGCGCCGGAAGCGCTGGCGCTCAAGGTGCGCGAGATGCGCGCCGATATCGGCATCGCACTCGACGGCGATGCCGACCGGGTGGTGGTGGTCGATGAGCGCGGCCATGTGGTCGACGGCGATCAGCTGCTGGCGGTGATCGCGGAGAGCTGGCAGGAAGACGGCCGGCTGGCGAAGCCGGGCGTGGTCGCCACGGTGATGTCCAATCTCGGGCTCGAACGCCATCTCGCCGGACTCGGTCTCGATTTGGTGCGCACGCCGGTCGGCGATCGCTACGTGCTCGAGCAGATGCGCGAGCATGGCTACAATCTCGGCGGCGAGCCGTCGGGCCATATCATTCTCTCCGATTACACCACCACCGGCGACGGTTTCGTCGCGGCCTTGCAGGTGCTCGCGGTGGTGAAGAAGAAGAACCAGCCGGTGTCGCGGCTCTGCCATCGCTTCGAGCCGCTGCCGCAAGTGACCAAGAACGTGCGCTATCGCAGCGGGCGACCGCATGAGCATGCCAGTGTGCGCTCGGCGATCGCCGATGGCGAAAAGCGTCTCAACGGCCACGGCCGGCTGATCGTGCGGCCATCCGGCACCGAACCGGTGATCCGCGTCACCGGCGAGGGCGACGACACCGTGCTGATCGAAGAAGTGGTCGACGGCATCGTCGACGCCATCAGCGTGGTCGCGGCGTAGCGCTAGCGCGGACCTCACGACGGTCTTTGTCACCTCTCCCTGGCGGGGAGAGGTCGGCGCGCGTCTGCGCGCCGGGTGAGGGTGCTTGCCCTTTCGATCTGCTGAACCCCCTCACCCCAACCCTCTCCCCGACGGGGAGAGGGCGCACCGAACCTGCATCGGCGCAGTGCGACGCGGCGATATCGGGTAATGCTGGCGCTCGTTGAGGAGATGCGCGCCGTGATCGGTCGCGGTCGGAAGCTCGTAGCCCGGATAAGCATTAGCGAAATCCTGGGCGATTTATCCCGCATTACGCTGCGCTTCATGCGGGCTACGTGACGATGGATACGCGGGTCAAGCCCGCGTATGACGGCCGCCATTCTGGCGACGGGCTGATCGAAGAAGAGGGCGGCGGTAGCGGCGATGCCGTCAGAGTGGCCGCGGCGCGCCAGCATCGTCCGACGTTGCAGCGTGGCACCGCGCAGACGCGGGCTCGGTGCGCCCCCTCTCCCCATCGGGGAGAGGGTTGGGGTGAGGGGGTCGGCTGAATCGAAAGGGCAAGTACCCTCACCCGGCGCGCAAAGCGCGCGCCGACCTCTCCCCGGAGGGGAGAGGTGAAGAAGCGACGAGGCGATGTCCTCGAGCCAACATGAACAGTCGCGGTTAAAAGTTAAGGTTAAGTACCGCTTAAGGATTGGCTGGCATCATTCGTCCCGTGGCTTGACGTGAGGGGTTGCGTTGGGTCGTACCCTGCCAAGCAGAAGGACATGATGATGCGTAGCGTAGGATTGCGTTGCGCCGCCGCGGCGGCGGTGCTGTTGGCAGGCGGGGCGGTGCGCGCCGCCGATCTTCCGGATCGGCCGCAGTTCCAGCCGGTCGAGGAATTCGTCTCCAACTGGTATGTGCGCGGCGACGCCGGCTACGGCTTCCTGCGCACGACGCACGGCAACGATACGTCGGGCACCAACTTCATCAGCACCCGTCTCGATAGCGCGCCGACGCTCGGCGTCGGATTCGGCTTCAAGAAGGATTGGTTTCGCGCCGACGTGACCCTCGACTATGGCACCGGCGCCAAATTCGTCGGCAACACCCCGACATTCTCGCCGGAAGTGACCGCGCAGATCACCAATCTGACCACCTTGTTCAACGCCTATTTCGATCTCGGCACCTGGGCGGGCTTCACGCCCTATATTGGCGGCGGCGCCGGCTTCAGCTATCTGCGCGCCGGCGAGCTGACCGATGTCGCTCCGTTGGTGTCCGTGGGGGGCGCAAACTCGAGCAGCTGGGATCTCGCCTGGGCCGCGAATGCCGGGGTTGCCTACAACATCTCTCGGAACATGCTGGTCGACCTGAGCTATCGCTATCTCGACATGGGGACGCCGCGCTCCAACATTCCGACCTTCGGCACAATGTCGTACGGCAACATTACCGCCCAGCAGGTCCGCCTCGGATTGCGCTACCAGATCGATTAGCGCGCGCAGCGCGCGCAGTAGGCGTGCGGAGTCGGTGCCGCACGCATCGCCGGCAATGATCGGGTAATCACAAAGACGAATCCGCAAAATCGGTTCTTGACGCTTTGCGTGCACATCCTTATTCCGGACGGCGGGACACCCCTCCCCACCGAGGGGCGCCTATCTGGAAGGATAGACTGACATGACGACAGCGATGCCCGGCGTGCGGCCGGCGGTTCCGCACTTTTCGTCCGGCCCCTGCGCCAAGCGCCCTGGCTGGAGCCTGCAAGCCCTCACAGACGCAGCACTCGGACGCTCGCACCGCGCCAAGGTCGGCAAGGGCAAGCTCAAGCGCGCCATCGATCTCACCCGCGACATCCTCGGCGTGCCCGCCGATTATCGCATCGGCATCGTGCCGGCCTCCGACACCGGGGCGGTCGAGATGGCGCTGTGGTCGCTGCTCGGCACCCGTCCCGTCACCATGCTGGCGTGGGAATCGTTCGGCGAGGGCTGGGTCAGCGACGTGCTGAAAGAGCTCAAGCTCAAGGACGCGACCGTGCTCAAGGCCGGCTACGGCGACTTGCCGGATCTCGCCAAGGTCGACTGGAATTCCGACGTGGTGTTTACCTGGAACGGCACGACCTCGGGCGTGCGCGTCCCCAACGGCGACTGGATCGCCGCCGATCGCGCGGGACTGTCGATCTGCGATGCCACCTCGGCGGCGTTTGCGCAGGCGCTCGACTGGCCGAAGCTCGATGTGGTGACGTTTTCCTGGCAGAAGGTGCTGGGCGGCGAAGCCGCGCATGGCATGCTGATCCTGTCGCCGCGCGCGGTGGCGCGGCTGGAAAGCCACAAGCCGGCATGGCCGCTGCCGAAGATCTTCCGCATGACCAAGGGCGGCAAGATCAACGAGGGCATTTTCGAAGGCGAGACCATCAACACGCCCTCGATGCTGTGCGTGGAGGATTATCTCGACACCCTGCAATGGGCGAAATCGCTCGGAGGCCTCGACGCGCTGATCGGGCGCGCCGACGCCAACACCAAGGTGATCGCGCAATGGGTGGCGCGCACGCCGTGGGTCGATTTCCTCGCCAAGGATCCGGCGACGCGCTCCAACACCTCGGTCTGCCTCAAGGTGGTCGATCCCGCCGTGACCACGCTTCCCGCCGATGCGCAAGCCGCGTTCGCAAAGAGCCTTGTCGCCGCGGTCGAGAAGGAAGGCGCCGGCTACGACCTCGGTCACTATCGCGATGCGCCGCCGGGTCTGCGGATCTGGTGCGGCGCCACGATCGAGGCGAGCGACGTCGACGCCCTGACGCAATGGCTCGACTGGGCCTTCGCCAAGGCCAAGGACGCATTGCCCAAGGCTGCCTAAGCAAATGGCGGCATAGCCGCCTTTGTCCAGCTCCCGAACGGGAGCGTCGCCCACACATTCTCATCGTCAATCCGGAGCCATTCCATGGCCGCCAAAGTTCTTATTTCCGATGCGCTGTCGCCTGCCGCCGTGCAGATCTTCAAGGATCGCGGCGTCACCGTCGATTTCCAGCCCAATCTCGGCAAGGACAAAGACAAACTCGCGGAGATCATCGGCGACTACGAAGGGCTCGCGATCCGCTCGGCCACCAAAGTCAGCGCCAAGATTCTCGAGCGCGCCAAGAACCTGAAGGTGATCGGCCGCGCCGGCATCGGCGTCGACAACGTCGATATTCCCGCGGCCACCGCCAAGGGCATCATCGTGATGAATACGCCGTTCGGCAATTCGATCACGACGGCCGAGCACGCGATCACACTGATGCTGGCGCTGGCGCGGCAGATTCCGCAGGCCGACACCTCGACGCAGGCCGGCAAGTGGGAGAAGAACCGCTTCATGGGGGTCGAGATCACCGGCAAGACGCTCGGGGTCATCGGCTGCGGCAATATCGGTTCGATCGTCGCCGACCGCGCCATCGGCTTGAAGATGAAAGTGATCGCCTATGATCCGTTCCTGTCGTCGGAGCGCGCGGTCGATCTCGGGGTGGAAAAGGTCGAGTTGCCGGAATTGTTCAAGCGCGCGGATTTCATCACCCTGCACACGCCGCTCTCCGACAAGACCAAGAACATCATCGGCGCCGACGCCTTCGGCAAACTGAAAAAGGGTGTGCGTATCATCAATTGCGCGCGGGGCGGATTGGTCGACGAACATGCGCTGCGCGCTGCGCTTGATTCCGGTCAGGTCGCCGGCGCGGCGTTCGACGTCTTCATCGAGGAGCCGGCTACGGAAAATCCGCTGTTCGGCCATCCCAACGTGGTGTGCACGCCGCATCTCGGCGCCGCCACCACCGAGGCACAGGAGAACGTCGCGCTGCAGGTCGCCGAACAGATGTCGGATTATCTGTTGCGCGGCGCGATTTCCAACGCGGTGAATTTTCCCTCCATCACCGCGGAGGAAGCGCCCAAGCTTCGCCCGTTCATCGCGCTCGCCGAAAAGCTCGGCTCATTCGCCGGGCAGCTCACCGAAACCGGGATCAGCACGCTGCAGATCACCTATGAAGGCACCGCCGCCGAAATGAAGACCAAGGCGCTGACCTCGGCGGTGCTCGCGGGCCTGCTGCGCCCGATGCTGGGCGAGGTCAACGTGGTGTCGGCTCCGGTCATCGCCAAGGAGCGCGGCATGGTGGTGGAGGAAACGACGCGGGCGGCGGCGGGCGATTACGAAAGCCTGATCACCGTCACAGTCGTCACCGAACGGCAGTCGCGCTCAGTGTCCGGCACGGTCTATGCCGACGGGCGGCCGCGCATCGTCAACATCAAGGGCATCCGCATGGACGCGGAATTCGGGCCCTCGATGATCTACATCACCAATCTCGACAAGCCGGGCTTTATCGGCAAGTTCTCGTCGACGCTCGGCGATGCCGGCATCAATATCGCGACCTTCCATGTCGGCCGCGAGGCGCCGGGCGGCCAGGCGGTGGCACTGATCGAGATCGACGGCGAGCTGTCGCCGGAACTGCTCGCCAAGGTTCGCGCGCTGCCGCAGGTTCAGCAGGCCAAGCCGTTGAAGTTCTAGCGGGCCGTTTCCCCGGAATCTCGAGAGGGTCGTCCGCGGACTTGCAGCTCTGGCCATGGCCAACTCTCTCGAGATTCCGGGTTCGCCACTGCGTGGCGCCCCGGAATGACGATGCAGAGCGGAGGATGATCGACGCGACCTTGGAATAGTCGCGTGGAGGTCATAGGGAAGCCGGAATTTCGCACCCTGTTTCGGGACGGCGTTGATGTCATTGCAACGCGCCCGAGGGGATCCGCCATGCGATATTGTCCGATTTTATTGATTTTGTTGTTTTCCGCATCCGTGGCGAGCGCCGCCGAGATCGAGGCGCGCTCCGAGATCGATTCCGTCATGGTCTATCCGGATGGCGCGACCGTCACCCGGGTGATCCGCGTCGATCTGCCCGCCGGCGACAGCACATTGATCGCATCCGATTTCCCGCCCGGCCTTGATGCGTCGTCGTTGCGGGTCGAGGGCGAGACCGCCGCACGGATCATGATCGGGGCGATCGATGCGCGCGCGCCGAAAGCGGTGCCGCCGGTCAATGCGCCCGAGCTCGAGAACAAGATCGAAGCTGCCCGCGACCAGCGCAATGCGCTCGAAGACAAGATCGCGGCGGAGAGTGCGCGCAAGCATTTCGCCGAACGATTCGGCAGCGACGCTCCGCTCGGTCTCGGCGACAAGGCGGAGGCGCGGCCGCTGGCGGAATGGCGCGCGGCGTTCGTCGCCGTCGCCGAGGATATCGCCGCCGCCGACAACGCCATCCGCGAGCTGAAACTGGCGCAGCGCGAGATCGATCGCGAAATCGCCCGGCTGGAGGCGCAGGCGCGCGCCAATCCGCCGCGCAAGCTGCAGGTGCGGATCGATCTCGCCAGCGATGCGCCGACCACCGGCACGCTGCGGGTGAGCTACGCGGTGCGCGGCGCGCGCTGGCTGCCGCTCTATGACGCGCGGCTCGACACCGGCGGACCCGACCGCAAGCCGGCGCTCGAACTGGTGCGGCGCGCCGAGATCGTGCAGCAGACCGGCGAAGACTGGACCGATGTTGCATTATCGGTTTCGACCGTGCGCACCGCCAAGGGCGGGGCTGCACCGGAGCTCAAGCCGCTGATCGTTCGCTTCGACGAGCCGCAAGTGACGGAGAAACTCAAGCGCGACCAGGATGGCTATCGCGGTCTTGCTCGCACGATGGCGCCCGCAGCCCCGCCGACGGGGGTGCTGACCGATCAGCTGGTGGCCGAACCCGCGCAGGAGCGGGAAGCCGCGTTAGAAACCGGCGGCTATCAGGCGATCTATCGGGTACCCGGCCGCATCAGCGTGATGGCGCAGGAAGGGGCCAAGAGTTTCCGCATCGCCACCGCGACGATCGCGCCCGAACTGACGGTGCGCACGGCGCCGGTGCTCGATCCGACCGCATTTCTGGAGGCGAGCTTCAAGCACGCGGAGGAGGCGCCGCTGTTGCCCGGCCGGGTCGCGCTCTATCGCGACGGCACCTTCGTCGGCCGCGGCGCGCTCGCGCTCGCCGGCAAGGACGAGATGATCAATCTCGGCTTCGGCGCCGACGATCAGATCAAGGTCGCCCGCGTCGTGCTGCGCAAGAGCGAAGGTTCGAGCGGCCTGATCTCCTCCAGCAAGACCGACGAACGCGAATTCCGCATCAGCGTGCGCAACGGTCACGACTGGCCGGTGAAGGTGGTGGTGGAAGATCAGCAGCCGGTGAGCGAGATCGCCGACGTGCAGGTCGAATTGTTGCCGGTGACCACCAAGCCGACACAGACCGATGCGCGCGACCGCCGCGGGGTGCTGGCCTGGACGCTCGATCTGAAGGGCGGGGAGGCGCGCGACATCGCGCTCGGCTGGCGGATCCGCTGGCCGGCCGGCAAGGCCTTGGTGTTCGATTCCGCGCGCTCGTAGGGGGGAGGATTCCGGACGCTCGCGAATTCGGCGTCCAGACCCGCTCCGGCCGCCTCCGCCGGCCTTGCCGCGGGCACGGCATGGGCGCAAAGATCCCGTAAAGTCAGGCGATTAGCCCGGTCCCTTCACGCCGCGATCGATCATCGTTGCCTTGCCTCCGGAAGCGGCATCCGTTATCCGGAGAGGACCCCAGCTTCGGGCGGGCGCCCTGCTTGTTGCGGCATCGGCGGGGAAGGGTTCCTCAATGGCAAATGTGGTTGTGGTCGGCTCCCAATGGGGGGACGAAGGGAAGGGCAAGATCGTCGACTGGCTGTCGGAGCAGGCCGATATCGTCGTGCGCTTCCAGGGCGGTCACAATGCCGGGCATACCCTGGTCATCGACGGTGTTACTTATAAGTTGTCCCTGTTGCCCTCCGGCGTGGTGCGCCCGGGCAAGCTGTCGGTGATCGGCAACGGCGTGGTTCTCGATCCGACCGCGTTGCTGGGCGAGATCGATCGGCTGGCGGCCCAGGGGGTCAAAGTAACGCCGGAAAGCCTGCGCATAGCTGAGAACGCGACCTTGATTCTGCCGTTGCATCAGGAACTCGACGCGATTCGTGAATCCGGCAACGCAACCATGCGCATCGGCACCACCAAGCGCGGCATCGGTCCGGCCTACGAGGACAAGGTCGGCCGGCGGGCGATACGGTTAATGGATCTTGCCGACCTGCCGTCGCTGGCGGCCAAGATCGAGCGCCTGATGGCGCACCATAATGCACTGCGGCGCGGGCTCGGCATGGACGAGATCAATCCGAAGTCGATCTACGATGCGCTCGCGGCTGTGGCACCGCGCGTGCTGCCCTATATGGATTCGGTATGGTCGCTGCTCGATCAGAAACGCCGGGAAGGCAAGCGGATCCTGTTCGAAGGCGCGCAGGGCGCGCTGCTCGACGTCGACCACGGCACCTATCCGTATGTGACCTCGTCCAACACCGTCGCCGCCCAGGCAGCAACCGGCTCCGGGCTCGGCCCGTCCGCCATCGGCTACGTGCTCGGGATCTGCAAGGCCTATACGACCCGGGTCGGGGAGGGGCCGTTTCCGACCGAGCAGCAGAACGAGGTCGGCCGCACCCTGGGCGAGCGCGGCCGCGAATTCGGGGTGGTGACCGGTCGCCCGCGCCGCTGCGGATGGTTCGACGCGGTCCTGGTGCGACAGACTGTCCGCACCAGCGGCATCGACGGCCTTGCGTTGACCAAACTCGACATCCTTGATGGATTCGATGAGATTCAAGTTTGCATCGGATACCGTCTCGACGGCCGCGAAATCGACTATCTTCCGGCGAGCGAACACGCCCAGGCCAAGGTTGAGCCGATCTACGAAACGGTCGCGGGATGGCAGGAGCCGACGGCCAAAGCACGTTCCTGGGCGGACCTGCCGGCACAGGCGATCAAGTATGTGCGGCGCGTGGAAGAACTGGTCGGCTGTCCGGTCACCTTGCTCTCGACCAGTCCGGAACGCGAAGACACGATTCTGATGCAGAATCCGTTCGAAACCTGAGATAAGGACAATCGCAGCGCTCTAGCGTCGCTTTAAACCTGATGGCTGATTACTATCCCCTGATCGCTCGCGCGGTTGCCGGTCTCGAGAAGAACACCGGCGAAGGCCGCCGCGTTCTCTATGAGCGCGCGCGCACGGCGCTGGTGACGCAGTTGCGCGGCGTGGTGCCGGCGCTCAGCGAATCAGACATCACGCGGGAACGACTGGCGCTCGAGGAATCGATTCGCAAGGTGGAAGCGGAGGCCGCGCGCCAGTCGCGCGAGGGCGCCCATTCCGATCCGCCGCGACGTTCGGACAGTGTGCGGCGCGAGGAGCCAGCGCGCCCGACCCCGCCGCGCCGCGATCCCGGCCAACCGCCGCCGGCGCCGCCGCCGCCCCCGATTGCACCGCGGGCGCCGGAGGTCGCGCGGCTCGACCCGCAAACCGAGGCGG
>Ga0265342_10000572_pt1 | contig 38915 bp, 29 predicted proteins | sample 4CB327metaG_FD_203125 | JGI IMG/M metagenome (GOLD analysis project Ga0265342, IMG submission 203125) | Rhizosphere microbial communities from Carex aquatilis grown in University of Washington, Seatle, WA, United States - 4-CB3-27 metaG | ecosystem: Host-associated > Plants > Roots >... | reverse complement strand
TGGCCAAGCCTATCTCTATTTTGGGAGGAGCGCTCCCGGCTACGTGAAGCTGAACACCGACATGATTTCGTTTACCGGGGGCGTCCAATGTCCCACGGTCAGCCCCCAGACCTTTGGGCCTGCTCCATCCGCGGGCGGCTTCCCCTCTCAATACGAAGAGGGTCCGTGGATCATGAAACATGGCGCGACTTACTACCTCGCGTACGCCGCGAACGGCATTCCGGAAGACATCTCCTATTCCCGCTCCACCGCGCCCACGGGCCCCTTCGCCTACGGGGGGACCATCATGAAAGCGATGGGTGCGAGCTTCACGAACCACACCGGCATCATCGACTTCAATGGCCACTCGTATTTGTTCTATCACAATGGTGCGTTACAAAGAGGCGGCTCGGTCCCCTCGAACGGCGATGGGTTTCACCGGTCGGTGTGTCTCGAGGAATTCAAGTACAACGCCGACGGATCATTCCCGACGATTACACCGACGACCGCCGGCCCGCAGGCCATTGCCAACCTGAACCCGTACGTACAGACCGAAGCCGAGACCATCGCGTGGGAATCCGGTGTCCAGACGGAGATGACCAGCGACGCCGGCGGCGGGATGGACGTCACCTCGATCAACAACGGGGACTACATCAAGCTCCGAAGTGTCGATTTCGGCGCCGGCGCGACTTCCTTCGACGCGCGAGTGGCGTCGGACGGGAACGGCGGGAACATTGAGCTCCACCTCGACAGCCTCACCGGAACGGTGATCGGGACCTGCGCCGTCTCGGGAACCGGCGGCGCGCAGACCTGGACCACCAAGACGTGCTCCGTCAACAGCGCGAGCGGCCTTCACGATCTGTTCCTTAAGTTTACGGGGTCCGGCACCGGAAACCTCTTCAATTTCAATTGGTGGAGATTTGGCGGCCCTGGCGCGAGTGTCAACAGCGACGGCGGTCCGACCAGCGATGGCCCAGCGGACGCGCGAGGCGAAGCGGGGAACCCTGGCGGCGCCTCTGGCGGAACATCCGGAGCCGGCGGCGCATTCGCTGGTTTGGGCGGAATGCCCGGTGGCGTGGGTGGCGCGGCAGGCTCGGGACCTGATGCTGGCGAGCAGAATGGCGCCGCAGGCGGCGCCCCCGGATCCAGCACCGGAAGCGGAGGCGGTCCCTCGGGCGGCCAGGCTGGCGCAACTGGGCACGGCTCGGGAGCGGGGTGCAGCTGCCAGACCGATCCCGGCTCATGCGACGCCGCGCTGCTGCTCGGATTGCTGTTCCTGCCCCTGCTCGTGCGCCGGCCGTCAGGACGACGCGCGCAACCGTAGGCGCGGCCCCTCCGGATGTCCGCTCGTCCTCTCTGCACAGATGGAGGAGCGGACTGCATCAGAACTGGCTGAGAAAGTCCCAGACGTTCTGATATTCCCAGCTCGTCCGCTGCCCCGGATCCATTGGATCCGGGGTGTGCGGGCCGTTGAACGAGCAGAACTCCACCGGGTATCCGGTCATGCAGCCCGTCATGCTGGTGCAGACGTGGTTGCCGCTGGTCACCTTCGTCGGCGTCATGAAGGTACAGCCGTTGGCCATCGAGAAATTCTGGGCCAGCGAGACACCGTTGCCGACGGCGCAACCAGCGGCGCGTGTCTGGTCGTAACAGAGCACCGAGTCAACCGTCCCGTGTGACGCATAGTAGGCGACCGGTTTCGTGGGCGTGCAGTTGCCGCTCAGCTGAGAGCCCGAATAGACCGCAATCGCGCGGATGTATCCGTTTGAAACGCCGCCCAGCGGTCTTTCGCACGCGGTCTTGTACGACATGCTGCCGCCGAAGCTCCAGCCCGTAGCAAAGATCCGATTGGTATCGACGCAGAAGTTCTGCTCGATCTGGGCCACCAGGGCATCGGCGAACGCGAGATCCGTATTTTGGGGGTTGGGCCAACCGCACCCCCCTGCCTGGGTGCAGTTTGCGTTGTTCTGCTGTCCATTGGGTGCGACGAAGATCGCCGTATTATTGGCCAACGGGAGCAGGTGATAGTACTGATTCCGGAACATCTCATCGTCGTTCCCGTTGAGCTCGTGGTACGCGATGATGAATTTATAAGGATGGCTGTTGTCGTAATTGGTGGGAACGTTGAGGATATATTCGCGCGCCATGGTCCCGACCGTGATCGCGATGTGATGGCCATTGTTGTAGTTGGCGCTGGGTATGGTCGGCATGGTGCCGCAGCCGGCTGACCTGCCGGAGCCCATCACGGCAGCGTCAACTCTCCCGGCGGCATCAGTCACCCCGCCCCCGTCCCTCGCTGATCCGCCGGTCCCCGTGCTTCCACCGGTCGCCGTGCTCCCGCCTATTCCCGGTACGCCGCTTCCTCCGGTTCCCGGGACGCCAGTGCCGCCGGTGCCCGCGACGGCGCCACCGGTCCCGCTGATCGGGCCTCCCGCGCCTGACGCTCCGCCCGTCGAGGATCCGGTCTGGCCCCCCGTACCGACGGACCCCGAGCAGCCACAGATGGCCAGCGCGGTGACCAGCCCCGCCGACCAGAGAATCGATTCTGAGTTCCGACGGGGGTTCGACACGAATTTCTCTACGGCTTGCCGACGAAGGTGGTCACCGACTGCGCCGCGAGAGATGCCGAGAAACGCGCGCCCGAAAGCGGGATCGGGGTCCCGGCGGCCAACTTGGAACTGGTGGTCGTGACGTACGGGGTGACGGACGCCGGCCAAGCGGTTCCCGCGACGAACATTGAAACGTTTTGCGCTGCGCCGCCGTTCACAACGACGATGGACACCGTCGCGTCGGAAAGGTTGGTGAACGCCACGACCAGCGGCACCGATGCCGCTGGCTTGGGGGCGCCGGCAACGTCGACGCGATAGTAGCCGGGGCGAACGAACTTACTGAAGTTCCCCAGCGCATAAACCTGGGGGGGTGGGCTGCTGGCGTTTGGTGCGAGCGCCTGGGTCCACCAGTAGTGCCAACCATTCACGCCGCCGGTCGAGAACGCCGCGTAGATCATCGTGGCGATGGTGATGGGTCCCGTGTCTCCCGGGGTGCACTCCGTCTCCCACAGGTGGTGCGTGTTGTTTGCCGGCGGCGCCGGACGCGCGAACGTGCCTGCGCTGGTGCCACCATAGTCGTGCGTGGCGATCGGACCAACGAACGTGTTGGCCATGGAGTCAGCAATGATGGCGGGGCCGTAACCATCGCCACCCCAAATGTTCCCCCAGTTGTCGGGCTCGGCGGCGAGCACCTTCACGGGCGGGGTGAGCGCGGCAAGCATCGGGCCCAGCGTATTGACGAAGGACACCATTTGTGACGCGTTGAAGATCGCCGACTGATAGCTTGCCGTGAAGTCGGGCTCGTTCTGGGCAGAGATGGCGAATAGGTCGACACCACCGTGACTCTTGTAGAACGCCGGAAAGCCCGCGAGCACCTTGGCCCACGTGCTGTAGTCGGCTGCCAGTAGATGTCCACCGTTGTTGACATTGCTATTGTCTTTCATGCTGGCCGGCGGTGACCAGGGCGCCGCCCACACCTTGCAAGCACTCCCGTTGAACTTGACGCATGCCTGACCATCGGCGTAGCCCGCGGCGCCCATGATGTTGGGCGAGCCGCTCGTGCCGTCGATACCGACGCGGAGCAGGTTGAGCCCGATCCCGTTGACCGGGTCCCACAGCAACGTCTGCATGGTCGCCGACGACGAGCCTTGCCAGACGTCAGCCTCGCCGAAGCCGTCGACGATCTGATGGGTCTTCGTCGGATCGACGGTGATGTCGCCGGTCTGCGCCATGCCCGGCGTCTTCGTGCCGACGAACGTTCCGCCTGCGCCGCCGACGCCGCCGGTCGTGCTACCGCCGGCGCCGACGGCACCTCCGGTTCCTGCGCGGCCTCCCACGCCGCCCGTGACCGACGCCCCGCCCGCGCCCGCGCCCGCGCCGCCGGTCCCCGCAGAACCTCCACCCGCCGCGCCGCCGGTGCTGGCGCTCCCGCCACTGCCATTGCGGCCTCCTTCAGCCGCGGATCCGCCCGCCCCGTCAATGTTTGAGGCAGTCCCCTCACATCCCAAGCCACCGAGGAACAAAGCCACGACCAGAAAGCGACAGGACGGATGAGTTCGCATGCGGTCTCCTTGGAAAGCTATTGTCTGTTCACCGGATGAGTTGTCAGTCCTAGATGCATTTTGGTGCCACGGCAGAGGCCCGTTGCTTCACTCCTCCGTAGGCCGGACCGCAGACTGGAGACGAGGAAGGAACGCACTATGTGGGAAGCGGTTGGCAAAGGTGGCGAGAGCGCGCCGCGCCTCGTCGTCGCGGCCGGCACGCACGAGCGATTCCACACACAATGCCTCGCGCTCCTCTGCAAGCCGTCCGTTCGGGAACCGATGCCGGTGCTCCGCAAGCAGCACGAGTGCGTCGATGAATTCGTGGCTCGCATACTCCGACTGCGCGCGCTGCAGTAGCCGGAGCTCGGCCGCGTACGATTCCTGGGGAATCACCCGATGAGGCCGCTGGATCCTTGCGGTCGAAACCGACTGTGGCGGCCGTCTCGACTGGGGACCCTGACCCGAATGACTGACCGCGAGCGGATCGGAAACCCGCAACGGCGGCGGCGCAATCTCGGGACCGAGCGCAACGCGCACGTGAAACGCTGCGGCAACCGCTGCCGTGGCGCACATTACAGCCACGCTCGCCGCAAGAGCGACTCGCGGGCCGCGCCATGCGGTCGGGCTCGAAGGCGCGGGGATGGAGTCCGGCGAAGCCTTGGAGGCCGCGAAAGCCGATCGCGCGCGCGCAAGCAGGCGCGCGCGGACAACGTCAGGCGTCGGGCGAATCTCCCGCCCTTGTGTCATGACCGCCTCGATCTCCTGCTCTATCAGCTGCTCCTCGCGCTTCATCTCGTCACGCGTCCCCTCAACAAGCGACGCATCGCCGACGCGAGCTCTTTGCGCGCCTTGCGCAATCTCTTGTAGGCGCCGAATCGTGTCAGGGACAATTGGGCTGCGACCTCGACAAGCGGAATGCCATCCAGGTCGTGCATGACGATGACGGCTCGCCGTGGGAGGGGAACCGTGTCGAGCGCCGTAATGATGAGGCGAGTCGACTCCTTGGACTGAAGCCTCTCCTCCGGGCCAGTGCCCTGGTCCTCTGCGTCCACATACCCGCACGGAACCTCACGGCGCCTGCGTCGTCGATGGGCGCAGACGACCCGGAATACGATGGCGAAAAGATAGGGGCGGATGGGCAGGCTGAGGTCCAGTTCCGCCCAGTTGCGGAGGAGAACGAGGAAGACTTCGTGCGCGAGATCTTCGATTTCGCGTGAGCTCGCACCCAGCCGCTGCAGAGTCTCGAATAGGTAGTCGAGCTCCTGCTGGTAAACCGCGACGCAGCTCGCCTCCCCCGGCCCCTTGGGTAGGGCGGATTGGATCTGGCGCAGATACCCCATCTACCATTCCTGTCAGTCCACGTTCGGTTGTTTACCGAAATCTGAACGCGACACCGATCCCAAGCAGAGCGGCAAAGCGCGGAGTCGTCCAGATTGGAATGGAATCCAGCGTCACGGTGCCGTCGGTGAGCCGAGCGAGTCCCTCGGCATGGCCGATGACGTAGGCACTCCGTCCGAGAGTGTGTGACACTCCGAGCCGCAGTCCGGACTGCATCATGAGGCCAGAGGCCGTGAGCGGCACGTCGACGCCCTGCCCGACCATCCACACCTCGCCGATCTTGCCAACGGCGCACAAGCTGAAGGGAAAGCTCATGCCACAGCCCGCGAGGCTCGCGAGAAACGTCGTTTGGGAGAAGCCCCCTCCGTCCGCGCGACTGGTCGTCGAGGGAGCGCTGACCTCGCCCCCGAGCTCGAGCGACAGGTGCGTCCACGCCACTGTCGCGAAGAGACGGCCGATTGCGCTCGGTTTGGACGAAATGCCAAGGCCGGCCGCCACTCCCCCGCCTGCAATCACCGAAGGACCGGGCGCGATGGGTCTCGCTTCCGACACGGCGAATCCGGAGCTTTCTACAGGCGCCGACCGCGGCGGGATAGTCGACGCAGCGGGCGCCTTCGCCGCTTCGGTCTGCGGAGCAGTGGGCGCCGCCAATCCCGATTCGTCGATCGTCGCGGCCCTCAGCTGAATCTGGAGAGCCAATGCGAAACCCATGGCGCGGGCGAGCTCCGCGCAATCGCCAGTGCGAGAGGGAAACGTTTGCTCCCCGACGGTTACACCGTCTTCCTCCCGCCATTCGAGCCGCCCTTCCAGTGCTCGGCCTGCGGTCTGGATGCGCACGATGATCAGGTCTGGAGCGTCAGCGCGAAACGCGTCATAGCCCAGCCGTGCTGTTACGATAGTTTGGAAACCATCGGCTGTCGGGCATCCGGGCGCGGTGGCGTAATCCAATCGCGTCGTGACGACCGCCGTCCGCGCGCGACCTTCGCGGGGCGTGGTGACAGCGGCCAGCGTGATCGCGATCGACCACACGAGCCGCTGCGTTGCCACGACCCGCCCACTCACCACAGTGCGCGAACCGATCCTGTCTGACAACCGCTCCGGACCCAGAGGGCCTCGTGAAAGATCGCCGCGACTTCTCGTTCAGGGGCTTGCGTCATGATGTTCGCGAGCCAGACCTCAGGGCCGTGTCGCGGTTTTCAGACGCTGGTGCGGGACCTGAGGGCGAGCCACTCCATGCAACTGTCTCAAGGCTCGAAGTTGTGCAACGGCAAGGGGCGAGACGGATCTATCGCGGCCGTTCAGGGAAACCGAACGGCGATGTCGATCCCCAGGTCGGCCGCGAGGCGCGGTGCGGTCCAGAATGGGATCCCATCCAAAGTGACGCGTCCGCGCGTGACCTGAACGACCGTGTCGGCGTGTGCACCGATCTGAGCGCGATGACCGATCAATTGGGTTACGGAGACGCGTGCTCCGGTTTGGACCAAGGTGCCCGAGGCCACGAGGGGCTGATTCACGCCCTCCCCTGCCACCCGGATTTCGCCCAACCTACTCAGCAGGCACGCGCTCAGGACCGAGGCCTGTCCACAGGCAGCAAGGCTCCCCAGGAAGAGCTGCTCGGAGAAGCCCTCTCCGCTACTCCCGTGTGTGCTCGACGGAAGACTGAGCTCCGCCCCCAGCTCCACTGCCACGCGGGACCACGCCAGCGTTCCGAACACACGCCCGAGCGCGATCGTGCCCGGGGCTAGCCCGATTCCGACGGAAACCCCACCACCAATGGCAAGCGAGAGTCGGGACGGCGGTGCCTGGGTTTCAGGTCGCGTCACGATCGGCGGTACTGCCATCGGCGGTTCGCTGAGGGGATTCACAGTCGGAGCGACCGCTTTCGGAGCCTCGATCCGCTGTTGCCTCGGTGGTGCTTCGCCGGACATGAGCTGGACCTGCAAGGCCAGCGTAAATGCCATGACGCGAACGAGCTCGTGGCAATCCTTACTTCGGGACGAGAACACCCGGTCCCCGAGCCATTCGCCGGACGTAGTCTTCCATTCGAACCGACCAACAATCTCGGCTCCGGAGACCTCAATCCGAACGACCACCCTCTCGGTCGCGTCGGGACGGAACGGATCTCGTCCGAGCCGCCTGACGACGAGCGACTCGAATTCACCTGCGGTGGGGCAACCCGGAGCGGCTACGTAGTCGACTTGGGCAGCGATCTCGTCGCCTCGAGCAGCGCCCGTGCTGGCGAGAGCTCCGAGGCCGAACGCCGCGGCGCAAAGGAGCCGGTACACACGTGCGACCACCATCGGTCATCCTGAGCTAAGCCATCTCCACTGACAAGATCAGCCACGCGATCCGTCTGAAGACATTTATCCGCCGCTGTAGTGAGGAAATGCGACAGACAGCCCTCGATCGACCGGTAGCCATTCCGAGGCTTGGACCACGCCTCGCGTCGCCATCGAACGTCGATCCGACGTCTATGTACTTTTTCTGTGAACAAGAGGGTGCCCTCCTGACAATCAGAAGTAGAAATGGGCTATTTGCGCTTGGCTCACTCCGCCCTCGCGGCCCCCGCGCGCGACGACGCATGCCTCCATGCGTTCGATCAGGAGCTCGACTACATCTTCGAGACGCTGCAGCGACTCGGCGCGATTCCCCGCGAGGTGGAGGATCTCGCTCAGGAGATCTTCGTCATCCTGCATCGACATTGGCCGACACTCGACACGTCACGGCCTCTCCGGCCCTACTTGTTCGGGGTGGCATTCCGGGTGGTGTGCGCTCACCGCCGGCGGCGCGGGCGAGAGATCCCCTATCCCAGCCTGGATGCTCAGGACGGGGGAGTCAGCCCCGAGCGCTCGTTGCAAAGCAAGGAATCCGTCGCCATTCTGATGGCTGCCATGCAACGCGTCCCGCTGCCGCGCCGGGCGGTTCTCATCATGCATGAGCTCGATGGGATTCCGATCGCTGACATCGCACAGAAGTTGTCCATTACCCGCTTCGGTGCGTACGCCCGCCTCCGCAAGGCGCACAAGGAGCTGTCCACGGCTGTCCAGCGGCTCTTCGGCGAGCGGGTGCCTCGATGAGAGGTGGCGGTTCGAGCGACGATCCCATGGTCAAAGCGTTGCTGGCGCGCGGCAGGACCCTCCGCCCGGTGCCGGATGCCGTGCGTGCGCGTGTGCTCGAGCGCGCGCGTGGCTCCCTGGCGGCGGCTGTCCCGCCCCCCCAAGTCGCTTTGCCGGTGATTGTGATGCGACGGTCCTGGCTGCGCATTGCGGCCGCCGCGGCCGCATTTCTCGCGCTGGTGGCGGCCGGAGCTGTTGCCGCGTTTCGCGGCCATGTCCCTCTCGATAGGGAGGTCCCAACCCGATTGAGCTCGCGATCGATCCCGCCGCTGAGCGCTCCCGCTGTTCGATCGGCGTCGGAGCCTATTATCGTTGAGCCCCTTCCGACCAGCGAGTCCCCGACGCGATTGCCCAAACCGCGAGAATCCTATGCCGCCGAGCTCCGGCTCCTTCAGCGCGCTCATGCGGCATACGGGAGCGGGAGTTTCGCCAGAGCGTTGGCCTTGCTTTCGGAGCACGCTCGAAGGTTCCCGAAGGGACGCCTTGCGGAAGAGCGAGATGCATTGCGCGCGCGGTCACTACTCAGGTCGGGACGCACCGCGGAAGCACGTCGCGCGGTGGAAGCTTTCGGCACTCATTTTCCCCGCAGCGTTCTGCTGCCGCGGCTCGAAGAGATGCTGCGCGCGACAGAGTAGTAGTCGCCCAGGGAGCGTACCTGCCGGCGTCAGTCAGCGCCCGCGTCCGTCGCTCGGGAAGGAAACAGGGCACCCGCAGCGAGCTCCGAGACTTCGGGAGCCGTGAGCGCTCGAGCGTACAACATGAGCTCGTCGATGCGCCCAGGGAACAGCTCGGTCGGAACGCCGCTCGCGTCGTTGTCGTTCCCGCCCAGAATGACCGGCGTGATGTCGGGAGAGAAGGGACCGGTCAGAGATTGGCTCGCCACCTCCTGTCCGTTGACGTAGAGACGTGCGAACGCACCGTCGTACACACCGGCCAAATGCGTCCACACGCCCTTGGGAGCCGGGTTCGCTGCCCGGATGAGCGCGTAGCCGGCCTCGGTGATCAGAAACAAGCTTGGCCGCCCGTCCATGAACAACGAGACGTGATAGTGCTGATCGGTGCTGGTTCCCGTCTGACGCGAAAGCGCCGTCCCCCAGCCGTCGGTGGAGTTGATGGTACCTTCGAGGTCGACCCAGGCGCTGAGAGTCACATGGTCGGTGATCGCGTCGATGGATGGCGAGGGCGCGACCCGGACCCAACCGGTGTGCGCGATCTCGAGCGCTCCTTGGGAGCGTCCGGCAACCCATGCGGTGCTCGGGTCCAGATCGTGTAGCGCTCCCTCGTTATTCCGCCCCGAGGAGTCGTAGGCAACGGTGCTGCCCACCCCATCGTCCAAACGCCAGTACCCGACCAAGTTGTCGAGGAGGCCCACTGGCGGACATGCGGACGGCCCAACGTCGTCACTGGCGCACGCATCGTGGGCGAGGTTGTGCCCAGCGTCGAGCGTCTCGGTACAAGCGACAGAAAGGACGGCCAGACCTATGACGCCGAGTTGCCTCGCGAAACTATTCAAGGAGAGAAAGGCCGACGCTAACCGGACGCAGTGCACGCTTTCACCTACTGTCTCGACTAAGCCCACTGTTCACCAAACTTGAAGCGGAAGATCGTTGTCACCCTTCGCACTGTGAGGCACCGACGGCAGCGCGATTTTTTTGAACCAGGAAGGGCAGCGCGACAGTGGCTGATGTGATGAACACATTACGGACAGCGTCGGCGGTCGGCAGTCCGTCCGTACCGGAGATGCCGATGCACGTCCTCCCGGTCGCCGTTTTTAGTTGACACTCGCGCATTCTGATCGCGCAATTCATTCGCGAGCGCCCAACGCTCGCTGAATGTGCACTGAACCGGCCAGGCTCCGATTGAGTAGCCTCCCCGCAACTTGGAAGCGCCGCGCGGCGCTGCTCCTGTGTGAGCCGACGATCCATTTCTTCGTCGCCGGCGCGCTGCTATTCGCCGCCCACCGGCTGGCCGCGGGCGATCCGCGGACCGTGGTGATCACGCCCGGCGTGAAAGCGGATCTGGTGCGGCGCTTCCGCGACAACAACGACGGGCGCGTACCCAAGCCGTCGGAGCTAGAAGCCGCGCTGCGCATGTGGGAGTGCGACGAGGCGCTTTACCGCGAGGCGCTGCGCGAGCGACTGGATCGAAACGATGCGACCATCCGGACAGTGCTCGCCGATCGCGTGCGCGCGCGTGCGCGCCTCGCCGTTCCGGTTCGCGCGCCATCCGAGGCCGATCTCGAGCGCTGGCTCGAGGCGCACCGCAGCCTCTACGAGGTGCCGCGGCGTTACGACTTCGGGACCGTCTCGTTTCCGCGCGCCAGCTCGTCGTCGCCCCAGGACCTCGAGCGGTACGCGCGCGCGCTGGATGGCGGGGCGGACCCGCGCGCGCTGGGCCGGCCCATCGTGGGCGGCAACCTGACCGCCGCGGAGCTGGCGCAGCGGTTCGGGCCGGCACTGGCAGCGCGCATCGTGAGCCTACCCGTCGGACGGTGGCAGAGGTTGGAGGACCCGCGGGAGCTTCTGCTCGTACGCGTGAGCGCCGTCGAAGGCGGTGTGCCGCCCGAGGACGTGCTGCGCCGACGCTTGGTTGCCGATTGGTCGCTGGCCGAGCAGCAGCGCGCGGTCGACCAGGTGGTGCAGGCCATCGTGGATCGCTATCGTTTCGAGGAGCGTCCCTGATGCGCCGTGGGCCGGCGCGCCTGCTTGCGATCGCTCTCGTCCTCGCCGCGGCGGGCCGCGCCGACGGCCACGAGCTCGACTCCGCATCACTCTCGCTGGTCGAGGTGGAGCCAGGACGCTTCCTCGTTCGCTGGCATGCCAGCTCTGCGACGCTGCAAGACGATCTCGCGACGGCGGTGGCGTTCCCCGCGCCGTGCCGCTTGCGCGGCGACCACCTCGACTGTGGGGCCACCGACCTGGTGGGGACGCTCGCGTTCCCGTGGATCGAGGGGACCCAGACACGCGTCGTGGTCGACATCGAATGGCGGAACGGCGCGCGCATTATGCGCGTGGTCACCTCCGGCGCGCCGAGCCTGCGCCTTTACGGTGGCCCAACCCGCGGCTGGCGTGCGCTGCCGCCTATCGCCGTCGACTACGTCAGGCTCGGCGTCGAGCACATCTTAACTGGTTTCGATCACCTGCTGTTCGTGATCGCGCTCTTCCTGTTGGTCGGGCGCGGGGCGCGGCTGGTGGCAACCATCACCGCCTTCACCGTGGCACACAGCGCCAGCCTCGCGCTGACCGTGCTCGGCGTGGTGCGCGTGGCGCAGGCGCCCGTCGAAGCGTCGATCGCGCTCTCCGTCGTGCTGGTATGCGCCGAGTGCCTGCGGCCGCGCGATTCGCTGGCCCGCCGTACGCCGTGGGCCGTGGCGTTCGCGTTCGGTCTCCTGCACGGGCTGGGATTCGCCTCGGCGCTGCTGGAGCTCGGCGTGCCCGAGCAACACGTAGCGTCCGCGCTCGTGTGCTTCAACGTGGGCGTCGAGCTCGGCCAGCTCATGGTCATCGCCGTCGTCATGGCTGTCGGTCGACTGGTGACGGAGCTCCGCGTGCAAAAGACCTGGGCGCGGCGCGGCCTCATATACGCGATGGGCAGCGTCGCGGCGTCGTGGTCGATCGATCGGATCGGTGCGATCTTACACGCGCTGCGCTCGCTGAGCGACGGTGGCTAAGGCGACAGGGTGACTGAGCCGGCGTCGAGCGCGATCTCGTAAAAGCCGTGGCTGTCCCAGGGCAGCGTTGCGCCCCTCTGGGTCAAGGTGCCGCCGGGGACTGTCACGCGCAGAAACCTCCCGGGTGGGAAATTGTTAGGCAGCGTCCAGCTCCAGGTCTTGTTCGACCCCGAGGTCGTCGTGGTCGCTTGCGCGAACGCCTTCTGCCCGAGCCAGTAGGCGCCGATGTCGACCACTCTCCCGATCCACATATTTCCGAGTGAGATGGTGTGCTTGACGCCGTTGATGAACTCGTTGAGCGGCACCGGTTGAAAGGCGCCGTCGTTGCCGCCGGTGAACCCGTGTACCAGGATGACGCGCCAGCTCCCCGCGCTCTGCGCGCTGTCGACCTGAGCGTTGAACATGGTGGCGGTGGCGCCGGTCGGAGGGATGTAGCACGGGAGCGTGAAGCGGTCGGCGTTGCCGGCGGGTGCGATGAGGTTGTTGGCCACGCCCCGGTTGATCATGAACAGCCCATTCGCCAGGGTGGTGTAGATGGCGGCGCCGTTCGGTGCCGCCATCGTGTAGGGCATCACGCCGAAGTGCTGCATGATGAACGTGGTCGCCGCCTGGATGTCGGGGATCGTGCCGTTGCTCGAATGGCTCTGCGTGTGGTTGCCGATCTCGTGGCCGTCCTTGACCGCAGTCGCCCAAACGGAGTTCGAGGCCTCGGTCCGGTTGGTCCACATGTAGAAGGTGAATGGGACGCCCAGCGCCTGCAGCTGGCCGTAGTTCGCGATCTGCGAGTCGTTGTCGTCGTCGAAGGTGTACGAGATGGCGCCCTTGAAGCCGGCCCAATTGATGACCGTGATGTTGCCGGCCGTGCCGCTCGGCCTGGCGACGTTGGCCGGACCGGGGGGAATTGGCAGCCCGGACGGTCCCGTCGTTGCAGCGCCGCCGGCGCCGCTCATTGCGCCGCCAGCGCCGGCCATTACGCCGCCAGTGCCGGCCATTACGCCGCCAGCGCCGCTCATTGCGCCGCCAGCACCACGGCCATCAGCACCGCCTGCTCCGGCACCGCGACCACCGCTACCGGTCCCGCTCGCGCCAGCGGCTCCACTGCCGCTGCCGCCTGCGCCCGTGACGCCGACAGCGCCGCCGGTCCCGGGCGCGCCACCGCCGGCGGCACCCGCGGAGCCGCTCGCCCCAGCCGCCGCGTCGCTGCTCCCCAGTTCGTTGGAGGCGCCCATCCCGCAGGATGCGGCAAAAGCGAAGACCAAGGCCGGCAGGCCCAGTTTGCTGGTGGTCTTTAAAAGCAAGAGGATCTCCCACGCCGTGGAGCGATCGAAAAAAGACCTGCTCGAGCGGCACAACGATGTGCAGAGTATTGTTTGGATGTGCCGGGTCTTGTTATGAGCTGCGTCGCCTGGGTCGACCAGGAGGGTGGTATACACGGCGGACGGAGTCTTTTATTTCGTGAACAGAGTCAGGTCGATGGAGGTCCCCATTTTCTGGTAGCCCGCCGGACCGGGGTGCAAACCATCCATCTGCGCCCAGGTAGCATAGACCGCCTGCAGTCTGGGAGGATTTCCGCCATCCGTGAGCGCGGCATCAAAATCAATGAAACCATCGAACGCGCCGCTCCTGAGGTACGTATTGACTTGCTGGCGGACCGCCTCGTGCGCCACGGTGTAATAAGCTGCATAGCCGCCGAACGGTGTGATGGTGGCGCCGTAGATCAGTAGTCCCTTGGCATGCGCGTCCGCGATCAGCTTGTCGTAGGCAGGCTTCATGGTGGCGAACGAAGCGCCGCCGCCGATGTCGTTGACGCCATCAAAGACGATCGCATACCGAACACCGCTTTGCCCCAGCACGTCGCGACTGAAGCGAGCTTCAGCCGCGGTTCCGGTGGTCCCAACCAGGTTGGTCGCGCCAATCCCTTGATTCATGACCGCGACGTTCGCGGTCGGGGCATTGGCACGCAGGCGTGACGAGAGAATGTCGGTCCAGCGGTTGTTATCATTGGTGTCCGTTCCTCGACCGTCGGTGATGGAATCACCAATGGCAACGACGGCGGTCGCCGAGGCATCCGCCATCACATCAATGCCGGAGATGTAATACCAGGAGTCGACCGTCTGCGCGGACGCCATGTTGGCTGCGGTGACGTTTCCGCTGCCCGCTTGCTGGTAGGACGTCGTCCTCGAGCCCGCGTGGCCCGTCAGGCCACTTGGCACGCTTCCGAAGGCGGTGGTGATCGAGACGTTGCCGAGCGCAGCGATCGTGAAGGCGATCGGGTCGGACCAGATCTCCTTGCCTTGCGCGATGGTAACGGATGCCACCCCAGAGAAGGTGACGGCCTTGTCGGTCGCGGTGTCGATGGTGCTGTCGACTGCAGGAGCCGCTCTGCAAACGGCTACGTGCGCGGAATTGATCACGACCGGTCCGTTGCCAGACAGATTCGAGAATTGCACTCGGATCTGGCCGCCACCAAGCGAGACGTGCACGACCTGACGGAGCACGCTGTTCGATAGCGGCGCCGGCGGCATGTTGCCCGCGGGGACCGGATAGGGCGACGCAGTCCAGGTACCCACCCATTTGGACGCTCCGGTGCCGCCGCCCGAGCCAGTCGCGCCGCCCGTTCCGGTCGCGCCGCCCGAGCCAGTCGCGCCTCCGCTGGCCTTTCCGCCAGTTCCAAGCGCCCCTCCGCTCCCCTGCCCGCCGCTTCCTGTCGTCGTCGCGCCGCCCGAACCGCTTGCGCCGCCCGAACTGGTCACACCGCCCGAACCCGTTGCGCCGCCCAAACTGGTCGCACCGCCCGAACCCGTTGCGCCGCCCGTCCCCTCTTGCGTGGGCTCAGAGGATGGCGAGCTACACCGCGCGAGCGAGAGCAAGGCCGCTACGCAAACGCCGCTAAGGATCAGGCCAGACTTTGACATGAGTCTCCAGGAAGGACGGTGCTTCGCGCCACGCCTCGAGATAGAAGCACGACTCCCCTCTAACCCTTGTCGAGCGTCGAGCGACCTTGTCACGAAAACACACGAGACGTGCGCTCAAGTCTGGGCGAGTTCATCCGCCCTCCCGGCTCAAGGTTAGCCCAGCTAGACGCTCGGGCGCCGCCGGAAGGTGATCAGCAAACCGAACGCAGCCAACAGGAAGCTGGATGTAACCGCGCTCTCGCTCGGGGTCGAGCCGAGCGCGCAGCTGCACCCTGAGGAAGCGCCCGAGTTCGAAACCGAGCTTCCGCCAGAGCCGCCGCGGCCAGTGCCGCCGCTTGCTCCTCCACTGCTTACTTTACCGCCACTGCCGCCGTTGCCACTCGAGCCGGACGCGGACGAGCTGCCGCCGGTTCCAGCAGTTCCCGAAGCTCCACCAATCGAGGCGCCGGAGTTCCCGCCGGCGCCTCCGCTGCCGCTTCTGCCTCCCGTGGACGACGTCGCACCGCCCGCGCCGGTCCGGCCCCCCGCTCCCGAGTCGCTTGCGTCCGGGCCGCCCACACCACCGTCGGCCGCATTGCCGTAGTCCTGGTCGAACGTCACGCCGTCGAACGGCAGGACCACGACCTTGCTACCGTGATTGGAGCCTTTCGGGATCGCGAAATCTTTGTCTACGTCGGCCACGGCCAAGGTGATATGGGTCGGGTGGCCATTTTCCAGGACCACACCAGGCCGCTCCGATTTGAACCATTGCGTGCAGGCGGTGCTTCCTTCATAGCAGAACACCTGTTGGAACACTCTGGGCGAGTAGGCGAGGCCATCATCCTTCCAATGGTTGATACCGTCGGGGGAATAGAGGTGCCAGCCGACCCGATCTCCTGAGCCTGAATAGATGACGTGGTAAGTGCCCGCGCTGTACCAGATGTGCGGATCCTCTTCCCAGGCGTAGGTCGGATTGGGCACAAGCGGGTTCGAGGTTCGCTTTGGGTAGATACTGTCGACGTTGGGACGATTCGCCGCCGGGTAGTCCCACGTGGGTTTTTGCATCTTGTAGGGACCGCACAATGTGTCCGCGATCGCGATGAAACCGTGACGCTGCACGATCTCGAACCTTCCGTCAGGGCGCGCGACGAGGCTGACGTTGGAATCCCAGTGCGAATCGTTGCACGGGCCACCCGGATTACACGGCGTCGGAGAATTGGTGGTCGCGCCATTCGGCTGAATGAGCTCTCCCCCGGGACAAGGCGTCCACGGACCATCGAGCGAGGTGGACCTGTAGATCGCAAAGGGAACGATCTCGCTGACCACGACCACGTAAGTGCCGTCCAGCAGTTCGGCCGCCGAGACATTGTGCCCTCGGTGTGAGCTGTAAACGAAGTCCTGACGTTGGTACGGCCCCTCGACCCCCATGCTGCTGATGGCATGGAAGGCACTGGAGCTTGTCCAGTCGCCGAATCCATTTGGGCTCGAGCCGGGCCAGGTGCTCATGAACATGTGGTACTTGCCATCCTTGGCCCGGATGATCTGGCCGTCCCAGTAATAGTCTGCCGGGGGAACGCCCGTGCCCTGGGCACTTTCGATCCCTTGGCATGTATCGCGAGGCAGGACGCCCGCCACGCCCCACGTCGCCGAGCTGAGCGGAGAGCAAACGATGGGTGCCGGTTTGATGTAGTCGATGAACGACTTGGCCTGCGCCATCGTAGCGACACAGAGACCGAAACCCGCAAAGAGGCTGGCCACCGCGATGCGGTAATGCCGGCACGACAGTGGCGAAAGCCCCATATCAGTCACTGCCGCCAGTCCACTTGAATTGTTACGAATTCGTGCTGGCCGAAGCGAGCGTAAGGGCGATCTCGGCCTCGGGCACGCGATCCGAAACGGTCGCCGTCGCGCTCGCGGGTTCCCGGGCTGCCTAGGGTAGTCACTCAGGCCGCCCAAAGAAGAAACATCGCAGATTTCAGGGCACGCCCCTACGCCGAGCGACAGGTGCAGGCATGTCGGATGGGAATATCGCCTTCTTCCGGGGACGCGACACGGTCGTACGAGATTGGGGCTACCACGCGCTCGGACCATCGGCCCCCCTCGACCGACGGGCCTCCTCGAGAGCGAAGCGCGACAGCCGACCAAGCGGGAGCTGGAGGCCGTGACTCATCTTCTTCTGCAACGTTCCTTGGCCTCGCGGACGTCCCGCGATGAAGACTGCTTGAACAAGTTCCGGCAAGAGCTGGATTACATCTACCGGACGTTGCGGCGTCTGGGCGTGTCGAGTTGGGAGCTCGACGACTTGGCACAAGACGTATTCCTCGCGCTGCGGCGGTCCTGGACAGAATACGATCAGCAGCGTCCGCTCCGTCCCTATCTGTTCGGCATTGCCTTTCGGCTTGCGTCGGCTCATCAACGTAAGCACAAGCGCGAGATCGCCTCTGGGATGGTCGAGGCGAACGACGACGGAGCATGGCCTGACGCGGTACTACAGTCGAAGCAGGCACGGGAGATCGTGTTGGCGGCGTTGGAACGGATTCCGCTGCCCAGACGCGCGGCGCTGGTAATGCACGATCTTGACCACGTTCCGGTCGCCGACATCGCAGCCGCCCTGGCGATTCCGCTTTTCACTGTCTATTCCCGCTTGCGAAAAGCGCGTCGCGAGCTGGAGGCGGCGGTGCGACGGGCGGTGCGGCGGGTCGACATCAACATTGAATGATCGAATCACACGACATACCTTCAGCCGACGTTCGCCCGTTCCTCGATCAGGAGCGTGCCATCCCCAAGCAACCGGATCTCGTGCGTGCGCGCGCCATGACCCGCGCGCGTGCCGCCATCGTTGCCAGGGGCTCCGCGCCGCTGGCTCGGTCGTGCGCGACTCTTTGGGGCCGGTGGGCGGCCGCGACGACACTGGCGTCATTGACGTGCGCGATAGTGGGGATCGCGGCTTACGGGTTCCACTCGAAGATTGCGCGCAGCGCTTCCGCGCCAAGGTCGGATTCGTCGCTCGTCGGGAGTGGAAAAGGGCCCCCCTCGCCAGTCAGGGCACAGGTTGGAGAGACAGCACCTCTCTTAACGCCGATTCCGCCTTTACATCCATCAGCAGCCGACGCTTTTCGCACCGAGCTGCACTCGTTGATACTCGCGCGCGACGCCCTTTCTCGCGGGAACTTCTCCGATGCTTTGCTTTGGATCGGGGACCACACGCGTCGGTTCAAAGACAGCCGTTTGGCAGAAGAACGTGAAGTCCTGAAGATCAAGGCGTTGGTCGGACTTTGCCGGGGGGAACAAGCTCGGCGCGCCGCCGCTGCGTTTCGCACGCGCTTCCCCCACAGAGTGCTCTTGCCCGAGATGAGACGGCTCTCGACAGGCGAGTGCCTTTGACTCGAAGTCGTGAGCTGGCCAGGCCGGGTTCCCGTTCGATCGCGACTTTGTCGCTCGCCAGTGTCGAATTCGGTCAAAAACTGCCTCCCACGCGGCAGTGAAGTGTTGTTGTCACTCTTCTCCACGCGCCAAGGAGCCGCTAGATGCAGATCCGTGTCTCGATCCTCACGGTTGCGTTCATCTCCGGAATGGCTGCCCCCGCCTGCACTCTGAGCTCTAGCAGCTCTTCGGGCACCGGAGACGCAGGCGGACGCTCGATAGGCGGAGCACGGGGAACGAACTGCTCGAACGTAGCAGCGTGCGGCGGGAGTCTCGTCGGCACGTGGACCGTGGCGTCTTCCTGCCTGAACCTGACCGGGAACCTCGATCTTTCGTTAGTAGGCGCCGGTTGCCCCTCTGCGCCGGTCACCGGCTCTCTCGAGGTCAAGGGATCCTTTACCGCCAACGCCAATGGGACCTACTCGGACAACACGACGACTTCGGGTGAGGAACAGTTCGTACTGGCGCCTTCCTGCCTGGTCATTTCGTCGGCCCCGGTGACCTGCGACGGCGCCGCCAACCTACTGACCAGCCTGGGATACGCGACGCTGCATTGCACGTCCACCGCGGACAAGGGGTGTACCTGCACGGGCACGATCGCCCAGACCGGCGGATTTGGCACCGTGTCCCCTGCGCCCGGAACCAGCGGAAACTACGCGACCGCGGGCAATCTGGCCACGATCACAGGCGACGCCGGTGACACCAGATATTCGTTCTGCGTCTCGGGGAACACCCTGACCATGACCCCTCAAACCGCGAGCCCAACAACCACCGGAACCATCGTCTTTCAAAGCGGCGGCGTGACGGGGATCGGCGGCGCGACGGGCTCGGGCGGACGGAGCGGTTCGGGCGGCAACGGCGCCGCCGGCGGCGCCTCGGGTATCGGCGGCGCGCGCGGCACTGGGGGAAGCGCAGGCTCGGCCGGGACCGGCGGCAATGCGGGCTCGAGCGGAGCGATGGCACCGTGCGACATCTACCAGAGCGGCGGCACGCCGTGCGTCGCTGCGCACAGCACAGTGAGAGCTCTGTTCGCAACCTACGGTGGAAAGCTCTACCAAGTTCGCAACGCCGCTGGCACGACCAAGGATATTCTGGCGCTGACGCCGGGTGGGTTCGCGGACGGCCCTTCGCAGGACACATTCTGTGCCGGGACCACGTGCGTCATCACGGTCGTCTACGACCAATCCGGCAAGGGTAACGATCTCTGGTACCAAGGTTCGACCATGGTGCCGGCGTCGACGTCGAGCAGCGCCTCGAGAGCCACGACTGAGTCATTGACGTTGAGCGGTCACAAGGTCTACTCGCTGTACATAAACCCCGGCAATAGTTACTGGGTCGACGCTTCGCGCTCGGGCATTGCGCTCGGTAGCCAGCCCGAAGGGATGTACATGGTGACGAGTGGCAAGCACTTCAACTCGGGATGCTGCTTCGACTACGGGAACAGCGAGCTCGATCGTAAGGCGGACGGGGCGGGGGCGATGGATGCGATCAATTTCAGCACGATCACGGCCTGGGGCACGGGTGCTGGCGCCGGCCCGTGGGTGATGGCCGATCTCGAGTTCGGGATCTTCGCGCAATCCAGCTTCACCAAGAACCAGAACGATCCGGCCCAGACGAGCGCGTACGTCACGGCCGTGCTGAAGAACAACGGGACCACCGAGTTCGCGTTGAGGGGCAGCGACGCGACGGTTGGAGCTCTGAGCACCTACTTCAAAGGCGCTCTTCCGGGAGGTTGGAGCCCGATGAAGAAGCAAGGGGCCATCGTGCTCGGCAGCGGCGGCGACTGCTGCAAGCCCGGCGGTGGCGCGAATCTGAGCGACGGAACCTTCTACGAGGGAAGTATCGTCACCGGCTATCCTTCAGACACGACGGAGGACGCCGTGCAAAAGAACATCGCCGCCGCCGGATACGGCAAGTAGCGGCATCGGGGCGAACGAAGAACTAGCGCGGGCGGGTCCGTGGACGGCGGCGGGCTCGCCGTGAGCACTGCGTTCGCCAGATTGCCGTTTTCTACCGCGCGACGGTCGGTGACTTCGCGCGTGACGGACGGGCGAGCGGCGACCTTCAGGGCAACACGCCGCTGATGGCACTGTAGAACCCCTGCCCGAGAAGAACGTAGCCAGCATCATTGGGGTGAAGGCCGTCCGCCTTCAGTGCAGTCTGATAGTTCGGGTTCTTGGCGAATGCAGCGTAGTTGTCGACGAAAACGACATGCTTTCCGGCAGACGCGCGAGCGTTGACCAAGCCGGGAATCGCGGCGTTGTAGGTTTGGACTCGTTGATCGGCATTGGGGGCGGCGATGGGGATGATACTGGAAACGATCACCAGCGCCGCTGGGGCGTCCTTGATGATCTCGTCGATCAGGCTGCCGAGCCGCGAAGGTGCGTTCACCACGTCGATGTTGTCGTTGAGGTCGTTGGTCCCGATCATCAGGAGCACGATGCTGGGATGGTACGTCGCAATGGCGTTGTCGGTGAGGGCGCCCGCGATCCCGCCATTCCCTCCACCCGAGATGGTGAAACCGCCGTGGCCCTCATGACGCATGGGAAAAGTTCGGTTGGCAACCGTGGTCGGTCCGTTCAGCAGCGATCCAACGAAGGTGACGTTCTTTCCATTCGTCACGACTTGGCGGAACAGCTCGATGCGGTAACCGCCTTCGGGAGCGGTGCAACAGCCTTCGGTAATCGAGTCACCGAGCGGAAGGATCGCGCACGCCGCGCCGGACGTTGCGCACGGCGCGTAGCCGCTGCCGCCAGCGCCGGTACCCGCCGCTCCCCCTGTACCAGAGCCGGCGCCGCCCGCACCTGAGACGCCCCCAGCGCCGCCTTTGCCGGCGTCGCCGGTCGCTGCCCCGCGGCCGTCTGAGCCGGCGTCGATCGAGGCACCGCCGGTTCCCACGACGCCGCCACTTCCCGCCATGCCGCCTGCCCCTCCAGGACCGGTGCCTGCACTGCCCCCTCGTCCGCCGGTTCCGAGCGCGCCAGCAGCGCCCGTGGTGCCGCCGCCCCCGTTCGTTCCCCCGACGCCGGTTGCCCCCGTCTGGCCGCCGGTCCCTCCCATGCCTCCGCTTTCACCCGTCCCACAACCTTGGCCGAGCCAGAGTACCGCACAACAAGCCGAAACCGCGACGGACCGCAAGTGTTCCCGAATCATGGTGATCAGGGGAGGATTGCCTTCAGGAGCGCGCGTTTGTCACGTCTTCACCAGAGGATTCGAACCGTACTCGGCCAGGAAGCTGAACATCACACCCGCCTATTACGTCTTCCGGCACTTCTCGCACTACATCGCGGTCGGCGCGACGCGCATCGCGACCAGCGGCACAAACGATGCCGTCGCGTTCAAGAACCCCGACGGCACCGTCATCGTCGAGGTCTACAACAGCGCTAGCTCCGTCAAGACGATGACCGTCGGCGTTGGCAGCGCCCTTTCGGAGAGCGCCCGCCCAGGCGCGGGATTTACCGCCACGTACGGCGGCTTTTACTACATGGTGTTCGACGCGAGGCGCGCACTGGCGAGCTGCTGCTGAAGCGAACGGAACGCCAGTCGGTCTTTCGAGCGGTGACGAACGCGCGACTCATGGACCCGCGCGGGCGGTTCAGGTCTGGGACGCGCAGACATCGACCTTTCCCTGATTAGACGGCTCGCTTTTCAGTTACTCGTGATGTTGGGCGTGTACTTGTTTATGGTCGGGTCGTTCAACCACGTCCAGACGTCATCCGGCGTCCAGGTACAGGGACACCCCGGCGAGCAGTTGCCGTGGGGGAATTGTGAGGTGACGTTCGCACACTCGTCGAAGAGGCTCGACGTCCCATCCGCGGTGGCATTGCCGTGTCCGGCCTGGTCAGCGCACCAACGAACCGCGCCGGCCGAACATCCAGTGTAATTCGTGCAGATGTGGCCCCCGGGGTTCATGAATCTGCCGGGCGTAGGCGGTTGGGGAGGCTCCTGCGAGACCGGTCCGGTCGTCGATGCGGCCACATTTCCGGTTTCTGACTTCCATCCCGTGCAGCCATCACGGTCGGTGAACCAATTGCGGACAATCTTAGAATCGTCAAATCCACATGTTCCGTCTGTTATGCCGGCCTTTTGCCAAATTGCGATGGGGTCGTGATTTGGGCAGCTTCCGTTGACTAGAAAGCTGCACGCTTCGAACAACACGGCCGCTCGGAAGGCATAGCCGGCTGTATTCGTCCTGGGATTCGCGCGGCTACACGCCAGGGCGTGGCTCATTCCACCACCAAAGCTGAAGCCGCTGGTGATGATGTCAGACATATCGACGCAGTAATTTGTCGAAATCGTCTTCACCATGTCATCTGTGAACGCGATGTCGCTCTGAGTCCACCCGCCACCGTTCCATTCCGGCGCGACGAAGATCGCACCGTTCTTCGACTCTCTCTGCAGTCCCCAATAGGCCGTGAAGTACCCATTCGCTCCGCCGCTGTCCATGCCGGCTGCGTTCTCGCCGTTCCCATGGAAGGCGAAGATCAACCGATAGGGATGGTTGTTGTCGTAGTTGTCCGGAAGCCTGAGGGCGAAGTTCCTCGACTGGCCGCCGCTCGCAATGGTCACCCAGCCGCCCTTGCCGGTGCCGAGATTCGGCGAGCCCGGGGTGGCATTGGCCATTTCGCCGGGGACCGTCCCGAACGTGAGCGTCGCCGTCTTGCCGCAACCCATGCTCGGGGCGGGCGTACCCATCGTTGTGGGGCCGACGCCGATACCGCCGGTTCCGGTCGCGCCGCCACTGCCGGGACGTACCGAACCACCAGTGCCAGAGCCGCCGGTCCCCGAGCCGCCGCCGCCGCCGGTTGCGGAGCCGCCGCCCGTGCCGGTCGCGCGATCGCCACCGGTACCGCTTCCGCCTGTCCCTTGGGAGCTGCTACCGCCAGAACCTCCGCCGGTAGTTCCGGCAGAACCAACGACGCCCCCCGTTCCGTACTTCCCGCCAGAGCCACCGTTGCCGGGGCTGCTAGACGCACAGGACACGCCCAAGAGCCCGACGGCTGCAAGGGTGAGGGTACCAAGGGAGCGAATCGACATGCAGGGCCTCCAAACATGGACTGCGCCAGCATCGCCGTTCTTGTACCGAAAAGTGACCCCCCTCCTTCCGTGGCATCCCGCGAGAGTAGGACTCAGAAAATAGAGCAATTCCTGCCCGTGAAGGACAGTTACTCAGGCCAGCTTGAAGGCGGTAACTATGCACCCCCCAACTCGGATCTCTCTAATCACTTTGGCCACAGCGTGGCTGCCCTTCGCGTCATGCTCGAGTTCTCCGCAGTCGGAAAGCGGCGGAAGCGGAGGCCAGGCTGATTCTGGCGGCGCGTCGGGCCGGGCAGGCTCGGGCGGTGCACTCCTTACGGGCACCGGCGGAGTGCCCGGCACCGGCGGCCTACCCGGCACTGGTGGTAAAGCTATCGGTGGCGCCACTGGCACTGGTGGTGCGACCGGCACCGGAGGGACGAGTCAGCCCGACGGTGGCGTCGTGCTCCCGCCCACGGCCTGCAGTACCGGTACGGCGCAAACAGGCGACGTGACAGTGAACCTATCTGGTCATCAGCAAAAGATCACCGGTTTCGGCGTCTCCAGTGCGTGGGCGGGGAGCTACAGAAACGCGTCAGATGCCGACTTTCTCTGGTCCACGACGAATGGGGCGGGCCTGACGTTGCTCCGCGTCCGCTATGGCGACGGGCTGTCCATCGCCAAATCCGCCGCGCAGAATGGCGTCACCGTGTGGATGACGCCTTGGGGGACGGGCACCAATGGTTCTACCGGCGGCAGCTTCACAGCTACCCAAACCGACCCCAACGGCTGCAAGGGCAGCATGCCCGTGCTCACGAATCCCCAAGGGTTGGCCGGCGCTCTCGTGACGTGGGTTCAAAACGCAAAGGCCCAGGGCGTACCAATCTACGCCGTGTCCGCCGGAAACGAGCCCGACAGCTGCGGTATCAACAGCACGACCTCCTACTCGGCGGCACAAATGTCCGCCTGGATCGACGTCCTCGGTCCTGCCATGTCAGCCATCGGCGTGAAGGTCATGGCGCCCGAGACGCAGAATGCTTGCGGGTTTACCCCTTACTTCAACGCCATCAAGGCCGACACGTCCGCTTGGAACGCCGTCAACATCTTCGCCAGTCACGAATACGGGTGCGGCACGCTGCCTTCCCAGCCGACGATCGCGGCTGACGGCAAGGAATACTGGGAGACCGAGGTCGATACAGGAACGGGCAAGGGCGACCCGAACGGCGATGGTATCGCCAGCGCGCTGCCAATGGCCACGACGCTTCACAACGACCTCACAAAGGCCAACCTCAACGCGTGGCACATCTGGTGGCTTTACAATGCCGCTGGCAACGGCGGCTGCCTCTACGACACAACCACGAACATGTGGACCAAGCGGCTGTGGGTCTTGGGCAACTACGCGCGCTTCGTACGGCCCGGGTTCATGCGGGTTACCACCTCCGGAACCGCGCCTTCAGGCGTCCTGCTAACCGCCTATCAGAACCCAGCGGATGGAACCGTGGTCGTGGTGGCCATCAACAGCAATACCTCTGCGACCCCCCTCTCGCTCTACATCTCGGGCGTCGTACCCTGCAGCATGACCCCCTGGGTGACATCAGCCGCGGACAATCTCGCGTCCAAGAGTCCCGTTACCGTCAGCGGCGCTCGTTTCAGCGCCACGTTGGACGCCCAGAGCGTGACGAGCTTCGTGGGCAAGCTATAGAGGCAGTAGAACGCGCCTTTGCGTGCGTCCCGTCGGGTACGATGCTTTGGCGATTCCGGCGGATGCGCGGACCGCGACGCGGAGCCAGTGGCGGTCCGCCTTCGGTCCGAACAGACGGTCGGTTGGCCACTGGCCGCGACAGCCGGTCGAGGGGCGGCCCCAGTGAGTTTCAGGTAGTGGAAAAGTGGCGGCTCGCTCGCCCCCGTGCAGGGCCCTTCCTTTATCGAAAAGCTACAGAAAAATCGCGGGCCCGAAATGCGCGCGAAACGGTCGAGGAGTCATGATGACACGGTCGAAGGTGAAGGTGCCGGCGGCATGCCGGGTCCCGAGCCAGCGACAACGAGCGCAACCGCGCAGACTCCCGACGCGAAAGGACCGATCGTGAAGACCGAGAATGGTTGGGGAAGAGGCCGCCAAGGATGGGCCATCGTGAAGGAGATAATCGAGCTTGCGAAGACCGAGGTGATCAGCGTGTCCCCCCAGCGGCGCAAGCGCATGCTGGACCGAGCGCGGAAGGAAATGGCGGCCTGGCGGCGAGGTCCCCAGGCCTCGGAGGACGCCGCGCAGCGAGCAGCGCGCCGGCCGGCGCAACCCGGAGCGGGCCGCAACGGCCTGCCACGAAGGGCGAAGCGTGGCCACTTGGCAGGCTGACGCGCAACAGTGCGGATCAACCATCGTCGATCCACGCTGTTGGCCCCAGCCGGGCAGCCAGTAGCGCGGTGGCCACCGCCGCCAGCCCCAGCCTTTGATCAGTCGAATCCGTTGATCGAAGATGACCTGCCCTGGAAAGGCGCGCTCGACCGTTTCGTATCGATGTCAGTCAAATCGTGCCGGCGGTTGCCGGCAAACGGAGCGGATCGCGCTGTACCAGGGTCGCCGGCCCGCTAGCGCAGACGGGTCCGCGGACGGCGGGCTCGCCGCGAGCGCTGCATTCGCCGAATAGCCGCTTCCGCCGCGCGCCGGCAGATAACCTCGTCGCGCGGCTGAGGGGCGAGCTATTGCTCGAACCGCCGCCCGAGGGCAACCTGCCCCGCACACACCACAGGAACGGTTGATCAATTGACGCGGACGATGGCAGCCGACTCGCCCAGCTTGTTCCCCTGGCCGTCGACGACGTGGAGCTTGTAGGTCCCGGCGGTTAATGGCACCGCGATCGTCGTCGCGGTTCCCCCCGCTTTGGTCATATTGGGCCCGGCGACGAAACTGGTTGTCCCGGCGGGCGCAAGCCAGATGGTGTTTGACTGGCTACCCGTACTCCTGACGCCGATCGATGCGGTCCCCCTGGGCACGGAGGCGCTTGCAGGAAACACGAAATCCTGCGTCGACAGGAGATTGGCCGGAAGAACGCTTCTGTACGCGTCCTGGATGCCGGAACCCAAGGCCGTAGTGTACTGGGGCAAGGCCCAGACGTTGTCAGAGACGACGATCGGCGGATCGATCGTGCTATTGGGCGGATTGACGCCCATCTTGTTGACCGTCGCATAAGTTCGGAGGACGGTCAGGTCGTGCTTGGCGCCGAAGTTCTCGCAGTTGATCGTGTAGGTGACGCCGGTGCTGATGTCGAGCACGTTGTCGTTCTCGGTAATGTAGGCGCTGCCCTCATCGTTGTGTAAGCCGTAGGTAGGGCCGGACGTATTGGGCGGGATTCCCTTGACGTAGTTCTGATTGACCGTCGTTCCCGGCATCTGTCCCAGGGTATAAACCGCGCCGCTGTCGTGCAGCCGGCTCAACGTATTGAGCAACCGGTTGTTGTTGACCACATTGTTCTTCGAGGTCGTGGAGTCCGGGAAGTTGCTCCAGCCCCAGCCGAGGTTGATCCCATTGTAGGCGGTCGTCTGGACGTAGTTGTTGATGACCTTTAGGTTATTGACGAAGAACGCCGTGACCCCGGCATGTCCACCAAAGCCAGGTAGCATACTGAGATTGGTGAGGACGTTGTTTGAGATCAGGTTCGCGGTGCAGATACCCTCCACGCCGGGCGCATACTTCTCGTGAGCACCGCCGTCTGCGAGATAGACGTGCTGCGGATGACCGACGGTGATTCCGCTCCCTGCGATATCGATAATCAAATTTCCCGTGATGTTCGAGTTGATCACGTCGTTGATCATCGATATGCCTTCACTTCCGCTGTGCTTCACGACGTTGCCAACGAAGCTGATCGAGTCGGCGCTAGTCACCTGAATCATCCCGGGCAACGTGTCGGTGATCTCGTACTTGCTGTTGTGCCAGTTTCCATCACCGTAGGCGATGAACACCGTCGCGCCCTGGACCGTCGCCTTGCCGCAAGAGCCAGCTACCGAGGCGAGTGACCAGTCCGTGTTCGCGAACGTCAGGCCCTGGAAGGTCAGGTTCCTGACCCGGTTTGTGGTCGACGTCCCGGCGATCTCGATCAGCTCCGTGACACCCGGCACTTCGACGTCGGCACTGGTCATGTTCTCACCCGACCGCGGGTAGTAGTAGAGAGTCCCGGCCGTCTTGTCGAAGTAGAACTGGCCTGCCGAGTTGAGCAGCTCGAAGGCGTTGTAGATGGTATGGGTTCCAGTCGCGGTGAATCCCGAGCTCCAGCCGGGGAGCTGCGCGATCGCGCCGTAAGGTTGCTGCAAGAGAAGCACGCGCGATCCGTCGGAGCTGGTGGTGACGTCTCGCACGCAGACGATGTTTTCGTTCCAGGTCGTTCCGTTGATGATCTCCAGATCGTCCTTGTTGTTGGCGACGTTGGGAACATCGGTCGGTGCGTACGTGACGCCGTCGGCATTGCTGCCGCTGGCCCACGCCCAGGCAGCCTGCCCCGCGGTCACCGAGTACGTCCCGGACGCGCCCTTGGCGGCGACGGTCTTGCTGGTCAACGTTGCCCGCGCGTCGTTGACGTAAAGATTCCGCAGCTTCGTCGAGCGACTCAGGGAGGCCTTGTAGATGTTTGCGCCAGACGAAGCCCATCCTGTCACTTGCGTGGCGCCATTCAGGACCGGCATCTCGCCCGGATACGCCTGGTAGACGACTCGGTGTCCGTTGGTTCCCGAATCCTGCGGACCGAAAGCGACTGTGCTGGTGATCCGGTACGTCCCCTTTCGGAGGTAGACGTTGATGTCTCCGGTCATGTTGGTATTGACGGCGCGGACCGCGTCGCGAGCGCGCGTGATCGTCTGAAACGGCGCGTCCACGGTGCCAGGGTTGGTGTCGTTCCCCGCCGTAGATACGAAGAAACCGGAGAGGGACGCGCTCCCCCCCGTACCGGCGCTCGAGCCGCCCGCCGCCCCCCCGGAGGCTCCACCCGCGCCGCCGCCTTTGCCGCCAGCACCTCCGAGCGCGTCCAAGCTGCCGGCGCCGCCGAGCCCACCCATCCCCGCTTTGCCGGTCGCGCCCCCCAACCCGGTTGCGCCCGCTCCGCCTACCCCGCTCCGGCCGCTCGACGTGTCCGGCTGGCAGGATGCAGCCAGGATGAAAGGGACGAGAATGCCGACCCGAACAATTCGCGTTTTGTGGACCATCGTTTCTACTGCATGGGCGCGAACAGTTGTGTACCAATAATGCGCGTCCGGACCCCGATCGTGCTGTGCCGAGGGCATGGTGGCGATTCGTGCGCATTTGTTCACAAAACCTACGTCTATAGGACAGTTAGTCAGGCGACTGGCCGATCAACTCAGCGCCGGAGCCACTCATGCGCGGACGCCACATCACTTCATCGTTCGTGAGCACCCTTGGTGTGGCCCTGCTGCTCAGCTGCGGCGGCAACAAGGACGGTGCCAGCGCTGGTGGCACGGGTGGATCAGGCGCGGGCCAAGGCGGCTCAGGCACGAGCGCCGGCGGAAGCAATGGAGGCGGGGGCACCGGGAGCGGCGGCGGGCTTGGAAGCGGCGGCCAGACGGGTTCCGGCGGACGAGTCGGCACCGACGGCCAAGCGGGCGCTGGCGGAACGGCCGGACATGGATCGGGAGGGAGCGTGGGCGTCGATGGTGGCGTCGGCCCCAGCGGTGATGGTGGTCCCGCCTCTAGCAATTGCACGGGTGTCCCCTGGCCGACCGGTGGCGACCCAACGAAGGCAGGGCCTTTTCAGGTGATCAGCGACAAGAACGTCGGGCCGTTGGCAGGCGCCGTTCCCGACCCGGTCTACGGCAACGCGCAACAACGATTCAACGTGTACCGTCCGGCAGACCTTTCTCAGGGAGGGTACTGCCACCCGATCATCCTTTGGGGGAACGGCCACACTGACAATCCCGAACCGAACCCGCCAGCTTGCCTTTCGGCGAACTTCTGCGGTGACTACCGTGTGATCATCAATCAACTCGCCTCGCAGGGGTTCGTGGTCATCGCATCGCTGAGCACGATTGTGTCCCAGCCCGACCCCGCCACCGGGCTTTTGCCACAGCTGGTCGGCTTGAACTGGATCCTCCAGCAGAGCGAGGATCCCACCAGCCCCTATTATCGCCACCTCGACACGGCGCACGTCGGCGCGACTGGTCACTCGGAGGGCGGATTCGCGACCAGCGTCGTCGGATCCGATCCGCGCATCATCGCGATCGCGACCATGGCGGGCGCGACGGCAACTCCGAAGCTACACCAGCCGGCGCTCTTTCTCTGCGGGGGACAAGATACAGTCGTTCCCTGCAGCACGATCCAGAAGTCGTTCGATGCCATCACCAGCACCCCGGTGATGTTGGAGGAAAACCCGACCGCCTCACATGGCAGCTGGATCGGCTCGATCCGAGACCCCTATCAGGTCGCGGTCACCGCGTGGATGCGCGTTCACCTGATGGGAGACACGGCGCTTCGAACCATGTTTTACGGCACGAACTGCCAGCTGTGCCAGAACGCGCAAGTGATGGTGCAGCGCAGGAACATGGAACAATAGCCGCCCCTGAGAGCTCTCCTCCGGAGCCGGACAGGTAGTTCCAGCACACTTCTGTACACGTCAGCGTCCCCGGAAGCAGTTGTACGCGGTGGGGCTAGTTTCGTTCGAGTGCGCCGTCTGGGAAGGTCCTCGCACTTCGGAGACGAAGCGCGAAGTCCGAACGGACGTTGCGCTTCGTGCATCTCCCATCGGCGACGCAGCGCACATGTGGCGGGGGTGGCTTCTGTCGCTTGTCCTTGGCGGCACGCCGCTCAGGCGCGGGAACCAGGATTGCGCGGCGATTGTGCGCCGTGGCGTCCCTTACGCGGGCAGTGACGGAGGAGACCTGTCGGATCGGTTCCACGAGGAGTTCGCGCCTGCGGTTAGCCCTCGCATCAATCGCGCACTCTCGCGCGTGGCTTTGCGGACACGCCAACCCGGGTCCGCCCTATTCGCGTGCTCGAGTCGGCGCTGGTCTCGTTCTAGTGCAATGGCTCGTATCCCTCTTACTGCTCCTAGCAGAAGAGGCTGGGCCGGACGGTGCCTTCTCGCCACGACCGGGCGGTGCCGCGCGCTTGTTCATCTTTTAGTACACATTCGTCCAGCTGCAGACAGTACCGAGGCGGGGACGTTTTACCGCGCTTGTCTCGCCTGTGAGTTCGTTACCATTGATCCTTTGTCACTCGTTGCCAATTCGCATTACGCGCGCTCCACGCCGCGCCGCCGGGACCCGAACGCCACGGCTGCAACAGTTGCTAGACTCAATCTCTCCGAAAGTTGGTGTGAACTCGTCCTTGCTCCATGGTCGCACACACTCTATGGTCGTTTGACGAGACCCAAATGGCTTCGCCCCATATTTGGCACGGCGTCATAATCGCAGCATCTGCCATTGGCCTTGATTGCGGACGCTCATCCAATTCCCGCGTCACCCTTCCGATTGACGCCCTCCAGGACATCGCAGCTAACGATGACGCCCATCTGCCCCTCGGCGCCGTGCAGGGGTCCATCGATATGCACTGCATGCGCACCAACGGCACGCCGATAACGATGCCCATCGGGGCGTGCGCGGCGGACTCACTCGATGCGTCTGGCTCAGATGCCGGAGCAGGCAACACTTCGCGCTTCGGCGCTACGATGTACAACACCGTCGGCGACGATGACGACTGCAAGTACCGCGTGTCGTGGCTCTCCTCTCCCATTCAGAAGAACACGAACGTGATGTTTACCCTCACGGCGACGCGCCTTGCAGACGGCCAACCCGCCAAAGGAGCCAACGTCGGGCTGACGGCGTTCCTGACGCCGAGTCATCCGACGCCCAGTCCGGCAATCAACAACGGAGAGCTCCCCGGCGGCACGTACAACATCGGTCCCGTCATATTCGACGCGCCTGGAATGTGGACCGTTCGGTTCAGCCTCTACCCGACCTGCTCCGCCATGCCCGCGGATTCGCCGCAGGCTCATGCTGCCTTTTATGTCGCCGTTCCATGATGCCCGACCGATCTCGCCGGGGCTCGAAGACCATCACCTCGAGGAAAACAACATGACTGCCGCTGAGCCTCGATGTCGCAATCGACAACACAACTGGTTCATTACCGTCGTGGCGCTATGGGCTGCACTCGCCGGTTGCACCGGCAAGATCGGCACGGCGTCCGACGATGGACACGGGGGCCAGACCGGCCTCCCCGGCAGCGGTGGCGCTGGAGGCGGCCAGACCGGCGATGTCCCCTGCAAGCCGCTCGACCCGGTGCCGCCGCGCCTCTGGCGCCAGTCAGTGCAGCAGTATTCAAACTCGATCCGCGATTTGCTGGGGTTGAAGACGACGCCCGATCTGGGAACGCTCGGTGGCCAGAGCACGTTCGCCTTCTTCTCGGACGAGACACTCACGGTCGATCCTCAGCTGGCCTTCAACATCAACACGACGCTTCAGCAGATTCTGCCTACCGTTGATTTCACGCCAATGGCCGCCTGCAAGACGGGAGAGGCTCAGGCCGCCTGTGCGCAACGCTTCGCCCAGAGCTTTGGTCTGCGAGCCTTCCGCCGACCGCTGAGCGCCACAGAGGTCCAGGGGTTGGTCACGGCGTACGGCGTCGGAGCGCAGCAGGACTTCAACACCGGTCTCAGTACGATCGCGCTAGCCTTGCTCCAATCACCTTCGTTCATCTTCCGATCGGAGCTCGGGTCGACCCCCGATCCCTCGACCGGCGTGTCCACTCTCACCCCATACGAGGTGGCGACCCAGCTCGGGTACACCTTCCTAGACTCCACCCCCGATCAGGGACTGCTGGACGCGGCCGCCAATGGAGGCCTCGACACGCCCGCGGGCGTGAGCGCGCAGCTCGACCGTCTCTTCCAGCTCGATCAGGTGAAGAGCAACGTCGACCGGATCACGCTCAGCTGGTTCAACGTTTCGCAGCTCTACGCCAAGCAGAAGGATGTCTCCTTGCTCGCTCCGCTGAATCCGACGATGAGCGGACTATCGGCGCTGATCACCAACCTGCAGAACGACATGCTGCAATCGGCGACCCTCTTCGTCGACGACCTCTACTGGCACGGCAGCGGCAAGGTCGTCGACCTTCTGGCCGACGACAAGATATTCGTCAACCAGCGACTCGCGACACTGTTCGGCCTGCCGTTCACGGGAGCCTCGCCCGACGCCTTCGTCGGAGTATCGGCCGCCTCGCAGAACCGCGCCGGCATGCTGACGCAGCCGGCTGCGCTGTGGGCGGTGTCCGACGTCGCGTCGACCTCCATCGTCCATCGTGGGATCGGGATCCACGACAACGTCGTCTGCGCCGACCCAATTCCCTTTCCCTCGGGCCTCATAAATTCCCCAGACATCGTCGCTGCGCTCGCGGCGCGACCAACCGAGATCGAGAAGTCCGACTACCGTTTGAACGGAAACCCCGTCTGCCTGGGTTGTCACGGCAACATCGATCCGTACGGCCGCGTGCTTGAGGGTTTTGATCCGGTCGGCAACACGAGAACGATTGCCGATGGAATCGCGGTCGACCAGATAGCGGACTTCTCCCGGGCAGCGCCGCTGTCCGGCACAATCAACGGGCCGGTCGATTTTGCTAAGGCGATCGTGGCGACTCACCAGTTCACGCAATGTGCCGCGCAGATGATGTCCAGCTATGCGATCGGCCGCATGATCCAGACGAACGCGACCTGCGAGTTGCAGGCCGTGAGAAAGCAATTCGAGGCATCTGACGGCACAATCAGCGCTCTGTTCCATCAAGTATTGACCGCCAACTTCGCGCGATCCCGCCTGGGAGGTGCTCCATGATGTCGTACAAGATTGCTCGCCGGCAGTTCCTCCGTAGCGCGGGCGCATCCGCGGTTCTGTTGCCGTTGCTCAAGAACATCGAGGCCAGGGCGCAGGGGATGCCGGCGCCGCTGCGCTTCATGATTCTTCATCATCCGCTTGGGACGCAACACGTTGGCCCCGCCTCGCCGACCGAGCTGTGGCGTCCGAGCGCGACCGCGACGACCAGCACCTTCACGCTGCCGCAGAACAGCGCTCCCTTCACCCCTCTCAAGCCCAAGATGGTCATGATCGACGGGCTCAATATCGTGACCGCGTCCAAGGCCGCCGGCAATTCGGGAGGCCAGAACACCCACGAAGGGGGTGTCGTAGCCTTGTCGACGGGTGTCCCAACCTTGGGACAATTAGGGACGCAGGATCACGCTGCCGGTGGACCGTCGATTGACCAACTCTTCTTGGATCAGTCTCCCGTGCTGGGGGGCATGTTGTCGCAATCGATGACCAAGACGCAGTTCCAATATCTTGCGCTCGCGGCCGACATCCGTTCGGACCGCGACGAGGTGGCGCCGCGAGTGCTTTCGTACCGCCCGCCGCTCGCCAATCAGTCAAATATCTCTCTAGCACGGCAACCGCTCTTTCCCGAGACGCAGCCGATCAACGTGTACAACCGCATCTTCGGCAGCGTGATGTCGACCGGTGGAAACGCGAGCGCCGCCGCGGCGAAGCTCGCGCAGCAGCAGAGCGCCCTCGACTTCGTCAGCGCCGATCTGGCTCGCATGCGCACCCTGGTTCCCGCCAGCGAGACGCCGAAGCTGGATTCATTCGCGACCGCGGTCCAGCAACTCGAATCGAGCTTGAGGATGTCGCTTCAACCGCCACCATCGACGTCGAGCTGTCAGAAGCCGACGATGCCGGAGATGTTCGGGGCGACCGGCGCCGGCGCTTCGGGATCGCTGGCGCCCACGGGGGGCAGCATGCTCAAAGGCGTGGACTATTACAACCCCAGCAACGCGACCGACCATCCGCACCAGCGAGTGGGGCTTCAGCAACTGGCGATGATTCAAGCCGCGTTTCAGTGTGATTACGCGCGCGTGGCAACGTTCATGTGGTCGCCGGGCACCAACTGGGTCGTGTTTCCGACCTCCTTCCAGGGAGCAACGCTTCCAACCTCTCCGCCGTCGGCGTCTTCACCGCACCACCCGCCTTCCCACACGACCAACTCGGCGACCATGGCGTGGCTCGCGCAGCTGGATCTGTTCTACGCGCAGCAATCGTTCGCGGCCATCCAGGCTATGGATGCCGTCAAGGATTTCGACGGAAATACTCTGCTCGACAACACTGTCGTCGTCTACCTCAGCGAGATCGCGCGGGCCTACGATCACGATCAACTGAATATTCCTGTCATCGTGTTCGGCGGGAAGAACACCGGGATCAAGGGCGGCCAATACCTGAAGATCAAAGACGGTCCGCTGCCCGGCGTGGACAGCAACACCACCGGGAACCGCCCCTTCAACGATCTGTGGTTGACGCTCGCGCCGCTCTTTGGCGTCAACCTGCCGTCTCTCGGTGCCCGCGCTCAATACACCGGGCCGATCCCGGGGCTCGTCGCCTAAACGGCGGACTGGGTCAGCTTGAATTAACCGTTGCTGGTTTTTCCGCGTCGCCACGAAACCACACACGCATCTCCCCGACGCTTACGCGTCTTCGTCCACTGACCGGAGGATTACAGGTGAACAGAACACTGCTTGCGTGTCTCGGATTGCTCCTCGTCGGCCCTGCCGCCTGCTCCACCTCGCCATCGTCGGGAGACGGGACGGGCGGTACGCCGGGTTCGGGCGGCGCCGTCACCCAGGGCACGGGCGGAATGACCCCAACGGGCTCGGGCGGAACGGGGGTGGGCGGAGTCGTCGGGTCGGGCGGGTCGGCGGCAGGGGGGACAGGTGGTGGCGCGACCGGTCTCGGCGGCTCGACTCCGCCGGGCATGGGCGGATCGCCAGGGAAGGACGCGGGCACCGACGCCGGTTCGCCGCTGACCATCTCGGGCACGCAGTTCGGCGTGTTCGATAACGCCTTCATGATAACTCCCTGCGGAACCCCGACCACGGAGGGCTTCGACTGCCCGAACCTGCCGATGGGCGGCGGGGCGTGCCCGACGGCGCAATGGTCCGGCAACGCGGCCACGGAAGCCACCGGCAACACCTACACCGAGCAGTTCACGGTGACCGGGGGCGATCCCACCAAGATCTACGACGTGATGGTCCGGGTGCGAGGCCAGGTCGAGGGCCGCCTGTACATCAACGGTACGCGCGCTTTGACGACGCCTGTGGATCCAAGCGCGACCGTCTCGAATCTACTGTACACGGGGGGCCAGCCGGGCTCGACCCGCGTCGACTACAACGTTTTCCAGCTGGTCATCACGGCACCAACCGGCCAGGCCATTGCTGGCGCGCCGACCTACTACGCGTTCAACGCCATCGATGCCACCGTCGAAGGGCAGCACCACAACTACCAGATCGACGAGACCTTCACGATAAAAGTGAAAGCCGGCTTCACACTCACCCTGACCAGCCATGACTCTAACTGCATTGCGATTCAAAACTGCGGGCCGCAGGGGGCGGCTTATGGTTTCGCGACCGCTGCGCTGTGCCAGGCTCATGCGGCGCAAGGGCCCCAGCCGGTTGTTCCCGGTGTCACTCTCCCCACCACGTTCCGCGGTCAGACGCTGGCGAACGGCGGAATGCAGCCGTTCCAGACCCAATTCGTCAACTTCCGGGTCTTGAGCGTGGTTGCAGAGTAGGCCCGTGAAAACAATCGTCCCGTCAAGGACACCGGGGCGCGGGCAGGTTGCCGCCGGCGCGATGGTAACATGTGCGGTCGTCGTCTCGCTGTGCCGATCAGCTTCGGCCGAAGTCACGCTGGTGAGCGGCCAGGGATGGGAGGTCTTCACCGATGGTCGGCTCGGGGGGTTCGTGAGTTACACGAAGGGAGACGGCTATCCGCCCACGAAGCTGGATCCCACGACGATGAATCCCATTCAGACGCCGTTCGGGGGAGGCATCACGGCAAACGATGACATCCCGATCGGTGATCCCACCATGCCCGGTCTCCAGCCGAAGCTGGAGAACATGCGCGTCCGAAGCGGCTTTCTGGGCAACATCCTTGGAATGGGCTTCCGAACCATGGTGGCGCCGAACACCAGGCTCACGGGCTACATCCAGCTGTGGTCCGACATCGAAAGCCTGGGCGAACGCAAGTACGTGCCCATGCCGGTTGACGTCCGCGAGGGGTATACCAGAGTGGAAGGAGCCTGGGGAAGCGTATCCATCGGGCGACAATTGACACTCTTCTCCCGGGGCGCTGCACAAATCGATTTTCTTTACGGTCACGGTTATGGCGTCGGTTGGCCGGCTGCCGGAGTCCAAAGCGGACCTGCCGCCGGACACGTCGGCACCGGCGTGCTCGGGCCAGGCTTCGCGGCCGGCGCGATCTATTCATCACCGTCGCGCAGCGGCCTGCAGATCAACATCGGGATATTCGATCCCGTCGCCCTGCAGGGCGCGTGGGACCGAACCAAATGGGTGCGGCCGGAATCGGAGATCACGTTCGACTCCGAGCTCGGGAGCCGAGCTCGGGTCCACTTCTTCGTCAACGGAGGCTACCAGAAGGTGTATCGGATCTCCGAGCCTGACTCGACGTCCTCGAGCGCGTACGGCGTCGGGTACGGTTGGCGCGTCGAAGTCGGTCCGGTACATCTGGGCGTCGCGGGCCACTACGGCCAGGGCCTGGGCCTGTCGTATGCACTCGAGACTACAGAGGCCGCCTACGACGCCAGCCCGCTACACCGATTGCGCAAATCGGATGGCTACTACGCACAGGGCCAGCTCGCCTTGAGCAAGGTTGACCTCAACGCCGGAATAGGAATCGCGCGCGTGACGCCGCTCCCGGCGACCACCGAGACGATCGGCGGCATGGAGGTCGTCATTCCGGCGGACGGCACCGCCGACACCAACGGCAATCGTCAAAGCTTGATCAAGTATCAGCTCGGCGTATCGGCGGCAATCGTGTATCACGTGAGCCCGGCGCTGCACCTGGACCTCGACTATTTCCGGGCCAGCTTCCGCTGGCAGCTCGGTGAAAAGCAAGACGTCAACTTCGTGAATACCGGTATGACGATGACCTGGTAAGGGCGCTCCATGACGGAAGCTATTGCGAATGGTTCACCAGGCGTGCTGTCACCGATAGCTCGAGCACTCTTATTGTTGGTCAATTTCATCCCCGCGAGCTGTGGAGCTTCATCCATTGCAGTAACGTCGGCCGGATCCGACGGCGCATACGAGCTCAAGTGCCAGACCTCCCTTCCGCGCTGTCTGGAGCGCGCCGATACGGTCTGTCACGGTGCGCGCTACGAAGTTCTGCATGCCACGGACGATCGCGCTTATAGGGGTCCACTCGACGCGTTCGAAAGTGAGAACCGCTCGAGCAGCGCCTCGATCCGTTGTCTGACGAGGGGCACGTCGCTCACGCGGGAAGGGAATGGATTGAAATGAGGTTGCGCGTAGATTCGAATCGTCTGTCGAGAGCTATGCTGTTTGGTCTTCTGGCATTCTCGGCTGCCTGCAGCTCCGGGCTGGGCGGCGCCAGCGATCAGGGGGGCGCCAGTGGCGTTGGTGGCGGCGTCGGCGGATCAGCGACCACGGGCGCAGGAGGCGTCGGCGGTGTCGGTGGCCACGCGAACACCACCGACGCCGGGTTGGACGGCGGTGCGGGCGCGAATGGCGCAGGCGGTATCACGGGTACGGGAGGCGTTAGCGCCGTGGGCGGCGCCGCCGGACAAGACGCGGGAGCGGCGGGATCAGACGGCGGAACGACCTGTCGCAACTTCGCCGTCTCGTTTGGCGCGAACGTAGCGGCGAACAACGATCCGGCCATGGCCCGAGTGAATGTCCCGTTTGCTAGCAGTCCCGATCTCCCCACCGGTAACGCCAGCCGTACGATCGAGTTCTGGGCCTATGTTCTCACCTCGAGTTGGGCCGCCGATGCGAACACCTTGTTCTTCTACGGCACCAACAATCGCGTTGCCGACGGATTCGGATTGGATTTCGGATCCAACATGGGCACGATCGGGACGATCGATCCGTTCACGAATGCCATCTTCGACAACGACAATCAGCCGAGCGGCCTGATGGCCACGGTCAATCAGTGGGCACATTTTGCGATGACCTGGGACGGGACGACCGTGCGCGCCTTCGTCAACGGTATGCAGAGGGCGAGCAAGGCCGCGCCCGCAACCAGCGCCCAGAAGACATTGATGACTGGCATGACCGCGCTGACCATCGGGGGATATCCGCCCGCTTACTTCAACGGCTACATCGACGAATTTCGGATTTGGAACGTTGCGAGATCAGCAGCCGAGATTCTCAGCACCATGAACCACACACTGGCCGGCGATGAGTCCGGGCTGACGGGCTACTGGAAGTTTGACGAAGGCAGCGGCACCATTGTCGCCGACTCGGTGAAGTCGGCCGGACACGCTGCGCATGCCGGGACTCTGATGGCAAATAGTGCGGGTAACTTGCCGACCTGGGTCACGG
>Ga0265342_10000569_pt1 | contig 38956 bp, 33 predicted proteins | sample 4CB327metaG_FD_203125 | JGI IMG/M metagenome (GOLD analysis project Ga0265342, IMG submission 203125) | Rhizosphere microbial communities from Carex aquatilis grown in University of Washington, Seatle, WA, United States - 4-CB3-27 metaG | ecosystem: Host-associated > Plants > Roots >... | reverse complement strand
TGCGTAGGAGAATTTATCCACCCGTTGCGTTGATTGCGGCAACTGATAGAGGTACGCGACGTGACCGCCGCCGGACTTGGCCATCGCAATGAATTCTTGAATGAAAGCCTTGCCCGTCGGGTCACGTTCGTTGAGCCGGCTGGTCCCAATCAGTTCCGGTTTAACCGGATTGATCAGCATGACTCCGTCGAAGTCATAGACAAAGATGTAGTCGTTGTTGCCGAATCGTATCGAGCTGATAATTCTCTTTGCCTCGGTTTGCGCCTGTTCGCGGGTCATTTCCCCGGCGTCCGCCCGCTTTGCCAAATCGGTAACGATCGTCACCGCGGACTCAACGAGATGCTGAATCTCCCGTCTCTTCTGTTCAAAAAGGTTGGCGCGACTCGTTTGTATTGAGAAATAGCCTACGACCCCCAGCGCGCCGACCGCTAGTATGGCGAGGATCAGAATGCGGGTGAAGACCCGGTTGAGCGCATTGAACATGGAGGAACTCAAAATTGGAGGACCAAGAAATAAGGTAAAGGGAAATTCGTAAAAACCAATTAATCAACGTGAAAATTCCTGCGATCGGATGTCGCGTCCAAACGTCAACGAAAGAACGCGTTTCGGAGAACGGCGAACGTCGCCTCCGAGACTACGCCGCCACCCGGGCAACAAAGACGTCGACCTGGCGCTTGAGCGCGGCGGCCTGATCGGAGAGGCCCGCGGCGGATTCGACCACCGTGCGCGAAGAGGCGTTGGTGGTATTGGCGGATTCAAGCAGCCGGCCGAGACTGGTCGCAAGCGCGCCGGTCTGGTGATTGGTTTCCGACACCGCGCGCGCGATTTCAGACGTCGCCGCGCCCTGCTCTTCGACCGCGGCTGCAATGGTCGAGGCAATTTCGCTGACCCGTGCCACCGTCTTGTCGACATTGTCGATCGCGGTCGCCGCCTTGCCGGTCGCCGCCACCACCGCGTTGATGCGGCCGGAAATCTCCTCGGTCGCCTTCGCGGTCTGGTTCGCCAGCATCTTCACCTCGGAGGCCACCACCGCGAAGCCCTTGCCGGATTCACCCGCGCGCGCCGCCTCGATGGTGGCATTGAGCGCGAGCAGATTGGTCTGCTCGGCGATCGCCTGGATCAGCGACACCACCTTGCCGATTTCGGCCGAGGCATCCGACAGCGTGCGTACGATGGTGGAGGCTTCGCGCGCCTGCGTCACCGCCTCCTGGGACATTTTGGAGGATTCATTCACCCGCGAGCCGATCTCGGTGATGGCGCCATCGAGTTGTCCGGTGGCCTGCCCGACCGTGCCGACGTGTTCGGCCGCCGACTTGCTGACCCGCGACGCTTCATCGGTTTCGCGCTGCGCGGATTCGGACACCGATTGCATCGAGCGCGCGGTCTGCACCAACTCATGCGCCGAGCTTTCGACCGAGTCCGCGATTGCTTTCACTTCGGCTTCCAGCGAACCGGAGAGCTGCTTGAGCAATGCCCTGCGCTCGCTTTCGGCGGCGGCCTTGCCCTCTTCGTCGCGCTTGAGACGCTCGTTCATCTGGTTGCGAATGGTATCGCGCACGCCGATCACCGCGCGGGCGATCATGCCGAATTCGTCGCGCCGCTTCTCGCCATCGACCGGCGCCTCGAGATCGCCGCTCGCCAGCCGCTTCAATGAGCCGGTCAGGCGGCCGAGCGGCCCGACGATCGAACGGGTGACCATGAACGCGGCCAGCAGCAGGACGAGCGCGATGGCGCCCATGCCCATCAGCACATTCATCGTCATGGCGTGCTGCGTTGCTTCGACGTCGTCGACCAGGACGCCGCTCGTGAACACCCAATTCCAAGGCTGGAACAGACCGGCATAGGTGATCTTGTCGGCGAACACCGCCGATTGCGGCAGTTGAAACCGAGACGTGACGTGACCGCCGCCGGCTCTCGCCGCGGCGACGAACTCTCGCACGTAGAACTTGCCCAAGGGATCCTGGTCGTTGAACTTGTTGACCCCGACGGTCTCGGGCTTCGCCGGGTTGGCCTGGATGACGCCTTCGAAATTGATGATGGCGACGTATTCCTTGCCGTCGTATCGGGCGGAATTGATGATCTTCTTGACCTCCGCCTGCGCCTGTTCGACGGTCAGTTCGCCCGCGGCGACGCGCTTGTCGTAGCCGGCGGCGACCGTGGTCGCCATTTCCACGACGTGCCGGAGATCGGCTTTTTTCTGTTCGTAGAGATTGGTCCGGCTTTCGTAGACCACGAACATGCCGAGCGCCCCGAGCGCGACCAAGGCGAGAACGGCAAGCACGAGAATTCGGGTAAAGACGCGGTCGAGAGCCAGCAACATGGGGCCATCCGGCTAGAGCAGGAGCGCGTCAAAAATCGCTGGAAAACAGTAAGATCAGGTTAACCACGGCTCCCACTGCCGCAGGACGTGTGTGGGTCGAACACCGCCATGGCGGAAAATCAGGCCGGTTTGAACACCATGATCGCGATATTCGCGATCGGCAGGATGGTCGCGATGGCGCCGAACACGCCCCACAGTTTTTCCAGCTTCCAATAGCCTTCGGGAATCGTGCCGCCGTCGGCAAAGGTTTGGGCGAGGCGCGCGAGCTTGGTCTGCACGGGAATGAGAATCGCGATCCAGATCACCCCGGAAAGGACGAACAACGCGTTGCCCCACGCCAGCCATCCGATGGTCAGCGACATGCGGTGCAGGCCGGCATTGCCATAACCACCGATCGCGACCAGGAGGACCCCGCCGAAGGTGAAGACCCAGTCCGTGAGCGTGACCTGGCGCTGCGCAAACGCGATAATTTTGGGATCGCGCGTCAAGTCCGCCATGGTTTTCCACCAGGCGGTGACGACGATGTTGCCGATGAACAGAACCACGCCGAGGATGTGCAGGCTCTTGAGCAGAAGATAAGAATCCATCGGATCGTTCCCCGCGGCGACCCCCACAAATCTGGGGCGAACACGGGGAAAGCGCAAGCGCCGCGGTCAATCCGGCCGTTCGTGGCAACACCGTCCGCGCACGCTCTTCATCCTGCACGCCGCGTCAGTGTTTGGGCTGGCGCGTCGGGCTTGCCGGCGATGTAGCGTTGCTCCTGCGTGCGGCCGCCATAACCATAGGCATAGCCGTGGACGTCGTGCACCAGCACGTAACTCTCCTCGTGCAATGGGCCGAGGATCGCCTGCATGGCGTCGAAGGCGTGGGCGATGAACGCGGCCTTCTCGTCTTTGGTGTTGGTGCTGTCGGTGATCTTGATATCGAGCCAGAAGCTCGCGCGCCCTTGCTCGCTGAGCGAGCGGCCGGCGCAGAACCAGCTTTCCGCCTTCACCTCTTCGACGATGACCGCGGTCACCTTTGGATCCTTGCGCAGAAATTCGGCCGCCAATGCGCTCGCCTGGGCGGCGAGGGTCGGCACGAGTGCCTTGGAGCGGGCGTCGCTATTGTGTTGCGGGGTCGCGAACTTCAACTGAATGAGCGGCATGAGGTGTCTCCGTGAGTTTCAATAAATCCGGGGGCGCAGCACTCAAGCCGGTCGGCGGCATATCTCCGCGGTGATCGGCGTGAAGAACCGCGTGAAGGACAGTGGCGGCGGCCGCGAGCAACAGCACGGCAGCGGCGAACATCAGGCGGCCGAGGAGCGAATCGCGATGCTCCTCACGGGTAGGGGGCCGATGGGAGCGGGTACATGACATGACGGGGTCCCCTTGGCTGTCCCTTGGCTTCGCTGTTGACCACGCCGTTATGGACTGCTTGAATGATGAAGAAAAACGAATATTATGAAACTAACAATGCAGAAAAGCTGAAGTATGAGTCGGATCAATCTCGACATGGACGTGCTGCGCACGCTGGTCACCGCCAGCGAGCTCGGTGCGCTCAACCGCGCCGCCGAGCAGGTCGGGCGTTCGCAGTCGGCGGTCAGTCAGCAAATCCGCAAGCTCGAGGAGCAGGTGGGGCAGCCCCTGTTCCGCAAGCAGGGCCGCGGGCTGGTGTTGACGGAGGCCGGTGATGTGGTCTTGAGCTACGCGCGCCGCATTCTCGATCTCAATGACGAGGCGGTCTCGGCAATTCATGGTGCCGACGTCGAAGGCGTCGTCCGCTTTGGTCTCCCGAACGATTTTGCCGAGAGCTGGTTGCCGGCAGTGCTCGGCCGCTTCAAGCGCGCGCATCCTGCGGTCCGCATCGAGGCGAGTGTGGAGCGCAACGCCACGCTGCTCGATCGTCTCGACCGCGGGCAGCTCGATCTGGCGCTGATGTTCGGACAACGGACGCGGGCCGACGCCGAACCGATCGCGAAACTGCCGATGGCCTGGATCGGTGGTTCTGCGTCCGACTGGACAAGGGGCGACCCGGTCCCGTTGGTGCTGTTCGAGGCGCCGTGCGCGTTTCGTCAGGCCGGAATCAATGCCCTCGACGCCGCCGGGATGCCGTGGCGCGTGACCTTTACCAGTCCGAGCCTCGCGGGATTGTGGGCGGCGGTCGATGCCGGTCTCGGCATTTCGTTGCGAACGGCGGCGAGCAAGCCCGCGCATCTGACAGTGCTCGGGCGGAAGCAGGGTTTGCCGCCGCTGCCGGTCACCGAGCTGTCGCTCCACGACGCCGGTCGTGCCTTGTCGCCGGCCACGCAGCGGCTGAGGGACATTCTGCGCGATACGCTGCCCGCGAATTTGTCGAAGGCAGCTTGATCGTTGTCGCGACTGATTGGCTATGGACTCGCCGCCGATTTCGCCTCGCGGCGATACTGGTGCAGGATCCACTCGGTGTAGCCGTTCGGCTGTTCGCGGCCCTTGAATATGAGATCCGCGGCCGCGCGAAACGCCGGTCCGTCGAACGCCGGAGCCATCGGGATGTAAACGGGATCGTGGCTGTTCTGGCGATCGACCACGTCCGCCATCCGTTTGAGCGTGCGCATCACCTGGTCTTCGCTGGCGATGCCATGGCGCAGCCAGTTGGCGATGTGCTGGCTGGAAATGCGCAGCGTCGCGCGATCCTCCATCAAGCCGACATCGTGAATGTCAGGAACCTTGGAACAGCCGATGCCCTGATCGATCCAGCGCACGACGTAGCCGAGAATGCTCTGGCAATTATTGTCGAGCTCTTCCTGGATCGCGTCCGGCGCCCAATTGGAGCGCGCAATCGGGACGGTCAGAATATCGGAGAGCTTCGCCGGCGGGCGGCGGAGCAATTCCTGCTGGCGCGCGGCGACGTCGATCTCATGATAATGCAGTGCGTGCAGCGTGGCCGCGGTCGGCGAGGGAACCCAGGCGGTGTTGGCGCCCGCGCGCGGATGGGCGATCTTCTGCGCCAGCATGTCGGCCATCTTGTCCGGCATCGCCCACATGCCCTTGCCGATCTGCGCCTTGCCGATGAAGCCGCAGCGCAGCCCGGCGTCGACATTGGCGTCTTCGTAGGCCTTGATCCACGGGGTGTTCCGCATGTCGTTCTTGCGGATCATCGCGCCGGCTTCCATCGAGGTGTGAATCTCGTCGCCGGTGCGGTCGAGGAAGCCGGTGTTGATGAAGCACACACGATCGATGGCGGCGCGAATGCAGGCGCGTAGATTTATGGTGGTGCGCCGCTCCTCGTCCATGATCCCGATCTTGACGGTGTGGCGCGGCACTGCGAGCAGATCCTCGAGGCGCGCGAACAGGGCATCGGCGAACGCGACCTCGGCCGAGCCGTGCATCTTGGATTTGACGATATAGATCGATCCGGTGTGGCTGTTGCGCAGCGCGTTGGTCGGGCGCAAATCGTGCAGCGCGATCAGCACGGTCACGGCAGCGTCGAGGATGGTTTCCGGAATCTCCTGGCCTTGCTCGTCGAGCACCGCATCGGTGTACATGTGGTGGGCGACATTGCGCACCAGCATCAGACTACGTCCGTGCAGCGCGAGCGAACTTCCGTCGGGAGCGACGTAGACGCGATCGGGATTGAGGCGGCGCTGCAAGGTCTGGCCGGCCTTCTCGAAGGTTGCGCTGAGGCGGCCGGTCATCAGTCCCAGCCAGTTGCGATAGGCGGCGACCTTGTCCTCGGCGTCGACCGCCGCGATGGAGTCTTCGAGATCCATGATCGTGGTCACGGCCGCTTCCAGCATGACGTCGGCGACGCCGGCCGGATCGTCGCGGCCGATCGGGTTGGCGCGATCGATAACAATCTCCGCGTGCAGGCCGTGATGGCGCAGCAGCACCGCGGAGGGCGCGGCGGCAGTCCCGGTGTAACCGGCAAACTGCTCCGGCTCGGCAAGTCCGCTGGTGCCGCTACCGAGGCGGACGACGAGGCGTCCGCTGTCGATGGTGTAGCCGGTGGCGGCGGCGTGGCTGCCTTGCGCGAGCGGTGCGATCAGGTCGAGATAGGCGCGCGCGCGCGCAACCACCTTGGCGCCGCGCACCTTGTTGTAGCCACGTCCGCGCGCCGCGCCGTTATCCTCGGGAATGACGTCGGTGCCGTAGAGCGCATCGTAGAGGCTGCCCCATCGCGCATTGGCGGCGTTGAGCGCGTAGCGGGCGTTGGACACCGGAACGACAAGCTGGGGGCCGGCGACGTGGGCGATTTCAGCGTCGACATTGGCGGTGCGAATGGTGAAATCCGCGGGCTCCGGTTCGAGATAGCCGATCTCGCGGAGGAAGCGTTCGTAATCGGCCTGCTCGAGCGGCCGGCCGGCATGGGACTGATGGTAGCTATCGATCCGCTGCTGCAATTCGTCGCGATGGCGGAGAAACGTGCGATTGCGCGGTCCGAACTCGTGCACCAGCGCATCAAGGCAGGACCAGAATGCCTCGGGCGCAATGCCGGCGCCGGCCAACGCTTCGCTTGCCAGGAACGCGTGCAATTCTTTGGCAACCCGCAGGCGGCCAACCCGGATGTAGTCCATTGCTGTCGAAGTCATATCACCTTGATCTTATGGGAAATCGATCGTCGCGTGATGTACGTCCGTACCGGAGAAGTCAATACGTACTGCCGACGGGCAGAGTCCCCGTCTGCCGGCTCAGGATGGCATCGGCAGCGCGCGCTCCGTTCGCCGTATATCTCTGCGTCCTGACCCTGTTTCGTGATCGTCAGACGCTCGATTTGCTTCTCGCGCGGCGCTGCATTCGATCATTCTTGCGGCCGGCGCGGAGTTCCGTGGCTCGGGCCCGGAGCTACCTTTTGAGCACGAGCTAGTTTACAAAATAAGCACCACTCCCGGGTGTTCGCGCGTTCGGTCTCTCTTCAGCGAGTAGGGTCCCAATGGACGAACTAACAACTGAAGTAGTTTCCGTCAAAGTAGACCCCATCGACATGAAGATGATGCAGCGTTGCATCGAATTGTCGAAGGCCGGTGCAGCACAGGGCGAGTTTCCCTTTGCGTGTCTGATATGCAGAGACGACGTTATTCTTGCCGAAGCTATCAATCGGGTGGCGCGCGAGCGGGATATTACTCGCCACGCCGAATTGATCGCCGTGTCGGAGGCCCAAAAGGCTATCGGCAAAACCAAACTCACCCACTGCACTTTGTACTCGAATGTCGAGCCGTGCGTAATGTGCGCGTTCCCGATTCGGGAAGCACGGATGAAGCGGCTGGTGTTCTCGCTGCGGTCGCCGCTGATGGGTGGATATTCGCGCTGGAACGTGGTCGGCGACGCCGGGCTGTCAAACGTGATGCCGGAGGCCTTCGGGCAGCCGACCGAGGTCATCCTCGGCCTGCTGGCGCAGGAGGCCGAGCAGGTCTGGCGCGATTGGAATCCGCTGATCTGGGCCATCATCCGGCGGCGCGGCTGCTTTGCCACCGGACCGCTCGAGCAATGGCGCGCGCCCCCCGGCAAGCGCAGTTTTTTGCGCGAGGTGTTGTCAACGTTGCACAATTGACGCGCAAGGTTGCCCCGCATGGATGGCGGCATCGGGCACAGCGTCGCACCCGTTCAGCGCAGTGTCTGCACTTTGTGCAGGCTTTTGCTGCGGCGCCGGGCACGCCTGCCGATGCCAAGGTTTCGACCAGTTTGCGTGACAGACGCAGAGGTATGAGCGAAATGGCCCAGGAGCCGAAACGATGTTCCGGAACGATGTTCTGGCGAAAGTCGTTGCGGGTCTGTAGAGCAGGGCACGCGGGGATCCCCGCGCATTGATCGTGGTGTGGTTACGGCCGGCTGCAAGGAGATTTAGGGTGCAACGAACCTGCTTGGTCTTGGCCGGGATTTTGCTTTCGGCTGGTATTGCCTGCGCTGATCCCACCGGTGAGTGGATGACCCAAAAAGGCTACGCAAAGATCAGAATTGAGAATTGCGGAACGTCGTTCTGGGGTGCGGTCGCCTGGGAGCAGAAGGCGGGGGTCGACAGCAAAAATCCGGATCCGAGCAAGAGCACGCGACCAACGCTCGGCATGCCGGTGCTGCTCGACATGAAGCCGGTCGAGGCCAACAAGTGGTCGGGGCAGATCTACAATTCCGAAGACGGGCAGATCTATTCGTCCAATATCAGCCTTGCCAACCCGGATCTGCTGCAAGTGCGCGGATGCGTTCTCGGCTTTCTCTGCGGCGGCGAGGATTGGACGCGGGTGAATGATCCCCCGCCGACGGCGCCGGTCGTACCGGGTGCGCCCGCACCGCGTCCGGGTGGCGCGATGAGCGCTCCGACATCACCGAAGCCCGGCGCGACATCGATGACGGCGCCGCAAAGGCCGGGCGCGGTCGTGCCGCCGAAGCCGGTTGATATCGCGACTGCGAGCGTCGAAGACTTTTGCGCAACCGTTCCGCTGAATGCGCCTGCGGTGACCCACTAGCCTCGATGTCGAGGAGATTTTAGGTGCGACGAACCTGCTTGATCTTGGGTTGGCTGTGCCTGTCGGCAGGAATCGCTTACGCCGATCCCGTCGGCGAGTGGATGACCCAAAAAGGCTTCGCAAAAATCAGAATTGAGAATTGCGGAACGTCATTCTGGGGCGCGGTCGCCTGGGAACAGAAGTCGGGGACGGACAGTAAAAATCCGGACCCGAGCAAGCGCAGCCGGCCGACACTCGGCATGCCGGTGCTGCTCGACATGAAGCCGGTTGAGCCCAACAAGTGGTCGGGGCAGATCTACAATTCCGAAAATGGGAAGACCTATGAGGCGAACATCAGCCTTGCCAACCCGGATCTGTTGCAAGTCCGCGGATGCGTTCTCGGCATTCTTTGCGGCGGCGAGGATTGGACGCGGGTGAAAGAATTGACGCCGCAAGTGGGAGCGCCGGTGGCGCCGGGCACGACCGGTTCGCTACCGAAGCCGGGCGGCTCTACGCTCGGCGGTCCGAAGGCTGCGGGCCCGTCGACGACGGCGCCAGCGAAGCCGGTCGATATCGCGACCGCGAGCGTCGACGAGTTCTGCTCAGCCGTCCTTCTCAATGGTGCGGGGCTTGCCCATTAGCGCGGGCTGAAACAGCACCGCCGCACACAGCGTCGTCACCAGCGACAGCGCCAGCAATTTGCCCATGCTCGACGTTCCCGGATGGTTGGACAGCCACAGGCTGCCGAACGCCGTTGCGGTGGTGAGCGCGCTCCACAGCACTGCGCGGGTGAGGCTCGATTGCAGCAGGTTGGTCTGCCCCGCCCGCCACGCGGTGATGTAGTAGATCTTGAAGGCGACGCCGACGCCCAGCAGCAACGGCAGCGCGATGATATTGGCGAAGTTCAGCGGCATGCCGATGATCACGCAGACTTCAAGCGTCAGCAGGCCGGCGAGCAGCAGCGGAATCAACGTCAGCAGGACGTCGCCGAACCGCCGCAGCACGATCCACAGCAGCAGCGCGATCGAGACCAGCGAATAGGCGCCGGCTTCGATAAAGGCGCGCACGATGGTCTGGCCCGATTGCAAAATTGAAATCGGGCCGCCGGTGGCGTTCGGGTAGACCGCGAGCACCGAGCGGGCGAAGGCGCGCAGCACGTCGTTGTTGTTCGGATCGCCCTTCGGCAGCACTTCAACGCGGGCATGTTTGTCCGGATTCACCCATTCGCGCACGATCTCCGGCGGCAGGGTCGCCAGCGTGACCGGGCGTGCCTGCAGCAAGTCGCGCAATTCGGCCAGCACGACTTTGAGCGGGGCAATAAACGTGGCTTCGATTTTCTCGCGCCCGGTGCGATCGCCTTGCGCGAGCTTGGTGAAATCGCCGGCCAGGCGCTTGGCGGCGTCGGCGCCCTGGCCCGGATTGGCCGCCGCGACCTGGTTGAGCAGATCCGCGGTGCTCTTGAGCGCGGAGATCTTGTCCGCATCGGTTGGTGTTGCGGTGGTGGTGTCTGTGCGCAAGGCAGCGCCGACCTTCTTGTCGAGGGCCTGGATCGCCTTCAGCTTGCGGGCCTGATCCTCCGGCACAAAGCTCTGCAATGTGCGCGTCTGCGCCACCTCCGGCACGGCATTCAGGCGTTCGGCGGCGGTCTGGGCATCGGCCAGCGAGGCCTGCACCACGTTGATGGCGTTGGCGCCCAGATTCGGATCGCTGCGCAGATCGAGGAAGGTAGCGACCGACTCGACCTTGGGACTGCGCAGGTCGATCGGATTGAAGTCGAACGTTAAATAATACAGCAACGGCAGGCCGAGCAGGGCGACGAGACCGGTGCCACCGACCACCGCGATGCGATGGCGCACCAGAAAGGCGTCGACTGGCGCGAGCGCGCTATATCCGATTTCGTCCGGTTCTCCCGGCGGATTGAAAATGCTGATCAGGCAAGGCAGTACGGTGATGCTGGTGATGAACGCAATCAACATTCCGGCGCCGGCGATCTGGCCGAGCTCAGAGACGCCGCGATAGTCGGTGGGCAGGAACGAGAGGAATCCGGCGGCGACGGCGGCGGCCGCGAGCGTGAGCGGGGCGCCCACGCTGCGGGCGGCCTTGACCAAGGCAAGACGAAGATCGTCGACCTCGTGTCGCATCGCGCGATAGCGCACGGCAAATTGAATTCCGAAATCGACACCGAGCCCCACGAACAGCACCGCGAAGGCTACGGAAATGAGATTGAGCGCGCCCACCATCATCAGGCCGAGCGCGGCGGTGATCGCCAGACCGAGCAGCAGGTTGATGGCCACCGCCAGGATGATGCGCGCGGATCGCAACGCGAGCCACAGGATCACCAGCACGACCACCAGGGTGGCGATGCCGTTGACGAGGGCGCCTTGCTGGATGGTGGAGAATTCCTCGTCGGAGATCGGCACCGGACCGGTGAGTCGTACTCTCGCTCCGTATTCGGCTGGCAGGTTACGCGCGGCCTGGCGGATCGCGTCGCTGGCCTTGCGTCCGGGTTCCAGCGCCGAATAATCCAGGATCGGACGCGCTTCGATGAAGCGGCGGGTTTCATCGGCCTTGGCGGTCCGCCCATTCAAGAGCTCGTGCCATGAAAATGTTACGGGCTTGCCGGCGCTAACATTCTCTATCGTGTCGGCAAATCCGTTCAGGGCCTTGGTGATCTCATCGAGTTTCAGCAGGCCGCCCTGAATGCCGGTCATCACGAACGACAGCGATTGGGTGAGGCCGCGCAGGCTCGGATCCCGCGCCAAGGTCACGATCAATTGAGCGGACTCGCCCAGCATCTGCGTCGTATGTTCCACGTCCGCCAGCGGTTGAAACAGCAATCCATTTCGCGCGAAAAATGCGTTACCGCCGCCTAATTCGTTGACTGAATGAAATAAATTAGTGTCTTTGGATAATTGCTGGGCGAGCGTGGACGCCGCCTGAGCGACCAATTCAGCGCTCGGCGCGTCAACCACGATGGTTGTCGTCCCGAATGGCCCCGGAAACAGGGTTTCGAAAGTCAACTCCTGCTTGCGCCAATCTAAATTTGGAGAGATGAGCTTGTTGATATCGGTATTAATGGCGAAGTGAGTAGCGGCGAAATACCCAGAAAGGACCGCAATCACCATCGATAGTGCAATAATGGTATAGCGGTGCCGAAGGCAGCCTCCGACGATGCGTCCGATGGCGGTGCTTAACATGGGAGTTGAGTTGGTCTTGAGAGCAATTTTGGCTGGATACGGGTTGGACTCGAAAGGGACAGGGCGGATGCTCGCAGCATTAACGCTTCCGATCGCGTTTTGGTGCACGGGAACCTTTGGTCTGGCAATAGCGTTGTGGGTTAATGGCCCACAGCGGAACCGGAATTCGGGGGGTATCCTGGTGGTCTCTCCGTATGTCTAATTGATGGAAGCTCCCGAATTTGCTGGAACCCCCGACTTTGAGGACCTTGATATGACTGCTGCTACCCCGCTTCTCGATTCCGTTACCTGTCCGGCAGACTTGCGTGGTCTCCATGCGAAGCAATTGCGGCAATTGGCGGACGAACTTCGCGCCGAGACCATCAGTGCCGTTGCCGTGACAGGCGGACACCTGGGAGCCGGGCTCGGCGTGGTGGAGCTTACGGTCGCTCTCCATTACTTGTTCGATACCCCCAATGACAAGCTGATCTGGGACGTTGGACATCAGGCTTATCCTCACAAAATCTTGACGGGTCGTCGTGATCGTATTCGCACGCTTCGGCAAGGTGGCGGATTGTCCGGCTTCACCAAGCGTGCGGAGAGCGAATACGACCCGTTCGGCGCGGCGCATTCCTCGACTTCGATTTCCGCCGGCCTCGGCATGGCGGTGGCACGCGACCTGGCGGGCGAAGACCGCAACGTCGTTTGCGTCATCGGCGATGGGGCGCTGTCCGCGGGCATGGCCTACGAGGCCATGAACAATGCGGGCGCGACAGATCGACGCCTGATCGTCATTCTCAACGACAACAAGATGTCGATCGCGCAACCGGTCGGTGCCATGTCGTCCTATCTTGCCCGCCTGTTGTCGAGCGAGACCTATCGCTCCTTGCGGGAAATCGGCAAGCAGATCACCAGTCATTTCCCGAAAGTCATTCAGGACAAGGCGGCGCGGGCGGAAGAACTGGCGCGCGGCTTCGTGACCGGGGGAACCCTGTTCGAAGAGCTCGGATTCTACTACGTCGGCCCGATCGACGGCCACAACTTCGATCATCTGCTGCCGGTGCTCAAGAACGTGCGCGATTCGCAGCATGGTCCGATCCTCGTTCACGTCTGCACGCAGAAGGGCAAGGGCTACGCGCCCGCCGAAGCCTCCGCCGACAAATATCACGGTGTCGTCAAATTCGACGTCGCCACCGGCGTCCAGGTGAAGTCGAAACCGACCGCGCCCTCCTACACCAAGGTGTTCGGTGAAAGCTTGGTGCGCGAGGCCAAGAAGGACAATCGCATTGTTGCCATCACCGCGGCGATGCCATCCGGCACCGGTATCGATATCTTCCAGAAGTCGTTTCCCGAGCGCACCTTCGATGTCGGCATCGCCGAGCAGCACGGGGTGACGTTTGCGGCGGGTCTCGCCACCGAAGGCTACAAGCCGTTCGCGACGATCTATTCGACCTTCCTGCAGCGCGCCTACGATCAGGTGGTGCACGACGTCGCGATCCAGCGGCTGCCGGTGCGCTTCGCGATCGACCGCGCCGGTCTCGTGGGCGCCGACGGCCCGACCCATGCCGGTTCGTTCGATGTCGCCTATCTCGGCTGCCTGCCGGGTTTCGTGATCATGGCCGCCGCCGATGAGGCGGAGCTTGTGCATATGGTGGCGACGGCGGCGTCGATCGACGATCAGCCGTCGGCGCTGCGTTATCCGCGCGGCGACGGCACCGGCGTCGCACTGCCGGAAGAGGGCATTCCGCTCGCCATCGGCAAGGGCCGCATCATCCGGGAAGGGACGTCGGTTGCACTGCTGTCGCTCGGCACGCGCCTGTCCGAGTGTCTCAAAGCCGCCGACGCATTGTCAGCGCGGGGATTGTCGACGACGGTGGCCGACGCGCGCTTTGCCAAGCCGTTGGATGAGGATCTGGTGCTGCGGCTCGCGCGCGAGCATGAAGTCCTGGTCACCATCGAGGAAGGCTCAATCGGCGGCTTCGGCTCCTATGTGCTGCAAGTGCTGTCCGATCACGGGGCACTCGACGCCGGACTGAAGATCCGCTGCATGGTGTTGCCTGATGTCTTTATCGATCAGGACACGCCGGCGGTGATGTATCGAAAGGCCGGGCTCGATGCCAACGGCATCGTCGCCAAGGTGTTCGATGCACTCGGAAAGGACATTCGCCTGGAAGCGGTCCAACTGGCCTGATCCGGCCTGTACCATCGAGCTTTCCCAGTGATCGAGTAGGACAGCATGAAAGTTTTATTGGCTCAACCGCGTGGCTTTTGTGCCGGGGTCGTGCGCGCGATCGAAATCGTCGAGCGGGCGCTCGCCAAATACGGGCCGCCGGTCTATGTCCGCCACGAAATCGTGCACAATAAATACGTGGTTGAGACGTTGAAGGCCAAGGGCGCGCGTTTCGTCGAGGACCTGTCACAGGTGCCGCCCAATGCCATCACCGTGTTCAGCGCCCACGGCGTTGCCCGAGAAGTGGAAAAAGACGCGGTGGCACGGGACCTTAACGTGCTCAACGCGACCTGCCCACTGGTCTCCAAGGTGCACAATCAGGGCCGTCATTATGTCGGTCAGGGACGCACGCTGATTCTGATCGGCCATGCCGGCCATCCCGAGGTCGAAGGCACCGTCGGCCAGATTCCGGCGCCGGTTCTGCTGATCCAGTCCTTGGACGATGTCCAGACTCTCGATCTTGCAGAGGACACCCCGGTGGCGTATGTCACCCAAACGACGTTGAGTGTCGATGATACCCGTGAGATCATCGCCGCTCTGCAGCGCCGGTTTAAGGATATCGTCGGTCCGGAAACACGCGATATCTGTTACGCCACGCAAAATCGCCAGTCGGCATTGCGTGAGCTCAGCAAGATGGTGGACGTAATCTTGGTCGTGGGCGCAAAAAACAGCTCCAATTCCAACCGATTGCGCGAAATTGGCGCAGAAGCCGGGGTGCCGAGCTATCTGATCGCCGACGGCAGCGAATTGCAGCCGGAATGGGTCCGCGACGCCACCGTGGTGGGCATCACCGCCGGGGCGTCGGCTCCCGAAGTCCTGGTGGATGACGTTATTGATACCCTGCGCCGTTTCGGGCCGGTCGAAGTGACCACGCTCGACGGTCGCGAAGAGAACATCGAATTCCGGCTTCCGGCCGAACTTTTGGATGTCAAAACCCCCGAACGCATTAGCAATAGGCGGTAACCGTGAGCATTCCTTTCCTGCAAAAATTCTACGTCGGCAAGTACGTGATGCGGCAACATCTGTCCGGCAACAAGCGCTATCCGCTGGTGCTGATGCTGGAACCGTTGTTCCGCTGCAATCTCGCGTGTTCCGGCTGCGGCAAGATCGATTATCCCGACGAGATCCTCAATCAGCGGATTTCGGTCGAGGACGCCTTGCAGGCGGTCGATGAGTGCGGCGCGCCGGTGGTGTCGATCGCCGGCGGCGAGCCGTTGCTGCACAAGGAATTGCCCAAGATCGTCGAAGGCATCATCGCGCGCAAGAAGTTCGTCTATCTGTGCACCAACGCGCTGCTGATGGAAAAGAAGATCCACCAGTACAAGCCGAGCCCGTTCTTCGCGTGGTCGGTGCATCTCGACGGCGACAAGGAGATGCACGACAAGTCGGTGTGCCAGGAAGGCACCTACGACCGCGCGGTCGCGGCGATCAAGAAGGCGAAGGAGCTTGGCTTCCGCTGCAACATCAATTGCACCCTGTTCAACAACGTGAACCCGGAGCAGGCCGCCAATTTCTTCGATCACGTGATGGCGATGGGCGTCGACGGCATCACGGTGTCGCCCGGCTATGCCTACGAGCGGGCGCCGGACCAGCAGCACTTCCTCAATCGCGAAAAGACCAAGCAGCTGTTCCGCGGCATCCTCAGCCGCGGCCGCGGCGGCCGCAACTGGTCGATCAGCCAGTCCGGCATGTTCATGGATTTCCTCGCCGGCAACCAGAGCTATCATTGCACGCCGTGGGGCAACCCGACCCGCACCGTGTTCGGCTGGCAGCGTCCCTGCTATCTGCTCGGCGAAGGCTATACCAAGACCTTCAAGGAGCTGATGGAAACGACCGATTGGGATTCCTACGGCACCGGCAATTACGAGAAGTGCGCGGACTGCATGGTCCACAGCGGCTACGAGGCGACTGCGGTGATCGATACGATCCAGCACCCGCTGAAGGCGGCGATGGTCGCGCTGCGCGGCGTGAAGACCGAAGGCGACATGGTGCCCGAGATCAATCTCGACAACCAACGTCCGGCGGAATACGTGTTCAAGAGCCACGTCGACAAGATGCTCGCCGATATTCAAGAAGAGACGAAAGAGAAGAAGGCCGTGAAAATGACCTCGGCGGCGTAAGCCGCGGGGTCGCTAGCGCGGTCAGCGAAGGTGTTCGGCTGAGAATACAGATGACGTCATCGTCGTTTTGGGGCGCGTGATGGTGGGGCGTGTCAGTCCCCGAAGGGCGCGACCGCCAGGCCACGGATGCTCTCGGCATCCTTGCTCGCCGACCAGGTGCCTTGGTCGTGGGCATCCATGCGGACCACGAAACGCCAGCCATTCTGATTGTTGAATTCGATCGTGGTGCCGCTTTTGCCCTTGGCATAGCTGCACGGATATTCGGTCGGACGATCGGGGAAAACCACTTGCACCTCCCGCCCCTTCAGGGTCTCGGTCTTGACCTGGGGGTGCACCACGAAGATGCAATCACGGTGGGATGTCACGGGTGTCGACAGCCCGAGCATGGCAAGCGGGGCGCCGGCCAGGGTACTGAACACGATCATATTCATTGTCGTCCTCGACGTTGTCATGCGTCAGCACCGGTGTCCCGGCTTGGCCGCGCCATGATCTCCGCGAATTTTGGTCGCGGCATCCGACGCCGAGGTTCACGATTGCGGGCGGGATCAGCGGCATCGTGCGCAGCAGGTGAACGCAGGCTGCACAGGACGGCAGCGCCACGCGATCGCGCTGACCGCAGACGCGACGTCTCCTACATTCCAAATCCCACCGCACGCGAGTTGGTGCGTCGCAGATTGCGATAACGCGCCATCGCCCATAGCGGGAAGAATTTCCGATAGCCGTGATAGCGCAGATAGAACACGCGCGGGAAACCGGTCGCGGTGTAGCGCTCTTCCTCCCAGAGGCCATCGGCACCCTGGTTCTGCGCGAGATAGCGCATGCCGCGCTGGACGGCCGGATGGTCGACTTCGCCGACCGCCATCAGTCCGAGCAGCGCCCACGCGGTCTGCGACGCGGTGGAGGGCGCGGGCTCGTAGGCGCGGTAATCCAGCTTGTAGCTGGTGCCGTCCTCGCCCCAGCCGCCGTCGGCGTTCTGGATCTTCACCAGCCAATCGACCGCCTTGCGGATGACCGGCGATGCCGGGTCTACGCCGGCGGCATTGAGCGCGCACAGCACCGACCAGGTGCCGTAGATGTAGTTCATGCCCCAGCGCCCGTACCAGCTGCCCTCTTCCATCTGGGTCTGGCGCAGGTAGTCGACCGCGCGGTTGACCGCCTCGCGCTCTTCGCCGGTCGGACCGAGCTGGGCCAGCATCGACAGACAGCGCGCGGTGACGTCCTCGGTCGGCGGATCAAGCAGTGCGCCGTGATCGGCGAAGGGAATGTTGTTGAGATAATGGTAAGTGTTGTCGGCGTCGAAGGCGCCCCAGGCGCCGTTGCGGCTTTGCAATCCGTTGATCCATTCGCGGGCGCGGGCGACGGCCGGATCGAAGCGCTTGTTGCCCTCGAGCGCGGCGGCACGATCCATCGCCATCACCACGACGGCGGTGTCGTCGACATCGGGATAATGCGGATTGGCATATTGGAAGGCCCAGCCCCCGGGTCGGACATCGGGTCGCCGCACCGCCCAGTCGCCCTTGACGTCGAGAACCTGCAGCGGCGCGAGCCAGTCGAGCCCCCGGTTGGCCTGCGCGACGGCGCGCTCGTCGCCGACCTCGAGCAAGGCGTGAGTCACGAGCCCGGTGTCCCACACCGGCGACAGGCACGGCTGGCAATAAGCTTCGTGGTCCTTGATCACCAGCAGCTTTTCGATCGACGCGCGCGCGATCGCGGCGTCGGGATGATCCTTGGCATAGCCCAGCACGTCACACATCATCACGCTGTTGGCCATGGCGGGGAAGATCGCGCCGAGCCCGTCTTCGCCGTTGAGCCGCTCGGTGACGAACGCCACCGCCTTGTCGATCGCCTTGCGGCGCAGGCGCTTGGGAAACAGCGGCTCGGCTGTGCGCAGCACCGCATCGACGCCGGCGAAGAACAGAAACCATGACCATTTCTGGTGCGGCGCCTTGGCGGGCGGACCGACATTGATCGGCGGCGTGACGAACAGTTCGTCGATGGTGACGCCGAGCGGATTGCGCGCCTTCGGCTTCAAGGTCTGCAGCACCAGCAACGGCACGATGACGGTGCGCGCCCAATAGGAGATCTTGTCGATGTGGAACGGAAACCATTTCGGCAACAGCATGATCTCGATCGGCATCACCGGCACGCTGCGCCAGGGAATGATGCCGTAGAGCGACAGCAGCACGCGCGTGAACACGTTGCTGTTGACGGCGCCGCCGCGCGCCAGAATGGCCTCGCGGGCGCGCCGCATGTGGTCTGCCTGCGGACTGTCGCCGATCATCTTCAGGGCAAAATAGGCTTTGACGCTGGCGCTCATGTCGAAGGCGCCGTCGTGGAACAAGGGCCAGCCGCCGTGGCTGCCTTGAATGCGGCGCAGGTAGACGGCGATCTTGGCTTCTAGCTCCTTGGCGACCGGTTCGGCCAGATAGTGCCGCAGCAGGACGTATTCGGCCGGGATGGTGGCATCGGCTTCGAGCTCGAACACCCAATGGCCGTCGGGTCGCTGGAGATCGAGCAAGGCGTCGGTCGCGCGCGCGATGTGCTGGTCGAGCTCGCGGCCGAGACCAATCTCGCTGGGCGCGGCGGATGCGACGCGGATCGCAGTGTTCTGAGTGGTCATGACGTACCCTGACTGTGTCGCTTAGCTGGTTTGACGTTCAAAGCCGTCCCACGAGTTCAGCCGCCCGGTTGCCGGAACGGATCGCACTTTCGATCGTCGCGGGCAACCCGGTGGCGGTCCAATCCCCGGCCAGGAACAAATTGGGCCACCCGGTGACGGCGCCGGGCCGCTTGGCGTTTTCCTGTGGCGTGGCGGCAAAGGTCGCGCGGCGCTCGCGGACGATTTGCCACGGCGGCAGCGGATCCGACAACCCCGCCACTGCGGCGACTTCCTCCCATATGGTTTTGGCGAGCACGTCGCGCGGTTTATCGAGCAACCGGTCGGCGCCGCTGATGGTCACCGACAGGCGGTTGGGAAACGCGAAGATCCACTCGACGGTCCCGTTCACCACCCCGATCATGGGCGGAAAGTCCTTCGGGGGAGTGATGCGGAAATGCGCATTGATGATGGCCTTGAATGCGCTCGGGGCCTGCAGGTTCGGAACCAGCGCCGACGCCGCATAAGGCGGCACCGCCAGAATGACCGCGTCGCCGGCAGCGAGTGCGACCGGTTGGTCGCCAAAATCAAGCCCCGTCAGCACCTTGTCGGTGAACCGCAGCCCGCGCAGCTCGTGCATGAGTTTGATCTCGACACCGCGCTGGCGCAAATGTTCGATCGCCGGTTCGATCAGCGCACCGCCCAGGCCGTCATGGGCGATCAACGGCCGGCACGCCTGGCCGCCGCGGGCGAGCGTTTCGCGGACAATCGCTGCCGCCAAGGCGGCGGAACCCTGATCGGGGTCGACATTGAGCGCCGCCAGCAGCAGCGGTTGGATCAGCCGCCGATACAGGGTTCCGGAACAGGAGATGGTCTCGCCGACGGTTTTCTTGCCGCCCGCCCACAACAGCGGCGCGAGCCGCAAGTAGTCGCTCGCCTTGGTGCCGGGGACGCGGCGATCGGAATCGAAAATCCAGAACGGCAGCGGTCCATCGTTCAACCGCAAGGTCCATCGTTCCCGCGTGGCGAGATCGATGAAGGCGAAGTCGGCGCTCGGCGGTCCGACCAGGCGGGTCTCGGTACCGATGGCGCGTGCGTAAGCCAGCGCCGCATGATTGGCCGACAGCAGCAGATGGTTGCCGTTGTCGATCGTCAGGTCGGTGGCCTGGTCATAGTACGAGCGGCAACGGCCGCCGGGAAAGTTGGTGGCCTCGTGCACGATGATGCGCGCAGGGGTTTCCGCCAGACGGACAGCTGCGGCAAGTCCGGAAAGGCCGGCGCCGATGATGTGAATGGTGCGTGTCATCAGAAGAAGGCGTACCGCAAGATGATGGACAGGAGACGCGGACGGCTGATGCGGACGCGCTGGCGCGGTGCCGCCCAGCCGCGCGCCACCATGGCGTCGAGCATGGCGCGATACACCGCGCCCATGACACGCGGTGCGCGCACGGTGCGGCGCCGGCTGCGCGCCATGATCGTCTCGGCTTCGGCAAAGTGCACCAGCGCCCGCTCGACCACCGGGGCGCAGGCCTTCGCCAATGACGGGCTTTCGACCACGAAAATCGGTTCGGTCGATCCGATCCGCAGCGGCTCGATTGCCTCGCGCGGCAGATAGAGGCGCCCGATCGCGGCGTCTTCATCGATGTCGCGCAGGATATTGGTGAGTTGCAGGGCGCGACCGAGGTGATGGGCGAGCGCGCGCCCGTCGTCGTCCGGCATGCCGAAGATGCGGACCGACAGCCGACCGACCGCACTCGCCACCCGATCGCAATAGAGATCGAGCTTGTTCCAGTCGGGTGCGCGGATGTCTTCGACTGCATCCATTTCCATGCCGGCGATGATCTCGAGGAAATCTTCCTTACGCAGCGAATATTTTTGCACCGACTCGGCAAGCCCGCTCAAGGCGGCGGGTGGCCGCCCGGCATAAAGCGCGTCGATGTCGGAACGCCATTGTGCAAGCCCGGCCAGGCGATCCACACGCGGTAGATCGGAATCGGCGATGTCGTCGACACGGCGGCAGAACGAGTAGATCTCGAACATGGCGTCGCGTTGTGCGCGCGGCAGAATCCGCATCGCGGTGTAAAACGAACTGCCGGCGGCTTGCCTGGGCGCGCTCGCCGCATCGGCCCCGGGATTGGCGAGGTTGCTATTCATGCGGCACGCGCACGACGTTGGTGGGCGTACGGAACATCCGGCCGAGAAGTTGCGTGGTTACGGTCGCGAACGTCACGCCGGCGACGCTCGCCTTGCCCAGATGCACACGCTGACTGAGCGGATCGCGGGTTTGCAAGATGCCGACCAGGCGGCGGGCGAGCGCCTGAATCACCGAGATTTCCAGCGCCAGCCGCAGGTCGTTGACGCCCGCCGACAAGGACTGGCTGTCGCGCAGCAGCGCCCCGGAGCGATCGGCGAGATGGCGCAGGCATTGGCGCAATGCCGGTGATGCGGTCGGCTGGCCGAGCGCCGCGACGCTCGTCCCGGCATGGTCGAGTGCGTCAAGCGGAATATAGACGCGATCGAGACTGCGATAATCCTCGCCGCAATCTTGCAGATGATTGATGATCTGCAGGGCAGCGCAGAGCGCGTCATTGGCGGGCCAGGTCGCGCGGCTTTCGCCATGGACGTCGAGCACGTAGCGGCCGACCGGCATAGCGGAATAGCTGCAATATTCGATCAACTCGTCCCAATTCTGGTAGCGCAGCTTGGTCGCGTCCATCCGGAATGCGCGCAGCAGATCCTGGGCGTGACGCGGCGACAGCCGACGTTCGTTCAGAACTTTTCGCAGCGCCACGCCTTCCGGTTCGGCATCGTTGGTGCCGAGCAGGCTTTGCTCCAGACGGTCGAGGTGCGCGAGCTTGTCGTCGGCGCTCAGCTTGGGATGATCGGCGATATCATCCGCCACGCGAACGAATTCGTAGAACGCAAGAATGGCGCCGCGATGCCGCGGGTGCACCAGCCAGGAGGCGACCGGAAAGTTCTCGTCGCGCGATCCTTTTCCGGATCGGAATTGGTGTGCGTTTTCCATCACTCGTGTCCCGGTTCCGACGTTCGTATCCCAGTGCCGCATCCGTTCATACGAACGTTGGAACCCGAGGGACACGAGCAACTCCTTGATCTCCAGCGTGGCTTTTGGATTTGACGTTCCTATAAAGGATGTGCCGCAACGCTGATAGGAACTTCAAATCCGCCACGCTACTGCGACACGTTGGCTTGAACGCGCCCTTTCCAGCTTCCACCGCGGCCGGCCCAATACTGATAGGCGGAATCCAGCGTGTAGAGCATGTAGAGCAAAGCGATCCCGGGAAGCGCAAGACCCCAAACGGGGGAGAGCCGATAAAACCGCAGCGTCGGTTGGAACGCCATCGCCATCAGCGCCCAGGTCGCGATTCCCATCAGGCGCGCCGGTCCATCAGCAAACAATGCGAGCAGCGGCGCCGCGAGGAACGTAAGTGCAAGACCCGCGGTGGTCCCGAGCAACAACAGCGGCGAATAGCCGAGCTGCGCATAGGCCGAGCGCGAAATCATGTGTTTGACGTCGCTCCAATGCGGATAGGGCCGAATGCTCCGGACCCGGTCGGTGAGGCCGAGCCAGATCGGACCGAACGCCTTCATCGTGCGCGCGAGCGCGCAATCGTCGATCAAGGCGCCGCGGATGGCGTCGACGCCGCCGGCCTGGCGCAGATCGTCGGCGCGCACCAGCATGCAGCCGCCGGCGGCGGCCGCGGTGCCGGATTCGGCGCGATTGACCCAGGAAAACGGAAACAGCATCTGGAAGAAGAAAATGAACGCCGGAACGTGACTGCGTTCAGCGAGGCTCAGGCAGCGCAGCTTGGCCATGAACGACGTCAGCACCAGGTGACCGGCCTCGGCCTTGCTGACAAGCCAACGCACGGAATCCGGTTCGTGCACGATGTCGGCGTCGATCAGCAGCAGATAGTCGAACGATCCGTCGGCTTCGGCGGCGTCGATGCCTTGTTTCACCGCCCACAGTTTTCCGGTCCACCCCTTCGCCACCGCGCGACTGGTGACGACGGTGAGCAGATGGCTGTCATGTGCGGCCGAAGCCGCGCTACGCGCGACGGCGGCGGTGCCGTCATCGCTGTCGTCATCGACCAGAAAAATCGTCAGGCGGCCGGGATAATCCTGGCGCATCAAGGATCCGACGGTCTCTCCCACGCAGTCGGCCTCGTTGCGGGCGGGAATCACCGCGGCAACCGACGGCCACGACCGCGGGGTGACAGGCCTGGCGGCATCCCGCTCGGAACCGAGCCAGAAGCGGCCGCGGGCCGCCAGGAGGTACCCCCAGATTCCAAGGGTCAGGACGGCGATGACAGTGCTGATCATGATATTAGGACTATTTTCCGTATCGACACGTCACTTTAATGCCTGAAAGGGCCCAGATGTGCACGCATTTCCACAAAATCCGCGTCTGTGCCCGGAGGCTGTGTTCTGTGCCGCAAGGCGCTGTTAAGGGCTTGTGAAAACGTCTGTTTCATACGACAAGAGGCGCGCAAAGAGGTATTCGAAACCAGTGGCTTTGGGAATGGCGGACGCATCACAATTGTTCAATCAGCGCTTGGATCTCATTGCCCGGGAAACCGAGGCTCTGCTCGACCGGGTTCTCGGACCCGAACTGCTGGCGGGCGAGCTTGCGCGTCCGGCGCGGTTGATCGAGGTCATGCGCTATGCGGCGGTCGGTGGCGGTAAGCGCTTTCGCCCGTTTCTGGCGGTTGAGGCGGCGGCGCTGTTCAAGGTGCCGCTGGCGTCGGCGCTGATGGTCGGGGCCGCGCTTGAGTGCGTGCATTGCTACTCGCTGGTGCATGACGATCTGCCGGCGATGGACAATGACGACCTGCGCCGCGGCCGGCCCACTGCCCACAAGGCGTTCGATGAGGCGTCCGCGATTCTGGCGGGCGACGGCCTGCTCACCATCGCCTTCGACCTGGTGTCGCGCCCGGAGGTGCACCCGAAACCGCAGGTGAGGATCGATCTCGTGTCCGCACTGGCGCGGGCGTCCGGGGCCGGCGGCATGGTCGGCGGCCAGATCCTGGATCTCGGCGCCGAAGGGCGCTTCACTGACGGCAAGCCGCAACGGCTCGATCGTCATGAGGTCGAGATCCTGCAAGGAATGAAGACCGGCGCGCTGCTGCGTTTTGCCTGCCTGGGCGGGGCCATTCTCGGCGAAGCGGACGCCGCACGTCGCGATGCGCTCGATCGCTACGGGACCGCGGTCGGAAAAGCATTCCAGATCGCCGACGATCTCCTGGATCTCGAAGGCGACCCGGCGACGGTCGGCAAGGCCACCGGCAAGGATGCCGCCGCTCACAAGGCGACGCTCGTCAGTGCGCTCGGCGTGGTCGAAGCCAGGCGCAAGCTCGCGGAGTTCGTGGCGGAGGCGGAAGCGGCACTGGCGCCGTTCGGCGCGGATGCAGGCGTGCTGAAGGCGGCCGCGCATTTCGTCGCGGATCGGCGCAACTGAGCCGACCGCGAACAGATTTCGACGCGCAACCGTGTCGCAAATGGTCGCTAGTGAAGACCGCCGAAGGCCCAAACCAAGCGCAGAATCTGGATCGTTCGCGGTGTTCCGCCTTGCCGATTTGAGCGTCCCGCCGGGGAACTATTGTTCGGGCCGAGCGTTTATTGCGGTTAATGAGCCTCCGCTCTGTCCGGGAGACCCGATTGAATCGTGACAACTTGCCGGCGCCGGGCATCCCGTCGGCATTGACGATCAAAGAGCCCCCGATGCCTTCATCCTATGAAGGGCATCTGCAGAGCGTCGTCTCCTGGGCGCTGATCGGCATTTTTCTGATGCTGTTCGTGGCTGCGCTGTATTTGACGCGCGCGGTTCTGGTCCCTGTCGTCGCCGCGGCGATCGTCGGCACCACACTCGCCCCGTTGGGGCGCCGCGCCTCGCAGCATCGGATCCCGCACTGGCTGTATGCGCTTCTCGTCGTGGTCGCGTTGATCGCGCTGTTTCAACTCAGCATGCTGGTGTTCTTCGGTCCGATCAGCAAATGGATCGAGCGCGCGCCCGAACTCGGCGGCATCATCAAGGACAAACTGCATGCGCTGGAAGGAACGCTGGCGACGATTCGCGGCCTGCAAAGCGCGATGTCGAGCGACGGCGGCTCCGGATTCAAAGTCGATTTCAGCGCCTTCATCGAACCGATCCTCGGATTTCTGACGCCGGCGGTCAGCCAGCTCATCATCTTTCTGGCGATGCTGTTTTTCGTTCTGGTCAGTCAGGCGGATCTGCGCCGCAGCCTGATCCTGGTGTTCGTCGGTCAGGACGCCCGGCTGCGGGCGATCCGCACGCTCAACGACGTTGAAGAAGACCTTGCGCGTTATGCGGCGACGGTGACCGTAATCAATTTCGCTTTGGGATGTCTCACCACGATCGGGGCCTACATTCTTGAATTGCCGAATCCGCTGCTGTGGGGCTTCCTCGCCTTTCTATGCAATTTCGTTCCCTATATTGGCCCGGCTTTCGTGGTGTGCGTGCTGTTCGGCGTGGGGCTGATCAATTTTCCCTCCGTCGGTTACGCGCTGATCGCGCCGGCGATGTATGTGGGCTTGACCACGATCGAGGGGCACTTCGTCACGCCGAACATTGTCGGCAAGCGCTTCACCCTCAGTCCGCTCGCGGTATTCCTGGCGTTGGTGTTCTGGACCTGGCTGTGGGGACCGGTCGGAGGATTTCTGGCGGTGCCGATCCTGATTGTCGGCATCGTCGTGTTTAACCATATGTTCACTGAAGAAGAGGCGACGTTGCCGGGCTGACGGCCTCAAAGGCGGTTAAGCACACTCGCCGTCGGCGTTGAACCTTTTCGATCGATGCGTGTTATAATACTGAATTACATCATGATTTTAGCGGGAGCAAAGAATGGCAGCGCGCAAAAAGGGGCCGGCGGCCACCGTCGAAGACATTCAGGGCGACGTGCAGGACCTGCGGGATGATCTGGCACGTCTCGCCGAGCAGATGACGGAACTCGTCAGCGACACCGGCAGCGAGGCGTTCTCCGATGTGAAGAAACGCCTTCAGCGCATTCGCGAGGGGCTCGAGGACGTCGTCACCGAAAAAGGCCATGAAGCCGCCGATGCGGTTTTCGATATTACCGAAAATGTCGGCGAAAGCCTCGAAGAAGCGTTGCGCACGCGACCGTTGACGTCGCTCGCCATCGCTGTCGGCGTCGGCTTTCTGTTCGGGACTGCCTGGCGCCGCTAGGAAGCGCGCCATTCGGATGCATCGGGGGCAGACGCGCGCATGTTCGACTTGAAGGATAGGTTTGACGGCGCGGTCAAGACCGTGGCGTTTGCCGCGGCTGCGGGCGCTGCCGGCGTCGCCGCGCTGTTCTTCTTCCTGGTCGCATTATTCCTGTGGGCGCAACAGCAATACGGTACGATTACCGCGACGCTGGTGCTGGCGATTGTTTTCCTGGTGGTTGCGCTCGCGGCATTGACGGTCGTGTGGATCTTGCGTCAGCGCGCCGCCGAACGCGAACGGCAACGCGCGCAGCGCGCGCGCAAAAGCGCGCCGCAATGGTGGGCGGATCCGCTGGTGATGACGACCGTGCTCGACGTCGTCAAGACGGTCGGCAACAAGCGTCTAGTGGCCGTGCTGATCGGAGCCTTCATCGTCGGCAGCGTGCTGACCCGAAGCGGTCCGCAGAAACCCGCCGATCCGAAATCGTAACGCCGCGATTGCGGCGCGCTAGCGCGACGAGCGGCGTTTTGCGGACTTCGCCCCGCGTTTGATCGGCTTTGCGCGCTTGGCGCCCGCATACTTACTGCCCGCAGACTTCTTGCCCGCAGATTTGGCCTTTGCCGGAGCTTTGCTGCGCGTGGCTTTTGCACCTTGCGCCGATGCGGCCAGCGCCTCGGCTTCGTTGAGCCGGCGCATCCAGAAATCCCAGGCGCGTTCGAGTGGGCCGGGACGCAGGTTATAGGCGCCGGCCTTTTCGGCTTCGGCGGGCGACAGCGCGCCAACATGGCCGTGGGCCAGCGCATGGCTTTGCAATTCGGCATTCTTGCAGGTGTAGATGGTGCGGAAGATGAGCTGGCGCAGATCGGTGCCGGCCACCGTCGCCCCATGCCGACGCATCAGCACCGTCCAATTCTGTCCGAGAGCCTTCGCCAGCGAACGGCCTTCTTCCGGCTTGACCACGACCAGCGCGGTATCGCCGAAATCGTCGCGGCTATCCCAGAACGGCACGTGCGCGCCCATGGTGGCGCCGAGATGATAGACCGGCTTCATTTCGATGCCGGAGATGCAATAGGGCAGCACCGACGGCGCATGATGATGACAGACCGCGTTGACGTCCGGCCGGGCCTGAAAAATGCAGCTGTGAATGACCATTTCACCGTAGAGCCGATGCTCGGTCGGAACCACAGGTTTGTTGTCGAGGGTGAATTCGAGAACATCGGCGGGTTCGACCAGCTTGGGGGCGCGGTGCCGCGACATCAGAAAGCGTTCGGGATTGGTCGGGTGTCGCACGCTGACGTGCCCGAAGGCATCGAGAATGCCTTCGTTCGCCAACATGCGGTTGGCAATCGCAATCTGTTCGCGAATGTCTGCGAGGCTGTCGGCCATCACGGATTCCTTATGTGTTGCGGCGTCGATGGTGGAAGAGCGAGGGACCTCGGGATTTAATGTTTGGCGAGCGTACTGGCGCCCGACAGCCGCGAGATCGCTTCGATCATGGCGGCCGGACTGGCGATGCCCTTGCCGGCAATGTCGAAGGCGCTGCCGTGCGCGACGGAGGAAAACAGGATCGGACTTCCGATCGCCAGTCCCGCAGTCTGATTGTAGGCCAGCAGCTTCGCGGTGATGTGGCCCTGGTCGTGCAACATCACGATGAAGGCATCGATTCCGGTCTTGTGAAACATGGTGTCGGCGCCGAACGGACCGGAGACGTCGATGCCGGCGGCTTTGGCGTCGGCGATCGCCGGCGCGATGACGTCGATTTCCTCGTGTCCGAACAAACCGCCTTCGCCGGCATGCGGGTTGAGGCCGCCGACCGCAATGGTCGGGCCGGTTGCGGTCGCGCCGACGCCGAGCCGACGCAACGCGGCATCGGTTGCGTGAATGACGCGGTTGACGCGTTCGCGGGTGATCAGGGCGACAGCTTCCTTGACGCCGACATGCAGGGTGCAATGCACGATGCGCTTGTCGCCGAAGCACAGCATGAGAAACACGTCGTGCTGATCCAATCCGGTCTCGCGCGCGACGAATGACGGGTAGCCGTCGAAAGCAATGCCGGCGGCGGCAATCGAGGTCTGGTTCTGCGGGGCGGCGACGACCGCATCGACCTCGCCGACGAGGGCGGCATGAATGGCGCGGCTACAGCTCGACAGCGACGCGCGGCCGAAATCAGCGCCGTTCTGGCCGAACGCAAAGGTGGCCCCTTGCGGCATCGGCGCGGCGAGCACATTGAGCGTGCCCGGCGACCAGTCGGCGTCGCGCACGTCGGTGACGACATGCAGCGTCGGCGTCAATCCCGCGGCCTTGGCGTGCTGTGCGATCACCGTGGGATCGCCGACGACGATCGGACGGCAGATCGCGGCGACTTTGGGATCGAGCGCCGCCTTCATGCTGATTTCCGGGCCGATCCCGGCGGGATCGCCGGTGGCGATTGCGATGCGGGGGGCTGATGGTTCGGGCATGGTGGTTACAATCTGCGGGGGGTTACGATGGGTGCCGATGCAGGACGTGCGTCAGCGCTTGCGGATGCGGAAGACGAAGAGGTCGTCGCGATGGGCGCGCGCCTCAAGGTGATCGCCGGTTTCGCGGATGAGGTTGGGAATATCGATGTCGGACAGCGGATCGGTGCATTCGACAATGACAATGTGTTCGGACGGCAGCCGCGACAGCGCCTTGCGGGTGCGCAGCGCCGGGAGAGGGCATTTGAGCCCGCGCAGATCGAGCGTGGTTTCGGCCATGGGGCTTCCTGGCTAGCATCCGGCTCGCGGCCTGTCACGACCCTCCGGTGTCGAGGCCGGCTTGACCGCGGCGGCACTGCACCTCCAGATAGCGGACCATGGTGGACGCCCGCAATTCCCCTCAGCGCATCGCGCGCCTGACCCCGCTCGCGGATGCGATTGGGGCCATTGACCGGCTGGTGCCGCAGGTTGCGCCGCGCAGCGTCGATGTCGCGGCCGCGCTCGGCTGCACGCTGGCGACGGCCGTCACGGGAGAATTCCGGCCGCTGGCGTCACACGCCTTGCGCGACGGGTGGGCGCTGCGTTCGGAAGCGACGCTCGATGCCGGTTCCTATGGGGCGGCGCCGCTGGCCAAGTTGCCGGTCGCCGTCGAGGTCGGGGACGTCTTGCCGACAGGTGCCGATGCGGTCGTGCCGGTCGATGCGGTGGCGTTCGAAGGCGGGGCGGCGAGTGCTCTGGTGACGGTCGCTCCCGGCGACGGGGTGGTGACGCCAGGCGCCGATGCCGGCCGCGACGAGCCGCTGTTGCGTGTCGGCCGCCGGCTGTCGTGCACCGATCTCTCGATCCTGCGGGCCATCGGGCAAAGCGCGGTCGGCGTTCGCACGCCGCGGGTGCGGGTCGCGGCGGCCCGGCCGGATGATTTCAGCAACGCCATCGCGGCGCTGCTGTGCGACGCGATTGCGGCGGACGGGGGAATGGCGATCCGGCATGATCCGGAATCGGCGGATGCGGAAGGACTCGATGGTGTTCTTCTCGGTGAGGGCGCCGATGCGGTCATCGTGGTCGGCGGAAGCGGGACCGGCGAGCGGGACCGCAGCGTCGAAACCCTTGCCCTTGTCGGGCAACTCGCTTTTCACGGCGTCGGTCTCGTCCCCGGCGATACGGCGGCCTTCGGGTTGGCGGGCGGTCGCCCGATCCTGGTGCTGCCCGGGCGGTTTGATGCGGCGCTTGCGGCGTGGCTGGTGCTCGGTCGGCACATGCTGGTGCTGCTCGCGGCGCGGACCGACGAGGATGCAATAAGGCCGGTGCGATTGACCCGCAAAGTGTCCTCGACCGTTGGCGTTGCGGATGTGATCGTCGTGGCCCGCGACGGCGACGGCGTTGCGCCGCTCGCCTCGGGCTACCTCACCATGCGGGCGCTGGCGCGCGCCGACGGCTGGATCCTGGTGCCCGCGGACGCGGAAGGCTATCCGGCCGGCGCCTCTATTGCGATGAGGCCGTTGCCGTGAGCGCCGGCACGATCGCCACGCGCAGCGCGAGCGAATTGCTGGCGGCGGTGCGAGCCGCGGCCCGGCAGGAGCAATTTCTCGAGGTGATCGCGCCGGAAGAAGCCCGCGCGCGGTTCGAGCGGCATCTCGACTTGTCGCCGTTGCCGGCGGAGACAGTGAACCTCGCCGATGCGCTCGGACGCGTGCTTGCCGGCGATGTGGTGTCGCCGATCGACGTGCCGCCGTTTGATCGTTCCGGCGTCGACGGTTTTGCCGTGCGCGCGAGTGACACCGTCGGCGCGAGCGAAGGGGCGCCGCGCCGCCTTCGGCTCAATGCGGAAGTGATCGCCTGCGGCCACGCCCCCGCATTGGAGGTGCGATCCGGCAGCGCGACCACGATCGCGACCGGTGGGGTCATTCCGCGCGGCGCCGATGCGGTTGTCATGGTCGAACACACCGAGATCGAGGAAACCGAGGCGGGACCCGCGATCGATCTCAATCGAGCCGCGGCGCCCGGTCAATTCATCGGCTTTGCCGGCTCCGATATCGCGCGTGGGGAAACCCTGCTGCGGCGTGGCCAACCGATCGGATCGCGCGAGATCGGCATGCTCGCCGCCTGCGGCCTCGGCACCATTGCGGTGGTGCGGCGGCCGCGGGTTGCCGTGCTGTCGACCGGCGACGAACTGGTGCAGCCGGGCAAGCCGCTGCCTCCGGCCGGCGTCTATGACAGCAACGGCGCGATCATTGCCGCCGCCGTCGTCGAGGCCGGCGGCGAGCCGGTGACCTACGGCGCGTTCCCGGACAATCAGGATGTGCTCGCGGCGGCGGTGCGGCGCGGGCTTGCGGAATGCGACATGGTGGTGCTGTCGGGCGGCACCTCGAAGGGCGCCGGTGATCTCTCACATCAGATCATGTCGGGTCTCGGCCAGCCGGGTGTGCTCGTTCACGGCGTCGCGCTCAAGCCGGGCAAGCCGCTCTGTCTCGCGGTCGCCGACAACAAGCCGATTGCGGTGTTGCCGGGATTTCCGACCTCCGCGATCTTCACCTTTCATGCGTTCGTTGCGCCTGTGATCCGCGCGCGGGCCGGGCTGCGGCCGGAAGCCGTCGCCACCGTCACCGCCATGGTTCCGGTGCACGTCGCCTCCGAACTCGGACGACAGGAGTTCGTGCTGGTGGCCCTGGTCGCGGGTGAGAATGGTCCGCTCGCCTTTCCCACCGGCAAGGGATCCGGCTCGGTGACCGCGTTCTCGCAGGCGGACGGGTTTGTCGCCATCGATGCGCTCGCCACAACGCTCGATGCCGGCAGCGCGGCGGCGGTGACGTTGATCGGCAGCTCGGCGCATGCTCCGGATCTCGTCATCATGGGCAGCCATTGCGTCGGGCTCGACGCGGTGCTCGGCGATCTCGCCGACCGCGGACTCGCCGCGCGGACAATTGCGATCGGCAGCATGGGCGGCGTCACCGCTGCGGGCCGCGGCGAGTGCGATCTCGCGCCGGTCCACCTGCTCGATCCGGCGACCGGGATCTATAACCGTCATCTGTTGCAGCCCGGGCTTGCGCTGGTGCCGGGCTGGCGTCGGATGCAGGGTTTCGTCTTCCGCGCCGGTGATCCGCGTTTCGCGGGCAAGACCGCGGACGGGGCGCTGCAGGCGGCGCTCGCCGATCCGGCCTGCCTGATGGTCAATCGCAATGCCGGCGCCGGCACCCGCATCCTGATCGATCGCCTGCTGGCGGGCGCGAAACCGGGCGGGTACGCCAATCAGCCGCGCTCGCACAACGCGGTCGCGGCCGCGGTCGCGCAGGGACGGGCGGATTGGGGCATCGCGATCGAAACCGTGGCCAAGCTTTACGGCTTGGGCTTTCTGCCGATCGCGCCCGAACACTATGATTTTCTGCTGGTCGAGCAACGGCGCGAACGGCCGGCGGTGCAGGCGTTTCTTGCCGCGTTGGACGATCCGGCAGTGCGCGCGCGACTGCGCGCGCTCGGGATGCGGCCGGCGGAAGATTAAACCGCGGTGGCAAAAGCCTGACGCGCCTTGCGCATCCTGCGGCGGGAGAGCAGGCCGATGATCCCGAGGCCGCCTGCGAACAGAGGGAGAGCGGCCGGAAGCGGCGTCGCTTCGACCGACGCCACGATGACACCGCTGCTCTGCAACGCGGAATTGGCGGAGTCGCTGAAGCTGTAGCCGAAACCGCCGGTGGAAAGCTGGAACACAAAGCTCGCATTTTGTCCGGTGTAGCCGATGTTGTTGAGAACTTCGGTCAATCCGTTGAAATTAAATCCGACGCCAGCCGACGTCGCGTTGGCGAGCGAGAACGTCATGCCGTCGATAAAAAAGCTCATCGCCGTCAGCGCGCCGTTGCCGACGGTATCAAACCCGCTGGTTCCGAGCACCGGCGTGGTGATGGTGAACGAGCCGGTTCCGCTTTCCGGTCCGCTATTGGCGGTCAGAACGAGATCGTAGGTCACGGTGGAAGCCTGCGCGGATCCCGGGATCTGCGCGACGAAGAGACAGGCTGCGGCCGCGATCAAGGATGCGGCAGACCTGAAATGCATCATCGAATCACCTCATGAAAATCCGGCACAACCCAACTAGTGCAAATTCGTTATCAATCTATCTCTGGATGCGGCATGCCGTGTGCGCCATCGGACCAAGGCTGAGCCGTCGTGCAGCCGTATCAGGATAGGGTCGACGAAACAAAGAGTCCAGGATGGGTCGAGCTCGGAACAACAGCCGTGTGGGCGAACGGCTGCGATGACGCGGATCGCGGCCCTGCGGCGAGGCGCCGCCATAAAAGTTCTGCATGACGCATGAATTGTTCGCGCAGATGCGCTTTAGCAAAATCACCGAGTTCAACCCGGTGCAGCACCAGCCGATTTCGAAGGAATGGTTTGCGAAACCATGACGGTCGGCGTGGCAGCGACACCGACGGAGTAGAGGTGGAATTTAGCTCTCCTCGCTTGCGGCTACTCATGTTGCGGCAGATGCATGTGTGTTCCCTCCCCCCTTGCGGGGGAGGGTTAGGGAGGGGGGTAACTTTCTTTCGGACCTTCGCAGCGATGTCGATCGTAATTTGATTCACGATCGTGAGATGTCCTTTGACACCTCTCTTGCCACACCCCCCTCCCTGTCCCTCCCCCGCAAGGGGGGAGGGAACGTCAAACAACGGGCGACCGACATATCTGCATCCGTTGCGTTTGTTCAGCGGCCGCGGGTCCCCGCCTCACGTCACTTAACTACACAGCCGATTGCTTGCTGTCGGGGTCGCTTGCGCCCGATCGCCTGCTATATAATGACCCATGCGCATCATCGGTCTCGCCGGCTGGAGCGGGGCGGGCAAGACCACGCTCCTGATCAAGCTAATCCCGTCGCTGATTGCCCGGGGCCTGAGGGTTTCGACCCTCAAGCACGCGCATCATTCGTTCGACATCGACCAGCCGGGCAAGGATTCCCACAGCCATCGTCTTGCCGGTGCGACCGAGGTGCTGGTCGGGGCCGCGAGCCGCTGGGCACTGGTGCATGAATTGCGCGGCGAGGCCGAGCCGCGTCTTGCCACGCTGCTCGCCAAGCTGTCCCCGGTCGATCTTGTCATCGTCGAGGGCTACAAGCGCGACGCCCATCCGAAACTCGAGGTCCATCGCGCCGCCAACGGCCAGCCGCTGCTCTACCCGGAGGATCCGCATATCGTGGCGATAGCGGCCGATACCGCGATTGCATCGGCCCGCGTGCCGGTGGTGTCGCTCGACGACATCGAAGCGATCGCCGACATCGCGATCAAATACGCGGTTCCGATCGCGGCCGCGCTGGCGCAGGCCGAGGACGCCTGATGGCGCAGATCACCGACGACTGCTTTGCCTTTTCAGGTCCGTTGCTGCCGATCGCGGACATGGAGCGGCTGATTGCCGAGCGCGTGGTGCCGGTTGCGGAAAGCGAACAGGTGGGCTTGCGCGCCGCCAGCGGCCGGGTGGTCGCGCATGACATCGTCGCGCCGATCGATCTGCCGCCGTTCGACAATTCGGCGGTCGATGGATTTGCCGTCAGCCATGCGCAGCTCGCCGCCGACGGCGAGAGCGTGTTGCGCGTCGTCGACCGCGTCACCGCCGGACGTGCCGCCGCCGGTCCGCTGGCCGGCGCGCAGGCTGTCCGTATCTTTACCGGCGCGCCGATGCCATCCGGCGCCGATACCGTGTTCATGCAGGAGGATTGCCGGGTCGACGGCGATCGCGTCACGCTGCCGCCGGGGCTCAAACGCGGCGCCAATCGCCGGCTCGCCGGCGAGGATGTGCGCGCTGGCGCGGTGGTGCTGCCGGCCGGCCGGCGGCTGGTGGCGCAGGATATCGCGCTCGCCGCGGCGCTGGGGCTCACGGCGTTGCCGGTGCGGCGCCGGGTGCGGGTGGCGCTGTTCTCCACCGGCGACGAAGTGGTCGAGCCCGGCGCGCCGCGGCCGGCGAGCGCGATTTTCGATGCCAACCGGTTTTTGCTGATCGGGCTGCTGGAGGCGCTCGGCGCCGCGGTCACCGATCTCGGAATTCTCGCCGATGATCCCGAGGCGCTCGTCGGCGGCATCGGCGCCGCAGCGCAGAACCACGATCTGGTGCTGACCTCGGGCGGCGTGTCGACCGGCGAAGCCGATCATGTGCGCGCCGCCGTGGAGCGGATCGGCAGCCTGGTGTTCTGGCGCGTCGCCATCAAGCCGGGACGGCCGGTTGCGATGGGCGTCATTCCGGGATCGGCGCGCGGGACCGGCGCACTGTTCGTCGGCTTGCCGGGCAATCCCGCCGCGGTGTTCGTGACGTTCGCGCGGGTGGTGCGGCCGTTGCTGCTGCGGCTGTCCGGCGCCAGCCCGCAGCCATTGGTGCTGTTGCCGGTGCGCGCCACGTTCGGTTACGCCAAGAAACTCGGGCGGCGGGAATATGTGCGGGTGGCGTTGCGCACCGCCGCCGATGGCAGCATCGAAGCGGTCAAACACCCGCAAGAAGGCGCCGGGGTGATCACGTCGCTGACCGAGACCGACGGCCTGGTGGAACTGCCGGAAAGCGTCACCGCGATCGAGCCCGGCGACATGGTCGGCTTCGTGGCTTACGCGGCGCTGGTCGGCTGAGGGTCGATCGTCGAAGTGCCCATCTCTCGCACCACGTCATGGCCGGCCTCCGCGCCGGCCATCCACGCCTTGTTGGGCGGCAAGAAAGCCGTGGATGGCCGGGTCAAGCCCGGCCATGACGTGGATGGATTGCGGGTTACGATTTAGAGCGTTATCTGCGTCCGTCTCACGCGTCCGCATAATCCTGCGCAATCCGTTCCGCCGCCGCCGCATCGTCCGGGGTGTTGACGTTGAAGAACGGATCGACCGGTTGGCTCGGCCAATCGGCGATGGCGATGCCGTGGCGCGCGGTCCAGACCTCGATCTTGCGCAGGTCGTCATTGATCAAGGCTGCGCGCAGATCCTCGCGCAACGCCACAGGCCACAATCCGACCACCGGATGGCGCCACTCGCCCGAGCGCGCGCAGGCGAGCGGCAATTGCGCCTGCTTCCGCGCCTGGTGCAGGCGCGCGACCGTATCCCACGGCAGGAACGGGCAATCGCCCGGCGTGCTCACCATCCATTCAAGGTTGGGCGCGTGTTCGGCCGTCCAATCCAGCCCGGCGAGAATTCCCGCGAGCGGGCCGGCGAAATCCGGGATGCTGTCAGCGATCACCGGCAGCCCGAAGGAGGCGAAACGCGCGGGATCGCCATTGGCGTTGAGCACGAGCCGAGAGCAAGCCGGGCGCAGGCGTTCGAGCACACGCGCGAGAATGGTCTTGTCGCCGATCTTGATCAGCGCCTTGTCGCCGCCGCCCATGCGGCGCGCGAGACCGCCGGCGAGGACCAGGCCGAGCGTCGGCGGAAGCTCAGTCGTCATGCGCGGCCGCTTTGCGCCGATGCTTGCTGCTCTCTTCGGAGACGTAGGCGAGATCCTGGTCGAACACGATGCGGTCCTCGCCGGCGAGCGCGACAAAACGCTTGCCGCGGGCGCGTCCAATCAGGGTGAGATTGGCCTTGCGCGCAAGCTCGACGCCCCAGGCGGTGAAACCGGAGCGCGACACCAGGATCGGAATTCCCATGCGCACGGTCTTGATCACCATCTCGGAGGTGAGCCGACCGGTGGTGTAGAAAATCTTGTCGTCGCCGGCGACCCGGTGCTTGAACATCCAGCCGGCGATCTTGTCGACGGCGTTGTGGCGGCCGACGTCCTCCATATAGACCAGCGGACGATCGCGCGCAGCCAGCACGCAGCCGTGAATGGCGCCGGCCTCGAGATAGAGCGAGGGCGTGGTGTTGATCTTGTTGGTCAGCGTATAGAGCCACGATGTGCGCAATTCCGCCGACGGCAGCCTGGCCGCTTCGATCACCTCCATCAGGTCGCCGAAGGCGGTGCCCTGGGCGCAGCCCGAGGTCTGGACTTTTTTCTTCAGTTTGGCCTCGTAATCGGTCGCACGCTCGGTGCGCACCACCGCGACCTGGAGTTCCTCGTCGTAGTCGACCCCGGTCACCACGTCGTCGCTCTGCAACATGTTCTGATTGAGCAGATAGCCGATGGCGAGGTAATCCGGATGGTCGTTGATCGTCATCGCGGTGACGATTTCCTGCGCATTGAGGTAGATCGTCAGCGCCCGCTCCACCACCACGGCGGTGTCGACCGCGGCGCCGGTCTGATCGGTGCCGCGCACGCGCTCGGTGAGCCGCGGATCAAGCGGATTAGGACGGATCAGATAGTCGTCGGATGCCGGCATCGGACCGACAATGTGGCCTGCGGGGGGTGAATTCAAGGGGCGGCCGGCAGGGGCATTCGGGCGGAATCGGAGGCGAGGTACGTCTTTCCTCGCCACACCCGTCATGGCCGGGCTCGACCCGGCCATCCACGCCTTGAATACCGGCCAGGGCCGCCGCCCGCGACCGGCGCTAACCTGACAGCGGGGTGGCATCCGGTCTCCCAGGCGTTTGCCTTGTCAGCCCGGCGGCCTTGGCTATAGTGCGCCGCCCGCGGAGGGATGGCCGAGTGGCTGAAGGCGCTCAAGCGCGCCCCCGGCGCGCGTCTTTTGGCTTAAAGATGCGAGCGCCTTCCTGACGCGGACGTGACGGAGGGATGGCCGAGTGGCTGAAGGCGCTCGCTTGGAAAGCGTGTATACGGGAAACCGTATCGTGGGTTCGAATCCCACTCCCTCCGCCAGCAGGCTGTTCTCATCCATTCATCACTGTTCGCGATTGTTCGAAAAACATTTGACGAAACACTAGCTTGTGTTCGTTCTCGTTCTTTTCCAATACCTCATCATTCGCTACAATCCGCCGCAGACTTGTGGGTAGATTTGTGGGTAGCGAATGGCTCGGATCATCAGTCGATTGTCGGCTTTAAAAGTCGCGCGCGTGACAACGCCCGGCATGTACGCCGACGGCGGCGGTCTCTATCTTCAAGTCACGAGCTCGGGTGCGAAGTCTTGGATCTTCCGATTCTCGCTGCGTGGAAGAGCGCGCGAGATGGGCCTTGGTCCTCTGAACGCAGTCACGCTTGCCCAAGCGCGTGTGCAGGCTGAAGAGTGCCGCCGACAGCGCCATCAGGACATTGACCCGATCGAAGCGCGTAACGCGGTTCGCGAACAAGCGAAGCTCGAGGCGGCGCGCGCAATCACTTTCACCGACGCCGCTGCGGCTTTCATAAAGGCGCACCAGGTCAGCTGGCGAAACGCGAAGCACGCATCACAATGGGCGGGTACTCTCAAGACATACGTTGAACCCGTATTTGGATCGCTCTCGGTGCAGGCGATCGACACGGGACTGGTGATGAAGGCTCTCGAGCCAATTTGGGCGGTGAAACCGGAAACGGCGAGCCGACTGCGCGGACGTATCGAGTCAATTCTGGATTGGTCGAAGGTTCGCGGACATCGCGGCGGGGAGAACCCGGCGCGGTGGAAAGGTCACCTCGATCAATTGCTCCCGAAAAAATCGAAGGTGCGGGACGTGGCACATCACCCGGCGTTACCGTATCACGAGACTGCACCTTTCATGGCCGCGCTGCGCGATCGTGAAGGGGTTGCCGCACGGGCGCTGGAATTCTTGATCCTCACGGCGGCTCGCACCAGCGACATCATCGGCAACAATCGAGACGACGTCTCTCCTATGATGTGGAAGCATGTCGATCTGGCTCGTCGTGTATGGACCGTTCCTAAAACTAAAAACGGCAGTGAACATCTGGTCCCGTTATCGAACGCTGCCTGCAACGTACTTAAGGGCGTAGCCAAGCCTTCGCGGCAGTCGGACGACCTCGTCTTCCCAAGCAACGACGGGCTGCCGCTGAGCAATATGACAATGGCAGCGGTGCTCAAACGCATGAACGCGGAACGGAAGCGCGACGGCAAATCTCCGTACGTCGATCCAAAGTCGAGCGGTCGCGAAGTCGTTCCTCATGGATTCCGCTCTACCTTTCGGGATTGGGCTGCAGAGCGTACCAATTTTCCGAGCGAAGTGGTCGAGATGGGCTTGGCGCACGCGATCGGTGACAAAGTCGAAGCGGCCTACCGCCGCGGCGATCTATTTGAAAAGCGCCGAAGATTGATGGATGCCTGGGCTGAGTATTGTGCCAAGACCACAAAATCGGGCGCGACCGTCATCGCATTGCCAGGCAAGAAAAGTCGTGCGCGACAATAATGTTCTCTTGCTTTAGATAGCGCCCAACAATTGCATTCCAGACGACCAAGCGATGCGATCCAGCATTCCGGACCCAGATTTGAATTGACAGCGAGCGATTGATCGCAATGACAGATCAATATTTCGTATCTGCATCGGCTCGGCCTTCGTCTGAACCAACAATCATCGAATGTCGCATCGTGAATTTTGCTTCTCGGCACAAGCGAAGATGGTGAATTTGAATACACGTCACCGAAGGTTTCCGACCGAATGCGCAGAAAAAAATAATTAGCCGGCGCTCCTCGGCGA
>Ga0265342_10000567_pt1 | contig 39023 bp, 28 predicted proteins | sample 4CB327metaG_FD_203125 | JGI IMG/M metagenome (GOLD analysis project Ga0265342, IMG submission 203125) | Rhizosphere microbial communities from Carex aquatilis grown in University of Washington, Seatle, WA, United States - 4-CB3-27 metaG | ecosystem: Host-associated > Plants > Roots >... | reverse complement strand
TACACCGCGACCTACTCGGCGATCGCCTTCAACGGCTTCCCGCCGCTGAAGACGTATCACATCTGAGGTCCCCCTCGGATCGCGCGGGTGCCGGATAATCCCGGCACCCGGCGCCAGCGCCAGCCGTCGCGGCCACGGGCGGCCATCAATCCGGTGTCACGCTGCGCGCGGCTTGCGATTGCACCCGCCGCCATTCAAGGGTATCGCGGGAGCCGCTCGCGCTATTTCGTTGTTTCGCATTTCCCCATCACTTCGGAGTAGAGATCCATGACCACTTGGCCTGTGCATGGTCGCATCGACGGCCCCATTGTCATGATTGGCTTTGGTTCGATCGGCAAAGGCACGCTGCCGCTGATCGAGCGCCACTTCAGCTACGATAAGGCGCGTTTTGTCGTCATTGACCCCGATGACAGCGACCGCGGCCTGCTCGACAAGCGCGGCATCCGCTTTATCCATCAGGCGGTGACCCAGAAGAACTATCGCGAACTGCTGACGCCGCTGCTGACCGCCGGTGGCGGCCAGGGTTTCTGTGTCAATGTGTCCGTCGACACCTCCTCGCTCGATATCATGGAAATGTGCCGTGAGATCGGTGCGCTCTACATCGATACCGTGGTCGAGCCCTGGGCCGGCTTCTACTTCGATTCCAAGCTCGGTCCGGAAGCGCGTACGAACTACGCGCTGCGCGAGACCGTTCTGGCCGCGCGCCGGCGAAAGCCCGGCGGTCCGACCGCAGTGTCATGCTGTGGCGCCAATCCCGGCATGGTGTCCTGGTTCGTCAAGCAGGCGCTGCTCAACGTCGCCGACGATCTCGGCGTCAAGGTCAAGGAACCGAAGAACCGCGAGGAGTGGGCACGCCTCGCCAAGAAGGTCGGCGTCAAAGGCATCCACATCGCCGAGCGCGACACCCAGCGCGCCAAAAAGCCCAAGCCGATGGATGTCTTCGTCAATACCTGGTCGGTCGAGGGCTTCCTGTCGGAGGGCATGCAGCCGTCGGAACTGGGATGGGGGACCCACGAGAAGTGGAAGCCCGCCAACGCCCGCAAGCACAAGACCGGATGCGGGGCCGCGATCTATCTGCTGCAGCCCGGTGCCAATACGCGGGTGCGCTCATGGACGCCGACGGCGCGCGCGCAATACGGCTTTCTCGTCACCCACAACGAGTCGATCTCGATTGCTGATTATTTTACCCTGCGCAATGGCCGCAAGGTTCTGTACCGGCCGACCTGCCACTACGCCTATCATCCCTGCAACGATGCGGTGCTGTCGCTGCACGAGCTGTTCGGGCGCGCCGGGACGATGCAGGAGGAGCACGTCATCCTCGACGAGCACGACATTGTCGACGGCATTGACGAACTCGGCGTGCTGCTCTACGGCCACAAGAAGAATGCCTACTGGTACGGCTCGCAGCTTTCCATCGACGAGACGCGGGCGCTCGCGCCCTACCAGAACGCGACCGGGCTCCAGGTGACCTCGGCCGTGCTCGCCGGCATGGTTTGGGCGTTGGAAAACCCGAAAGCGGGGATCGTCGAAGCCGACGAAATGGATTTCCGTCGTTGCCTCGAGGTGCAGACGCCTTATCTCGGTCCGGTGATCGGCCAATATACCGATTGGACGCCGCTGACCGACCGTCCGGGCTTCTTTCCGGAGGACATCAATCGCAAGGATCCGTGGCAGTTCAAGAACGTTCTGGTGTCCTGAGCGACGGCGCATCGGGCAGCGGGCATTGCGCTTGCTGCCCCCTCAAGTCTCTCTACCCGAGATCGATGGCGCCGGCCTCGCCGTCGTCGCAGCCGAACGCAAGCATGCTGCCGGTCGCATTCCAGGCGATGGCCGACACCGCGGCGGCTCCGGGGCGCTTGGCGATGATCTCGGCGCCGTCGTCGATGCGCACCAGCAGCAGCATCCCGTCTTCGTAGCCCGTCGCCACCACTTCCTGCTTGGGGTGGCACGCGACGGTCGTCACCTTTTGGCCGGCGGGCGCCAGCAATTGCGGTGACTTGCCCATGGGGCCGTCCTTGGCCTGGAACGGCCAAAGAATAAGTTGATCGGAGCCCGACGTGGCCAGCCATCGCCCGCCGACCGACCAGTCCATCGAGCGCACCTTCGCCGCGTAGCCCGACATCCGCATATGTTTGCCGTCGACGACCCGCCACCCATGCAGCGTCGGCTCCTGCATGGCGGTGACCAGGAAACGGCCGTCCGGGCTAAACGTCGCCGCAAGGTGCGATCCCTTCCATTCCAGCTTTTCCGGCGCCGCCTGTGCATTCGGAAACCACAGCAGCGCGCCATTGTAGTGCGCAATGGCCAGCCGAAAGCCCTTTGGCGCGAAGGCAAGCCCGCCCACCGTCGAGGGCACTTCGCAGACACGCTCCTCGCCCTTGCCGGTGCGCACGAACGCCTGCTTGCCCGCGGACCAGGCGACCGCGCCGTCGGGTCCGGCCGCCACCCGGTCGATCCAGCGGCGCTTCGCATCGGTCGCGATCACACGGGTCGCGCCGTCAGCCGCAGTGGCGACCACCTTGCCGTCGTCGCCGCCGGTCATAATACGGCTGTCATCGGCTGCGGCGGCAAGAATGGCGCCGCCGTGAACCGAAACCGTGCGAACCTCGCCGTCTCGCGGCGCGAACGCGAGGGCCTCTTCCGCCAACACGAACACCGGCGTGCCATCCAGAAAATGTACGGCCACCGCCGGCCCGCCCGCGGCGATCGGACGGATGCGGTCAACGAGGGAAGCGGTTTCGGTGCGAACGTCGCTCATGGACGCGATGTGTGGGCTCAGGCCACGCAGCCCGCGAAACCTTCGCGGATTCTCTCCTCCGGCAGATTGCGCCCGATGAAGACAATGCGGCTCTGGCGCTGCTCATCGTCTTTCCACGGGCGCTGATGATCGCCATCGAGAATCATGTGCACGCCCTGGAACACGAATCGGTCGGGATCGTCCTTGAAGGCGAGAATGCCTTTCGAGCGCAGGATGCTCTGGCCATCCTTGGCGACCAGATTCTGCACCCAGGGAAAGAACTTGTCCGGATCGAGCGGCTGTTCGATCTTCAATGACAGCGATTGCATGTCCTCGTCGTGGTAATGCTTCAGGCCGCCGTGACCGTGATCGGTGTGGCCGTGATCATGATCGTGGTGGTGATCATGGTCATGATCATGATCGTGTCCGTGGTCATCTGCGGTGAGAAACGCCGGCTCGATGTCAAGGATGCGATCGAGATCGAAGGCATTGCGGCCGAGCACTTCCGCCAGCGGTATGGCGCAGCGTTCGGTCTTGTGAATTCTGGCATAGGGATTGATGCCGCGGATTCGCGCTTCGACCTCGCGCAGGTCGGCCTCGCTGACGAGATCGGTCTTGTTAAGAAGGATCACGTCGGCGAATGCGATCTGGTTCTTCGCTTCCGGCGCGTCGCGCAGCCGGTCCTTCAGCCATTTGGCGTCGGCCACGGTCACCACCGCATCGAGCTTTGCTTTCTGCCCGACGGCGTCATCCATGAAGAACGTCTGGGCGACCGGCGCCGGATCGGCAAGCCCGGTAGTCTCCACGATGATCGCGTCAAATTTGCCCTTGCGCCGCATCAGGCCGTCGATGATGCGGATCAGGTCGCCGCGCACCGTGCAGCAGACACAGCCATTGTTCATCTCGAAGACTTCTTCGTCGGCACCCACGACGAGTTCGTTGTCGATTCCGATTTCGCCGAATTCGTTAACAATGACCGCGTACTTCTGCCCGTGTGGCTCGGACAGGATCCGGTTGAGCAGGGTGGTTTTGCCGGCTCCGAGATAGCCAGTGAGCACGGTAACGGGAATTTTGTCTGTCATTTGGGAGCTCCGTTGCGCCCTATATAGGGCCGGGTCCGGGCGACGCCAAATCCCTTCTTGGCCGGCCTGCCCACGATGGTTCATGGTGCCGCGACCGCGTTATTCCGGCTAAAGCCTTCAGGGAACCCGCAAAGTGTCCGTTTTCGCCCGCTTCGGGTCCATTGCCGACCGCATCGACGGCGTGACCGCCGCCATCGGCCGCACCGTCGCCTGGTGTCTGCTGGTCATGGTGATCGCCCAGGTTGTCGTCGTTCTCATGCGCTACGTGCTGGGGCTCGGTTCGATCTGGTTGCAGGAAACCATCCTCTACGCCCACGCCGCCCTCTTTATGCTGGCAGCCGCGTGGACATTGCAGCAGGGCGGCCATGTGCGGGTCGACATCTTCTATGCCGAGGCGTCCGTGCGCCGGAAGGCGCTGATCGATCTGTTCGGCGCGCTGGTTCTGCTTTTTCCGTTTGCGATCGCGCTACTCTGGGTTTCCGCATCCTATGTCGGCCGATCATGGGCCGTTCTTGAACATTCGCGCGAGACCAGCGGGCTACCGCTGGTGTTCCTGCTCAAGACCTTGATTCCGCTGTTTGCGATCCTGCTCGGATTGCAGGGCCTCAGCCAGAGCATCCGCGCGGTGCTCGCGCTGTCGGTCAACGAGCGTTGAATTCCGATGGCAACCGCCGACATTCTCGCCGTTGTGATGGTCGCCGCAGTCTGCGCCCTGCTGATGATCGGCTATCCGGTCGCCTTCACCCTCGCCGGCGTGGCGCTCGCGTTCGCAGGTCTTGGAAGTCTTTTCGGAGCGATGGATCTGTCGCTTCTCGGCGCTCTTCCGCAGCGCATTTTCGGGGTCATGACCAACGAGGTCCTGCTGGCGATCCCGCTGTTCATTTTCATGGGCGTGATGCTGGAACGCTCGCGCATTGCCGAAGATCTGCTGGAAGCCATGGGGCGGATGTTCGGATCCTGGCGCGGCGGCCTTGCGATCTCGGTAACCCTGGTCGGGGTTCTGCTCGCCGCCGCAAAAGGGGTCGTCGGAGCGACCACCGTCACCATGGCGCTGATCACGCTGCCGACCATGCTGCGCCACGGCTACGATCCGCGGCTGGCCGCCGGTACGGTGGCCGCCACCGCCACCCTCGCTCAGATCATGCCGCCGGCGACCGTGTTGGTCCTGCTCGGCGATCAGCTCAACACCGCCTATCAGGCGGCCCAACTGTCGCAGGGAAATTTCGCGCCGGACACGGTTTCGGTCAGCGACCTGTTTGCCGGCGCCCTGCTGCCGGCACTGATGCTGGTCGGGCTCTATCTGCTGTTTCAAATCGGAGTTGCTATTGTCAGTCCGGATGCCTGTCCCCCGATCCCGCCGCAACCGGACGCGCCCCGGGGCTTTGCCCAGGCGGTCCATCTTGCCGAGGCGATGGCGGCGCCGATCCTGCTCATTGTCGTCGTGCTCGGTTCCATTCTCGGCGGCCTTGCGACCGCGACCGAGGCAGCCGCGCTCGGCGCCTTCGGCTCGTTGCTGCTCACGGCACGCAAAGTCAATGCCGCGCGTTCCTGGTCGGCGGCGCTTGCAGCGGGTGCGATCATTGCAGCGCTGCTGCTGCGCAGCGCGCTCGATCCGCGCCTCGGTCGAACCTCATCCGGGATCATGGATCACGTCGGCATCGCGCTGGCTGTCATTCTCATCGCGGCGGTTGCGGTTGGAGCCGTTCTCGCCATCGACACCGTCCGACGAGCCGGAGTCTTGCGGCCGGCGTTGTTGTCGACGACCCAGATCACCAGCATGATCTTTACGATTTTGATTGGCGCGACGCTGTTCAGTCTGGTGTTTCGCGGGCTGCACGGCGACGACATGGTCGCCCGCGCCCTCGCTGATCTCCCGGGCGGCGCGGCTGGCGCCATTCTTGTCGTGATGGCGGCGATGTTCCTGCTCGGCTTCGTGATGGACGCATTTGAGATTATTTTTGTCGTCGTCCCGATTGTGGCGCCGGCACTTTTGAAATTGCCGTCCGTCAACCCGGTCTGGCTCGGCATCTTGATGGCGATGAACCTGCAGACCTCCTACATGCATCCGCCGCTCGGCGCGACGTTGTTCTATCTGCGCGGCGCCGCGCCCCCTGAGATCACCACGCTGCACATCTATGTCGGCATCATCCCGTTCGTGCTTATCCAGATCGCCGCGCTGTTCCTGTTGTGGTTCGTGCCGGAGATCGCGACGTGGTTGCCGCGAGTGCTCTACGGCGGCTAGCCTTGTTGCTCCCTCGACGCATCGGCGCTAGATCTTACGCGACATCGCCGGTCTCTTTTTTCAAAGATTGATCGAATTTCGCATGAAGGCATCCGAGCTTTTTGACTTGAAAGGCCGCGTCGCCCTGGTCACCGGCGCGTCGAGCGGTCTCGGGATGCGTTTTGCAGAAGTGCTGGCGGAAAACGGCGCCGCGGTCGCGTTGGTGGCACGGCGCACCGATAGGCTGGCGGCGCTCAAGGGACGCATCGAAGCGGCCGGCGGCCGTGCCATCTCGATCGGTGCGGACGTGCTCGACCGCGCCGCCATGACACGGGCGTTCGCCGAAGCCGAGCAGGCGTTTGGCACCGTCACCCTGCTGGTGAACAACGCCGGCGTCGCTCATTCCGGGCGCGCGGTTGAACTGCCGCCGGAAGAATGGCGACGGGTGCTGTCGACCGACCTCGACGCGGTTTTCTTTTGGGCGCAGGAGGCCGCCCGCCGCATGATCGCGGCCGGTCAGCAGGGCGCCATCATCAATATAGCCTCGGTCCTCGGCTTCGGTGTGTCCAAGGGAACGGCGGCGTACGCGATTGCGAAAGCCGGCGTCGTGCAATTGACCAAGGCGCTTGCGTTGGAACTTGCCTACAAGGGCGTGCGCGTCAATGCCATCGCTCCCGGCTGGTTTGTCACCGAGATCAACCGGGATTTTCTGCAGAGCGAGAAGGGGGCGGCGCTGACGCGCGACATTCCCGTCGGCCGCTTCGGTCAAGACGGTGACCTGGACGGCGTGCTGTTATTGTTGGCGTCCGATGCCGGACGCTACATCACCGGCGCGACTTACGTTGTTGACGGCGGTCAGATGGTCGCCCTGCGCGGATAGATCGTCGCGCACGTTCGCGCGGGAACGATCAGGAAAGGCATGCGATGGATTTCACGCTCACGCCCGAGCTCGAGGATCTTCGTCTGCGCACCCGCGCATTCGTCGAGGCGCAGGTCTTGCCGCTCGAAGCGCACCGCGAAAACTACGATGAACACGAAAATATCCGTGAGGATGTCCTAGCGTCGGTGCGGGAGAAGGCCAAGGCTGCGGGCCTGTGGGCGCCGCAATCTCCCAAGGACTTCGGCGGCATGGCGCTGCCGATCGTAAGCTGGGCGGTGATGTACGAGGAGGCCGCGCGGTCGATCTTCGGGCCGCTGGCATTCAACTGCATGGCGCCCGATGACGGCAACATGAATCTGCTCGCGCGGGTCGGGACGCCGGCCCAGAAGGAGCAGTGGTTGCGGCCGATCGTTGAGGGACGCGTCCGGTCGTCCTTCGCCATGACTGAACCCGCGCCGGGCGGGGGTTCCGATCCCGGCATGATCCGTACGCGTGCCGAGCGGAAAGGCGACAAGTGGGTCGTTCACGGTCGCAAATGGTTCATCACCGGCGCGCAGGGTGCGGCGCACTTCATTCTGATTGCCCGTACATCGGACGATGCGCGCCGCGGCTTGACCGCGTTTCTGTATCACCGGGATCAGCCGGGCTGGCGGATCCTGCGCCGGATTCCGATCATGGGGCCGGAAGAACACGGCGGCCATTGTGAACTCGCGTTCGAAGGCCTGGAGATTCCGGACGGCAACGTTCTGATGAACGTCGGCGACGGCCTGAAGGCGACGCAGGTCAGGCTCGGACCCGCCCGGCTCACCCATTGCATGCGCTGGCTCGGATTCGCCAAGCGCTGTCTGGAAATCGCCCAGGATTACGTCAACCAGCGCGAGGGCTTCGGCATCAAGCTGGCCGATCGTGAAAGTGTTCAGATCAAGCTCGGCGAAGTGGCGCACCAGATCGCAATCGGCCGGCTCTTGACCATGCACGCGGCCTGGAAGCTCGACCAGGGCGACCGCGCCCGCAAGGAAGTCTCGATGGCCAAGGTGCACGTCGCCGACACCCTGCACAATGCGGCCGATGTCGCGATCCAGCTCAACGGGGCGCGCGGCTATTCCAAGGATACCATCTTGGAGTGGATCTACCGCTACGCCCGCTCCGCGCGCCTCGTCGATGGAGCCTCGGAAGTGCACAAGATGGTGCTGGCCCGGTTCATGCGCGAAGAAGGCCGAGATTTCTGGCGCTGGAGTACCGGCAATAAGGTCTAAGCGCCGCGAAGCAGGCGTTCCTATAGTTAATTTTGGGCGCCTGGATTAACCCTCCAGCGATCTAGCGCTTTGCGGCCGGGAATGACGCGAGCATGCTGCGCGCCGAATAAGGACATGCGCATGCTGGAACGTCGGGAGCGGGAGCGGTGGCCGGCCTATTGGGCCGGGGAGATCGGATTCAGGCATGGCCAATCGGTCGCGGAGTGCCTGATACGAAACACATCGGGTCAGGGCGCCAAGCTGGTACTCGGCGGTGATGCCGTTTTTGTGCCGCGTGAATTCGTTCTCAACATCCCCAAGCATCGGACCGAGTACCAGGCCAAAGTGGTGTGGCGGCGCGCGGCGGAGCTCGGGGTCGTGTTCAAGCAAGTCGGCCGCGTTGACGCGCCGACCGCTGCCCCGCGGAAGACGCGGGCCTTGAAGCCGATGACGTCGTCGCTTCCGCTTCACGAAGCGCTGACCCCGATGGCGCTGCTGCGTCAGCTCAAGAAGCTGCGGCAGCAGCATGCGGCGCTCCGGCGCCGCCTCCTGCTTCAGACCGACTGACGTCCCCGCCAGCGGTGCGTTGCGGTGCGCTGTCATCTCCATGACGTGACAAATCGTCTATTGCGTTGCGCCAAATTGCGTTTGCAGCGGCGTAAGGGACATTTTGTGCCCCGCCCGTGCGTCCTCGCGCAATTGATGCAATGGAGCCAAAAGACAGCCTTCCGGCCGCGCGGCGCGGCGTCTATATTGTCGTTAACAGTGTGACCTACGATTGTGAATCTCGGCGGGGCCCGTCACGGAGAACCATGCCGCTCAAACCCGTTTCCCTCGACGACAAATACGATCTCGGCCAGAGCCGCATTTTTGTGACCGGCTATCAAGCGCTGGTGCGGCTCACCCTGATGCAAAAGGCGCGGGACCGCCGCGCCGGTCTCAATACCGCCGGCTACGTCACCGGCTATCGCGGATCCCCGCTCGGCGGGTTGGATTACCAGTTCCAGCGTGTGGAAGCGCGCCTGAAACAAAACGATATTCTCTTCCAGACCGCCATCAACGAGGATCTCGCCGCCACCGCCTTGTGGGGTTCCCAGCAGGCGGAACTGCGCGGGGAAGGCAAGTTCGACGGCGTCTTCGGCATCTGGTACGGCAAGGGCCCGGGCGTCGACCGTTCCGGTGACGTGTTCCGCCACGCCAATTTCGCCGGCACATCGAAGCATGGCGGCGTGCTGGCGTTGATGGGCGACGACCACACCGCGGAATCATCCACGACCGCGCATCAATCCGAATTCCATTTTCTCGACGTCATGATCCCGATCTTGAACCCGGCAGGCGTTCAGGAAATCATCGACTACGGTCTCTACGGTTTCGCGATGTCGCGCTTTTGCGGGACGTGGGCGGCACTCAAGTGCATGCACGACACGGTGGAATCGACAGCCGTCGTCGACGGCGATCCCGATCGCGTGAAGATCGTCATTCCCGACGATTTCAGAATGCCGCCGGGCGGCCTGAACATCCGGCTTCAAGACACGGTGCTGGGCCAAGAGGCAAGGCTTTACGATTACAAGCGCGATGCCATGCTGGCGTTCATTCGCGCCAACAAGCTCAACCGCATGATCGCGTCCGGCGGGCGCAATCCCAAGGTCGGTGTCATCACGGTCGGAAAGAGTTACCTCGACGTGCGCCAGGCGCTCGATGAACTCGGCATCGACGAGGTCAGATGCAACGATCTCGGCCTGCGGCTGTACAAGGTCGCCTGCCCTTGGCCGATCAGCCGCCAGGACCTGATGGAATTCGCATCGGGCCTCGAACTCATCGTTGTGGTGGAGGAAAAGCGTTCGCTGGTCGAGGTGCAGGTACGCGAAGAGCTTTACGGGACCGCCAATCAGCCCGTCTGCATCGGAAAGAAGGACGAGCAGGGCAACTGGCTGTTTCCGATCAAGGGCGCGCTCGATCCGAACGATATCGCGATCTGCATCGGCGAGCGCTTGCTGAAATACGCAATGAACGAACAGTTGGAGAACCGGGTGGCTCGCCTGCGGGAGGCCCAGCGCACGCTGGCCGAAACCCAGGACGTCGCGGTCCGGATTCCTTATTTCTGTTCCGGCTGTCCGCACAATTCATCGACGGTTGTTCCCGAGGGCATGCGCGCCTATGCGGGCATCGGCTGCCACTACATGGTCCAGTGGATGGATCGCTCGACTCTCGGCTTTACCCAGATGGGCGGAGAGGGCGCCAACTGGATCGGCGAGGCGCCGTTCTCCAAGCGCGCTCATGTGTTCCAGAACATCGGCGACGGCACCTACAATCACTCCGGCTACATGGCGATCCGCGGCGCCATCGCATCGGGCGTGAACATCACCTACAAGATTCTTTACAACGACGCGGTCGCCATGACCGGCGGGCAGAAAAACGATGGCGGACTGAGCGTGTCGCAAGTCGCGCGTCAGGTCGCCGCCGAAGGGGCCAAGCGCGTCGCCGTCGTCACCGACGAGCCGTGGAAATATCCCTCCGACACCCAATGGCCGGACGGCATCAGCATCCATCACCGCGACGATCTCATGCAGGTGCAGAAGGAACTCGCGGACAGCCCCGGCTGCACCGTGCTGATTTACGATCAGACCTGCGCGGCCGAGAAACGGCGACGCCGCAAGCGCAAGGCCTACCCGGATCCCGATCGGCGGATCATGATCAACGAACTGGTCTGCGAGGGCTGCGGAGACTGCGGCGTGCAATCGAATTGCGTATCGGTGCAGCCGCTCGAAACCGAGTTCGGACGCAAGCGCACCATCGATCAGTCGAGCTGCAACAAGGACTTCTCCTGCGTCAAAGGGTTCTGCCCGTCTTTCGTGACCGTGGAAGGGGCCACGCTCAAGAAGGGCAAAAGCGTCACCCTGCCGGAGCATCTTCCCGCACTGCCGGAACCGCGGCTGCCGGCGATCGCGCAGACCTATGGCGTCATCGTCACCGGCGTGGGCGGCACCGGCATCGTGACCGTCGGCGCCATTCTCGGCATGGCCGCGCATCTCGAAGGCAAGGGTGTCGGCATTATCGACATGGCCGGGCTCGCGCAAAAGGGTGGCGCGGTCTACAGCCACATCCGCTTTGCCAACCGCCCGGAGGATATTCACGCCATCCGCTTGAGTGCGCGCGGGGCTGACCTCGTGCTGGGCGGGGATATCGTCGTCGCCGGCAACAAGAAGGTCCTCGCGGCGGTCAAGCCCGGGCAGACCGCGATGGTCGTCAATCTCTCCGAGGTCTTGTCCGGCGAGTTCACGCGCAATCCCGAATTCTCGTTGCCGGGTGAGCGCCTGAAGCAGGCCATCGCTGCGGCGGCCGGGCGTGAGCGCAGTCATTTCATCGACGCCTCGCGCATGGCGACCGCGCTGCTTGGACAATCGATCGGCGCCAATCTTTTAATTCTCGGATTCGCCTACCAGATCGGCGCCTTACCGTTGTCCGCCGAAGCGATCGAGCAGGCGATCGAGATGAACGGCGAGGCAGTGGCGATGAACATCGCGGCCTTCCGTTGGGGGCGGCGCGCGGCGGTCGATCCGGCAGCCATCGAGGCGATAGCCGCGCCGACGCCGGAAGCGGTTGACCCGGCCCGGCACCTCTCGCAGTCGTTCGACGAGATGCTGGCCCGCCGCGTTGAATTTCTGGGCGCTTACCAGGACGCCGCCTATGCTGCGCGCTATCGGCAGGCGGTAGAAAAGGTGAAGGCAGCGGAAGCGATCAAGGCTCCCGGCCAGTGCGGGCTTGCTGACGCGGTCGCACGCTATCTGTTCAAGCTGATGGCTTATAAGGACGAATACGAAGTCGCCCGGCTCTATGCCGATCCTGCGTTTCTGAAACAGGTCAACGGTGCTTTCGACGGCGAACGTCTGCGCTTGCGCTTTCATCTCGCGCCGCCATTGTTGGCGCGCAAGGACAAGAGCACTGGACTGCCGCGCAAGATGACCTTCGGGCCGTGGCTGCTTGGCGCCTTCAGGCTGCTGGCGCGGCTGAAATTCCTGCGCGGCACACCGTTCGATCCCTTCGGCCGAACGGCCGAACGCCGCATCGAGCGCAAGCTTGTCACCGACTACGAAGCGTTGCTCGATCACCTGATTGCCGGGTTGACGCCAGCCAATCACGCCATCGCCGTCGGTCTTGCGACGATTCCGGAAAAAATCCGCGGTTTCGGTCATGTCAAAATGCGGCATTTGGCAGCAGCCAAGGCCGACGAGGCCGCGTTGCGCGAACAGTTCGACTCCGGCTCGGCACCGCTCCTGAAGGCGGCTGAATAGCCTCCGCGGTATCCCGCCATGGCGGCGGCGTATTCGGGCCATTCAACCATTGAATGAGCCTGCACCGGCTTGACCGCCCGCAAGCAGTACTCTCAAATCGATCAAAAGCGCCGGTCAAAAGATCGTGCCCAAGGGCTGTGAAACGAGTGACGCGACCTGTCGGTGTCGCGAACGGGGGAGGCGAGCGCCGTGGCGATTGATGCCGCCGCAGAAGCGGATACGTTTCCCAAGCTGCTCGTGCGCAACGCCAGGGTTTTCCGACGTCAGCCGGCGATCCGGCACAAGGATCTCGGGATTTGGCAGACGTGGACCTGGGGCGACGTGCTGCACGAGGTGCGGGCCTACGCGGTCGGGCTCAACACACTTGGTCTCAAGCGCGGCGACACCATCGCGATCCTCGGTTCCAACCGACCGAAGCTCTATTGGTCGGTTATGGCGGCGCAGATCCTCGGTGCCATTCCGGTGCCGGTTTACGCTGACGCGGTCGCCGACGAGCTTGCCTATGTGCTCGCGCACGCCGATGTCAGGTTTGCAGCGGTCGAAGACCAGGAGCAGGTCGACAAGATCCTGTCGGTTTCCGATCGCCTGCCGATGCTCGAGCAGATCCTCTATGACGAGTCCAAGGGGTTGCGCGACTACGACCACAGTCGCCTGCATCCGATTGCGCAGGTCATCAAGACCGGCGGCGCCGTGCTGGCCAAAGACCCTGCGACCCGTGCTTGGCTGGACCAGACCATCGCGAGCGGCAAAGGCGCCGACCCCTCGGTCATTCTCTATACTTCCGGAACGACCGGTCCGTCCAAAGGGGTCGTGCTTTCGGCCCAGGGCTGTATTCGCGCCGCCTCCGACACCGTCGCGTTCGACCATCTGACCGAGCGGGACGAAGCGCTCGCCTATCTGCCGCTCGCATGGGTGGGTGATCACTACCTCAATTATGCGCAGGGTCTGGTCGCAGGATTCTGCATGGCATGCCCGGAGAGCGGCGAAACCGCCATGCAGGATCTCAAGGAAATCGGGCCGACGTTTTTCTTCGCACCGCCGCGCACCTTCGAGCAGATGCTGACGCGGGTCATGATTCGCATGGAGGACGCGAGCCGCCTGAAGCGGCGCATGTTCCGAACCTTCATTGCCGTGGCGCGGCGCTACGGCGAAGCCCTTCTCAATGGGGCGCCGGTGCCGCTGCGGGGCCGCATTCTCTACAAGATTGGCGGCCTTCTGGTCTATGAGCCGTTGAAGAACGTGCTCGGGCTCTCCCGTGTGCGCGTCGCCTATACGGCCGGTGAGGCCATCGGTCCCGACCTGTTCTCCTTCTATCGGTCACTCGGCCTGAACCTGAAGCAGCTTTATGGCCAGACCGAAGCCTTTCTGTATGTGACGGCGCAGCCGGACGGGCAAATCCATGCCGACACCGTCGGTCCCGCCGTGCCGCACGTGGACCTACGGATCGCAGAAGGTGGTGAAGTGCAATTCAAGTCGCCCGGTATGTTCGTGGGCTATCTGAAGGACGACGCCAAGACCGCCGAAGTGCTGAGCGAGGATGGTTACGTGAAGACCGGCGACGCCGGTTTCATCGATCCAAAGTCCGGCCATCTCAAAATCATCGACCGGGCGAAGGATGTGGGGCGGCTCAATGACGGAACACTGTTCGCGCCGAAATACATCGAGAACAAGCTGAAGTTCTATCCCAACATCCGAGAGGTGGTTGCCTTCGGTGACCACCGCGATTTTGCTTGCGTGATGCTCAATATCGATCTTGTCGCGGTGGGAAGCTGGGCCGAACGCAACAATGTCGTCTATGGATCCTACCAGGAGCTCGCGGGGCATCCGCTGGTCTATGACATGCTGGCCGAACACGTCGCCGAAGTGAATCGGTCGCTGGTCGATGAAAAGGTGATGGCCGGGGCGCAAGTCAGGCGGTTCCTGGTCTTGCACAAGGAACTCGATGCCGACGATGGTGAACTCACGCGCACCCAGAAGGTCCGGCGGAGCTTCATTGCCGAGCGCTACGAGCCGTTGGTGCGCGCACTCTATGACGGGTCGAAAGAGGCGGATATTTCAACCGAGGTTACCTTCGAGGACGGCCACAAGGGTGTGATCTCCGCGCGGGTGAAGATCCGCGACATGACTGTCATCCCGACACCTGCGATGGACGCCGCCGCATGAGAGCGCCGAGTCAATTCTTGATCCTCCCCTTTCAGGGAAGGGCTAGTGGATTTGGGCGCGTCGCATGAGAGCCCCCTCGGGTAGCGACGTTACGGCCGACAGCGTGCTGCTATCGCTCGAGAACGTGTCGCTGTCGTTTGGCGGTATCAAGGCTCTGAGTGACGTCTCCTTCGATATCCGCAAACGTGAAATTCGCGCCATCATCGGTCCCAACGGGGCCGGCAAGACGTCGATGCTCAACGTCATCAACGGGTTCTATCAGCCGCAGCAGGGGCGCATCACCTTTAAGGGTAAAAAGCGCGCCAAGATGCGGCCGCACGAAGCGGCGCGCGGCGGTATCGCCCGTACGTTCCAGAATGTCGCGCTGTTTCGCGGCATGACCGCGCTCGACAACATCATGGCCGGCCGGACACTGAAAATGCACCGCGGCTTCGTCTGGCAGCTGCTGCGCGTCGGCCCCGCGGTGTGGGAAGAAGTGCGGCATCGCCACCGGGTCGAGGAGATCATCGACTTTCTCGAAATTCCGCAGATACGCAAGGTTCCGGTGGGGCGCCTGCCTTATGGCCTGCAGAAGCGGGTCGAACTCGGTCGCGCATTGGCGATGGAGCCCGATCTGCTGCTGCTCGATGAACCGATGGCCGGCATGAACCTTGAGGAAAAGGAAGACATGTCGCGTTTCATCATCGACGTGAACGAGACCTTCGGGACGACAATAGCGCTGATCGAACATGACATGGGCGTGGTGATGGATCTGTCCGACCGGGTGGTCGTGCTGGAATACGGCCGCAAGATCGCCGAGGGCACCCCGGAGGTCGTCAGGAACGATCGCCGCGTCATCGATGCTTATCTGGGCGTGGCGCATTGAGGACTTTGAATTGGATCTGATCTACAAGATCTTTCTCGATCCGTTCGTGCAGATGGCGTCGGCGCCCGATCTGCTGGTGCAGACCCTGTGGGAAGGGCTCGTCGGCGGCGTTCTCTACGCGCTCATCGCGCTCGGCTTTGTGCTGATATTCAAGGCCTCGGGGGTCTTCAACTTCGCGCAGGGCATCATGGTGGTGTTCGCGGCTTTGACGCTGGTCGGTTTGCACGAACGCGGTGTTCCGGCTTTTCTCGCGCTCGCGATCACCGTCGGCGTGATGTTCGTGCTGGCTTTCGCGGTCGAACGCCTGGTTCTGCGCCCGCTGGTCAATCAGCCCGACATTATCCTGTTCATGGCGACCTTCGGCCTCACCTATTTTCTGATCGGGCTCGGGGAACTGGTGTTCGGCGGAGATCCGAAGATCATGATCACGAGCGACCTCTACCTTCCTAAAGGGGCCATCGACTTCAAGATCCTCGGCGGCTTCGTATCGTTGCAGAAGATCGATATTGCGGCCGCGATCATCGCCTCGCTGATGGTGGCAACTCTGGCGATCTTCTTCCAGAAAACGCGCATCGGCCGCGCCTTGCGCGCCGTCGCCGACAGCCATCAGGCGGCATTGTCGGTCGGGATCTCGCTCGAACAGATTTGGGTCATCGTGTGGTTCGCGGCCGGTGTCGTGGCGTTGGCCGCCGGCATCATGTGGGGAGCGCGCTCGGATGTTTCCTTCGCGCTTCAGATCATCGCGTTGAAGGCGCTTCCGGTGCTCATCCTCGGCGGGTTGACGTCGATCCCTGGCGCGATTGTCGGCGGCATCGTCATCGGCGTCGGTGAAAAACTCGGGGAGTTCTACTGGGGTCCGCTGCTTGGCAGCGGCATCGAGAGCTGGCTCGCCTATGTGATTGCCTTGGTGTTCCTGCTGTTCCGTCCGCAAGGCATGTTTGGCGAGCGCATCATCGAACGCATTTGATCGAGGATATAGCCAGTCGATGTTCTATCGGGAAGCCGGTCAATTTAAGACGACATACGCCGCCGACATGGCGATGTTTCCGGTGTTGCAAGACCGCATCGGGATCATCGCCGTTCTGCTGGTGGCTTTTGTCATCTTGCCGCTCGTGGGAAACGACTTTCTTCTCAATGCCGTCATGATCCCTTTTCTGGTTTTCACCTTGGCCGCCATTGGCCTCAATCTGCTCACCGGTTACACCGGACAATTGTCGCTCGGCACCGGCGGCTTCATGGGCGTCGGCGCCTACGCCTGCTACAAGCTCACGACGATATTTACCGACGTGAATATTCTGCTGTGCGTAATCGCGTCGGGCTTCTTCTCCGCCGCCGTCGGCGCGCTGTTCGGCTTGCCCTCGCTGCGGATCAAGGGGTTCTATCTTGCGGTGGCGACGCTGGCGGCACAGTTCTTTTTGCAATGGTGCTTCATCCGCATCCCCTGGCTCTACAATTACAATACCTCGGGCGCGATCGAAGTTCCGTTGCGCACGCTGTTCGGTGTGCCGATCACCGGCCCGACCGCGACCCCGGCGACGCGCTATCTTGTCGTGCTCACGATGGTGGTGGCGATGACCTGGTTCGCGTCCAACCTGGTGCGCGGTCGCATCGGCCGGATGTGGATGGCGGTGCGCGACATGGATATCGCCGCCGAACTGATCGGGATCCGCCTGCTGCAGACCAAATTGAGTGCGTTCGCAGTGTCCGCATTCTATTGCGGCGTCGCGGGAGCGCTGATGGTGTTTCTCTGGTATGGCGGAGCCGAGGCCGAGGTGTTCGACGTCAACCAAAGCTTCTTCGTGCTGTTCATGGTGATCATCGGCGGGCTCGGGAGTTTGACCGGCGCGTATTTCGGAGCTGCGTTGATCTACATTCTTCCGATCGTCCTGCGCACGGTGCCGGCAATGCTCGGCGTCTCCCTGCGCGCGGCCACGATCGAACATTTGACCTTCATGGTCGTCGGCGCTCTCATCATTGGCTTCTTGGTCGCCGAGCCCATGGGGCTCGCGCGCCTGTGGCAGATCGGCCGGCAGAAATTGAGAGTGTGGCCTTTCCCTTACTAAAGAGGCACACTCTCGCTCAAATCCGGCCGCATCAACTCGTGGACCGGACAACCGCTGCGCAGACGGCGGATCGAATGTGCAGGCTGCGGGTCGCCGCCGCCAACGTATCCAAGGGAGACATGCAATGTCATTCAAACAACTGATTCTGGGAACCGCGTTGGCGGGCGCGGTTGCTGTCATCGCCCTGCCGAATTCGGCCAGCGCCGAGGACAGTATCTACGTCCCGCTGTTTACGTACCGGACCGGCGCGTTTGCTGGATCAGGCGCACCGATCGCCAACGGCATGGCCGACTATCTCAATATGCTCAACGAGCGTGACGGCGGCATCGGCGGCGTCAAGCTGATCGTCGAGGAATGCGAGACCGGCTACGACACCAAGAAAGGTCTCGAATGCTACGAGTCGGTCAAAGGCAAGAACCCGGCGCTTGTGAACCCTTATTCGACCGGCATCACCCTGCAACTCATTCCGCGCGCCGCAGTCGATAAGATTCCCATTCTTTCGATGGCGTACGGCCTGTCGGCGTCGGCCGACGGCAACACTTTTCCGTGGGTGTTCAATCCTCCCTCGACCTATTGGGACGGCGCCTCGGTCTTCGTGAAACACGCGGCTCAAGTTGAAGGCGGCCTGGACAAGCTCAAGGGTAAGAAACTGGGGCTGGTATATCTTGATGCGCCCTACGGCAAGGAGCCGATCCCGCTGCTCGAGCAACTGGCCAAGGACTACGGGTTCGAGCTTAAACTGTATCCGGTCCCGGCGTCTGAAATGCAGAACCAGTCCGCGCTCTGGCTCAATGTTCGCCGTGACCGTCCGGACTGGATCTACCTGCAGGGCTTCGGTGCCATGAATCCGACCGCCGTCAAGGAAGCGGTCAAGGTCAGCTACCCGATGGACCATCTCATCGGCAATTGGTGGGCCGGCGGTGAAGACGACGCGCGTCCTTCGGGCGCGGAAGCCAAGGGCTACATTTCGCTCGACTTCAATCTGGTCGGGCAGAACTTCCCGGTGGTGCAGGACATTCTCAAACACGTGGTCGACAAGGGGAAGAGTCAGGTCTCCGGGAGGGACCGGGTCGGCGAGAACCTCTATAATCGCGGTGTCCTCAATTCTGTGATTATCGCCGAAGGCATCCGCAACGCCCAGACGATCACGGGAAAAAAGGTGGTAACGGGCGAGGATGTTCGCCGCGGGCTGGAGTCCCTCAACATTACCGCGGCGCGGCTGAAGGAACTGGGCATGGACGGCTTCGCCGCTCCGTTCCGGGTGTCATGCAGCGATCACAACGGCCATCACAGCGTGTACTTGGCGCAGTGGGACGGCACCAAGTGGATCAAGGCGTCCGACTGGATCGAACCGCTCAAGGACAAGGTCATTCCATTGATCGACGCGGCGGCCAAGGAATATGCCGCATCGAACGCCGGCTGGCCCAAGCGCACCGAGGCCTGCGACAAGTCTTCATAAGGCCGTCGGCAATATTCAAATGGGTGAAGTCGGAAACATCCGACTTCACCAATCGGGCTCGCCCGGTGTCGGCAATTTTCAGATTGCCGACACCATGGCGTGAACAGAGAGCGTAAACGCTGATCATGAGCGCCGCATCGCCGCCCGCAACGGCACCCGCTGCCGATCGCATCCTCGCCCTCAACAATATTGAGGTCGTCTACGACCACGTCATTCTGGTGCTCAAAGGTGTTTCGCTCGAGGTTCAGAAGCGCGGCATTGTCGCGCTTCTCGGGGCCAACGGCGCCGGGAAAACCACCACCCTGAAGGCCATTTCAAATCTCCTGCATGCGGAACGGGGCGAGGTTACCAAGGGCTCGATCCTGTTCGAGGGCGCCGAGGTTCAGGCGCTGTCGCCCAATGAACTGGTCCGCCGCGGTTGCATTCAGGTGATGGAAGGGCGTCACTGCTTTGCGCATTTGACGATTGAGGAGAATCTGCTGACCGGCGCTTTCACCCGTCGCGATGGGCGCGCCGCCATTCGCGCCGATCTCGACCTCGTCTACGGTTACTTTCCGCGTCTGAGGGAGCGCCGCTACGCGGTCGCGGGCTATACCTCGGGCGGAGAACAGCAAATGTGCGCGATCGGGCGCGCCTTGATGTCGCGTCCAAAAATGATCCTGCTCGACGAGCCCTCGATGGGGCTTGCGCCGCAAATCGTACAGGAGATTTTTGACATCGTGCAGGATCTCAACCAGCGGGAAGGCGTGTCGTTCCTGCTGGCCGAGCAGAACACCCACATGGCGCTGGAATACGCGCACTATGGCTACATCCTTGAGAATGGTCGGGTGGTGCTCGACGGCGAGGCGCGGGCGCTGCGCGAAAACGACGACGTCAAGGAGTTCTATCTCGGCATCGCCGAAGGCAAGCGCAAGTCGTTCCGCGACGTCAAGCATTATAAGCGGCGAAAGCGTTGGTTGGCGTAGGCGAGTGCGATGACCGATCATTTCGATGCGCTTGAAACCCGCGATCCGGAGCTGCGCGAGCGCGAGCAACTCGCCCGGTTGCCGGACCTGATCGCACGCGCCGTGACCGCCGCGGGCTGGGCAAAACAGCTCGGCGGCGTCGACGTGCGTTCGGTTACAAGCCGCGCGGCGCTCGCGACATTGCCGCTGCTGCGCAAAGCCGAGTTGATCGCGCTGCAAAAAGTCAACCCGCCCTTCGGCGGCCTGAACCTCACGCCGCCGGGCAAAATGCGACGGCTGTTGCTATCGCCCGGGCCGATCTTCGAACCCGAAGGAGCCGGCAGCGATTGGTGGGGAGCGGCGCCTGCGCTGTTTGCCGCCGGGTTTCGCGCCGGCGACATCGTGCACAATGCGTTCTCCTACCATCTGACGCCGGGCGGCTTCATTCTGGAAGCGGGCGCCCATGCGCTTGGCTGTGCAGTGATCCCGGCGGGCGTCGGCAATACCGAACAGCAGCTCGAGGCGATCGAGCACTTCAAGCCAAGCGGTTATGTCGGCACGCCGGACTTTCTGAAGATCTTGCTGGATACCGCGATCGCGTCGGGCCGAGATGCCGCTTCGCTCAAGCGCGGCCTGGTTTCCGGAGCCGCGTTGCCGGCATCGCTGCGGCTGGAGCTGTCGTCGCGGGGCGTCGCCGTATTGCAATGCTATGCCACCGCCGATCTCGGCGTCATCGCCTATGAGAGCGCCGCACGCGACGGCATGATCGTCAACGAGAGCCTGATTTTGGAGATCGTGCGCCCGGGCACCGGCGAACCGGTCGCTGACGGCGAGGTCGGCGAAATCGTGGTGACCTCTTTCAATCCTGACTACCCGATGATTCGATTTGCGACCGGCGATCTGTCGGCGGTGCTTCCGGGCCCTTCCCCCTGCGGGCGGACCAACATGCGCATTCAAGGCTGGATGGGACGCGCCGATCAAACCACCAAGATCAAAGGCATGTTCGTGCATCCCGGTCAGATCGCCGAGATCGCCAAACGTCACCCCGAGCTCGCCCGCGTTCGCCTGGTGGTGACACGGGAAGGCGAACAGGATGCCATGACTTTGATGGCTGAAAGCACCTCCGAGGCTGCCGATCTCTCGGGTGCCGTGGCGGCGACCCTGCAGGCGATCACCAAGCTCAGGGGCGAGGTCCGCCTGGTAGCACCAGGGGCTCTTCCGAACGACGGCAAGATCATCGCCGATCAACGATCCTAGACCGCGCCTTCCGATGCTTTCCCCGGTTCACACAGGGCGCCACCGCATCGCCGCGGTCCCCGGTGGACTGGATCGATTGTGGCCTTGTCTTGCTATATGGTTCCGGACGGATGTGGCCTGGGCTGTGGAGGGATAGCTCATGAATCAGTCGATCCATCAATTGATGCAGCTTGTGCTGCAGGGTATCGCCTGGGTTCTGAGGACGATCGAGCTATTGTGGAATTGGTCCTGGACGCAGATCATGGGCATGTTCAACATGTCCTGGGGCAATTTGCCGGCGTGGAAGATGGTGGTGGGTGCGCTGGCAGTCGCCATTCTCGCGATCATTCTTCTCACAATGGCGAGCCGCGGCATGGAAGCCTTCGGCAAGATTGCCGGAGCGTTCTGGACCATGGTCCTGACCATGCTGGCGATCGTGAGTTTCGTCGTCGTGGCCGGGGTCACCTCTCGCGGCTTCCAATGGGTGGTGACGACCGTGCCGGACCGGTTCTGGGAGAAGTTCCTCTGATCAGTGACGTGGCCATTCTCACGTCGGCGGAAGCGTTTATTCTGAAACTGTTGTTCGGGCGCCAGCGTAACGCCTATGCTGCAGTCCTGATCCGAATCTATCGCCGGATCGGAGCAGCTGTCTCATTTCGCGCGATCTTGCGGCAACAAGGCGTCTACTCCGCCGCAAGCGCCAGGCGTTGAATAACGGTCGCCATGAACGAAACCTCTCCCGCACAGTCGCCCCATCGTCCGTCCGATCACCCGTCCATTGCCTCCGGGCGGATCGGCGTTCTCATTGTCAATCTTGGCACCCCCGAGGCGGCCGACGCGCCATCGGTGCGGCGCTATCTGAGGGAGTTTTTGTCCGATCGCCGGGTGATCGAGGACAATGGCCTCTTGTGGAAGCTGATCCTCAACGCCGTCATCCTGCCGATCCGGCCCCGCATCAAGGCGCACGACTACGCCACGATTTGGAACCAGGACCTGAACGAATCCCCCCTCAAGACCATCACCCGTGCGCAGTCGGAAAAGCTGGCCGTCCGGCTTGCGACGCTGGGATCGACGCTCTCCGTCGACTGGGCGATGCGCTACGGCAATCCCTCGATTGCCTCGCGGCTCGACGCGCTGGCCAAGGCGGGATGCGAGCGCATTCTGATCGTGCCGCTCTACCCGCAATACGCCGCGGCGACCACGGCAACCGTGGGTGACGAGGTCTTTCGTTGCCTGATGCGCATGCGCTGGCAGCCGAGCATTCGCATGGCGCCGCCCTATTTCGACGATGCCGTTTATATCCAGGCGCTGGCCAATTCCCTGCAAGCCGCGCTCGCGGGCCTTGCATTCAAGCCGGATGTCATCCTTGCGTCCTATCACGGCATCCCCAAGGACTATTTCCTGAAAGGCGATCCGTACTATTGCCATTGCGCCAAGACAACGCGGCTGCTGCGCGATCGCCTTGGGTTCGATGACAAAGCATTGATGATGACGTTTCAATCGCGGTTCGGACGCGCGGAGTGGTTGACACCCGCCACCATCGATACGGTTCAGAGCCTGGCCGAGCGCGGATGCAAGAATCTGCTGGTGATCACGCCGGGATTTTCCGCCGATTGTCTAGAGACGCTGGAGGAGATCGCGGTCGAAAATGCCGGCGTCTTCAAGCGGCACGGTGGCGAGAATTTCGCCGTCGTGCCCTGCCTGAATGACAGCGCAGACGGCATGGCGGTGATCGAGGCGATCGCGACGCGCGAACTCAAGGGCTGGGTTTGATAGTTCGTCGTCAGGCGACCCCGGCGCGGAGCAGATCATGCAGATGCACGATGCCGATCGGCCGGCTGTCATCGACCACGAACAGCGCCGTGATCTTCGATGAGTTGAGGATTTCGAGCACTTCGCTTGCGAGCTGATCGGTGCGAACGGTGATCGCACCCTTGGTCATGACCTCATCGACCCCCGCATCGAGCAGATCGCGCCGCATATGGCGGCGCAGGTCGCCGTCGGTCACGATGCCGAGCAGTCGTCCGGCATCATCGGCAATGCCGACGCAGCCGAAACCCTTGGCCGACATTTCCACGATCGCCTCCGACATCGCCGTACCGGAGGCCACCAGCGGCATCGCCTTGTCGGTGTGCATGATATCGCGCACGAAGGTCAGCGCAGCACCGAGACGTCCGCCCGGATGCAAAGTCCGGAAGTCGAGCGCGGTGAAGCCGCGACTTTCCAACAGCGCGATCGCCAGCGCGTCGCCGAGCGCGAGCTGCATCAACGACGAGGTCGTGGGCGCGAGATTGTGCGGACAGGCTTCGCGCGCCTGCGGCAGGTGCAGCACCACATCGGCGGCTTGCCCCAGTGTGCTTTCGGAATCGGCAGTGACCGCGATAAGCCCAATGCGGAAACGGCGCGAATAATCGATCAGGCTTTTCAGTTCGACCGTCTCGCCCGACCACGACAGCGCCATGATGACATCATCGGCCGTGACCATGCCGAGATCGCCGTGGCTTGCCTCTGCGGGATGAACGAACAGGGCCGGCGTGCCGGTCGACGACAGCGTTGCCGCGATCTTGTGGCCGATGTGGCCGGATTTCCCCATCCCGCTGACGACCACCCGGCCGCGAGCCCCGCGAATGAGGTCGACAGCCGCGATAAACGCCTCGCCCAGACCATTCTGCATGGCGGCGGCGAGCGCGCTGACGCCGCCCATCTCCGCCTCCAGCGTCCGTAGCCCCGAATCGATCAGCGCGCGCGCCTGCGGGGCTTGCGGCGGCTCGGTCATGCGGACTTTCCGCGTGGACATGGGCGGGGTTCAATCCGTTCGCGGTGATCGGCTCGATCGAAGGTCCATAACATGGATCGGGGTCGTGGGCGATCTCGAAGCGATTCTGTCAACCTATTGTTAACCATAAACATTCATTCGCGCTTAACCAAACTATGAACGGCAACAAGGCAATTCCGGCCGAATCGGCGTGGTTCGAAGACGCCTTTTGGCGGCGAAGACCGGCACGGCCGGCCGCTTGCGAGAGGCCTCTAGCGCTTGCTGTTCTCAAGGATCTCCTTGATCTCAGCGCGGAACGCCGGGGCAATGTCATCGCGCGCCAGTGCGTAGGCCACATTGGCGGTCAGGAACCCGATCTTGGAGCCACAATCGAAGCTCTTGCCGTCGAATTTGAAGCCGTAGAAGTTTTGCAGCTTGGCCAATGCGATCATGGCGTCGGTCAGCTGAATTTCGCCGCCGGCGCCGCGTTGCTGTTTCGCCAGAATGTCAAAGATCTGGGGCTGCAGGATGTAGCGGCCGGTAATGATGAGATTGGACGGCGCATCGGCCCGCGAAGGCTTCTCCACCATCTCGGTGACCTCGAACGCCTTGCCCTTGGCTTTGCCGATCCCGACCACGCCGTACATGTGAATGCGATCGAGCGGCACTTCTTCCACGGCGATGACGTTCGCATTGTCGCCGAGGCCCTGATAGGCGTCGATCATCTGGGCGAGACAGCCGCGCTGCGCCTGGACCAGAACGTCGGGCAGCAGCAACGCAAAAGGCTCATCGCCGACCATTTCGCGCGCGCACCACACCGCGTGGCCAAGCCCGAGCGGCGATTGCTGGCGGGTAAAGCTGGTCTGTCCCGCGCCCGGAAGGTCGCGTGCGAGCAATTCGAGCTCGGCCTTGCGATTGCGTTCGGTCAGGGTCAGTTCGAGTTCGAACTGTCGGTCGAAATGATCTTCGATCACCGCCTTGTTGCGGCCGGTCACGAAGATGAAGTGTTCGATGCCGGCTTGGCGGGCCTCGTCGACCACATGCTGGATCAGCGGCCGATCAACCACCGGCAGCATTTCCTTGGGCATGGCTTTGGTCGCCGGCAGAAAACGGGTGCCGAGACCGGCGACGGGGAGAATGGCTTTGCGAATGGGTTTCATGTCGGGGCTGTCAGGTCAGGAGGAGGGGGAGGCGGATTGGCGCCCGTTCTTCCGTCCAATTCGGAACAAACGATGGCGCCCGCAGACGTTCGCCCAGAAATCGCCGATGGGCACTCGGTTGGCTTGGAACGTGAGGAACTTGGAGCGTGAATATCCCCCCGGATTGTCGTTGGGGTGACGGGGCCATCAGGGGCTGTTAAACCTGTTTAAACCACAAACAGGCCTCTATGGCACGCTCAGGGATCGCGGGTCTCGGGGATAAGCGAAACGATGCACGTTTCAAGGTCGATCGGAACATTGGCCGCGGCTGCCACCATGGCCCTCGCCATCACGGCGGGATCGCTGACCTGCGCGCAGGCGGATTTTTTGGGCCTGCGGTTCCCCTTCTTTGATCAGGATGCGACCGGCACGGTGACCCCGGGTGGCCCCGCCAACCCGCGCGAATGGAGTGGCGAATCAGGCGCTTCCGGACATCCGCTGATGACCGCGGAAGCGATCCGTGCGGCGGCGGCCAATTTCGGGACTTGTCTCGAGGGATTGTGGCCGGAGGCGGAGCGCCGCGGCGTGTCGCGGCCAACGTTCGACGCTCAAACGTCGGGGCTGGTGCCGGATCTGAAGATCATGGACCTGCTCGACGCGCAGCCTGAATTCACCAAGGCGCTCTGGGACTACCTCGACATCCTGGTCAACGACGCGCGCATTCAAAAAGGCCGCGAGGTTCTCACCAAGTATCGTCCGACATTCGACGCAATGGAAAAAGCTTATGGCGTCGACCGTCATATCATTGCGGCGATCTGGGGCATCGAGTCGAATTACGGCACCGCCATCGGCGACCGTTCGGTGATCCGCTCGACCGCGACGCTCGCCTGCATCGGGCGGCGCCAAGCCTATTTCCGCGACGAATTCCTCTCGACCCTGGAAATCCTGCAGCGTGGTGACGTGCTGCCGGAGCATTTGAAGGGATCGTGGGCAGGGGCCTTCGGTCCGACCCAGTTCATGCCGACCGCGTTCAAGCGCTTTGCCGTCGATTTCGACGGTGACGGCCGCCGCGACGTGGTGGATTCGGTTCCCGATGTCATCGCGTCCACCGCCAATAATCTGAAAATGGACGGTTGGATGCCTGGACAGGCCTGGGGCTACGAGGTGGTTGTGCCGCAGGGGTTCAATTACCTGCTTGCCGATCGTGCGCGGCAACAGACGATGCATGATTGGGAGCGGTTGGGCATCCGCCGGGCCGACGGCAAGCCGTTTCCACGACCCAATGATCGGGCCTATCTCTTCGCGCCGGCGGGTGTTCGCGGCCCGGGCTTCCTGATGCTGCAGAACTTCCGGGTGATCATGAAATATAATCCCGCCGAGGCCTATGCGCTTGCCATCGGTCACCTGGCCGATCGGCTGCGCGGCCAGACTGCCCTGGTGCAGCAATGGCCGCGCGACGAACGGGTTTTGACCGTGGCCGAGCGCTACGAACTGCAGCAATTGTTAGTGAGCCGGGGTTTTGACGTCGGGGGCGACCCGGACGGTCAGCTCGGCCCGAAATCCCGGGTGGCCATCATGAATTATCAGGTCGCGGCGGGCTTGGTTCCGGATGGCTTCGCCTCGAGCATGCTGCTCGATCGCCTGCGAACCCCGTAAATCGGTGAGTCGCAGCTAACTATTCCGTTACCTTCAAGTTGACACCTTCATTGTGTCGGCTGGATTGTAGTAGATTGTTACAAATCGGGTGCGCCGTTTGCGCACGTGAGGCACACACCAGGCTGCTCGCGATGATGGGTTACGATTTCCGGCGCCGAATCCTGTTGATAGCGCTGCTCGCGGTCGCCGAGCTCGCGCTCGTTGGGACGATCTCGATCGTGCTGCCGAGTCATGCCCAGGCGCAGCTGTTCGATGACCGATTCCCGATCTGGGGCGGCAACCGTCGCCAACGACAATACCAACAATACCAATCGCCCTATCAGCAGCAGTACCAACCATTCCAGCCGTTCCAGCAGCCGGAGGCACCGCGGCCGCAGACGGATTATTCGAAGGCCCCTCCACCAAAAGTTCCGGACACGCCATCCACGCCGCTAACGTCCGTGGTGGTCATGGGCGATTCGATGGCCGACTGGTTGGCTTATGGCCTCGAACTAGCGCTCGCGGATTCTCCCGACATCGGCGTCGTGCGCAAGCACCGGACCGTGTCCGGTCTGATCCACAACGAAACCAAACTCGATCCGCGCGGGCTTTATCCGGATTGGCCGCAATTGGCGCGCGACATTCTCAATACCGACAAAGCCAATTTCGTCGTCATGATGATCGGTCTCAACGATCGTCAATCCATCAAGGAACGCCAGCCCCCGCGTCCGGCCACGCCGCAACCCAACGCGCCCGCGGCGCCAGGCTCACCGCAAAACAGCGCCACCGCACAGCCCTCGCCGCCGCCGGAGACAGCGGCAAAACCTCCAGCCGATGACGAGCAGTCGCCAAATCCGGATGCGCCCTCGATCATCGCCGAGCCGCAACAGGGCAAGGGAACCGGGACGTACGAATTCCGCTCCGACAAATGGGCCGAACTCTATACCAAGCGGATCGATGAGACGGTGGCCGCCTTGAAGAGCAAGGGCGCGACCGTGCTGTGGGTGGGTTTGCCGCCGCTGCGCGGAACCAAGTCGATCGCGGATGTGGCCTATCTCAATGATCTCTACCGCAGCCGTGCCGAGAAAGCGGGCGTGATCTACGTGGACGTCTGGGACGGTTTCGTCGACGAGGCCGGGCACTTCACGCAATCCGGCCCGGACTTTGAAGGCCAGACCCGCCGCTTGCGTACCAGCGACGGCGCCTATTTCACCCAGGCCGGCGCTCGCAAGCTCGCGCATTACGTCGAACGTGAAATCCAGCGTGTCATGGCCAGCAAGTCGGGTCCGATCGCCGTGCCGGTGCAGATCGAGCCGACGACGCCGCAATTACCGCCACCGCGGGTCGGCGGCGCCATCGCGCGGCCGCTGGCTGGACCGGTGATGCCGCTGACGGCTGCGCTGAACTCCGCCGGCCCTGATGAGTTATTGGGAGGAACCTCTGGGCGTCAGAGCCTCGCCGATGCGATCGCCTCGCGCGTCTTGGTGAAGGGCGATCCCGTGCCCGCTCCTTCCGGTCGTGCCGACGACTTCGCTTGGCCGCGTCGGGACGTCGCCTCGACCGGGACCGACCCGGTCGCCTCCACCACCACGTTTCCGATGACCCCGATGATTCCAGAACGCCCGGTGCAAGCCCCGACGGCGTCCGCTTCCTTGGGCGCTGACAGCGGAGACGCGTCCCAGCGGACGGCGCAGCGGAGCCCCGCCGTGGCAGGGTCGAAGCCGTCGGGAAATGCCGAGCGTGCGCGGGCGGAGGCGAAGCGAAGAGAATCGTCTCCGTTCTTCTTCCTGTTTCCCGGGCGCTGACGCATCGCGAACGACGCTCGCACGAGCAAACTCGCAACCGATTGCTTCGAATTTCCGGGCGGGATCGACGACCTGACGTCGAAATCTAACGAGGCAGCGTGGTCGAGCCCATCAGGTACTTGTCGACCGAATGAGCCGCCTGGCGTCCCTCTCGGATGGCCCAAACCACCAGCGATTGGCCGCGGCGCATGTCGCCGGCCGCGAACACCTTGTCGATCGATGATCGGTATTCGTTGGTGTCGGCACGCACGTTGCCGCGGCCATCGAGCGCCAGGCCGAGCGATTGGATCATGCCATCGTGCACCGGGTGCACGAAACCCATGGCGAGCAGCACCAGGTCGGCTTTGATCTCGAATTCTGATCCCGACACCGGCTTCATCTTGTCGTCGACGTGGACGCAATGCAGCGTTTTCACCTGGCCGTCTTCGCCCGAAAACTTCTGCGTCAGCACCGAGAACTCACGCACCGCGCCCTCTTCGTGACTTGACGAGGTCCGCAACTTGAGCGGCCAGTCCGGCCAGGTCAGCAGCTTGTTTTCCATCTCCGGCGGTCGCTGCATGATCTCGAAGTTGATCACGGACAGCGCGCCCTGGCGGAACGACGTTCCAATGCAGTCGGAACCGGTGTCGCCGCCTCCGATCACCACGACGTGCTTTCCGTCTGCCAGGATCGGTTCGACGTCGCCCAGCGCTTCCTTACTGATCCGCCGATTTTGTTGCGGCAGGAAATCCATCGCGAAATGGATGCCCTTGAGATCGCGTCCGGGAATTGGCAGATCGCGGCCCTTTTCGGCGCCGCCCGCGAGCACGACCGCATCATAGCCATCGAGCAAGTCCTTGACCGGAAGGTTCACACCGACATGGGCACCATAGTGAAACGTGACGCCTTCGCCCTCCATCTGGGTGACGCGGCGGTCGACGTGGTGCTTCTCCATCTTGAAGTCGGGAATGCCGTAGCGCAGGAGGCCGCCGGCCCTGGCAAATTTCTCGAACACGTGCACGTCGTGGCCGATGCGGGCCAGTTGCTGCGCGCAGGCAAGGCCCGCCGGACCAGAGCCGACGATCGCAACCTTCTTACCCGTCTTCTTGGTCGGTGGTTCCGGTTTGACCCAACCGTTTTCGAACGCCTTGTCAACGATGGCGCATTCGATGGTCTTGATGGTGACAGGGTTGTCGTCGAGATTGAGGGTGCAGGACGCCTCGCAGGGAGCAGGGCAGACGCGGCCGGTAAATTCCGGAAAGTTGTTGGTCGAATGCAGATTGCGCGCGGCTTCCTGCCAGTCGCCGGCGTAGACGAGGTCGTTCCAATCCGGGATCTGATTGTTAACCGGGCAGCCGGTGTGACAATACGGGATGCCGCAATTCATGCAGCGCGCCGCTTGCTCACGCGTGTCTTTCTCCGGCAGTGGAATCACGAACTCGCGATAATGGCGCACACGTTCGTCGACCGGCCGATAGTCGCGATCATTCCGTTCGAACTCAAGGAACCCAGTAATCTTGCCCATCGGATTCAAGCACCAGCGACGGCGAGACGGGGTTGCTCGGCTTCTTTTGCCTTGAGCTCCGCCAGCGCCCGACGATATTCGATCGGCATAACCTTGCGGAATTTCGGCAAATACTCGTCCCAATTCTCAAGGATGTGCACCGCGCGCCGCGATCCGGCAAAACGTGCGTGGCGGGCGATAAGAAGGTGAAGTCGCGCGGCATCGAAGCGGGTCATGTCTGAGAGCACCTCCACGCGCCCATGCGTTTCCAAGTCTGCGGTGTGGCCGAATTGGCGGGCGTTGATGTCTTCTTCCTCGAGGATCGGTTCGAGTTCGACCATGGCGAGGTTGCAGCGGCTGGCGAACGTTCCGTCCTCGTCAAGCACATAGGCGATCCCGCCGGACATGCCGGCGGCAAAATTGCGCCCCGTGGTGCCGAGGACGATGACGATTCCGCCGGTCATGTATTCGCAGCAATGATCGCCGGCGCCTTCGACCACGGCAGTCGCGCCGGAATTGCGCACCGCGAATCGCTCGCCGGCGATACCGCGGAAATAGCATTCACCCGCGATCGCGCCATACAGCACGGTGTTGCCGACGATGATCGACTCCTCCGGCACGATTCCGGAATCGGCCGGCGGCCGCACGATCAGGCGCCCGCCCGAGAGTCCCTTGCCGACGTAGTCGTTGCCTTCGCCCTCGAGCTCAAGCGTGATTCCGCGCGCAAGCCAGGCGCCGAAACTCTGTCCCGCCGTGCCGGTCAGCTTGATGTGAATTGTTTCGTCGGGAAGGCCGGCGTGGCCATAGCGTTTAGCGACTTCACCGGACAGCATCGCTCCGCAGGTGCGATCGGTGTTCTTGATCGTCGTCACCATGCGAACCGGCGCACCGCGATCGAGCGCGGCCTGCGCCTGCGCGATCAATTTGCGATCGAGGATCTTGTGGATCTTATGATCCTGCTTCTCGCGATGATAGATCGCGACGCCCTTGGGAGCGTCCGGCTTGTAAAACAGCTTGGAGAAATCGAGTCCCTTGGCTTTCCAATGCTCCACCACGCGACGCTGATCGAGCATCTGCATCTGCCCGACCATCTGGTCGAACTTGGCGTAGCCCATCGCGGCCATCAGTTCGCGCACTTCCTCGGCGACGAAGAAGAAAAAATTGATGACGTGCTCGGGCTGGCCTTTGAAGCGCTTGCGCAGCACCGGATCCTGGGTCGCGACACCGACCGGACAGGTGTTGAGATGGCACTTGCGCATCATGATGCAGCCGGCGGCGATCAGCGGCGCGGTTGCGAACCCGAATTCGTCGGCGCCGAGCAGCGCCCCGACGATCACGTCGCGGCCGGTGCGGATGCCCCCATCCACCTGCACCGCGATGCGGCCGCGCAGTCGGTTGGCGACCAGTGTTTGATGGGTCTCGGCGAGACCGATCTCCCAGGGCGAGCCGGCGTGCTTGATCGACGTCAGCGGCGAAGCGCCGGTGCCGCCCTCGAAGCCCGCAATGGTCACGTGATCGGCGCGTGCCTTGGAAACGCCGGCCGCGACCGTGCCGACCCCGACTTCGGAGACGAGCTTCACCGAAACGTCGCCTTCCGGATTGACGTTCTTGAGATCGAAGATCAGTTGCGCCAGGTCCTCGATCGAATAAATGTCGTGATGCGGCGGCGGCGAGATCAAACCGACGCCAGGCGTCGAATGCCGCACCTTGGCAATGGTCTCGTCGACCTTGTGCCCCGGCAGCTGTCCGCCCTCGCCGGGCTTTGCGCCTTGCGCGACCTTGATCTGCATGACGTCGGAATTGACGAGGTACTCGGTCGTCACCCCGAAGCGGCCGGAGGCGACTTGCTTGATGGCCGAGCGCATGGAATCGCCGTTTGGCAGCGGCTTGTAGCGATCCGCTTCCTCGCCGCCTTCGCCGGTGTTCGACTTTCCGCCGATCCGGTTCATCGCGATCGCAAGCGTGGTATGGGCCTCGCGCGAGATCGAGCCGTACGACATCGCGCCAGTCGCAAAGCGCCGCACGATGTTCTTCGCCGGCTCAACCTTTTCGATCGGAATCGGCTTGCGGCCGTCTTCGTCCGCCGGCTTGATGCGGAACAGGCCGCGAATGGTCAACAGGCGCTCGGCCTGTTCGTTGAGCGCGCCGGCGAAGATTCGGTACTGGTCGTAGGAATTGCCGCGGGCCGCGTGCTGTAAGGCGGCGACTGTCGCCGCGGTCCAAACATGATCCTCGCCGCGAACGCGATAAGCGTATTCGCCGCCGACGTCGAGCGCATTGCGATAGATCGGCGCGTCGCTGAAGGCGTCGCGATGGCGCTGCACGGTCTCCTTGCCGATCTCGGCAAGGCTCACGCCTTCGATCCGGGTCGCGGTGCCGGTGAAATATTTTGAAACGAAATCGGAGCGCAGGCCGACGGCATCAAAGATTTGCGCGCCGCAATAGGATTGGTAGGTCGAGATGCCCATCTTGGACATCACCTTGAGCAATCCCTTGTCGATCGACTTGATGTAGCGCTTGACGATGTCCTTTTCATCCAGCTTCTGCGGCAGTTCGTCCTTCATCGCCACCAGGGTTTCGAAGGCGAGGTAGGGGTTAATGGCCTCGGCGCCGTAGCCGGCGAGGCAGGCGAAGTGATGCACCTCGCGCGGTTCACCGGACTCGATGACAAGACCGACGGACGTGCGCAGGCCTTTGCGGATCAAATCGTGATGCACGGCCGCGCAAGCCAGCAGCGAGGGAATCGGAATGCGGTCCGAGCTGGCCGCCCGGTCGGTCAGAATGATGATGTTGATGCCGTCGCGCACGGCCTGCTCGGCTTGCGCACAAAGATCGCGAAGTGCCGGCTCGAGGCCTGCGACGCCCTGCTCGGCCGGCCACGTGGCGTCGAGCGTGAGCGACTTGAAGTGCGAATCGCCGACCTCGGAGATTGACCGGATCTTTTCAAGATCCGCGTTGGTCAGGATCGGCTGACGAACCTCGAGGCGCTTGGTGTGCGACATGCCCTCGAGGTCGAACAAATTGGGCCGCGGTCCAATGATGGACACCAGGCTCATCACCAGTTCCTCGCGGATCGGATCGATCGGCGGGTTGGTGACCTGAGCGAAGTTCTGCTTGAAATAGGTGAACAGCAATTTCGGCTTGTCCGACAGCGCCGAAATCGGCGTGTCGTTGCCCATCGAGCCGATCGCCTCCTCGCCGGTCGAACCCATCGGCGACATCAGAATCTTGAGATCTTCCTGCGTGTATCCGAAGCTCTGCTGGCGATCGAGCAGGGAGAGATTGGACAACGCCGGGCGGCCGGGCGCTTCCTGCAGTTCTTCCAAGACGATCTGGGTGTTTCCCAGCCATTCCGCGTAAGGATGGCTGCGGGCGAGCTTGGCTTTGATTTCTTCGTCCGGGATCAAGCGCCCCTGTTCGAGATCGACCAGCAACATCTTGCCCGGCTGCAGGCGCCACTTGGTCACGATGTCCTTTTCCGGAATGTGCAGCACACCCATTTCGGACGCCATGATGATCCGGCCATCGCGGGTGACCAAATAGCGGGCGGGACGCAGACCATTGCGATCGAGCGTCGCGCCGATCTGGCGCCCGTCGGTGAACGCCATCGCCGCCGGGCCGTCCCACGGCTCCATCAGCGCCGCGTTGTACTCGTAGAACGCGCGGCGTTCCTCGTCCATGAGCGGATTTCCCGCCCACGCCTCCGGGATCATCATCATCATCGCGTGCGCGAGCGAATAGCCGCCCTGCACCAGAAACTCGAGCGCATTGTCGAAGCAGGCGGTGTCGGATTGGCCCTCGTAGGAGATCGGCCACAGCTTGTTGATGTCGTCGCCGATCAGTTCCGACCGCGCCAGCGCCTGTCGCGCCGCCATCCAATTGTTGTTGCCGCGGAGCGTGTTGATTTCGCCGTTATGCGCGATCATCCGGTAGGGATGAGCAAGCGACCAGGCGGGAAAAGTGTTGGTCGAGAAGCGCTGATGGATGAGCGCGAGCGCGCTCTCGAAGTCCTCGTCGTTCAGATCCGGATAATAGGTGCCGAGCTGGTCGGCGAGGAACATGCCTTTGTAGATTACGGTCCGGCACGAAATCGAGACCGGGTAATAGCCGGAATTGCGGCGTTCGCGGCGATTGTAAAGAATGCCGGAGATCGACTTGCGCAGGACGTAGAGCCGGCGCTCGAAGTCGTCCTCCGAGGTCATCTTTTTCGGGCGCGCAATAAACACCTGCCGATGGACCGGCTCGGTGGGCTTTACGGATTCGCCCAGCGTCGAATTATCGGTCGGCACGTCGCGCCAGCCGATCAGGCGCATGCCCTCGCGGGCGATCTCCTCGGCAAACACGCCCATGATTTCCTGCCGCCATTCGGCGTCATGGGGCATGAACAGGACGCCGACGGCATAGTGGCCGGGCTCCGGCAGTTCGAAGCCGAGCTCGACGGCCTGCTTGGCGAAAAATTTATGCGGGATCTGAACCAGGATGCCGGCGCCGTCGCCGGCACGCGGATCGGCGCCGACCGCGCCGCGATGCTCGAGGTTGACCAGAATCGTCAGCGCGTCTTCGACGATCTTGTGCGACTTCGTGCCTTTGATGTCGGCGATGAAACCGACGCCGCAGGAATCCTTATCGAGCGCGGGGTCGTAAAGCCCGCGTGCGGGCGGCACGCCGGGGTCGGCAAACGGCAGCGCGTGCATCACGGACCGCTCGCCGTCGGCGGACTTCTGAACCGAAACACTGTGCCCGGCGTTTTCCGGGTCGGACCCTGTGGCACTCATCGACTCGTCCTCGCGTCCCTCGCGGTGCATCGGCCACTCGCAGCCATTGTCCGTGCCTCGTCGGCGGTGCCGACGTCGCCGGCCAACTGGCCGTCGTCCAATTCGGCCTCCCGGTATCGCTGCTCGTGCAGAAGGTCGCCGACGGACCCGCGTCGTCAGCCGTCCCACCGCGCGCCATTAGGCACACCACCGTCAACTGGGACAGCAGTGCTGTCCTAACTGTCGAAGATGCCAAAATTCCGCCACGGACACAAGAGTTTGCCAGTGAAAATATGCGATTTGGCCGACATCTTGTTGCCGCTGAGTTGTTTGCAGCGCAATCAATAGAACAGAAGAAACGCAATTGCGCCACAACATTGCGTGCCGCGCGCGTCCCGGGGCCCTGTTAGCACGCGCGATCCCCGCGCATCAGGTCGGAATTGGCGAGATTCCTTGAGCTCCGGGGCTGCCCCAATCGGCGGCGGGCAGCGGACCCCTCGCAAGCGTTTCCTTCGCGCCCGGGGCAAGCCAAGATGCCGCCTGCAAACAGGAGGCTGCATGGATTTTGCGAGCGACAACGCGGCCGGAATTGCCCCCGCGATTCTGGATGCCATCCAGCGAACCAACAAAGGCTTCGCGTTGGGCTATGGCAACGACGAGGTGTCCAGGCGGGTCGAACGCCAATTCTCGGAACTATTCGAGCGCAACGTGGCCGTATTCCTGATGGCGACCGGAACGGCTGCGAACGCACTTGCCCTCGCGCACGCATCGCCACCCTGGGGCGCCGTGTTTTGTCATGCCGAGGCCCATATCGCCCTCGACGAATGCGGAGCGCCCGAGTTCTTTGGCGGCGGGCTGAAGCTCATCGGCATTCCCGGCGAGGGGCGCAAACTCACGTTGGCAGCATTTGAGCACGCGCTCGCAAGGTCCGCGTGGGGCGGGCCCCATCACGTGACGCCGGCGGTATTGTCGCTGACGCAGGCCACCGAGGGCGGGACGATTTATCAATCGGACGAGGTCGCCGAACTGGCGGCCTGCGCCCACGCCCATGGGATCGCCGTTCATATGGACGGCGCGCGTTTCGCGAACGCGTTGGCGAGACTTGGCCTCACCGCGGCGCAAGCGACGTGGAAGCTGGGAGTCGACGTGCTGTCGTTCGGCGCCACCAAGGGCGGCGCGATGGCGGCCGAGGCGGTGGTGTTTTTTGATCCGGCGCGAGCCGCCGCCATGGCCGAACGGCGCAAGCGCGGCGGCCACCTCGTCTCCAAGCACCGATTCCTCGCCGCTCAATTCGAAGCTTTTCTCGCTGACGATCTTTGGCTCGCGTTGGCGCGTCATGCCAATCGCATGGCGGATCGGCTGGCCCAAAGCCTGTCTGCCATTGGATGGCGCCTGGTGTGGCCGGTCGAGGCGAATCTGGTTTTCGCCCTGATTCCCGCAAGCGTGCACCAGCGGCTGCAAGCCGCTGGCGCGCAATACTACGTGCTGAAAAGTGAGAGCTTGCCGCACGCAACCAGCGTGTCGCCGGATGCAGTGCTGATTCGGCTGGTCACCTCATTTTCCACGACCGATGCCGATATTGATCGCTTCGTTGTGATCGCTCGGGGGTGAGCCGCCCAAGCTCCGCCCCAATCCGGCGCTGTGGTGCACCCGTCCCGGATTCGGGCTGGGTCGAGCCGGCCCCCCGACCAACAGGAGGAGAGCGCGTGAAGACGTCGTCTGTCGTGCTAGCGGCGATCGCGGCCTTCGGGGTCATGGGTTTGCGAGGCGCGGGCGCCGAGCCGTTCGGGCCGCCGATCATGGAGGGCGTTCCGCCATACCAGGTCATGAACATGGTGCGCGCCAGTGGATTCCGCCCGCTGGGGCCGCCGGCTCGCCGGGGCCCCGTCTATTTGTTGCGCGCGATTGACCCTGACGGGGATGAGGTCCGCCTCGCCGTCGATGCCAATTCCGGGAGAGTCCTGTCGGTCGCCGCGGTCGACGATCTGCCGCCGCGCTATGGGGCGCCTGCCGGCTATGAAACCTTGCCGAGGGACGAGCCAGCGCCGCCGTACGGGCGCCCGGGCCCTTATCATTATGGTGCGCCCGAGCCGATGCGGTCCGAAAACGACCCTTACGGCCCCCCGCCGAACGCGGCTCCTCCGCGACCGGCTGCGCCGGTGAACCGCGCTGCGGCGGTGACGCTTCCACACACGCCGTTGCCGCGGCCTCGGCCTGCCGAACCCGCCATCGCAACGCCATCGGATGTTTCCACCACTGCGCCACAACCGGCTGCGCAGACATCCCCGAACCAGACGGTCGTCCCCCCAGGCAACGACGCCGCATCTCAGGGCGCCGGTCAGGACAAGCCGGCGGAAAAGCCTGCCGAGAAGCCAACAGCCGAAAAGCCAACAGCAATGCCTCCGGTGACGCCGCTCGATTGATGGTCATTGGCGAATAGCAAAAAGCGCCCCGGGGGGACCGGGGCGCTCATGGGAGCGCGATCAGGGAAAGTGGCTTCCGGCTTTCTGACTGATCATGCTCTCGCGTGCTTGACGCAGATCAAGCCGCTTTCGCTTCGATCACCTCAGCCTTGCTGGTCTTGCCGTCGCCGATCGGAATCTGCCGCGGCTTTTTGGCTTCCGGTATCTGTCGAACGAGGTCGACATGCAGGAGGCCGTGCTCGAGGCTTGCGCCCCTGACCTCGACATGGTCGGCGAGCTGAAACCTGCGCTCGAAGGCGCGGGCGGCGATGCCCTGGTGGAGCACTTCAGCCTTTTTATCTTCGGTCTTTTCCCTTTTGTCGCCGCGGATCACCAGCGTGCTCTCTTTCGCTTCGATTGAGAGCTCGGGCTCGGAAAATCCGGCGACTGCGACGCTGATGCGATACGCATCTTCGCCGGTCCGCTCGATATTGTAGGGCGGGTAACCAGGGGTGGCGTCCAAGCCTGTGGCTTGATCGAGCAGCGAAAACAGTCGATCGAATCCGACAGTCGAACGGTAGAGGGGGGCAAGATCAAACGTGCGCATGTCATATCCTCCTTCGCTTGAGCGATATGCGATGGTCCGCCGCTATGGCCGGACCGGGGTTCTGTACAGCCCTACGGGCCTGCACCACCGAAATATGGGAAGGGGTTCGAAAGCTCGCAAGAGGGCGCCTCAGCCGGCTGTGGATGAGTTAAAAAATCATGAAGCCACTGACGTCAGCCAGTTCAGCCTTCACGGTGCAAGCTTGGATCCACGGCAAAGCAGACGGCGACTTTTGCCGAGCGTGCGTCAACGGGACTGCTATAAGTCAGCGGGTCGCGTCGGGGGCACGCAGCCGCACCTATGAAACTCATCTCGATCCCAGCCAATCCGGTCCCGGAAGATGTCGTCGCCGGGACCATCAAGACGCCGGACGACGTGTCGCTGCGTTTCGCACGTTGGGCGCCGCCCCCCGGTCGCAAGGGCACCGTCTGCCTGTTCGGCGGCCGTGCGGAATTCATCGAAAAATACTTCGAGACGGTTCGGGATCTGCGCGCCCGCGGGTTCGCCGTCGCGACGTTGGACTGGCGCGGGCAGGGCCTGTCCGAGCGGGCTCTCGGCGATCCGTTCAAGGGCCACGTCGGTGATTTTTCCGAATACGACACCGACCTTGAAACCTTCATGCGCGATGTCGTGCTGCCGGATTGCCCGCCACCGATCTTCGCACTCGCCCATTCGATGGGAGCGGCCGTCATCATCCGGGCGGCCTATCGCGGCCATCGCTGGTTCGATCGCATTGTCCTGACTGCGCCCATGATTCGGTTGGCGCAGCAACCGATGCTGGGCTACGCCAATAAAATCGCGCGCTTGCTGCGGCTCGGCGGTCTCGGCTCCGCCTACATTCCCGGCGGCGATTCAACCGTGCTGTCGACCCGATCGTTCGTGAGCAACATTCTGACCTCCGATCCGGTTCGCTATGCGCGGATGGCGGCCATTCTTGAGGCGGAACCCGCGCTCGGAATAGGCGCGCCGACCATCGGGTGGGCGAACGCCGCGTTCAAGGTAATGGCGAGCCTGACCGACCCAGCCTATCCCTCGCAGATCCGGCAGCCCATCCTGATCGCGGCGGCAGGACGCGACCAATTGGTGTCGACGCCCGCAATCGAGGATTTCGCGATTCATCTGCGTGCCGGGGCGCATGTCGTCATTGCCGGGGCGCAGCACGAAATCCTGATGGAACAGGATCATTACCGCATGCAGTTCTGGGCGGCATTCGACGCCTTCGTGCCGGGGTCTCCGCTGTTTGGCTAAAGACCGGCAGCGCGATCT
>Ga0265342_10000565_pt1 | contig 39123 bp, 29 predicted proteins | sample 4CB327metaG_FD_203125 | JGI IMG/M metagenome (GOLD analysis project Ga0265342, IMG submission 203125) | Rhizosphere microbial communities from Carex aquatilis grown in University of Washington, Seatle, WA, United States - 4-CB3-27 metaG | ecosystem: Host-associated > Plants > Roots >... | reverse complement strand
CTTCGTCGCTCATTTCCCGCCAAGTTTCACCCTTGAAGAATCCGGACCCGGTCCGGCGGCGGAACTCCCTAACCCTCCCCTCGCGGACGGGGGGAGGGGACCGGAACGATCTCAGCGATCCAGCACCTCGCGCACCCGGCGCGCCAGCGTCGTGGGCGTGTAGGGCTTCTGCAGGAAGTTGACGCCCTCGTCGAGCACACCGTCGGCGCTGATGGCGTTCTCCGAGTAGCCGGAGCTGAAGAGGATGCGGATCCCGGGCTGCATCGCCACCAACCTCGTCGCCAGCTCGCGCCCGCCCATCTGCGGCATCACGACGTCGGTGATCACCAGATCGATGCGCTCCGGGGTGCGCTCGATCAGCTCCAGCGCGCGCACCCCGTCGGGCGCCGTGATGACGCGGTAGCCGAGCGCGCTCAACGCCTCGCTCGCGACTCGCAGGATCGTCTCCTCGTCCTCGACCAGTAGCACCGTTTCGTTGCCGACCGACGCGATCGTGGTCGCTGCCGGCGTCCAGATCGAGATGGGATGCGGCGGCGTCGCCCCGATCATGCGCGGAAAATAGACGCGAAACGTGCTGCCCTGGCCGAGCGCGCTGGTGAACGAGATGTTGCCGCCCGCCTGCTTGACGATGCCGTGGCACATCGCGAGGCCGAGGCCAGTCCCCTCGCCCGTCGGCTTGGTGGTGAAGAACGGCTCGAAGACCCGCGCCTGCACTTCGGGCGACATCCCGACGCCGGTGTCGGTCACGGTGAGCACTACGTACTCGCCCGGCGTGGTCTCCGCGTGCGTACGGCAGTAGTCGTCGTCGAGCAGCGCGTTGCGCGTCTCCAGCGAGATCTGCCCCGACTCGCCCACGGCATCGCGCGCGTTGACCACCAGGTTCATGACCACCTGCTCGAGGCTGCCGACGTCGACCTTGACCTTGCCCAGCGTGGGCGAGAGCGACAGCGACAGGTCCAGGTTCTCGCCGACCAGCCGCCGGATCATCGCGCCCATCCGCTGCAGGACCTCGTTGATGTCCACCACCTCGGGCCGGACCATCTTCTTGCGCGCGAACGCCAGCAGCTGTTGTGTCAGCGCGGCGCCTCGCTTGGCGGCATCCATCGCGCCGGCCAGATACTCGGCCGCGGACGAGTCGGGCCCAGCCTCCATCAACGCGAGCTCGATGAATCCCATCATCGACGTGAGCAGGTTGTTGAAGTCGTGCGCGACACCGCCGGCCAGCTTGCCGATGCTCTCGACCTTTTGCGACTGGCGCAGCTGCTCCTCGAGGTGCGCCTTGGCGCGCTCCGCCTCGTGTCGCTGGCTGATGTCGTTTGCGAATCCGTGCCACAGCGTCGAGCCGTCGGGCTGCGTTTCGGGTACGGCGTTGCCGTAGAACCAGCGCACCTCGCCGTCGGGGAACGTCACGCGGAACTCCGATTGCCAGGGATGCAGCGTGCTCGCCGAGTAGCGGATGGATTCGAAGACAGTTTCGCGATCCTCGGGGTGCAGGATCGCGAAGAGCTTGCTCGCGTCCTCGCGCACCTCCTCGGGCGACACGAGGAACAGCTCACGGATACGGTCACTCGCGTACGGCAGGCACGACGTACCATCGGGCCGCAGCTTGAACTGGAAGACCACGCCTGGCACTTGGCTGGCGATCTTCTGCAGGCGCGACGCCAGCTCGCGGCTGCGCTCCTCGTCGCGGTGGCGCGCCGTGACGTTGGTCGCGCACAGCGTCGCGGCCACGACCTTGCCGCCCTCGATCATCGGGCCGGCCCGCACCGAATACCAGCGCCGCTCACCTTCGGAGGTCGGCATCATCCGCACCTCGTACTCATCGAGCAGGCGCTGGCTGAACACCTTGTCGAGCGCGGCCGCCACGCGGTGGTGAGCCTCGGGCGGCACGTAGTCGTAGCAGCTGCGGCCGAGCACCTCCGACGCCACCAGGGGCGGCGTCACGCGGTTGATGAACAAGATCTTCCCCGCGCGATCGACCATCATGATCATGTCGGGCGCGGTCTCCAGGATCGAACGCAGGCGCGCTTCGGAGCCGCGGCGCTCGTTTTCGTTCGCCCGATCTCCCTCGCTGGACATGTAGCCGCCCTCCCGGAACGGTGATGGTGCCACCCTTCACGGACGCGCACAACATCGGGCGCATCGCAATCTGGGGGCGCCCGGCGGCTCGACGGCTACTTCGCGCGCCGCAACGTGCCCGCGAACGCGAGCCAGAACAGCAACAGCGACGCGATGGCCGCGCACGCGGCGTTGATCGAGAGGGCCCAGGCAGCGCCCCAGTGGTCCCAGATCCAGCCGGTGCCGAAGCCAGCCGGCAGAGCGGCGACGCCGACCAGGCCGTGGTACAGGCCAAAGGCACGGCCGCGCGCGCCCGGCTCGGCGAAGTCAGCGATGATCGCGCGCTCGGCGCCCTCGGCCAGGCCGTGGTAGAGCGCGTAGGCGACGAAGAGCGCCAGGATCTGCCACCCGGCGGTGGCGAAGGCGAAGCCGAGGTAGGTGAGCCCGTAGGCGAACCAGCCGGCCGACACGACCACCGCGCGCGAATGGCGATCGGAGAGCGCGCCGCCGGGGATGGCGACCGCCGATTTCACCAGATGGTGAAAGAACCACAGCAGCGGGATCGCGGCCGGCGACCAGCCGAGCTCGCGCGCGCGCACCAGCAGGAACGCGTCGGACGAGTTGCCGAGCGCGAACAGCACGCAGACCGACAGGTAGAACGCGAACCCCTTTTGCAGGCCACCGCGCGCGCGCGTCGCCGACGCTGCGTGCGCCGCGGCGTGCGCGGGATCGAGCGCGCGCGGATCCCTGAGGCGCAAGAACAGCAGCGCGGGCGCGAGCAGGCCGAAGGACGCCGCGATCGCGAACGTCCAGCGCAGCGGCACGCCCAGCGCGAGCAGGCCGCTGGCCAGCAACGGCCCGATAGCCGCGCCGAGGTGGTCCATCGATCGGTTGAGCCCGAACGCACGGCCGCGCTCGGTCGGTTTCACCGAATCGGCGAGCAGCGCGTCGCGCGGCCCAGACCGGATCCCCTTGCCGGTGCGGTCGAGCAGGCGCGCCGCCAGCACGTGCCAGGGGGCGAGCGCGATCGCGATCCCGGCGCGCGCCAGCGCCGGCAGCGTGTAGCCGCCGGTGACCAGCAGCCGGCGTGGTCCGCGGTCCGAGAGCCGACCGGCAACCATCTTGACCACGCTGGCGACCGCGTCAGCGCTGCCCTCGATCAAGCCGAGGAAGCTCATCGGCGCGCCGAGCGACACCAGGAACGCGGGCAAGAGCGGAAAGATCGCCTCGCTGGACACGTCGTTGAACAGGCTGGCGAATCCGAGCAGCCAGACCACGCGCGGCAGGTGGCCGACGCGCGGGAAGAGCCCGCTCTTGCGCCGGTGCGGAGCGGCCGGCGCGCCAGCCCCGGCGGCCGGCGACGCATCGGCCGCGGTCACACTGCGGGGTGAAGCCCGGTTCTCGTCCCCGGGAACGCTGCCGTTTGCCACGGCCGATTTTCTACCGGGGATGGCGCCGTCGACCAGACAATTTTTTTCGCGGGCACCCGGATCGCGTTCTATCTTTGACTGTCGCTAAAATGGGGAGCCGCCATGGAATGGACGCCGAAGTGCCCATCGTGCAAGCGCGCGCTGACCGTCGAGCCGGGCGCAACCGCAAATGCCTGGCCGTACCGCCCGTTCTGCTCGGAGCGCTGCCGCTCGATCGATCTCGGCAGCTGGCTCGACGGTGCCTATCGGATCAGCACGCCGGCGAGCGAGGAGGATCTCGACGGTGCGCACGCCGCCGAAGGTGATCCGGACGAAGAATCGACGAACTGAGACCGACCCCGCCCGCCCAAGGAGAGAGACCGCCATGACCACCGCCGACGACGCCCAGCAAGACGTGCGCGAGCTGATTCGCTCGATCCACGAAGATCGACAGGCAGCGAAGCTCAAGGAAAAGCGCGAGAGCTGGACGCGTTACGTCTCGCTGCAGATCGTGCTGCTCGCCGTGGCGACCGCCATCGGCTCGCTCAAGGCTGGCAGCTTCGGAAGCAAGGTGATGTTGAGCCAGACGCAGGCGTCCGACACCTGGGCGTTCTACCAGGCGAAGAGCATCAAGCGGCACATCGCCGAGCTGGCGACGCGCACGGCGGCCACTCCCGAGAACAACGCCCGCGCGGGCGAGGACGTCGTGCGCTATCAAAAGGAAGAGGCCGACGTGCAGGCGCACGCGCGCTCGCTCGAGGCGGCGCGCGATGCCGCGGCCAGGCACGGCCCGCCGCTGGGCTTCGCGATCGCGTCGCTGCAGATCGCGATCGCGCTCGCGTCGGTGTGCCTGATCACCAAGCGCAAGCCGCTGTGGGCGGCGTCGGCGACGCTGGGCGCCATCGGGATCGGTTACCTGATTTACGGGCTCTACTTCGTGGGCTGAACCGCGGCCGGGAACGTCCCGGTCGTCGGCCGCAACGCCGGCCCAGGTGTGGCGCCGGATGCCGCGGGGTCGCGGCGTTTGACCATGGTGATCTCATTGCCGATGTCGTTGTGGCGCACGTCGTCCATGAACGTGCGGATCAGGGACAACCCGCGCCCTGTGCGCCGCTCCAGATTTTGCGGCAGAGTCGGATCTGGCATCGCCGCGAGATCGAACCCATGCCCTTCGTCGCGGATCACGTAGGTCACGTCATTGCGGGTCTCACGCGCGATCAGGTGAACGCGCCGGCGTACGTACGGCTCCTCGTGCGGGCGACGCGCGGCCAGCTCGGCAAACCTGGCCTCGTCGTCCTCGAGCATGTCGGAGGTCAAGTCCAGGTTGCCATGATAGATGGCGTTGACCAGCGCCTCCCGCAGCGCGACCGCCACCCGGATGAGGCCGGTCTCGTCGCACAGCTGCATGCGCTTCAAATTCGCCTCGAGCTGGCCGATGAGCGGCGCGAGCGCGCCGATGTCATTGCCGAGGTCGTAGTGCGACTCGGTCTGCGTCAGGCAGGCCAGGATGTGCTTCTGGCTCAGGTCCGCGCGCACGATCTCGAGCACGCTGAGCACGGTGGGCACCAATTCGGTAGCCAGGTTGCGTTTGGCGACGTAGCTGGCCGCGCCCTTGCGCAGCGCCTGCACCGCGATCTCCTCATTGCCGTGCGCGGTCATCAGGATCACCGGCAACCCGGGCACGCTCCGCCGCACCGCCTCGACCAGCGCCAGGCCGTCCATCTCCGGCATCTGCAGATCGGTCAGCACCAGATCCGGCGGGCGTTCGGCGATCAGCGCCAGCGCCTCGCGCCCGTTCGACGCGAAAACCGGCGTCAGGTCCGGACCCTTCTTCAGCAGACCGCCCGCGCGGGTGCGATCGACCGGTGAATCATCGACGACAAGAACGACCGCCATCAGGCCCGCTCGCTTCCCGCGTGCTCGCCGCCCAGCATCGCGGAACCCGAGCCGCCCGCGGCGACCACGCCCGCGCCGCCGCGCCCCAGGTAGGCGGAGAGCTCGACGAGCGCGCGCTCGATCCGGCGCTCCAGCACCACCATTGCCGCCGGTGCTGCGGCCAGGTTGCCTTCAGCGCCGATGCGCTCCAGCAGCATCGCGGCGTCGAACGCGCCCGACGCGCCACAGCTGTCGACCGCGCCTTTGATCGCGTGAGCCGTGATTCGCAGCGCCGCCGCGTCCCGCCGATCCAGGGCGCCTCGCAGCGCCTGCATCCAGTTCGGGATCTCGCTCAGAAAGACCGCGATCAACTCCTTCAACAAATCGCGATCGCCGCCGGTCCGGTCCAGCGCCAACCGTTCGTCGAAGATGTTGCTCACATCGCCCGTGGCGGCGGGCGGCGCGCTGTCGCCTGGAATCGAAGTTCGACGCTTGCCTAGGTCCGATGGCGTGAGCCTATCGATGGTGTCGAACAGCTCCTTGAATTGCACCGGCTTCGAGACGTAACCGTCGAACCCCGCGGCCAGACAGCGCTCGCGGTCGCCGCGCATCGCGTGCGCGGTGATCGCAATCAGTGGGATGTGCGCGCCGGTGCCTTGCTCGCCGGCGCGGATCGCGGCCGTCGCTTCGAGACCGTCCATCTCGGGCATCTGCACGTCCATCAGCACCATGTCGAAGGTCGACTGCGCGAGCGCGTCCAGCGCGGCGCGGCCAGTCCGCGCCAGCGTCACCGCGTGGCCCGCCTTCTCGAGCAGGCGCCGCATCAGCTTCTGATTGATGATGTTGTCCTCCGCGAGCAACAGCCGCAACGGCTGCTGCGGCGGTGGGGTCTGCGAGTCGTGTTCGAGCGCGGCCTGGGGTGCGTCACCAAGGCGAAGCGCCTGCAAGACCGCGTCGAGGAGCGCGCTCTTCTTGATCGGCTTGCTGACGTGAGCGGCGACGCGCAGTTCGCGTCCCGACGCGTTCTCGTCACGCCGCGTGGCGGTGGTCAACATCATCACGATCGGCGCGCGCACGCCCCGCTGCTGCAGCTGCTCGGCGAACACAAACCCATCGACGTCAGGCATGTCCGCGTCAATCAGGATCAAGTCGAACGGCGCACCGTCGCCTTCGGCGCGCGCCACCGCCTCATCGCCGATCGCCGCAGTGCCGGCCAGCGTCGGGACGAGGCCCCAGCCAAGCAAGATCTCGCCCAGGATTCCGCGCGTGGTGCGGTTGTCGTCGACGATGAGCACCCCGACGCCGCGCACCTTGGCCGGCACCGTCCGCTCGGGCTGCTGCACGGCGCAGCGCTCGAAGCGCGTCGTGAAGTGGAACACGCTGCCCTTGCCCGGCTCACTCTGCACCCACAGCTCGCCGCCCATCATCTCGACGAGACGGGACGAGATCGTGAGACCGAGGCCGGTCCCCTCGTACTTGCGCGTGCTCGAGCCATCTGCCTGGGCGAACGCATCGAAGATCATCCGCTGCTTCTCGGCGGGGATGCCCATGCCGGTATCGCGCACCTGGAAGTGCAGGCGCACCTCGGGATCGCCGACATCGATCGCGTCAGCGATCACGAACACCTCGCCCTTGTCGGTGAACTTGATCGCGTTGCCGACGAGGTTGAGCAGGATCTGGCGCAGTCGCAGCGAGTCGCCGATCACATTGCGCGGGATCGTCGGCGAGATCCGGTATCCGAGCTCCAGCCCCTTCTCGTGCGCGCGCAGCGCCAGCGTCTTCGTGGCATCGCCGATCACGTCGGGCAAGTCGAACTCGGCGTTGTCGAGCTCGAGCCGGCCGGCCTCGATCTTGGAGAAGCTGAGGATGTCGTTGATCACCATGAGCAACGAATCGGCCGAGACCTTGACCATTTCGAGATATTCACGCTGCTCGCGCGTCAGATCGGTGCGCAGCGTGAGCTGCGTGAGACCGATGATCCCGTTCATCGGCGTGCGGATCTCGTGGCTGACGTTGGCGAGGAACTGGCTCTTGGCGCGGTTGGCCATCTCGGCGGCGTCCTTGGCGAGCTGGAGCTCGACCTCGGCCTTACGCTGCTGCGTCACCAGCGCGCGCAGCGACGCGGAGTGCTCGCGCTCATTCTGCAGCGACTGCTCGTTCATGCGATCGGCGCGGCGTTTGGAGATGCCCGCCATCACCACCATCGTCGGGGTCGTGATCGCGTAGCCAATCACGCGCAACAGGCTATCGGACTCGTAATGAAACAGACGGCCCGGGATCGAGTAGTACGATGCGAAATAAAGACAGGCGATGGCGTGACTGAGCAGGCCGCTCTTGATGCCGCCCGAGAAGGCGGAGAACACGACGATCATCACGAGCAGTGACGGCGGATTCGGGATCTTGAGCTTGAAGGCCTGGGCCAGCTCGATCGCGAACACCGTGCCCGCGGCCAGTAGCGGTCCCACCAGCAGCGACCAAACTTGCTGCCACGTTCTGGATCGCTGCGACGAGGGAGGTCGTTGGTCGCTCATTGACGGAGAGCGACAACACCCCACCCGGGCTCCGTCGCCAGGATGAACGCTAACACGTCCGCCGCCGTTTGCGGGGCGGGTTCAAATTTGACGCTGGGACTTCTGCATAATCCGGGCCGCTCGACTCCAGGATCGCTTCGAGCCGTCCCGCGACGCCGCCGCCGCGCGTCAGCCGCCGTGCCGGTCTTGCGCGTCGAACGCCTCGGGATGAACGACGCGAGCCAGCTCCTCCAGACCAGCGGCCGCATGCTGGGAGATTGCGGTGACCGATGAAGCTGGAAGCACCCGGACCCGTCCGGCGCGCACCGCCGGCAGCTGGGACCAGCCGGGACTACCGGCGAGCGCCGCCGGCAAACCCGGCGCCGCGCCGAAACCCGGAATCACGATGACCTCGGGACGCAGCGCGAGCACACTTTCGAAACCGATCTCAGCGACCCCTCGCAGCCCCATCTCGCGCGCGGCGTTGAAGCCACCGGCACGGTCGATCATCTCGTCGATCAGCGCGCCGGTGCCGCGCGTGTAGCCGGGCGGCTCGTAGTAAAGCACGCGCGGGCGGGGCCGGCCGCGCACCCGCTCGTCGACGGCGGCCACGCGGCGCTCGATGTCCCGCGCCAGCTCCTCGGCTCGCGCTTCGGCGCCGACCGCGGCGCCGGTGAGGCGAATGTCGGCGATCACGCCGGCGAACGAATCCCACCCGGCGAAGCGCACCAGCGGGACACCGGCGCTGTCGAGCAGGCGCACCGTCCCCTCGTCGGTGAAGTTGGTGACGAAGACCAGATCGGGGCGCAGCGCCAGGATCTCCTCCGGCTCGCCGCGCACGCGCCGGATCGGCGGCGGGAACGCGTGCAGGCAGTTCGAGCTCCACGGATCGTCGGCATAGATCGACACCGCCGCCAGGCGCGATGGTTCGACCAGTGCCGCGAGGATCTCGTCGCTGGCCAGGTAGCCCGAGACGATCCGCCGCGGCGCCTCCGGGATCGCGCGCACACGCCCCGACGGATCGACCAGGCGCTTGGGGAACGACGCGCCCTCGATGCGGCAGGGGTGAAAGTCGCGCGCGCCCACCATCGCGCCCGAGAGCGGGTGCAGCAGCGGTCCGATGCCCAGCGCCGCGACGACGATGGCGCCGGCGGCCAGCATATGGCGACGCGCGCTCAATACCAGGCGACCTCGCGCGGAGGCAGGTGCTGCGACGGGTTGGCATCGATGTCGATCTGGGCTGCGCCGCCGAGATCCAGCACGTGCACCAGCGGATGAGCCGTGTCGGCGTCGGGCACGAACAGCGTGGACGGCGTCGCCTGGAACGCCACGCGCCCGAGGTTGAACGCTCCCCCCTCGATCGACTTCATCGCCGTCTCGCTCACCGGATCGATCGACCAGATCGCGTCGGGCGCGGTCTGCGCGTTGGTGGTGAAGTCGAACGCGCCGAAGGTCGCCGTCCAGACCTGGGTATCCGAGACCGGCGCGACCCACGAGAAGTTGAGCGGCTGTGTGCCGAGCCAGGTGGCGGGCAGCGTGTCCTTCACCACCGGCGCCGCGCCGCTGAAATCGATGCGCGCTATGCCCGAGGTCTGCGACTCGTCGGCGGCCGACGACGAGCCGCCGCAGTCGACGTAGAGGAGCTGCGCGGCGGCCACGTACTCCATGCGCGAGCAACCAGCCAGCGCAGGGATGTCGATCATGCTGCTCACCTGGTCGGTGGTGGTGTCGACCTCGACGATGCGACCGACGCCGGTCGCCGCGTAGTCACTGCTCTGGCTCGCCAGCGTGATGTACACCTTGTCGCCGATCAGGATCCCCTTGTCGGGGCGAGCCTCGATTGTCGCGCCCGCCACCGGCGCGGCGAAGGGCGCGATGTCGATGCGGCCGATGATCGTCGGCTCCGGCGACGAGGACGGGTTGATGATCAATACGTCATCGCCCAGCGACATCGGATCGGTGGTCGGCGCCGGATTGGTTCCAAAACGCGTGACGTAGGCCTTGGTCGCGCTGACCGAGATCACGTCGTGGGCGAAGGCCTTGAACGTGGCGATCGAGATCTGGTGGCTGATCTTGCAAGTCTGTGGGTCGACCCAGGTCAGCGCGTTGTTCCCGTCATCGATCAGCACCACGTTGCCGCCCGCCTGCACGTGCGAGGGCAGCGCGACGTCACCCGACAGCGCCAACGACAAGGTGGGCGGAACCGTGTTGGAATCAACGCAGGCGTCGTGGACCACGAGGTGCGTGGTCGGATCGACCAGCGAGAGGCTCGACGTGCTGTAGTCGCTGTTGAGCACTGCCAGCCCCGTCAGCGGGGTCGGGGTCGTCACGGTCATGGTCGGCGTCTCGGGGTTTCGGCAGCCGAGAGTCGCCAGCGCCGCCGCGGGCGCGAGGAAGAGGATGAGGCGGCGCGAGCGCCGGGAAATCGTCGGGCGGATCATGGTTCACTCCTTTTTCGATTCGTTGGACCACATGAGGGAAAGAAAAATCGAACGGCCGGGCAGCGGGTACTGAACGACGTCGAAGGTGTTTCGCACATCCGTCAGGTTCTTCGCGCTGAGCGCGAGGCGGACTCCGGTGCGCGGCGCTTCGATCTCGACGCCGGCGCCGAGCAGGAAGCGCGTCTGGATCGGCGCGATGTTGGCGCTGTCTCGATACGCACCGGTTTGCAGATCTCCTTCGACATACGCGAGACCCACCAGCGCGCGGCCGAGTGCGAGGCGGCGCAACTGCGGGCGCAGGTAGGCGTGCACGCGGGGGCGGAGCGGCAGTTGTTTGCCGGCGTGCGCCGCGGAGTCGCTGGCGTCGCGCGCGTCGAGGTAGGTCGCCTGGCCGGTGACGCGCAGGCGCTGCGCGAGATCGACGTCCAGGTCCTGCTCCGCGCCCCAGATGCGCGCACGGCCGATGTTGTCGACGCGCGACTGGCTGTACGAGATCGGCACCCACTCGATCAGATCGTCGACGCGCGCGGCGAACACCCCGGTGCGACCGGCGATCGACGCGCGCGCGCCGCCCGCGCGATAGTCGGCGGCGAGGTCGCCGTTCCAGCCGACCTCGGGGCGCACCAGCGGATTGCCCAGCATCGCTCCAGTGTCGCCGTAGAGCTCGAGGAACGACGGCGCGCGCCCGTAGCGGCCGGCGTTGGCCTTGAGCGTCGCGTGCGATCCGATCGGCCGCAGAAGGCCGAGGCGCGCGATCGGCAAGGTGTGGACGATCGGCGCCGACGCGGGTCGCTGCAGTTGGAAGAGCGTGTCACGCCCGGTGACGACGTCACGCACGACCTCGACGCGCGCGCTGGGGACGATGTCGAGATCGATGCGCCGCCACCAGAAGTCGGTCTCCACGCCCGCGGCGCCGACCTCACGCTCGGCCGGCACGCCGACGGGCTTGGCCTCCAGTTGATTGACCGGCTGAAACGTCTCGCGGCGCCCTTCGAGCATCGCGGCGCCGCGCAACCAGTCGGCGAACGGGCGCGAGACGTGCGCGGTCGCGCCCGCCGACAGCGTGGTGTCATCGGTGCGCGCGGCGATCGCGCCGATCTGACCCAAGGGATCGATGAAGCGGTCGCGCTCGGCGGTCGCGAAGAGCTGCGCGTGCAATCGGCCGCCCACGCCCAGGTCGTCGCGCGAGTCGTAGCTCGCGTAGGCAAGTCCGCGCGCGGTGTTGAACTGCGCCTGTGCCGGGTCACCGATCCCCGCGCCCGGCAGCCCGTGGTCGCGGGCAAACCCGATCACCCCGAGGCTCAGCTGGCGACGCCCGCGCAGATCGATCGCCGCGCGAAACGCGCCATCGATCTGCGTCAGGTGGTTGTTCCGTCGGAATGCGTTGCCGCCATCCAACGGGTTGGCGGCCGTCCCCAGGTCGTTGTTGTAATCGAACCCGTCGGAGACGATCGCGTGCGCGCCAGCATAAACATGCAGGCGCCCGGTGGAGCCCGAAGCCGTGGCGTCGCCGAACCGCGTGCCGAACGATCCGGCGCCGGCGCGCAGCGTGAACCGCGGCGGTCCCGACGGCGCGCGTGTGGTGATCGACACGATCCCGCCCAGCGCCGACTCGGCGAAGCCGATCGGTGTGGTGCCGCGGTAGATCTCGATGCGCTCGACGTCGCCGAGGGGTAGCGTCGAGATGTCGATCGATCCGCCCGAGGCGACCGCGAGCGGAACGCCGTCGACGTAGAAGCGCACCTCGTCAGGGTTGGACCCGCGCAACGAGACGGTCGCGAAGTCGCCGACGCCGCCCGAGCGCGTGACGACCACGCCGGGCACCTCGATGAGCAGATCGCCGATATCGTCGAACGCGCGCGGGCTCTCGGCAGGAAACACCACGCTGGCGGCGGCGATCGAATCGGCGCGCGGCGCGGCGTCGGGCGGTGGCGCCCCGATCACGATGGTTTGGAACACCGGCGTGGGCTGCAAGGGCGGCGAGGCGTCCGCGGCCGCCGCCTCGGGATTCTGGTTTCGGGCTCCCGGATCCGATCCGGCCTGAGGCCTGAGGCCCGAGGCCCGAGGCCCGTTGCCGAAGTCTCCGCCCGTCGCCGCAAACAGCGAGAGCAGCCCGCCCACCACCACCGCCGTCACCGGCGCGCCTCCGCGTCGAGCGGCTCGATCGGCACCACGCGCAGCAGGCCGTCCTCGTCGACGTCCACGCGCGCGCGCACGCGAAAGAGCCGGGCGAGGTTTTCTTCAGTCAGCGCCTCGGCCGGCGATCCGTCGGCCTGCAGGCGGCCGTCACCGAGGAGCAGGATCCGGTCGCAGTTGCGCGCCGCGAGCGATAGATCGTGCATCGCGACCAGCACGGTGCACCCGCGCGCTGCCGCCGCCCGGACCAGCCGCAGCGCCTGTAGCTGGTGAGCCACGTCGAAGCTCGCGGTCGGCTCGTCGAGCAACATGAGCGGTGTGTCCTGCGCCAGCACGCGCGCCAGCTGAACGCGATGGCGCTCGCCGCCCGACAGCTCGGTCACGCGCCGATCGGCCAGCACCTGCGTGTCGGTGATCTCCATCGCCGCGTCGATCGCCGCGCGATCAGCCTCGCGTTCGGTTTCGAAACGCCGCAGATACGGCAGCCGCCCGAGCGCGACGACCTCGCGCACCGACAGCGGCAGGTCGAGCGGGCTGTCTTGCATCAGCAGTGCCGCCCGCCTCGCGATCTCACGGCGATCGAGCGCCGCGACCGGATCGCCCCCCAGCCACACGCGCCCCGCCTGGGGCCGCAGCAACCCGAGGATCAGCCGCAGCAGCGTCGATTTGCCGGTGCCGTTCGGCCCGCACACGCCGACCACCTCGCCGGCGCGCGCCGCGAAGTTTATCCCGCGCAGGACGGCGCGCCCGGGATAGCCGAAGTCGACCTGCTCCATGCGGACGACGTCGCTCATCCGTCGGTGACTCCCTGCCCGCGCCGCACGAGCAAGACGAGAAAGAAGGGCGCGCCGACGGCGGCCGTGACGACGCCCACCGGGATCTCCATCGGGGACAGCAAGGTCCGCGCCGCGAGATCGGCCAGCACCACGAAGATTCCACCTCCCAGAAACGAGGCGGGCAGCAGGGCACGATGGGTCGACCCCACCACCAGCCGCAGGATGTGCGGCACCAGCAGCCCGACGAACCCGATCGGCCCGGCAGCAGCGACGGCTGCACCGATCAGCAGCGACGTGCTCAGCACCAGCACCAGCCGCACGCGCGGCACGTCGACGCCGATCGACTGCGCGGTCACCTCGCCCAGCAGCAGCGCATCCAGCTCGCGCGCGTGCACCACGATCGCTGCACCGCCGATCGCGATCGCGGGCGCCGCCAGCAAAACGTGATCCCAGGTACGCCCGTCGAGACCGCCCAAGATCCAGTGAATCACCTGCCGCCCGACGTCGTAGCTGCTCAGCGACACCGACAGGATGAACGTGGTGAAGGAAACATTCAGTCCGCCGACGGCGACGCCGACCAGCAGCATGGTGGTGGTGAAGATCCGCCCGCGCCCCTGCCGCGCGGCCAGCCCCAACACCACCAGCGCCGTGACCGCCGCGCCTGTGAACGCGCCCGCTGGCAGCAGCCAGACCGCGCGCGCGGCCACGCCGCAGAAGATCGTGACCACCGCTCCCAGCGACGCGCCGGCCGAGACGCCGAGGATGCTGGGCTCGGCCAGCGGATTCCGGAACAGCCCCTGCAAGGCCGCTCCCGTCAGAGCGAGCGCGCCGCCGACCACGAACGCTAGCAGCGCGCGCGGCAGCCGGATGTTCCAAACCACAGTCTCCTGCCAGGTCGCCGTTCCGATCGAGTCGGCTCCCGGCCGATGCGCCAGCGCGCGCCCGACGTCACCGAGGGAGATGTGCGCCGGACCGAAAGCGACGGCGGCGATCAGCGACGCGCCCGCGAGGATCGCGAGCGCGAGCACCAACACCATGGACCTGCGCTGTACGCGCGCTTTCATTGGCGCGGGGGGCGCAACTGTCTGGGTGTGGGTCGTCGATCGTCTGGCCGGCATGTCACGAGCTCGGATCCGCGGGAAACAGAGTCCAGAGCGACGAGGACGACGCGGCGAGAACGACCGGGAAGCAACGGACGGGAAACGGTCGATGATCGCGCAGCCGGCCTCTGTTTCCTCGCAGAGGTGAAAGGCTCATGCCTTCGGTAGGTCTCCTGGCTCGTGGGTCATTGATGCGCGCCCTCCCCCTTCCCCGTGGCTGGCGTCGTCGACGTTCAGCCTCGAGTGGTGCGGGAGATTGCTTCCCCACTGACAGTGGCGGGACCGCGCCGGTCTTTCACCGGTCTTCCCTTTTACGCCCTGATGGGCACCGAAAGCGTTTCTATTCAGTTGTCAGGCAGTATCAGGAAGAAATGCTTCCTCGCCCGTTTTGCCTGGGGTGTCAAGGCGACCTGCTTCGCCCGGCGAACCGATCTCCTCGCGCGAGCCGGAGGTGCGCTCCGTGAGGCAGCCGTGACCAGGACCCGTCGGATCGATCCATCAGGCCCATCTGGCCGTCTGGGTCACACGGGTGCAGCGATGTGAAGAATTTGCTCAGCGACGACTATTTCGTTCGAATGCGATGGCTGAATACATATTCGAATGGAGTGTCAAGCGGTGACGCATTTCGATAGAGTTTTGGCGTGGGGAGCGTGAGCACAGTGGAGGGACCGATCCCCGAGCGACCGTCGGATCGCGAGGGGGGCCTGCGCCAATTCGAGGAGCTGCTTTCGACTCTGGGGCACGATCTACGCTCGCCGCTGAGCGCGGTTCACCTCAACATCGAGGCTGCTCTTCGCCGCCTGCCGCCCGGCGCCGCCAGCGGCAACGAGATCCGCGCGTCGTTGCAGCGGGCGCGCGAGATCGTGAAGCAGACCGTCGGCCTGATCGAGGGGCTGCTGCGCGAGGCGCGCGAGCGCGAGACGCCCGAGATCGAGCGCCGGCGCGTCGGGCTCGACGAGATCGCGGTCGTACAGCTGCGCGAGGCGATCCACGATTGCGTCTCGCTGCACAGCGCGGCCCTTCAGCGATCGGGCTGCTCGGTGACGATCAGCTGCGACGCCGCGATCCGCGGCCACTGGTCGCCGGCCTCGATTCACCAGATCCTCTCCAACCTGATCATCAACGCCACCAAGTACGCCCCTGGCAAACCCATCGACCTGATCGCCACCTGTGTCGCGCGCACGGTCGTACTGGCCATCGCCGATCACGGCCCGGGGTTCTCGGCAGAGGAGCAGCAGCGCGTCTTCGAGCGCTTCCATCAGGAGCCGCGGCCCGGCGATCGCGACGGCTTCGGCCTCGGTCTCTGGATCGTCCGGCGCGCGGTCGATCGCCTCAAGGGCACGATCCGCCTGATCAGCGCGCCCGGCGAAGGCGCCACGTTCGTGATCGAGCTTCCCGCCGACGAGTAGTCTCGTCAGAGCCGCGTTTCACCCGCGTCACCGCGGCGGAACGTCAGCTGCTCGACGCAACCCGCGATGCGCTTTCGGTAGCGAGCTCCGCGATGCCCAGCGCGGACTCGAACCGCGGCGGATTTTGCGCCCCAACTTTTGCGGCCATGGCGTCGAGCCGCGCCAAGAATGCGCGGCCCAGGTCACCGTCGCGCGGCAGATCACGCGGCCACACCAGATCCTCGGACGTCCGGCGAGCAGCGGTCAAGATCACCGGCAGCTCGATGCCGAAGTCGCCCGAGCCGTCACCTCCCGCGTCGCCACCGGGTGCGGCGGCGCGGTCGCCGAACAGCAGATCCAGCCAGACGAGATGTGCCAGGAAGCGAATGGCAAAACGCAAAGCCTCACCAGTGGCGAGCACGCCACCCGTCGGTTCCTGCAGCGAGGCGAAGCGAAAGAGGGCGTCGGCGAAGGCCTCGCCCGCCTTGCGCACGCCGACCTCCAGCGCGCGGCCGGCGACCGCGCGACAAAGCGCCGGGAAACGCAGCACCGCGAGCACGCGGCTCCAGGCGAGCGGCGGCTCGAGGCGCAGCGGGTCCAGCGCTTCGCCGAGCGGGCTCGCCAGGTTGAGAGCCAGGAACGCTGGGCGGCCGACCGCGGGGATGCCGACCTCGCGCAACCAGGTGCGGCGAACCATGTCGACGTGCACGTTGCGCAATTTGGGCAAAGCGGTGATCCGCCGCGGCGGTACACGCCCAACGAAGGTACGACGGCCGACCCAGAAGCGCACGGTGCGATCGGAGCGGACGATCTCGGGCAGGCGCGCGAGCAACGAGTGACGGCTGACCGCCTCGCGCGCGCTGCGCGGTGCTCCCGCGGCGGCCAGAGTCGCCGCGGCGGTCGCGATTCGCTCCAGCCGCGACTCGAAGCCGCGCCCGGCGATCTCAGGGTGTCCCAGCGCGAGCAGGTTGTGAAGCGCGGCGCCGAGACGCAACGTGACCGCGTCGAGCGGTGGCGCATCGGCGGCGGGGATGAGCTCGGCGACGCGCTGCCGGCGATAGCGGGCGAGGTCGACGAGCGCCTGTCGTTCGCCGGGCGGTAGCTCGGCGGGTGTGGCATCGGTGGTCTCGGTCGGCCCCAGCAGTCCGGCGACCAAACGGTCGACCGCGCGCGGGCCGAGCGGCCGGCCGATGTGCAGAGCGCCGCCTTTCACGAGAGGCAGGAGAAACTCGCTGACGAACCGCCGCGCCATTTCAGATCCGCCCGGGGGTTGGGTGGCTCTGACTCATACCTAGGACAGCCCCCAGAGCGGCATCGGGCCGAGGTAGTCGTTCTCGATCTCGACTGGCTCAAGCTGCGCCGTTCCGGAGGGCGCGTCGGCGCCGCCGGTATCGACCGGATCGACGAAGCGCTTGCGAACCGCCGCGATGCCGCCGTCGCTGCTCAGATCGGCGTCGGCGAGCGTGCGGCGCTCGAAGGGCTCGATCGCGTCGGCCGGCACGCGGAACGGCGGCTCGCCCAGCTGCGGAAAAACGACGATGGCGCCGCCACTCGCACCGGTGCGCTCGGCGAGGATCTGCGGCGATACCGCGGGCCGCAGCCGCGCGCCGAGCGGCACCAGCAGATCCGGCGCCGCGAGATCGAGCAAGGTGCCGAACGGGATTCCGTCGAGAACGCCGCCCGAGATCACCAGGATGCCGCGATCGAGCACCGCGAGCCGATAGCCACGCAACGCCGTCGCCGGCATCGTGTAGCACAGGCGGCGCAGCCAGTCGGATTGCTTCCAAGGCACCAGCGTCGCCACCGCGTGGCGCTGGTAATCGGGGAACGGCTCGAGCCGCAGCGGCACCGCGAAGTCGGGGCGGGGCATCACGCGCGCGGATCGCCCCTCGGGCTCGCGTTGCGCCGGCGGGCGGATGCGCACCAGATCCTCGACAGCGGCGAACGACGGCACCGGCGACAGCACCATGGCGCCTTCCTCGCGTGGCGAGAACAGAAAGAATCGATCGCCGGGGAACGTCGCCTTGCAGGCGTCGAGGTGGATCGGATGCCGGTAGCCGTAGGCGACGGCGACGTTGGCACCGACCGGCGTGTAGAGCTCGAGCCCCGGCGTGCCCGAGAGCAGGCCCATCATTCGCGGCGGGACCGACTCGAGGCGGAACAACCAGAATGCGGTGCCGGCGTGGAACGCGCTTTCGGGGCTACCGTCGCACAACGCCGCCGAGGCGCGCAGCGCCTGCGGGGGCGAGGCGCTCGCGGCGGCACCTGTGCTCGGGGTGCTGGGCGCTGGCGGCGCGGGCGCCGCCTGAGCGCGATAAAAATATTCGGCCAGCATCGGCCCGAGGCCGCGGCGCGCCGTCAGATAGAGCACGGCGCCGGGATCGATCTCTCGCGACCGTCCGTGCTGGCGCTGCAGCGACAGGCGCAGCAGCAACTTTTGCAGCGGCAGCTCACTCTCGACAGTGTACGAGACCGTGTGCTCGAGCCCGTAGAAGATCACATCGCCCGGCTCCTGCGAGATAGCGGCCGCGTCGTAGCCGAGTGGCGCGCGCGCATCGCGGTACTGCACGAAGTGCTTGCCGTTGCCGGTGAAGGTCTGGCCACCCGCCATGCGTCCGACGCGCGCCGCGGTCTCGCCCAGGTGCGACGAGCCGGCGGGTAAAACGACGATCGCCTCGCGGGTGCCCGCCGACGCGCGCGCCTGCAGGATGCGCAGGCCCGGCTGCAGATCGTCCAGGCTCTGCTCGGCCGATAGCAGGCGGAAGAACGACACCAGGCGATCGATGGCGCCGAAGCGCACCGCGATCTGCCGGCCAGCGACCACGCCGCGCCCGTCGACCGCGAGGCCGGGCAGATTGAAGCGGACCTGCCCGAGCGCCACTCGCTGGAGCATGCGAGGATCATACCTCACGGACGGAGCACCGGGCGCCCCAAACTCGTGTACGTGGACCTGTACGTGAGGACGGAGGGGTCTGTTAACCTTGAGACGCCCCCATGCCCTTCACCGGCGACGAACGCCAGATTTCCCTCGAAGAGGTGGTGTCCGCCGCAGTCACCCATGAGCTGCCGATCCTGGTCGAACGACTGGTGCGCGAGCGGGCCTGGGGCTCGCTGGTGGTGGTGTTCGGTTACGCGGGCGGGCCGCGCGCCGCAGCGACGGTCGACGAGCTGCGGGCCACCGCCGAGTCGCTGCGTTCGGCGCTCGGAAGGATCCCCGTCCCCAAACGCCCCGGGGCCGCGCTGACCGACCAGATGCGCGCGGCGCGCATTGCCGCGGGCGAGGCACTGCTGGCGCGCCTCTCGCACCCGCCGCTCGGCGATCTCGAGCGGCGCGCGCTGCGGACCGCCGCCGAGATCCTGGCCGAGGGCGGCGACCACCGGCGCGCGGCGACGGCGTACGAGGAGCTGGGCGACGACGCGCGCGCGGCCGACGCCTACGGCGCGATCGGCGATCTCGACCAGATGGAAGCGTCGCTGGAGCGCGAGGACGCACGCTTGCGCGCGGCGCGCGAAGCGCTGGACGAGCTGCGCAGCTTCGAGTCACTGATGGCGGCCGGCCAGCGCCGCGCGGCCCTCGAAGCGGCGTCGCGCATCCCCAGCGACCTCCCGACGTCGGCTGGCGTGCGCCAGCGCGCGCGCGACGTCGAGAGCCGCCTGGTCCGCGAGCGCGCGGTCACCTTGCGCAGCGCCGGAGCCGGAAGCGCGCTGCTCGGGCCGATCCGCTTCGCCGCCGTGCCGGCGACGCTGGGCCGCGAGCTCCTGGCGGAAGTGCCGGTGCGCGACCCCAGCGTGTCGCGCCGGCACGCGGTCATCGCCGCGCGCGACGGCGAGCTACACATCGAGGACGCCGGCTCGCGCGCGGGCGTGCGTGTCGGCGGCGCCGCGCTCGCTGCTCCCCTGCCCTTGCGTGGCGAAGGCGAGCTGGGCCTCGGCCCCGACTGCCGCATCCACTTCCGCTCCACGACGCGCGGGCGGGTGATCCTGCGCGGTGCCTCGGGGCTGGACCGGCAGCTGGTCGCGGTCGTCGGCCTGGATCCGTTCCCGCTCGACGAGCTCATCCCCGGCGCCGACGGGATTTGGCTGGAGCTGGGCACGGGAGCGGCGCGCCTGGGACGCAGCGAGGGGACGCCGGTGCGCGTGGGCGGACACTTCGTGGGCGCGACCTGCGATCTGCTCCACGGCGACGTGATCGAGATCCGCCCGGCCGCCGGCGTCTCCGGCAGTGGCCTGCGCATCGAGGTCGACTAGCGGGACAACCCACCCTGCCCGCCCCCTTCGGCGGCATCATGGCGGAGGTTCGGAACCCTTCGAGGGTTCCGAGTAATATGATACGGAGGTGCCGCGCTTCGAAACCGACCTGATGCTCGAGGCCGACCGCGCTGAGCAGGCGGGGGATCTGGCGACCGCCACTGCGGCGCTGCGCCGCCACCTCGGCTCCTCCCCGGCCGACATGACGGCGCGGCTACGCTACGCGCGTCTGCTGATGGCGTGCGGCGAGCGCGCGGCGGCCCGCCACGAGCTGGAGGTGCTGGACCGCGGGAACGCCGCGGCCGACGCGGTCGCGCCCGACGCCAATCGCCTGCTGGCCGAGCTCGACGAGAGCGAAGGCGCGCTCGGCCGCGCGGCGCTGCGCTGGGAGCGGCTGCTGGCGATCGACATCGACGATCCGCAGGCGCGCGCGCACCTGCGCCGCTTGCGCGCCGACGAGATCCAGCCGCCCGCCGAGGGCGCGGCCGGTACACTCGTGTCGCCCGACGGAGTCGAGATCCTGCGCTACCGGCTGGTGCGCGAGCTCGGCCGCGGGGGCACGTCGGCGGTCTACCTCGCGCGCGACCAGGTGCTCGACATTCCGATCGCGCTCAAGGTCCTGCATCCGCAGCTCGCGGGGCCAGCGCGCTCGGACGCCCGGCGCCGCTTCTTCGCCGAAGCGCGGCTCGCGGCCGCGCTGCGGCACCCCGGTGTGATCGCCATCTACGACCTCGACGAGGGGGCGCGGACGCTGTCGATGGAGTACGTGGCGGGCGGGACGCTGCGCGCGCGCCTGCGTCAGGTGGCGGCCGGACATCCCGGCAGCGCCGACCACGGCGGCTTCGTGGGCGCCGAGATCCTGGAGACAGCGCGCAGCATGCTGGCGGCGCTGGCGCACGTCCACGCGCGCGGTATCGCGCACGGCGACCTCAAGCCGTCAAACCTGCTCCTGCGCCGCCCGGGCGCCGTGGTCATCGCCGACTTCGGCATCGCGCAGCTCATCGGCGGCACCTCCGGCGACGTCGGCGCCGAGCCGACCGGGGACGCGCCCGGGGGGACGCCGCTCTATCTCGCGCCCGAGCAGTTCGCGGGGGCGCCCGCGTCGCCCGCCACCGATCTCTTCGCGGCGGGCGCGATCATCTGGGAAATGATGATGGGGCGCCCTCTGCGTGACCAGAGCGCGCTTCTGGCCGGCAGCCTGCACGATGCCGCGCCGGTCGCACCGCCCGCGATCGAACGACTCGGAGAAAGCGGCGCGGTGCTGGCGGCGCTGGCCGCTGCGCTCACTCGTCGTCTGGCTGCTGAGAGGGTCGCTTCTGCTTCGGACGCTTTGGCTCGGCTTCCGTCGTCTTCTTCTTGAACAGATTCTTCAGCGGATCCTCGGGCGGCGGCGCCGTCGAGCCGAAGTTGAACTGGAAGCCGGTGTTGACGTCGACGATCGCCGCGAAGTGCGGGAGCCCCGCCAGGAGGTTGACCTCGGCCACCCACGAGACACTCTTGCTAATCTCGTAGAGGAAGCCACCGCCCGCGCCGACCAGGCCGGGACCGCCGCGCACGGTGTCTTTGAAGTTCGGGAACTGAGTGTCGATGACCGGCTTGCCGCCGGGGAAGAAGACCGAGCAGTCTTGTCCAGAGCTGGTCGGCGTCCTGCAGCCCTGCGCGGGCGACGCGATCAACCGGAACCCTTCGCCGCCCCCGGCCGCGAGGTTGCCGAAGAAGCGGCCACGCGACTGTCTGGTGTACGCGTAGAACTTGAACAGCACTGACTGGGCTCCGGTCGCCGCGAACCCCGAGAAGTGTCCCGTCTGCGGGATGTACTGGTTGCGCCCCTCGAGCGAGATCGCGTAGTTCGGCCCGAGCTGGTACCCGATCTCGGGCGCGAGGTGACCACCACCCTCCCACGCGATGCCGGAAACGTAGCGCGACTGGAGCTGCGGCAGCGCCTCGAGGCCGCCCGCCAGCGCATAGCCATAGCCGCTGCCGATCGAGAAGCCAATCCACCACTGGCGGTTGCCGTAGCGCGTGTCGAGCCCGATCTTCGACTTGTCGATGTGCCCCAGGAAGCGACGCGGCCGCGTGGGATCCGGCTCGTCGAGCGGGTTCTCCTCCCGGCTGCGCTTGGTCCCGCCGAGCTCCTTTTCGGTCTCGGCGGCCTCCTTCTCGCGGATGAGCATGACGTTGGGGCTGTCGACGCGTCCGTTGGAGACAATCGCCTTGCCCTTGTCGTTGCGGCCTTCGACATAGAAGCGCAGCGACGTACCGGTCACCGCCTTCTTGGGGATCTTCGCCGCGTACCAACCCTTGGCTGTCTTCTCCATCTGCGCGGGCGTGAAATCGTCGTTGCCCGGCTCGAGGTAGAGAAGGAAGAGCTTGGTCACCGGCAGATTGGGTGCGAGCGCGCAACGGATCAGCACTGACTTGTCGGGCTGCGTCTCGTCCTTGGTAGGGCACTCGAGCACGTTGATGCGCGCCGGGAGATCCGGCTCGGAATCGTCGTCCTCCCCGGCCGGCTTCGGCGGCGGAGGCGGCTCGGCCTCCATGATCGGCGCGCGCCGGCGGCGGCCTCCGCCCGAAGAGGACGACGACGACGGCGGCGGCTCGGCGTCCGAGCCCCGATCCGGGGGCGGCTCGGCGGCGCGATCGGCGCCGCCACCTCCACCCGAACCGCCCGCGCCGGCCTGAGCAAAGATATCCTCGAGGTCGGGCGTCGACATCGCCTTGCTGATGCGGATGGTTGGATCAATCTCGATCGCGCGCTGGAAGCTCTGAAGCCCCTTCTGCTTGTCCTTGAAACCGACGATGTAAACCGCGCCGAGGTGCACGTACGTGCGCGCCATCATCGGGTGCGTCTCGAGATTGGACTTCTTCCCAAAGACCAACGCCTGCAGCAACGTGCGCTTGGCGCTGTCCCATTCCAGCGTCTCGTAATCGTCGAGCGCCTTCTTGTTCATCTGGATCAGCTTGTCGACCGCCGGCGAGTTCTGCGCGTGCACCGCAGCGGGAACCAACAGGCAGACCAGGACGCCGGCCACGGCAAACACGAGGTTCCTAAGAGTGCTCTTCGTACCGGTCATTTCCTGACGAACCTCGCTATTGCTTGGTGATGAAGAACTCCACGCGGCGGTTCTTCTCCCGCCCCGCGGCCGTCTTATTGGTCTCGATGGGTTGGTCGGGACCAAAGCCTTTGGCTTCCATTCGGGATTCTTCGATCCCAAGTCCTATCAGAAATTGCCTGACGGAGTCAGCACGAGATTGGGACAAGGTCATGTTGTGCGGTCGCTTTCCGCGCGAATCGGTGTGACCTTCAATCCGAACCGTCATCGTCGGCCGGGACTGCAGAACCTGGCCGATCTCAGCCAGCAACGAGAAGCTGCGCGGCATGATCACGGCCTTGTTGGTCTCGAAGAAGATCTTCTGTTTGAGCTCGATCTTCGCCTCGGTGACCACGATGTGCTCGTACTTCTTCGGGCAACCGTCACCGTCGGGCGGACCGGGCTCGTTCGGGCATTTGTCGGTCGTATCGGGGATGCCGTCCTTGTCGTTGTCGGGATCGGGGCAGCCGTCGGCGTCCTCGAACCCATCCTTGTCCTCCGGCTCGTTCGGGCACTTGTCGGTCGTGTCGGGGATCCCGTCGGTGTCGTTATCGGGGTCGGGGCAGCCGTCGGCGTCCTCGAACCCGTCCTTGTCCTCCGGCTCGTTCGGGCACTTGTCCTTGACGTCGGGGATGCCGTCCTTGTCGTTGTCGAGATCTGGGCAGCCGTCCTCGTCCTCGAACCCATCCTTGTCTTCCGGATCGTTCGGGCACTTGTCGACGTCGTCCTTGATGCCGTCGCCGTCCTTGTCGCCGATGACCGGTTTGACTTTGGGCGTCGGGGCCCGCGGCGCGCAGTGCTCGCGCGCGAGACGCAACGCCTCACGGGCGTTGTGGTCGGCAACCTCGAGGTGCTCGCGCGCACGAAAGTAGTCACCTTGGTCAAGCTCGGTCTCTGTGAATTCAGTGTTCGTATCGGCCAGCGCCAGCTCACGGGGCGCGCATTTATATGCGCCCGCGTCGCGCGCCTCTTTGATGATCGTGCGTACCTGCCTGACGTTGGCGGCCACCTCGGTGCCGGCGCAACCGGCGGCCGCCCAGGAGGCAGCGACCGCAAAGACCGCCAGAACGCGGGCACGAAGGGCGATGGTCATTCGCTGGCGGGGCTCTTGGTAGACGGCGGTTCGATTGTACGTTCACCCGGCGCCGGAGGTGCGGAACCCTTTGGGGGTTCTGAGCTGGACGACGGTTCCGAGGTCGACGACGACCGGCTCATCCGGCTGAGGGCGATCGCGCGGGCCTTGTGGGCCTGCTCCTCGGCCCTGCGGCCGTACTCGATCGAATCCTGGTACTGGGCGTAGCTCGCCTCTTCGCGCGCCTTGTGCAGGTAGGATTCGGCCGCGGTGTACTCGTACGGCGCAAGCTGGTCGGCCTGCGCCTCTTTGGCAGCTGCCAGCGCGGAGGCCGCCTTGAACGAGACCTGGTTGATGTACTCGACCGGTCCGCACCCGCCCAGAAGCAGGAAGAAGAGGCCGGCGGCGAACGGCATCGCCAGCATCCCGAGGACGGCAGCCTTCGCCAGCACCCCCGTCGTCCGGTAGCGAGGTTGGCGCAAAACAGGCGGAACGGTAACAACTCCGACCGACGGGGTCAAATCATGTTCGCGTGCGCATCCTTGCTGCGCAAGGATTCTCGATGGATCGGTCGCGTACGGGCCTTCGTGTGCCTCGGTCGCGTCGTGTTCCTTGCACGCTGCGGGCATCCGCGATATGAGCAAAGGCCGTCGTTACCCTTTTCCCCTCTGGAGGCCTTCCGGTGAAACAACTTATCGCCTACCTTCTCGACCACGCGATACTGGATTTCTCCGGAGATCTGACGCTCGACATGGTCCGGGACTTCCTGCGCGAGGACGACAGCACGGAAGCGCGCGCGCTGCTAGGCAAGCTGGTCGAGGACCGGGGCGTCGATGACATGATCGTGACCCTGGCGGACTGTCTGCAAGACTACCTGCGAACCGGCCTTTCCGACGACGTGGTGCGGGAGCAGCTCCGACTTTACAGCGAGAGCTGAGGCAATGTCCGGTCGCGGCCGGTTGCGCGCGACCACGCCTGGCGTCTTGACTGCCGGCGGCTTCCTGGCGGCCGGCGCGCTGCTCGCCGGATCACCGGCCGGATGTAGCTATCCGAGCGCTGACCAGCCCCTACCGGGCGCCTGCGCGCCGCTGTCCGTGATCTCGTCGATGCCGGACGACGGCGCGGGCGACTTGCCGACCGACACGGAGATCAACCTCGCGGTCAGCGACTTCCCGGACCCGGACTCGGTCCGGCTCGACACCGTGCTGCTGTCAAGCGGGGTCTACACCCGTCTCGGCGGTTTCTTCGTGGACTTCATCTCGCGGTCGATCCGCTTCACGCCGCGCAATCAGCTGCAGCCCAACTTGACCTACGTCGTGACCTTGATGCCGGGCGTGACGTCGCTGACCGGCTGCCCCGCCATGTTCGACCAGCGCAGCTTTGGCACTGGCGACGGCCCAGCGGATCCCCCGCTCCCGACGCCGGATGCCCCGACTTTTGGTGCGATCCTACCGATCTTCGCTGCCCACTGCGGCGGGGGCTATTGCCACCGGCCCGAGCCCGACGACGGCACCTGCCTCGACTCTCCTGCCCAGGGACTGGCGCTGTGCGACCGCGACGCTTTCTCCGCGCTGGTCTATGCCGATGCGACCGAGCTCGCGGGCATGAAGAGGGTCCAGCCCGGCGACGCCTCGCGCAGCTACCTGATCCGCAAGATCGTCCCCGGGCCCAACGGCGGGCCGGTTCCGACTACGCCGGGGCACCGCGACCCACCCGACGCGCCGCTCGCCCAGACCGACCTGCAGGCCATCTCGGACTGGATCAACGGCGGCGCGCTGCGATAGCGCGCCGCCGGTCTCCGCCGCTCCGCTAGAGGTCGACGCGGACCTTGTGATCCTTGGTCTCGCGCAGGGTCAGCATGCCGACGATCAACGTGAAGGCCGCAACGACGATCGGGTACCAGAGCCCCTTGTAGATGTTGCCCGACGACGCCACCATCGCGGTCGCAGTCAGCGGCAGCATGCCGCCGAACCAGCCGTTGCCGATGTGATAGGGCAACGACATCGAGGTGTAGCGAATGCGAGCCGGGAAGAGCTCGACCAGGAACGCCGCGATCGGCCCATAGACCATGGTGACGTAGAGGACCATCAGGATCAGGATCAGCTCGGCCATGATCCAGTTGATCTTGCTGGTGTCAGCCTTGGTCGGGAACCCGGCTGCCTTCATCGCGGCCTTGTACTTGGCCTCGTCGAAGCCCTGAAGCTCCGTGTCACCGATCCTGGTGACGACGGCGGTGCTAGCCGCATCGTTCGTCGTGAACGAGACACCCTGCTTGGTCAGGAAGTCCTTGGCCTTGTCGCACTCGCTGTACTTCGACCACGGACCGGGGAACAGGTGAAAGCTGCAGCCGCCTGCGGTCACGCTGATCGGCGTTCGCGCCGCCGCTGCCTCGAGATCCGGGTTCACGAAGTGCGTCAGCCCCTTGAACAAAGGCATGTAGGTCAGCGCGCCCAGCAGGCAGCCCGCCATGATGATCTTCTTGCGCCCGATGCGATCGGACAGCCAGCCGAAGAACACGAAGAAGCCGGTGCCGACGACCAGCGAGACCGCGATGAGCGCGTAGGCGACCTCGTAGTCGACCTTGAGCGTGATCTGCAGGAAGAAGAGAGCGTAGAACTGTCCGGTGTACCAGACCACGCCCTGACCGGCCGTCGCGCCCAGCAGGGCGAGGATGACGATCTTGAGGTTGCTCCACTGGCCGAAGGCCTCCGTGAGCGGCGCCTTGCTGGTCTTGCCCTCCGCCTTGATCTTGCGGAAGACCGGCGACTCCTCGAGCTTGAGCCGCAGGTAGAGCGAGAACAGCAGCAGGAACGCCGACACCAGGAACGGAATGCGCCAGCCCCAATCCGTGAACGCCTCCTTCGACATCGACTTGCGGCACACCATGATGACGATCAGCGACAGGAAGAAGCCGATGGTCGCCGTGGTCTGGATCCAGCTGGTGTCGTAGCCGCGCCGGTTCTCCGGCGCGTGCTCGGCGACGTAGGTCGCGGCGCCGCCGTACTCGCCGCCCAGCGCCAGGCCCTGCAGCAGGCGCAGCAGCACCAGGATTGTCGGTGCCGCCCAGCCGATCGTCGTGAACCGGGGTAAGCACCCGACGAGGACCGTCGAGAGGCCCATGACCGTGATGGTCACCAGGAAGGTGTACTTGCGGCCGACGAGGTCGCCGACGCGGCCGAAGAACAGCGCGCCGAACGGACGCACCAGGAAGCCGGCGGCGTACGTCGCGAAGCTGGCCATCAACGCTGCGGTGTCGTTGCCCTTGGGAAAGAACAACGCCGCGAAGAACGGCGCCAACGTCGCGTACAGGTAGAAGTCGTACCACTCGAAGACCGTGCCGAGCGAGGAAGCGAAGATGACCCGCTTTTCCTCGACTTTGAGCCCCGAGCTGGCGGCCTTCGTCAGCGGGGGCAGAGTTGCCGAATCACTCATGAACGTTCCTCCCGGTTGTTCGGTTGTTGGCGTTCGTGAAAGCGCCGCGCGGTCCGAGCGGCAGGAGCTCGAGACCGCGCAACGCCGGCTCTGGCACGGCTTGGAAGAACTACTTTTTCAATACAGGAAAATCTGCCACTGCAAGTTGAACTGATTGGCGCCGTGCGCCGCGCCGTTCTCTTGAATGCGAGTATAGAAGAACTTCACATTCGAGTTGTGACCATAACACCAATAGGCCAGACCGCCTGCATACCTATTCTGCGTCGTGTCGGGCGTGTCGACATGCAGATGCTCCACGCGGACGATCGGGGCTATTGCAACCGGCAGGAAGGTATAACCGGCCTCGCCCTGGACCGCCCACTGCTTGGGCAGAGGGAGATAGGTCCCCCCATCCCAGTGCGAGTAGTCGACCTGGGCGGTCACGACGCCCGGTCCCAGCGGCATATCGAGGAAACCGTCGGCCGAGTACGCCTTGTAGTCGGACTGAAAGTCGTACGAGCCGCCCAGCGATAGGATCTTCTTCGCGCCGAGATAGGTGCCCCCGTAGTAGTAGCCGGTTTCAGGGTCGAGGATATTGATCTGAAGGCGCGCCGCTGTCCGGAAGAAATTGCGCGCGCTCTGTTCGCCGGCGACCGCGGCGTTGCGCTGCCCCTGCCAGATACCGACGCGGTACTCGATGTGCTTATCGACCAGCAAGCCGCGCGCCTGGACACCGAGATCGCGTCCCACCGGACCGGTCGCGGCGCCAAATGCGTTGGTGTGCTGGAACGTATAGGCGAAGTAGTCCCAGCCGAAGAGCGTGAACGCACTCTGCATCGAGTTGTGCGACCCCGCCGGCAGCGTGTAGCCCGCGTCGATCTTCAGCATGTCGTTGTCCAGGACTTTATACGTTCCAAACATGTCCTGAATGACCATGGTGCTGGTCGTCTTGAGAGCCTGCCCCATGGCAGGCACCCCGGTCGCACCCTTGAACAGGTTCGGTGAATCGGTCTCCATGAAGTACTCGATCCGGTCGAACAGCGTTCCGCCGATGATGATGCGCGCACGCCGCAAATAGAGGTTGTTGGCGTAGCCGTCGGCCGCCACCGAACCGAGCGACTCGAATTGCGGCTGCAGGAACATGCCGAACCGGATCGTGGCGTTCGGGGTCTCGATCTTCAGCGGAGATGCCGACGGGATCGATGGGGTTTCCGGCGGCGGTGGCATCGGCGGAGCCAGGGCAATCCCCGGGGTCACCGGCGCATACGCCGGCGGCGGGACGGTTTCCGCCGGCGGCGGCGCCATCGGCGCCGGCTCCGCAGCAGGGGGCGGCGCCGCTGGTGGAGCGCCCGCGGGTTGCGCGTTCGCTACACCAGCCAGACCGTACGATACGAGCACGAACAGGATAGAAGACGACCATCCAAATCGGAAAGGACGCATCCGAACCTCCTTCGGTTCCCTGAGAGATCGCATCCAACCGAGGCGACGAAAGAGCGCCCAAAATCGGTGCCCAACGCTTACCCGATCGAGCAGGAATCGGGCTGCCCATCGAAGCCGCCGTTCAGCTGCGAATCAGTTGAGGAGCGCGACCATAAGGCGCTCTCCTTCGATTGGCAACATTTAACGACACCCGTTTGTCACTCAGTTGTTACGTAAGCGGTAGGCTGTAAAGACCTGTGACGCTGATCGATCGTCGAGCACAACGATGTGTTCGGCAAATCACGCATAGGGACGCCGACCGAATTATTGGTGCGTTGAAAACGCGCCGATTGTCGGCCCAACGATCGCGCAAATCCGGAAAGGTCCCGGCGAACTAGGCGCCGAGGCGCCCTATGGCTTCGTCGATCTTGGCAAGCGCGAGCTCCGCCTCGGCGAGCTTGGCGCGCGATTTCTCGAGCACGTCGACCGGCGCCTTCTCGACGAACTGCGGGTTGGCGAGCTTCTTCTTCAAATAGTCTCGGTCCGAAATCAGCTTGGCGCGCTCCTTGGCCAGCTTGCCCTTCTCTTGCTCCGCGCCCTTGGCGTCCACGACCCCGTCGAGTGGAACCATCACCTCCACGTCTCCAGCGAGCGCCGTCGCCACGTTGTCGAGCGAGAACTCGCCACCCAGGCTGCTGCCCGCGCGGCGCACGCGCACCTCCCGGCACTTGCCCTGCTCGGCGATGATCGTCTTGTAGCCGTCGAGGATCGTCTTCTTGTAGTCGTCGTTGACCGACAGCAACGCCACGATACGCGTCGAGCTGGGAATGCCCTTGTCGGCGCGGATCCCGCGCAACGCCACGATGATTTTTTGAACCAGCGCCATCGACGCCTCGGAGGCATCGTCGTAAAAGCGCACGTCGCGCACCGGATAGAGCGTGATCATGATGCTCTGAGGCGCGCCCGAGGGTTTGGGCAGCTGCTGCCAGATCTCCTCGGTGATGAACGGCATGAACGGGTGCAGGAGCCGCATCGCCGTCTCCAGCGCCGTGACCAGCGCACCCTGGATCTTGAAGCGCGCCTCGGGATTGGCGGTGATCTCCGCATTGCCCTCGGCGCGGAGCAACGCCGCCTTGGCGAGCTCGATGTACCAGTCGCAGACCTCGTCCCAGATGAAGTGGTAGACCGCCTGCGCGGCGTCGGAGATCCGGTGCTCCTCGAGCGCCTTGTCGACCTCCTCGGTCGCGCGCTGCACGCGCGACAGGATCCAGCGCTCGGGCAGATCGAACTCCGCGCGGTCCGGCCCATCCGCCACGCGGTCGGCAAAGCGATCGGCGTCGAAGCCCTCGAGGTTCAGCTGCGCGAAGCGCGTCGCGTTCCAGATCTTGTTGGCGAAGCGGCGCGCATCCTCGACGTTGCCCATCGAGAACTTGATGTTCTTGCCCTGCGCCGCGCTGGTGGTGAGCCAGGCGAGCGCGAAGCGCAGCGCATCCGCGCCGTGCTTGGCGATGACGTCGACCGGGTCGATGGTGTTGCCCTTCACCTTCGACATCTTGTCGCCCTTCTCGTCGGTCACCATCGTGTGCAGGTAAACCGTGCGGAAGGGGACCTTCTTCATGAAGTGCAGGCCCGCCATCATCATGCGCGCCACCCAGAAGAAGAGGATGTCGTAACCGGTGTCGAGCATCGTCGTCGGGTAGAACGCCTTCAGCTCCTTGGTCTCGTTCGGCCAGCCCATGGTCGCGAACGGCCACAGCCACGACGAGAACCAGGTGTCGAGCACGTCCTCGTCCTGCTTGAGCGCCGTGCCGCCGCAATGCTGGCAGGCGGTCGGCGTCGTGCGCGCCACCGTCATCTTGTTGCAGGTGCCGCAATACCAGACCGGAATGCGGTGGCCCCACCACAATTGCCGCGAAATGCACCAATCGCGGATGTTGCGCATCCAGTGAAAGAAGGTCTTGGACCAGGTCTCGGGGACGAACTTGGTCTTGCCCTGCTCCACCGCCTCGATTGCCGGCTGCGCCAGCGGCTCCATCTTGACGAACCACTGGGTCGACAACATCGGCTCGACCACCGTTTCGCATCGCTGGCAATGGCCGACCGCATGCACGTGCGGCTTGGTTCCGCGCTCGAGACCCAATTCGGCCAGCCGCGCTTTGACCGCTTTGCGTGCCTTGAAACGATCCAGCCCCGAGAAGGGACCGCCGGCAGCGGTGACCACACCCTTCTCGTCGAAGATCGAGATCATCGGCAAGTCGTGGCGCAGGCCGCATTCGAAGTCGTTGGGATCGTGGGCAGGCGTGACCTTCACCGCGCCGGTGCCGAACTTGGGATCGACCAGCACCGGATCGGCGATGACCTTGAACTCATTCCCGGTGATGGGGTTTTTGATCGTCTTGCCGATCTTCGCCTGATGGCGCGGATCATCCGGGTGCACCGCCACCGCCGTGTCGCCGAGCATGGTCTCGGGACGCGTGGTCGCGACCACGACCTCGCCGCTGCCGTCGGCCAGCGGATACGCGAACTCGTACAGCTCGCCTTGCACGCCCTCGTCGTAGTCGACCTCGAGGTCCGAGAGCGCGGTCCGGCACGAGACACACCAGTTGATCAGCCGGCGCGCGCGATAGATGAGGCCCTCTTCATGGAGGCGGACGAACGCTTCGATCACCGCCGCCGAGTACGACGGGTCCATCGTGAAGATCGATCGCTCCCAGTCGAGCGAGCAGCCGAGAAGCTTGAGCTGGCTCAGGATGCGGTCGCCGGTGCGGCGCCGCCAATCCCAGATCCGCTGCACGAACGCCTCGCGCCCGATGTCGTGGCGCGACTTGCCTTCCTTCTCACGCAGCTCGCGCTCAACCACCATCTGCGTCGCGATGCCGGCGTGGTCCATGCCGGGCAGCCACATGGCGTTGTAGGCGGCCATGCGCTTCCAGCGCGTGAAGATATCTTCAATCGTGTCGCCGAGCGCGTGACCCATGTGCAACGAGCCGGTTACGTTGGGCGGCGGGATGACGATCGCGAACGGCGCCTTGGGCGCCGATGCGTCGGCGTGAAAATACCCGCGCGCCATCCATTCGGCGTACCAGCGCGGCTCGATCGCTTGCGGTTCGTAGGTCTTCGGTAGCTCGGCCATGATGAAGGGCGAAGTTTTAGCACGAACCTCGGGTCGCTCCGAAGGCGTGATGTTGTCCGAGTATTGCGGTCCCGTTGACGACAGGGCAGAAGGGCAACCGGTCGCGTGTCGATGCATACTGCTCGCCGACGCTGCGAGGCGTCTGAGGCGACGATGGCGCGTACCAACCTGGAGATGATCGGAATCGTGGCTACCCGACTGGGGCCCTTGATCGATCGAGTCGTTTTCCTCGGCGGCGCTGTCGTCGGACTGCTCATCGAGGACCCGGCCAGCGAGCCTCCTCGATCGACAGACGACGTCGATCTCATCGTCGACGCTGCCTCCTATCGAGCGTTCAGCGTGGGCTTCGCCAACCGACTTCGCGAGCTCGGCTTCGAGACTCCGATGGGAGCGAGGATCGGCCGATGGACCGTCGATGGCGTGCCTGTGGACGTCATGCCGATAGGTGAGGAAGCCCTCGGGTTCGGAAACCGCTGGTATCGAGCCGCGTTCGAGACGGCCGAGGAGCGTCGGATTTCCGGCGACACGAGACTCCGGCTGGTGAGAGCGCCGCATTTCGTGGCGACGAAGCTCGAGGCGCTCAAGAGTCGCGGCGGAGGCTCGTACGTCGGTAGCCAAGATTTGGAGGACATCGTCGCCGTGATTGACGGGAGGCCGACCCTCGAGGAGGAAATTCGGGCGGCAGACGATGACCTCCGGGGCTATCTCGCCGATGAAACCCGGCGGCTACTTGCCGAGCCTGCATTCGAAGATGCTCTACCCGGGTACTTGCGAGGAGACCCTGCGAGCCAAGCCCGGCTGCCATATGTGGTCGAGGTGCTGAGACGCGTCGCAGTGGGCTGAGGCCAGCCTCAACGGGGCACTGTTTGCATTTCGCAAAACGCGAAAATACACTAGTTACATGAATCTGAGACCACAGGACGTGGTTGTGGTCGTGAAGCTTGCGGTCGGCGGGCCTACCGGCTACCAGGCTCTTGCGTCGTCACTGAGCATGAGTGTCTCCGAGGTGCACGGGGCAGTGAAGCGCGCGACCGCCGCCGGCCTTCTGGGCCAGGGTCGCCGGGTCAATCGGGCCGGAGTCATCGAATTTCTGGTTCGAGGCGTCAAGTACGTCTTCGTGCCGAAGCGCGGACAACTTACACGAGGCATGCCGACAGCGCACGGCGCACCACCGCTCGATCGCATCGTCGGCACGGACCTGGAACCCCCGCCGGTTTGGCCAGATCCACAGGGCACCGTGCGCGGCGAGTCGTTCGAGCCGCTCTATCGCTCGGTCCCGAAGGCAGCGCGAAGCGATCCAAAGCTCTATGAGGCGCTGTGCTTGATCGACGCTATCCGCGGGGGTCGTCCCCGGGATGTGCAAGCAGCAGATAAGTGTCTGCGACAGCTACTCGCATCGCCGGGCGCTGGAAGTCGGGCCAGCCACCGGGTCCCGGAGACAAACGTTGCGAGAAGGGATCGGATCAAACGCCGGCTGGCTCAGATTGGTCCAGGCCCAGCGAGCTTCTACGCGAGCGCGCTAGACCTTCTCGATCTCGAGCCGCCACTCGAAGCGACGAGCCACCTGGTCGGACACATGGCCCGCGATATCGAGAGCGCGATTAGAGAAGTCGCTCGATCGCTCGGCGATCAAGACAATCAGATCCGTACGGTCAAGCATACGTGCCCGACATGCGGGAAAACGTGTGAGGGAGACGAGAGTCACAAGAGTCAAATCCGCTCTGTCCTGGCTTTGCTGAATATTCCGACCGAGGGGACCGTCGGTCAGTTCTGGCTGTCGCTCACCAAAAGGGACAATCATGGTCTTCACAAGCGTGCACATCGCCGCGATCTGAGTATCCCCCGACCGATTGACGACGACTTCTGGGCGAGCTTCGAAGAGTTGCTCGATGCGCTGCTCGATGGCCTCGAGCGGCAATATGCGATCGTCTTCGACCGCGTCGACCAACTTGCAGCCTCAGAACCGACGGCAGCTAACGCCAAGAGCATTCGCGCTCGCCTTCCGCAAAATCACGACGTTGCGAACGAGCTCTTCCGTAAGCTCGACGACCCGGCCTGGATCGGTCCTCTCGAGGCAGCGGGGATCTTCAGCGAAGCACCATCGCCGGTGCGTCGAGACGAGGGCATCGCTTATCCGTCGTGGCCCGCGCTCGACTACCTCTCGCGCATGACGTCACGCGCTCCGACCGACGTGGCTCGCGTCGCCCTCGCCATTCCCACCACCGAGAACCATCGGGTCTACGAAGGACTCGCAGAGATCGCCAGCATGCTACCGCCCGTGCTGTCAGCGCCCTTTGCCGACAGGCTCAAGATTTGGTTGGCCGACGCACGCTCGAGCCGATATGGGATGCTCGAGACGGTCGCGAAGTTGGTCGATCGGTTCGTCGAGGGCGGCCAGCCGGAGGCCGCGATCCGTGCGCTGCGAGCGATATTGCAACCGTCACGTGCGAACGACCAAGACAGTCCGGCAGACCTACTCCACGAGGTCCACTGTCAGGTCCCCCGTCCGGAGGTCCCCTGGCTGATGGACCGCCTTTCCTCGAGCGCAAGCAAGTTGGGGCGACCGGCATACGACCTCTTCAACGAGCTACTGACGTCCGGCGTGGCGATCGCTCGCGATGCGGACACGCAGAAGATCAACACGCTCGAAGAGTGGGACGACCTGTCGTGGATCTGGAGAGACGCGATCGAGGACCACCTGCGAAACGACGATGACGGCTTGTTGAGCGCATTGGTTTCGGCGGTGCGCAACGGGGCCGTTCTCTTGATCGAAGCCGATCCGACGCGCCTATCCGAGATCGTCGACGATCTCGAACGACGCCGGTGGACCGTCTTTCGCCGTCTGGCGCTCCACCTGTTGGAAAGGTTCGCCGCGCCGGATTCGGACGATCTCCTCTCGCGCATCCACGATCCGCGTGCCCTCGACCCACGCCACACGTCCCACGAGTATGCCCGCATGCTCCGGAAGCACTTTGGCCGCCTGCCCGAGCGGGAGCGACAGACAGTGCTATCGGCGATCGATCGGCTTGACTCCGGTCCACAGAGATTGACTTGGCTCAAGGTCATCGCCGACGAGCTGCCGTCATCCCGCAAAGACGAGATCGACAAGCTCACCGAAACGCATGGTGATCACTCCGCGGCGGATGAGCTGCCGCCCCCGCCGTTTGGCTACGTCGGTCTCACCTCACCCATCTCACACGACGATCTGGTTCGGTTGTCTGCTGAGGAAGTCGTCGATTTCGTGACATCATGGCCGCCCTCGTCAGATTTTGGTGCTCCACAACCCGAAGGCCTCTCTCGATCTCTCGCGGTCGCCGTCGAGCAAGCCCCCCAAAAGTGGGCGGCCGTGGCGCGGTCGTTGCAACGACTCGACCCCACCTACTTGCGGGGCGCGCTCCGCGGCTTCCAGGGCGCTGCCCTCGCTGAGCGCGCGTTCGACTGGACGCCCGTAATCGAGCTCTGCGTCTTCGTGACTGCACAGCCGAGGGACCTCCCGGGACGCCGGGAGTCAGTCATGGGGCTGGACACGAGTTGGCGCGGGGCACGTTCAGCAGCGATTGACTTGCTTTCCGCAGGTCTGACTTCGCGCGGGATGCCGATCCCGTTCGACGCCGAGGACGGTGTATGGGCGACGATCGAACCAGCGCTCGACGATCCCGATGAGGGACCGAAACAAGGGAACCTCTACCAGAGATCGATCAACAGTGTTCGAGCCAACGCCGTCCGTGCCGCCATCGACTACGCCGCCTGGATCCGCCGGCGACACGATTCGTCTGAGCTACCGATCCGGGCCCGTGACGCTCTCGATCGCCAGCTCGCACGTCCGTCAGTCGTAGTGCTGGCAGCGCTTGGTGAGCGTTTCGGCCGGCTCGCGGCGCTTGACGAGGATTGGTGCCGGCGGAAGGTTTCGGTGATCTTCACTCCCGACAGCACAGGCAGCGATCCCGCGTGGGAGACCTTTCTGGATGGACGCCTAGACCTGCGCACCTTCCAGTTGCTCCGCCAACGATACGCGATAGCAGTCACTGACTTGGCGACCACCGAAAGGGGGATCGGCGAACACATCGGAATTCACCTCGCGATCCTCTACTGGCACGACCAGATCAATTTTGGCGATGAGCCGGCGCTACTCGAGACCTTTTTTGAAAATGCACCGAGTTCGGTGGCAGCCGGCGCCCTCGAACACATTGGCTGCATGCTTCACGAGACCGCCCCTTCACCAGCTGTGCTTACGCGCCTGCGCTTGCTGTGGACCAAGCGTGTGAGCGTCGGGCCGCCAGATGAGTTAGCCGCGTTCGGTTGGTGGTTCTCGTCGGGACGGTTCGACGATGAATGGGCGCTCGCGCAGCTGCGCACGGTTCTCGAGACCAAGGCGCTCCCCGTCGCGAGCGAGAAAGTGGCCGCGCGGTTGGCCTTGCTCGCTCCCCAGCATCTCTCGCGAACCCTGGCTATTCTCGTCTTGCTCCTGGAGGCCAACACTCAGGCCTTGGGATTGTTCGGCTGGCGGGGCCCAGCAAAATCAATCGTCGCAGCCGCTATCAACTCTCCGGATTTGAACCACCGACGGCTCGCGACCGAGATCGCCGGCCGATTTTGTTCGCCTTCGTATGGCTATCTTGAATTTCGTGACGTTGAAAAGATGGGAATCGACCGAGCGTCACCGCCCGGAGAGCCGTCGCAAGCGTAAGGGTGCAGTTGCAGTACCGTCTCCGCTCGCGTCCGCCCTCACCCGCGCCGCCAGCACCAGGTCGTGGCGCGGCGTGAGCGCGCACGCTGGGTCGGGGGCGGCGGCGTCGCCGAGCAGGGCCATCGCCTGGCAGCGGCAACCGCCGAAGTCGACGTCCCGCTCGTCGCAGGTGCGGCAGGGCTCGGGCATCCAGGCCTCGCCGCGGAACGCGCGGAAGGCGGGCGAATCGGTCCACAGCGCCGCGAGCGAGCGGTCGCGCACGTTCTCGAACGCCAGAGAGGGAATGCTGGCAGCCTGGTGGCAGGGCAGCGCGGTTCCGTCGGGGGTGACCACGACGTACCGGCGAGCCCAGCCGTCCATGCAGGCGCGCGGGCGATCGGCGTAGTAGTCGGGGCGCACGAACAGGATCTCGATGCGGCCGCGCAGCCGCTCGCGGGCCGCGTCGGCGACCGCGCGGGCCGAGGCAAGCTCGGCGCGCGAAGGTAAAAGGGCGTCGCGGTTGAGCAGCGCCCAGCCGAGGTATTGCGTGTTGGCCAGCTCGAGCCGCTCGGCGCCGATCCGCTCGGCCAGCGCCACGAAGTCGGCGGTGCGCGCGATGTTGCCGCGGTGGAGCACGACGTTCAAAGTGAGCGGCAGCCGGAGCGCACGCGCTGCCTCCGCCATCTCGAGCTTGGCTTCGAGCCCATCGCGCCCCGCGATCCAGGCCGCGCCCGCCGGATCGACGTCCTGCACCGAAAGCTGCAAGCTGTCGAGCCCCGCGGCGACCAGGCGCCCGAGGCGATCGCCGTCAGTAGGGATGCCACTCGTGATCAGGTTGACGTAGAGCTCGCTGGCGCGCGCGGCAGCGACCAGCTCTTCCAGATCGTCGCGCACCAGTGGCTCGCCGCCGGTCAGGTTGACCTGCAGGATGCCCAGCGCCGCCGCCTCGGCAAGCACCCGCTTCCAGTCCGCCGTTCCAAGCTCGTCGCGGCGCCGCTCGAGATCGACCGGGTTCGAGCAGTACGCGCACGAGAGGGGGCAACGGTAAGAGAGCTCGGCCACCAGCGTGTAGGGGCGCGGCGCGACCAGGGAGGCCACAGCGGTTGTCACGGGGTCTCCTCGCCGCCGGCCAGGAGCCCGCGCTCGGCGAGCGTGCGCAAGAACGACAGCACGTCGCGCTCGATCGGTTCGCGTGCGACCCCGGCATAGCGCGCGGCGAGCTCATCGACGATCGCGGCGGCGGTCCGGCCGTCGCAGAGCGCGGCGACGTCCGCCGCGGTGTCGCTGAGCTCGAGGCCCCGCTCGGGATAAAGCAGCATCATCTTGCTCGACCGCGGGTCGCGGCGCAGCCGCACCTTGCGCGCCAAACGCACGCGCGTGTCGAGCTCTATCACGGCGCCCCGCGCGCCCCCGCCGTCGGTGCGGTGGCCGGCGCCGCGGTCGCCGCAGCGACGCAGTCGAGCAGGTGCCACAGAATCTCGGTCTTGCGTACCAGCGCGGCGACGCACGCCTCCTGCAAGGCGCGCGACGTCGCGTTGGCGACTACGAACGCCAGGGCTTCGTCACCGTCGCGGCGCGCCCGCGGCACGCGCGCGCGAAAATACGCGAGCGCCTCGGCGCCGACCCAGGGGTAATGCTGCTCCCACGAGGCGATCCGCCGCGACATGAGATCCGGCGCGAACATCTCGGTCAGCGACGACGCGACCGCGACCGGGAGCGGGCTTTCGCGGCAGAGCGAGACGTAGGAATCACAGGCGAAGCGCACGCCGGGCAGCACGTCGGCGCAGGCGGCGACGCGCGCGCGGTCGAGCCCGACCGCCTCGGCCAGGCGCAGCCACAACGCCAGCCCGCCGTCGCTGCCATCGTCGGCGGAGCCGTCGTGATCGTGCACGCGGCGGATCCAGGCGCGGCGAAACGCCGGATCCTCGGACTTCGACACGATGATCGCGTCCTTGATGGGAATGCGCGTCTGATAGTAGTAGCGGTTCAGCGTCCACGCTTGCAGCTCGGCGCGCGACAGCTGGCCGGCGTGCATGCGCTGGTGAAACGGATGCTGGTCGTGATAGCGCCCGACACCTTCCGCACGCAGACGCCCGACGAGCTCGTCGGGCGTCAGCAGCGGCGGCGCTGCCGGCGCGCTCACAGCGTCAGCTCCATGCCGTCCTCGGCGACCTCGACGCCGGCCGCGGCGACCGCGCGCCGCTCGGCGCTGTCCTCGCGCAGGATCGGGTTGGTGTTGTTGACGTGAATCAGGATCCGTCGTCGCGCGCCGCTGCGCTCGAGAAAGCGCAGGCTCCCGCCGTCGCCGCCGATCGGCCAGTGCGCCATGTCCTCGGCGCGCCGCGTGCCGAGGCCAGCCGCGATGAGCTCGTCGCTGCTCCAGAACGTG
>Ga0265342_10000564_pt1 | contig 39142 bp, 41 predicted proteins | sample 4CB327metaG_FD_203125 | JGI IMG/M metagenome (GOLD analysis project Ga0265342, IMG submission 203125) | Rhizosphere microbial communities from Carex aquatilis grown in University of Washington, Seatle, WA, United States - 4-CB3-27 metaG | ecosystem: Host-associated > Plants > Roots >... | reverse complement strand
ACCATGTTGTTGGTGAAGTCCTGCCGATTCTGCACGATCGACAGGTTGGAGCCGAGGGCCGAGGCTTGGCTGGCGACGGTCGTCAGTGCGGTGTGCAGGTTCGCAAGTCGGGTGTCGAGCTGCGTATTGTCCTGGAATTCCGAGATCGTCGCCTGGCCGATGCCAAGCGAGGCACTGTTGACCCCGTTGGGGTTGGTCGACTGGATCGTCAGCGAGCTCGTGCTGAGTTCGTTGAAGAACAGCTTGAGCTGGTCGCCCGTGAGCAGGTTGATGCCGTTGAAGCTCGAGTCAGACGCAGTCTTGTCGAGCTGGTCGCGAAGTTCGTTGAACTGGGTGATCAGGTTGTTGCGTACCGTATTGCCGCCGGTCGAGGATGTTCCCGTGGTGCCGTCAATTTGGCCGCTGTTGCCGAAGCCGGTAACGGTCAACGCGGAGATCGACAAGTTGGTGATCTGCAGCTGACCGGCGTTGTTCGACGCTTTGACGTTGCCCGCCAGGCCGCTTGCGGCGTTGATCGCCGTCACGAGCTGATCGACGGTTTCCGGTGCGCCGGCGGTAGCGGTTGACGTGGTGGTGGTCAGACCGACGCCGGTGTTGACACCAGCCGCACCGCCCAGCGTGACCTTGTTGGGGCCAGCATCCTTCAGCGTGAGTGCGTTGCCGGAGACGGTGGCAAGCGTATATCCCACGGCGGCGTTGATCTTGGCCGCCACGGCTGAAACGAGGTCCGTGGTCGCGATGGTGACGGTGACCGCGGTGCCGCCGTTGATGTCGGCCGCCTGGATGGTCAGGGAGCCGGCCGTTCCAGCGCCGCTGGAGGTGAAGCCGGTGGAGGCGCCGGTGATGGTCTCCTGGTCGTTGAGGTTGACCGCGATGACGGTGGAACCGACCGCGCCGCCGGAGAAGCCGATGGTCTTCAGGGAGGTGGTGCCGATCGTGGTGGTGTCGATGCTGTACGACGAGCTCTGCCAGGACGCGTCCTGGCGAGCCTGGGTCACGGTCGCTTCCATTGACTGGATGGTGGTCGTGATCGAGGTCAAACCGTTGTTGGCGGCATTGATCGTGTTCACGCCGTTGGTCATGGAGTCGAGGAGATTGGTCAACTCACCGGCGCGCGCCGACAGTGCGGCAGCGGTAAAATAATTGGTGGGATTGTCGAGCGCCGAGTTGACCTTCTTGCCGGTGGCAAGCCGCTCCTGCGTGGTGTTCTCTTGCGAGGTGGTTTGCTGGAGAGCGAGGAGGTTGGCGCGGACGCCTGCGGTGAGGGTAACGGAGGAAGCCATAATGCGAACCTTTCTGGGTCGGATGCCGTACTGGCGATTACTTGGCCGATCCCATCGGGTCGGCGTCGATTTCATGAATCGACGATTCAGGATGGCGCGTTAGTGGTAACGCTGCGTAAAAAAACACGGTTAACAAAAAATGATGTTAAGTATAACAGCGTTTACATTGCAAAATTGAGCGAGATTCAGGGCTTAAATAGCGATTATAATCTGTTAACCATAACGAATAAGGTATCGTTAACTATAGAAATTCGGAAAGCATTAATCTTGAGTGCGCGGTCACGGCGGCGCTCGTTCACTATGTTCGGCGGTCAACTGTCTTTGAATGCGATTGCGGCAAACGCGGTTCACGCTTGCAGATCGGCCTGCGACAGCGCTTCATTCGTGCTCTTGCCGGCCTCGAGTGCCCGCGCATAGGCTCGCATGCGCAGCAGAGCCTCGTCAGGGATCTGACGCACCACTTGGCGCGAGCGAACATCGACCACCCGGTAGATAACTTCCCGGGTGGCGGGATCGATCACAACGCTCTGCTGATAATCGCTTTGACTACTCTGCGTATCATTGCGGGCTGCGCCAGCTGTATTCGATGCCGTCACTGTCTTCGGGGCGGACAATTCTGTCGGCACCGCCTGGACAACCGGCGGGGGCTCGACGCGCGCAGCAGTAGTCTGCTGGACGCCGGGTGCCGATGCTATGGTATGGACGGGTTCCATGCCAATTGACCGCGGAATTCCTCTGTTGCCATCAAAGCCCCGAATACCTCTTCCAGGCTCCACGGACAGATTACGCCGCGTCGCATTAAGAAGATGTTGGGATTTGTTACTAAAAAGTTATCACCGGAAAAGCGCGAATTTGATGAAATTTTTTTCAGCCGATATCGCGGCGGGCACGCGGCGAGCATCAATCGTGACGCACGTGGTCCGGAAATTGGGTCGCGTTGCTCGCGACGAATCGGGAAAGCTCTGATGTCGCCGCGTCGACGACGCCGTCCCAGTCGTCGCTGCGCGATTGTCGAAACAGCCGCGCGGTTGGATACCAGGGGCTATCGTTGCGGTCGAGCAACCAGCGCCAATCCGGCATGAATTGGAGCAGGATCCAGACCGGCCGACCCAACGCGCCGGCAAGATGAACGACTGAGGTGTCAACTGAGATGACAAGGTCGAGCATCGAGATTATGGCCGCGGTGTCAGCGAAGTTCTCGATGTCGTTATCAAAATGCGCGATTTGCGGATTGTTCCGCAGGATGGCCACATCTCGTTCTCGCAGAGGTTTTTGGAGGCTGATGAAACTCACATCGCTGCGCGACAGCAGTGGCAGCATGAGATCCAGCGCAATGGAACGCTGGTGATCGCGTTTGTGATCCGGATTGCCAGCCCAGCAAATTCCGACGCGTATTTTTCCGAATCCCGGCAATCGCTGTTGCCACTTTTCAAAATAGTTCGCTGGAACTGACAGGTACGGCACCTGCGCGGGTATCGCGTCCAATGTCGTGCCAAAGGCCAGCGGAAGGCTCAAGAGCGGGCAGTGCAGGTCGAAAGCCGGCAGCGGGCTGCCCTTGGTGACCACCTGTGCAATACCCTCGATGCCAGCCAGCAACGGTTCCAGCGCCGACGGTGTTTCGAGCACGACCCGCGCGCCCCGCTCGATGACTTTCGGAATATATCGCACGGCCATCACGGTATCGCCGAAGCCCTGTTCGGGATGCAGGAGCAGTGTCTTGCCGGCGATATCGCCGTCGCCGAACCACAGAGGCTGACTGAAATTCCGTCGCTCGCTATCGGTCTGATCGGTCCTCCAGCGCCATTCGTAATCGACCCAGCCCTCACTGTAGCGACCGAGGCGAAGCCGGCAGAGTGCCCTGTACCAATAGCCCTCGGCATAGTCGGGATCGATCGCGACCGCCCGATCGAAACTTGCCAGTGCCTCATCCATGCGCATGAGATTCTGAAGCGCGCTTCCGCGGCTGTTGAAGGCCTCGGCGAGATCGGGCCTGAGCGCGATTGCCCGATCGCAACTCGCCAGCGCTTGCTCGAAGCGATTGAGTTCCCTGAGCGCATTTGCGCGATTGACGATGGCATCGACATAGCCCGGGGCCAAAGCGATGGCGGTGTTATAGCTTGCCAACGCTTCTTCGAGCCGCTTCAGTTCGGCGAGCACGACGCCGCGATTGTTGTGCGCCTGAGCCGCGCCAGGATCGATCGTCAGGGCATGATCGATCCGGCGCAATGCCGCCGCATGCTCTCCGCGCTGGTGCGCGATAACCCCCAGCATATGCAGTCCGTCGAAATGCTCCGGGCATTGCTGCAGCAGTTTGCCGTAAAGTTCCTCCGCCTCGGACAACCAGCCGGCTTGATGATACGCCAGGGCCTTGTTCCATAGGGTCGCAGCGCTCGCCTGCAGTACCGGCAACGCCTGCGGCTCAGGTGCCGCTGAAGTTCGCATCGATGCGACCTGCATGTCCTTCATGGTCGTTCCGAATGCGTTCGAGCAATCACATGAGGCAGCCTGCCTTGTTCGTCATACGCACGCTGCGGCGCTGATCGTGCGGGTACCCATGGCAGCCGTTGCCGGCTATCAGGATTCGTTTCCATCACCCGCGCGTCATCGCGCCGCGGTTCGATGCGCACTACGACACACGGCTGACCGCCAGTGGTTGCCCCAATTGCGGTCTGGGAGCATTGGCGCGTCCGGTCGCGCCGTAGGTCTGCGGCGAGGCCTTGCGGGCAATTTCCTGCGACAGGCCGCGCATGATTCCCTCGGAGACGGCATGCGCCGTCGCCAATACCGTGAGATTGGTCTGCAACATTCCCTGAAAATTGCGATGTCGATCACGCAACGCCGTCAGCACGCTGGGAACAGCTTGCGCGAGATAGGGCCGGCTGATGCGAAGCCGCGTTGCATCGGTGACGTAAAGCCGGGCGAGCTGGGATTTGGTCGGTTCGAGCTTGGCGGCCTCGCGCAGGCGACCGGCGCGCACCAGTTCGGTTTCCTGATCGACAATGTTGATCAGGGCATCCATCACCTCGGCGAGATGTCCGATGACGTCCTGTGCCTCCAACGAGCTGCTGATCGGACGGGGCAACGGGTCTGGGGTGGAGGGAGGGGCGGACGTCATAATGTCGGGGTCCTCACATTGCAGGGACAGAGGCGGCCGCTTTGGCCTGCGCCGCCGCCTCTTGATGGGCCATCAGGGATTTGTAGACGTTGGCGGCGATGCCGATGCCGCCGGATTTGGCAAAGGACTTGGCGTATTCGTTGGTCAGGAACGAGCGCCACACGCCGACCCCGGGGCCGGAGCCGAGTGGGCCATCGCCTTTGATATCCGTGAACATGTGTTCGAACATCGAGTTGAGGAACGTCGCCTCGAAGTCCACGGATTGCTTGCGCGCCTTGTCGGAATAGCTTTGCGGGGCCGCGGTGCCGGTGCTGCTGCCCAACTTTGCAGTCGCCGTTGCAGCCGTGGTCGCGGCGGCGGTGATGGCTTGGATGTGGCTGTCGAATCCGAGCGAGATTGCCATTACATCACCTCGATGTCGGCCTGGATCGCACCCGCGGCCTTGATCGCCTGCAGGATCGAGATCAGGTCACGTGGTCCGATGCCAAGGGCATTGAGCCCGTCAACAAGCTGCTGCAGCGAGACGCCTTCGCTGACGACCGCCAGTTTTTTTCCATCCTCGGAAACGCCGACCCGCGAGCGCGGGACTACGACCGTGCGGCCGTTCGCGAGTGGGTTGGGCTGGCTGACTTGTGGCGCCTCCGAGATCGTGACGGTCAGATTGCCCTGGGCGACGGCGACAGTCGACACGCGCACGTCGCGGCCCATGACAATGACCCCGGAGCGTTCATCGATTATGACCTTGGCGGCAAGATCCGGCTCGATCTGCAGCTGCTCGATCTCGGTCAGCAGTGAAACCACGTTGTCATGATACTGCTTGGGTACGGTGATCTGCACGGTCGAGGGGTCCAGCGGCTCGGCCGTCGGCGCGCCGATGAAATCGTTGACGGCGGACGCAATGCGCTTGGCGGTGGTGAAGTCGGCATTGCGTAGCGCCAGTCGCACCTGGTTGAGACGGTTGAGCGCGAAATCAATTTCGCGTTCGATGATTGCGCCGTTGGCGATGCGTCCGACAGTCGGTACGCCGCGGGTGATCTTGGCTGCCTCGCCCTGCGCCTCGAACCCGCCAATGGCGAGCGAACCCTGCGCCACGGCGTAGACGTTGCCGTCGGCGGCGAGCAGGGGAGTGACAAGCAGGGTACCGCCTTGCAGGCTCTTGGCGTCGCCCAGCGCCGACGCGGTAACGTCGATGCGGGTGCCCTGGGTGGAGAAGGCGGGCAGGTTTGCGGTCACCATGACCGCGGCCACGTTGCCGGTCCGCAGGGTCTGGCCGCGGATATTGATGCCGAGCCGTTCCAGCATCGCGGTCAGCGACTGCTTGGTGAACGGCGAATTGTTGATGGTATCGCCGGTGCCGTTGAGGCCGACGACGAGGCCATAACCGATGAGCTGATTCTGGCGCACCCCCTCGACATTGGCGAGGTCCTTGATGCGCGAGGCAGCTTCGCCCGGTACGGCGATGCAGGTCAAAATCCACGCCGCGATGGTTACGGCGAGTGCTGATCTCATGGGCCTCGTCATCCTATGCTCCCCGATGAAGCGGTCCGTGAACTCCCTTTGCGATTCGCGTGCCACGCCTTCGCTTTTGCTAACGCAATGAAATGATTGATCTAACCGTCGGACCTCGGAAGAACTCATCAGATCTGCCGACGGAACTCCTTGCCGCAGCCGGCAATTCTTGCCGGGCATTTACCCGGCATTAACCATCCGCAGCGAGGCTGGGGCCAATCATGGCGCGGGTTTACGACGTGTTCGCCAGCTCAAGCCCAGGATTTCACCATGCGAATCGTTGGACCTAACGGACCGGGCGCCGCGGCGTCGGCCCCCAATGCGCGCCGGAGCAGTTCCGGGACATTCAGCCTCACCGAACAGGAGGCTCCGCACGCGCCTGCGCCGACCTCGGCCCCGCGTGCGATCGGCGGAATCGACGCCCTGATCGCTCTGCAAGGCGTGGAAGATCCGACCGAACGGCGCCGCCGCGTGGTCCGCCGCGGCCGGACGGCGCTTGATGCGCTTGATGAATTGAAGCTCGGCCTGCTGGCCGGAACGCTCGACGTCGGTACGCTGAGTAAGCTCAAATCGGCGGCGGCCGGCCTCAAGGACATGTCGGGGGACCCCGCGCTTGACGGGGTCATGGCCGAAATCGAGCTTCGGGTCGAAGTCGAACTGGCCAAGATGGAGAGCGGCGCAAAGGGGAACGCGCTCTAATCATTAACGAAATCCGGACGCTGATCGGAGGGCGCACGGGTTCCAGCGACTTTCACCGCGGTGTCGATATTCCGTTCTATTCGGCAGTTGTCAGGCGCCGGCCTCCCCCTATATAAGGCGCCCCGCGGGGGCGGCCTCGCGCGACAAACCTGCGGATGGAGTGAGAGGGCATGCCCGCGGAGAAGGACAAGAATTACCGCCCCTCTGACAAGGAGCCCTTCATGAACGAGCGCCAGCGGGACTATTTCCGCCAGAAGCTGCTTGATTGGAAGGAAGACATCCTGAAAGAGGCGCGGGAGACGCTGCAACACCTGCAAGACGAGAATCAGAATCACGCCGATCTCGCCGATCGCGCCTCCTCGGAGACCGATCGCGCCATTGAACTGCGCGCCCGCGACCGGCAGCGCAAGCTGATCGCCAAAATCGATGCGGCGCTGCAGCGAATCGAGGACGGCACCTACGGCTATTGCGAAGAAACCGGCGAGCCGATCGCGCTCAAGCGCCTGGAGGCGCGGCCGATCGCGACCTTGTCGATCGAAGCGCAGGAACGCCACGAGCGGCGCGAGCGCGTCTATCGCGACGACTGAAGTCCCGCAACGCGCCGCTCAGGGGAACCGACCTCGCGGCGCGAACGCGTTTATCGCGACGATTGAAGTCCCGCAACGCGCCGCTCAAGGAATCCGACCTTGCGGCGCGAACGGGTCTGTCGCGACGACTGACGCATTGTCAGCTTGATGTCAGAAAATAAGAGCGCGGCCCCCGGCGGGGAGAGCCGGAGGCCGCGTCTTGCCGCCGTTCCATCCCGCGGAGACGGAGCGGCGTGGGAGCTTGTGAGCGTCCGGAGCGCTAGAACGGCAGCACGATGTCGAACAGTTGCTGCCCGTAGGCCGGTTGCTGGATGTCGGTGATTTGTCCTTTGCCGCCGTAGGCGATACGGGCCTCGGCGATCTTGGTCGAATCGATGGTGTTGTCGCTCTGAATATCTTCCGGTCGCACGATACCGCCCACTACCAGTTGGCGCATTTCGAAATTCACGCGGATTTCCTGCTTGCCTTCCACCACCAGGTTGCCGTTGGGCAGAACCTGGGTGACGACAGCGGCGACGTTGGTCGTCAGGGTCTCGGCCCGGTTGATCGAGCCCTTGCCATCGGATGTGGTGGTGCCGTCGGCGGTCAGCAGGCGGGCCGGCAGCGGCTGATTGGTGATCGGCAGGTTTTTCACGCCAAAGAAATTCGTGATGCCGGAATCTTCGGTGCCGGTTCGGCTGCGCTGAGTTTCATTGGCGAACGTCGCGGTGTCGTTGATGTTCACCGTCACGGTGAGAATGTCTCCGATTTCGTGCGCACGCTGGTCTTTGAAGAAGGCGCGCGACCCATTGCGCCATAGCGAATTCGGACTGTAGGCAGCGGGCTGCGGCGTCGGCATCGGCATTTGCACCGGCTTGTAGCCGGGCTGTGTGGTCGGGTTTTTGATCTCCGAGAGCTTCGGCTGCTCACCGATGTTCATGATGCGGTCGAGCGCGGCGCAATTCCCCAGCAATCCGGCGAGTACGATAACGCCGAGTGCGGAGATCGGACGCGGTAGCATCAATACGTTGCGCGACATGAGACCTCACTCGTTGTGGTGACGTTACGCGTTGCTCTACTGCGATGCGGTTTTGGACGATGTGTTGCTGGCGATCTGTGCTGTGGTCACGGCGATGGTCACGCGGCCTGGCCCGGTCACGGTACCCTGGACCGTGCGTTTCGATTGGATGTTGAGGACACTGATGACATCGCCGTCGCCGCCGGATTCGAGCGCCTTGCCCCGGCAGGTCAGCAGGATGCCCGGCACCTCGTAGACAAGGGTAATGGACTCGTCGCGCTTGATACGGTCCGGCTTGACCAGATCGCTCTGGCGCAGGGGCTGTCCGGCGGCGATGGGGCCGCGCGCCTCCATGCCGACCAGGTGATCGAGAGTATCGATGGTATCCGGCCTGAGGTCCGCTTTCGGCTTGCGGACGACCATGATGTCGGAACTCTTGACCAGTTCTCCGCGCGCCAGCGGCCGGGTCAGAACAGCGGCGTCCAGCATTTCGATCAGCGATCCGGTGTAATGCAGGTTCGTGCGTCGTGCGAGAGCGCTGCCGGGAATATCGATGCTGAGGTCGAAGCGACCGGAGCGCGGGTCGAAAAACGAATTGGTGACTTGCGGGTCCGCGGTCACCGAGGACTCCACGTAGATCGGCTGCACTTCGCGGTCGAAGAACACCGCGATGTTCCTCGCGTCGGCGGTGCGGAATTGTCCGCCGAAGGAGCGCACGATCCGTGCCTCGATCTCCTTCGGCGAAATGGCGCGGCCGGATCGGGTCACCATGATGGCCGCAACGCCGTTGGTTTCGACGTCGGCCAGATCGTGAGATCGCAGCGCATCCAAAACCTGCTGCGCGGGGACCGAGCCGGTGGTGCCGATGTCCGGCGATCGGAATATCGGGATGCTCGCACTCGGTCCGGCATTGTCGACGAGGTCGCCGATCCGTACCACGTCGCTCGTCACCGTCGCTACGCGACGGAGCGTGGGCGAGATCGGCGGAAGCGAGCCCACGACTTGCGCCATTGCAGGGCTGACAAACACCAGCAGCGTAACAAATGCGGTCGTGCGGAGCATGGCTGTGACCATCATGGCTATTGATGCAAGTTGTTTGCGGTCTGGAGCATCTGGTCGGCGGCGCTGATCACTTTCGAATTCATTTCGTAGGCGCGCTGGGCGGTGATCAGGTTGGAGATTTCGGTGACCGAGTCGACATTGGCCTGTTCAAGGCTGCCCTGTTGCAAGGTGCCGACCCCGTCGATGCCGGGCTGACCGTCCTGCGGGGCGCCCGATGCGGGCGTTTCCTGAAACAGGTTGCTTCCAATCGGCAAAAGTCCCGCCTGATTGATGAAACGGGTGAGCGTCAGCGTCCCGAGAACGGTCGGCGTCGTCGACCCCGCCACCACCACGGAAACCTGACCCTGCTGATTGATCGTCAGTCCGGTCGCGTTCTGCGGAATGGTGATCCCGGGCTGGACCACATTGCCGTTGGCGGTCACAACGCGGCCTTGCGCGTCCATTTGGAATGAACCGTCGCGGGAATAGGCGAACGTGCCGTCCGGCATCAAAATTTTGAAGAAGCCTTCGCCCTGAACGGCGACATCCAGCGGCGCTGAGGTTTGTGTCAGCGTGCCTTGCGTCATCAGACGCGGTGTGCCGACAGTCTTCACGCCTGAGCCGATGTCGACTCCAACCGGCAGCAAGTTGCCTTGGTCGGAGGTCTGGGTGCCGATCCGGCGGATGTGCTCGTAGAGCACGTCTTCGAATTCGGCCACCTGCTTCTTGTAGCCGGTGGTCTGCATATTGGCGATATTGTTGGCGATGACCTGGACATTCAGTTCCTGGGCCTGCATTCCCGTGGAGGCTATTTGGAGCGCTCGCATCGCTTGATCTCCTGTTGCTCGGCCGCGTTAGGTCGGAACGTCGGCGAGCTGCTGAATGGCGTTCTTGTGCAGGTCGCCCTGCGCCTGCAACAGATTGGCGGTTTCGGCGTAGCTGCGGGTGATCTCGATCATGCGGGACATCTCGACCACGCCGCTGACGTTGGATTTCTCGATGTAGCCCTGCTTCAACGTGGCGGCCGTCGTCGGTGTGGCCGCGACGCCGGCCGGTGCAAGGAAGTTGTTGCTGCCATCGTTTTGCAATTTTTGCGGCTGCGCGAAGTTGACCAGCGTCAGCTTACCCCGGACTGATTCCTGCCGGGTGTTGGCACCCTCGATCACGGTGATCCGCCCATCCGCGCTGATCGATACGTCGTGATCGGTCTGCTGAAACGTGATCGGGCCGTTGTCGCCTTGCACCGCGTTGCCGTCGGTCGTCACCAGTTGACCGGTCGCGTTGATCTGCAATCCGCCATTGCGGGTGTAGCGCGGTCCATTCGCGGTCTGCACGACCAGGAATGCATCACCGTCGATCGCAACATCGAGCGGATTGCCGGTGCGCTCGACGGCACCCTGGCCCATGTTGCGCCAGGTTCCGCTGTCGATCACATGGCTGAGCTTGCGATCGGCGAAGCCGGGGAAATGGTTCTGACGCGCGATCGGCATCAGGTATTCTTGGAAGATAGACGAACTCGCCTTGAACCCGTTGGTGTTCAGATTGGCGACATTGTTGGCGACGACGTCGAGTTCGCGAGACAGCACCATTTGCCGCGACAACCCGACGAGGAGACTGTTCTCCATCGATGTAGCTCCCCTAACTTGTGCGCCGGAGCCGCGTCCCACCGCGGTACCTTTGCCTCGCGAGCCGCCAACTCTCCCAAGTCGCGGCCCGACAAGCACAAAGCAGATGCTGTGCCAATGCGGAAAATTTAATTAAAACAATATCTTGTTTGTTTTTGGTGGGTTTGCCAGGACGGCAACAAGCGCCCGGCGACGGGATTCACTCGGCAAAAATTTCCGGGCAGGCCCGAAACGGAAAGTTTCCGTTAACCATTCGGCTTCTACCTTGACGCCAGGGCGTTTTGGGGTTGCGCCCGCGGCTTTGTTCTTCGTGCCTTGGCCGCTTCGCGGCCCCCAGAAAATTGCGGTACGAGGGGCTTCGTTATGGCAAAGGCCAAGGCGGCAAAAGACGCGGACGCCGAAGATACCGGCGATGCCGCCGAAGGCGAAGCCGCAACAACCAAGGGCAAGTTGCCGCTTCGCCTCATTCTGATGGCCGTCGGAGGATTGGTCGTGCTGGGCGGCCTCGGCGCCGGCGCCTTCATGTTCTTCGGTCACAAGGAAGAGCCGGAGAAGCCGGCCGTCGCGGCCGTCAAGCCGCCGGTTTTTTTCGATGTGCCGGAGGTGCTGGTCAATCTGTCGAACGCCGGCAGCGACCGAACGCAATACCTCAAGGTGAAGGTCGTCCTCGAACTGCCGGATCAGGCGCTCACCCTGCAGATCACGCCGATCATGCCGCGGGTGATGGATACATTCCAAACCTACCTGCGCGAGCTGCGGCCCACCGATCTTGAAGGGTCGGCCGGACTTTATCGGCTCAAGGAAGAATTGACGCGTCGCGTCAACATTGCGCTTGCCCCCAACAAGGTCAACGCCGTGCTGTTCAAAGAAATCGTGGTCCAGTGACGGACTGAGGGGCAATGGCGAACAACCAAGTCGATCAAGACGCCCTCGCAGCGGAATGGGGGTTGGCGCTGGAGGCCGAGTCCGGCGACGGGCCGCCGCCTGAAGCGGCTGCGGCTGCGGCGGCCGATGGCGGCCCCGGCGACGAAATGGCCGCGCAATGGGCGGCGATGATCGATGACGGCAGCCAGTTCATCCAGGCTGCCAAAGGCGGTGCCGAGCGTATTCTGAACCAGGAAGAACTCGACAGTCTGCTCGGTTTCAGCCTCGCCGATATCAATCTCAACGACAATTCCGGCATCCGCGCGATCATCGACTCGGCGATGGTCTCTTACGAGCGCCTGCCGATGCTCGAAATCGTCTTCGACCGGCTGGTCCGGCTGATGACGACAAGTCTTCGCAATTTCACCTCCGACAACGTCGAAGTCTCGCTCGACCGCATCACCTCGGTGCGTTTCGGCGACTACCTCAATTCGATTCCGCTGCCGGCAATCCTCGCGGTGTTCAAGGCCGAGGAATGGGACAATTACGGCCTGTTCACGATCGATTCAAGCCTGATCTATTCAATCATCGATGTGCTGCTCGGCGGCCGGCGCGGGCAGTCCGCGATCCGCATCGAGGGCCGCCCTTACACCACGATCGAGACGAGCCTCGTCAAGCGCATGATCGAGGTCGTGCTGGCGGATGCGGAACTCGCGTTCAAGCCATTGTCGCCAGTCAAGTTCAATATCGACCGGCTGGAGACCAATCCGCGGTTTGCCGCGATTTCGCGACCGGCCAATGCTGCGATCCTGGTGCGGTTGCGGATCGACATGGAGGATCGCGGCGGCACCGTTGAGCTGCTGTTGCCATACGGCACGATCGAGCCGATCCGTGACGTGCTGCTGCAGATGTTCATGGGTGAGAAGTTCGGCCGCGATCCGATTTGGGAAGGCCATCTCGCCACTGAAATCGGACAGGCGTCGATCGCGGTCGATGCTGTCCTGTACGAGGCCGAGCTTCCGCTCAAGCAGCTGATGAAACTCAATGTCGGCGACACGCTGACGCTCGATCTCAAGCCGGACGCGCTGGTGACCGTACGTTGCGGGGATGTGACGTTGACTGAGGGCCGCATGGGGCGGGTCGGCGACCACATGGCTGTCCGCGTCGCCAAGCCGCTGCGGAAACCCAAGACGACGTTCGCCATGTTTGAAACGGCGGGCGAAACCTCGAATAGGATGGAGGCATCGTGAGTCACAGCTTCGGTTTGATGATCGAGAGTGTGGTTGCGGTCCTGCTCCTCCTCACGATCGGCTATTGCATTCTGCTCAACAGGCGGCTGCGTCGGTTTAAGGCCGACGAGCATTCGCTGAAGGCGACGATTTCCGAACTGATCACCGCGACGGAGATCGCGGAACGCGCCATCGCCGGCCTCAAAGTGACGGTGCGCGACTGCGATCAAAATCTCGGCGAAAGGCTGCGGACGGCCGAGCGTTTCTCGGCCGATATCGCGCGCCAGGTGGAAGCCGGCGAGATCGTTCTCAATCGCTTGACGCAGATCGCTGTCGCCGCCCGTCCGCTGCAGGAAGCCCCGTTGTCGGTGCAACCCGCCTCGGCCACGTCGCCTCCGGACGCCAAGGCGATGCTGGCGGCGGCGCAGGCGTTTGCCGAGCGCGCGCGCTCTCGGGTCAACGGCCTCGCGGCTTAATCGGTCACGGGAGATCGAGTACGCGCCCTCATGCGTGACTTTCGGCTCATTCCGGTCGTCTTGCTCGCGACAGCGTGCCTGTTCGCGCTCAAGGTGCTTGGGCTCGTTCTCGACGGCGGCTACACGCTGGCCGATGTCGATTCGGGCTATGCCGAGCCCGTGACCCCGATAGCGAAATCTTCGGAGCGGGCTCCGATGCTCGCTGCGCCGGCGACGATCCCAGCGTCACCGCAGCCGGTGGCCAAGCAGTCCTGGATGCCGGATGTCTTCAACTTTTCCGACATTACCGGCTCGGGCCACGATGCCCCCGCTCCCAAGGCCAATGATCCCAAGGCAGAGGCGAAACCAAAGCCGATCGATCCGCCGCCGTCACCCGGGGGCACCGTCATTTCAATCGACACCGATCATCCGATATCGCCGGGGGAGCGCGCCCTGCTTGAGCATCTGCAGGCTCGCCGCCAGGAGCTGGATGCCCGCGCCCGTGAAATCGAGATGCGTGACAACCTGCTCAAGGAAGCTGAGCGCCGGATCGATGCGCGCGCTTCCGAGCTCAAGGACCTCGAAGCGCGCATCACCGCCGCGACCCAGAAAAAGGATGAGGCCGACGCGGCGCGTCTGAAGGGCCTCATCGTCATGTACGAAAACATGAAGCCGAAAGATGCCGCCAAGGTGTTCGACCGGCTGGATTTGAAGGTCTTGATCGACTTGTCGTCGGCGATGAATCCGCGGCGGATGTCCGATATCCTGGCACAAATGCAACCGGAAGCTGCGGAACGATTGACCGTAGAGCTCGCCAACAAAGGCGCCGGAGTGGACAAGGCCGCTTCCAACGATGACCTGCCCAAGATTGAGGGCAAACCAACCGCCCAGAACGGCAACCCCGGTGGTGCTCCAGGGGGGAATCCGGATGCTCCTCCGACTGCCCAGCCAGCTGGCCCTGCACAATAAAAGGCCAATTCCGACCTATCCTTAGGGGCTGAATAACGGCTCGTTAAACGCGTCGGCCTAGGGTAGCGGAGGGGCGCTCGGTCGGCGGCGCCGTCAACGAGATCGGCGTCGTAGCGTGTCATGAGTGCCCGGTTGCCCGCGTTGCGAGTAAGCTCTGCCTGTGACGGTATTAAAAAACCGTCACAGGCGCGGCGTCGTGCGCGCTCCGTTGCGATGCGGATCGCGGCCAGTTGGCTGCTCGTCGTCGGATTTCTCGCCGGTGTGCCGTTCGCATCGGCGCAGGTGGGACCGGATTGGGTCAAGGCGGACATCAGCGTCAATACCAGCGGCGGCTATGCGCGCCTGGTGTTTCGTTTTGCTGATGATGTGGAATCTGAGGTGCGGCTGTCGAACGGCATCCTCGTTGTCCGTTTCAAGCGTCCGGTGGATTTGTCGGTCAATCGCCTCGACACCAACGCGGCCGGGTATGTCAGCGCGGCTCGCCGCGATCCCGACGGCACCGGCGTGCGCATCGCGCTCTCGCGCAAAGTCACCGTCAATTCGATGGCCGCGGGCGAGCGGCTGTTCGTCGACCTGCTGCCCGATACCTGGAAAGGCGTGCCGCCCGGCCTGCCGCAGGAAGTTGTTGAGGAACTCGCGCGCCGCGCCCGCGACGCTGAAAAAAAGATGCGTGAACAGCGTCAGCTCGCGCAGCAGCGTCAGCTCACCCTGAGCCGGGTCAGAATTTCAAAGCAGCCGACTTTCTACCGTTACGTTTTCGAATTGCCGGATCTGATCGCGGTTTCCAGCGATCGGGGCAAGGACAAGCTCACGCTGGCGTTCGATGCGGCGCTGAAGTTCGATCTGGCCGATGCCGTCGCCGCGCAGCCGCCGATGGTCGAGACGATCGCGACCACGGTCGACGATCAAACGACCAAGGTGAATTTCGCCTTCAGCGGCAAGGTCGATATCCGTTCGTTCCGCGAAGACAACAACTATGTGGTGGATGTCGGTTCGATCGATCCCAAGGATAAGCGTCTCGACGCCATCCTCTCCAGCAAGCCCGGTGCCGAGCTAACCCCCAAGACCGAAGGCGCCAAAGCCGAGCCAGTTGCGAGCGAATCTGCGAAGGCCGAGCCCGCCAAGACTGAACCGACCAAGACTGAACCGACCAAGACCGAGCAGGCCAAATCCCAATCTGCGGAAGAACCAACCAAGCCCGATCCGATGGCGACACCCGCCGAGGAGACGGCGCCAAAGCCGGCGAGCGCCGCGCCGACGCCGCCCGCGCCGCCGAAAGATGCGGAGGAAACGGCTCCGCGGCCCGCGGTTGGGCTCGCTGCGCCTGCGCCTGTCGCGGCCATGCTGCCGGAGACGAAGCCTGTGCCGCAGCCGGCCACGGAGGCGCCGGTCACCGAGCGCAAACCCATGACCGCGCCGCCGGCTGAGAAAATGCCGGAGGCCGCTCCGGCGTCCATGGTGGCGCCCGACGGAACACCTGCCGTCAGTGTGGAAATGCGCCGGCAGAGCGACAATCTCAAACTGACCTTTCCATTTACGGCGCCGACTCCGGCCGCGGTCTTTCGTCGTGCCGACACCCTGTGGCTCGTGTTCGATACCGACGCCAAAATCGATGTCGCCCCCCTCAACAACGATCCGACGCATACCGTCCGGAGCGTCGCCGTGACCAGCTCAAGCGACGGTCAGGTCGTGCGTCTGAAGCTTGAACGCCCGCGCTTGACCAGCCTTGCCCCCGATGGTCTGGCTTGGACGGTCACCGTGGGCGACATGGTTCTCGAACCGACTGCGCCTCTCGGCATGACCCGCAATGTCGCCTCGGCGCCGCACGCGACCGCGATCATTCCGTTCGACTCCCCGCATGCGCTTCACCGCTTGAGCGATCCCGATGTCGGCGACACCTTGCTGGTCGTGACGGCGCTTGGACCGGCGCGTGGATTTCTCAAGACTCAGGATTTCGTCGAGTTTCGCGCGTTGGCTTCAACGCATGGCGTCGTCATCCAACCCCTGGCGGATGATTTCAGCGCCGAGCTTTCATCCGACAAGATCGTCCTCGGACGCCCGAGCGGCCTGACATTGTCATCGGCCGCGCAGAGCGCCAATCGCAGCAACGCATTTCGGCCCGTTGTGTTCGATACGCAATTGTGGGGCTTCGACCGGCAGGCGGCGTTCACCGAGCGGCAGAAGAGCCTGCTCGACGCGGCCGCCGCGGCGCCTGAGACCAAGCGAACGATGCCGCGGCTTGATCTCGCCCGGTTCTATTTGGCGCACGATATGTATGCGGAGGCCAAGGGCGTGCTGGACGTGACGCTCAATGACGAACGGCCGACCGCGGAAGACACCACCGGTGTCGTCATGCGCGCGGTCGCGGATATCATGTTGGGGCGTCCCGAAGACGGGCTCAAGGATTTGTCCAATCCCCTGGTCGGCAACCAGAACGACGCCCAGGTCTGGCGGGCGGTGGCGCACGCCAAGGAAGGCAAATGGGTGGAGGCCCGCGAGAGCTTCCGTAATGTCGGCAACGCGATCGCGACCTTGCCGATCGAACTACAACGGATGGCGCTCAGGGAGGCGGTCCGGGCCTCGCTCGAGGTTCGGGACTACGCCGGCGCCGCCGCCCATCTCAACGAATTCGAGACCATCGGCGTGTCCCCCGACATGCAGGCCGACATTTCGGTCCTCACCGGACGGGTGGCCGAGGGACTGGGCCGCAGCGAGGATGCGCTCTCCGCCTACCGCCTGGCCGCCGACTCGCAAGACCGGCCGGCGGCGGCCCAGGGCAAATTGCGCGAGGTGGTGCTGCGCTATCAAATGGGCGACCTCAAGCCGGCGGAAGTGATCTCGGAACTCGAAACGCTGACGACGATCTGGCGCGGCGACGAGACGGAAATCGAGGCGTTGCAATTGCTGGCGCGCCTTTACACTGAAGAGACCCGCTATCGCGACGCTTTTTATGTCATGCGCACCGCCATGCGCGCGCACCCGAATTCCGAGATGACCCGGCGCATTCAGGACGAGGCAGCGGCAACATTTGATTCGCTGTTTCTGGCCGGCAAGGGCGATGCGATGCCGACCATCGATGCCTTGAGCCTGTTCTACGACTTCAAGGAATTGACCCCCATCGGCCGGCGCGGCGACGAAATGATACGGCGGCTTGCCGATCGGCTGGTGACGGTCGATCTGCTCGATCAGGCAGCCGAACTGCTGCAGCATCAGGTCGATCACCGTCTGCAGGGCGCGGCACGGGCGCAGGTGGCGACCCGGCTTGCCGTGATCTATCTCATGGACCGCAAGCCCGATCGTACGCTTGCGGTGCTGCGATCGACGCGGATGGCGGATCTCTCCAACGAGCTGCGCAATCAGCGGCTGCTGATCGAGGCGCGAGCGCTGTCCGACAGCGGACGTCGCGATCTTGCGCTCGAAGTGATTGCCAATATTCAGGGGCGGGAAGCGACCCGGTTGCGATCCGACATCTTGTGGGGTGCGAAGCGCTGGCGGGAAGCCGCCGAACAGATCGAGCTGCTCTACGGCGACCGCTGGCGCGATTGGCAACCGCTCAACGATGCAGAGCGCGCCGACATCATGCGGGCGGCGATCGGTTACGGGCTCGAGGACGACCGCTTGGGCATGCAGCGATTCAGAGAAAAATACGCGGCGAAAATGGCGGAAGGGCCGGACCGGCGCGCGTTCGATGTCGCAACGTCGGCGCTTGGCGCCAACAACGGAGAATTCCGCGATATCGCCAAGACGCTCGCCGCGGTCGATACGCTCGATGCATTCCTGCGCGACATGCGGACACGCTATCCGGAAACCGGATCGCTTTCGGCGACGTTATCGCCCGCGCCGTCGCAGCCGCCGGCTCCGGCGAAAACTGCGCCGCCGCCTCCCGTCGGACCGCAATCGCGTGCTACGCCGCCGAAAGGCCAGCCGGATGTGAATGGCGGGCGCGTCGCGGCACGCTGAGACTGGGCGATTGTCCCGTCCGCTGGGCCCTAGCTACCGTAGCTCTGCACCAGGCTGCCGGCGACCAGCGTCCAGCCGTCGACCAGAACGAAAAAGATCAGCTTGAATGGCAGCGACACCACCACGGGGGGCAGCATCATCATGCCCATCGACATCAGCACGGAGGCAACAACCAAGTCGATGATGAGAAACGGTAGGAACAGCAGGAACCCGATTTCGAACGCGCGTTTCAATTCGGAAATCATGAAGGCGGGAACCAGGATGCGGAGCGAAAGATCCTCCGCGCGCGCCGGACGAGGCTCGCGGGACAGGTCCATGAACAGCTGCAGATCCTTTTCCCGCACGTTCTTCAGCATGAAGGCATGAAAGGGTTCCGATCCGCGGCCGAACGCCTGCTCCGCCGTGATCTGGTTGCTCATCAGCGGGCGGACGCCGACGTCATAAGCAGTCTGGAATACCGGCGCCATTACGAAGCCGGTGAGAAACAACGCCAGCGAAATGATGACGGAGTTGGGCGGGGCGGTCGCAGTTCCAAGCGCCGTCCGCAACAGCGAGAGCACCACCACGATCCGGGTGAACGATGTCACCATCACCAGGATCGACGGCGCCAGCGACAGCACGGTCAGCAGCGCGACGAGCTGGAGAACGCGTTCGGTCAGCCCCGCGCCCTGGCCGAAATTGATGCTGATATCCTGCGCGGCGACCGGTCCCGTCGTGGCGACCAGCACCAGTGCAATCGAGCCGAGGGAAGCAAGGAACACCGCAACCCCGCCCGCCACCGTCGTGAGACGGACGCGGCGGCCGGACGCGGTTTCCGTCACGGCTTTCCCGCAGGACGACCCAACAGACTCGCCATTTCCTGCTCGAGACTGTCATAGAGGGCTTTGGGCGGTGTCGGCTTGCCTTCCGTCCGCGGGGCCCTGAGTTCGCTCATGGCCATTCGAGCCGGCTCGGCCGCACCGTTGGTGCCATTGATGCGGGGGGCGACCGCCGGTTCGGGGGCGGGCTTGGCCGCCGCCGCTTCGCCCGCGCGCGCGCCGGGGGAGTGGCGCAGCGCCGCTTCCAGCCGCTGGGCCATTTCGGTCAGGTTCTGGTCGGTGGCCGCCGGCTGCGGCGCCGCTGTAATCTGCGCGGGAGGGCGCTTCGCCTCGCGCGGAGGCGTAGCAGCGTTTTCGGCCGCCGGCGTACGCCCGAGTTCGGCCGCGAGCCCGGCCAGATGATCGGCCGCATGGGTGACGCGTGCCACCGGTTCCGACTGCGACGGCCAGGTCATGGCTTCATCGGATGCAATCGCACGCTGCGGCCGCGGCGCCGGTTCCGGTTGCAGCGGCCACAGGGTCGCGTCGGTCATTGCCACGGCGCGCCCGGATGGCTCGGTTGCGCCGGTGCGGGGCTGGGGGGTCTCACGGGCGCCGCCAACTGCGACAGCGCGCAGGATGTTCGGTTCGACCACCACGTCGGTCGGTCCCCCGATCATGAGCAGGTGCTCAACATTATCTCGGCGGATCAGCACCAGGCGCCGTCGCGGGTCCACGCCCGCGACCTCGATCACGGCGAGCCTCGGCTGGCGACCCCGCAAGGCAGCGGCGCCGAAACGGCTGGCGCTGATATAGCGCACCAAATAGAAGACGCCGCCGGCCAGCCCGAGAACAATCAGCAAGGCGAGCAGGACCTTGGCGGCGATCGGCATTTCCGCGCCGAAAATCGTTTCCATCAATATCTCCCGCCTCGCTCTTTTGCCCCGGGGGGCGCGCCGCTCACGTCGAAAGGGTTAACGGCGCCAGGTAATATTTGCCGCCCGTTGTTAACGAATCGGTTACGCCAAATCGAGCTTCGCCTGCATACCCCGTTATTGGAACCCTTTTCTTGGTAAACGGCGGATTAATGGCAAAAGCCGCCATATCCGCCTGTTTACCCACTATTAACCATATACCCGGCAAAGTCTGCCTACCGCGCCGGGTAAGTGCGTCGCGCGGTCCGCGAGGACCCTGATGGCGATCTCCGATATCCCGATCTTCTCCATGCTGCGGACCCGGATGCAATGGCACCAGGAACGCCAGCGGGTGCTGTCAGAAAACGTGTCGAATTCGGACACGCCGAACTATCGGCCGCGGGATCTCACCCCGCTGCAATTCGACCAGGCGACGCCGTCGGCGCTGTCATCGCTGAACCTTTCGCGCACCGATACCGGTCATATCGCGGGGGCGGCGAGCGCCGCCGGTTTCCCAAACGGGCGTGGCACCGGCTACGACATCCGGCCGGCCGGAAATGCGGTCAATCTCGAAGATGAGATGATCAAGGTGGCATCCAACCAGATGGACTACCAGGCCGCGACCGCGCTCTACACCCGCAGTCTTGGCCTGATCAAGATTGCACTCGGCACCAAATAGCAAACGGAGGACGATGTATGGACTTCGTGAAATCGATGGCAATCGCCGCTTCCGGGTTGCGGGCTCAAGCCGGGCGCATGCGGGTGATTTCGGAAAACATCGCCAATGCCGATTCGACGGCACAGACCGCGGGCGGAGATCCCTACCGTCGCCGCATCCCGACCTTTACGTCCCAGCTCGATCGCACGATCGACGCCCGCGTGGTCACGCTCGGGCCGGTGCGGACGGATCCAAGTGCCTTTCAGGTCAAGTTCGAGCCGGGACACCCGGCTGCGGATGCGACCGGCAACGTGAAGCGTCCCAACGTCAACTCGTTGGTGGAAATGACCGACATGCGCGACGCGCAGCGTTCATATGAAGCCAACCTCAACGTGATCGGTGCCACGCGGCGCATGATCGCGCGCACGCTCGATATTCTGCGCGGCTGACCGGAAGAGGCAGGACCATGGCAACACCAGGAATTGCGGCCAATGCCTACGCGCAACTCGCGCGCATGGGCGATCAGGTATCGGGCGGTCTCGCCAAGACGATCGGCGATGCGCCGGGGGCGGGCAGTGGGGCGAGTTTCGGCGACATGCTCAAGAATGCGATTCAGTCGGTCGAAGAGGCGGGCCGCAATTCGGACATGCAGGGCAAAGCGCTCGCCGCCGGCAAGGCGGACCTCGTCGACGTCGCCACTGCCGTCGCCGAGACTGAAACCGCCGTACAGGCGCTGGTGTCGGTGCGCGACAAGGTGATCGCCTCCTATCAGCAGATCATGCAGATGCCGATCTGATCGGTCGGCCATCGGCGGCTACATCTAAAAATTTTCGTTGCCGTCGTACGCGTATCGTCAATCGAATGGAGATTCCATGACCGGGCCTGAAGTTCTCGATGTCGCGCGCGATGCAGTCTGGACCCTGGTGATCGTGTCCAGTCCAATCATGCTGGTGGGGCTGCTTGTCGGGGTCGTCATCTCGCTGTTTCAGGCACTGACGCAGATTCAGGAAATGACGTTGGTGTTCGTGCCGAAGATCATCGCCATCTTTGCCGCGCTGCTGCTGCTGCTGCCGTTCATGGCGGACGTGCTGAATTCCTACATGACGAGAACAGCGACGCTTATCATGGGAGGCTAACGGCCCGATTCGATGGTCGTCGCGAGGTGAGGGCGCATGCGCGTCGACATATCGTTCCTACCGGCGCTCGCGGCCGCGTTCATGCTGGTGTTCGCCCGCATCGGCACAATGATCATGCTGTTGCCCGGGCTTGGCGAAGTCAGCGTTCCCGTGCGCTTGCGGCTGACGGTGGCGCTGTTGCTCGCTGCGCTCCTGCTGCCGTTGCACCGCGATGCCTATCAGATCGATCTCACGTCGATCGGCCCGGTGCTTATTCTCTTTGCCGAAGAATTGCTGATCGGCGCCTTGCTCGGTACGACGGCGCGGCTGACGATCTCGGCGCTGCAGGTCACCGGCTCGATCGTGGCGCAGCAACTCGGGCTGGGATTCGTGACTGCGGTCGATCCGACCCAGGGACAGCAAGGGGTCATCGTCGGCAATTTCCTCACCATTCTCGGTATCACGCTGATTTTCGCCACCGATCTGCACTATCTCGTGATCGGCGCGCTCGACGACAGCTATACGTTGTTCCGTCCCGGCGAAGTGCCGCTGACCGGCGACATGGCGGCGCTGATCACACGCACGATCGAAGGCGCGTTCCGTATCGGCGTGCAATTATCGGCGCCGTTCCTGGTGTTCGGATTGCTGTTCAGCCTGGCGCTCGGATTGCTGTCGCGGATGATGCCGCAAATGCAGGTCTATTTCGTCGGCATTCCGCTGTCGATCATGGTCGGCCTGGTGATCTTCGTGCTGGTGATCGGCGCGATGATGACGACCTATCTCGTCTACGTCGAAGACGTATTGCACCAGCTCGCACCGCACGTGTGATGAGGCGCCGCACCGTCCATGGCTGACGATCAAGACGATACCGAAAGAACAGAAGACCCGTCCCAAAAACGGATGGACGAGGCAATCGAACGCGGCGATGTCGTCAAGAGCCAGGAGGTCAATACCTGGTTCGTACTCGCCGGTTCTGCTCTCGTTCTGATGGCCTTTTCCGGACCGATGGGAATGGACCTCGCAAGCACGCTGCGGGGCATCGTCGCGAACTCCTTCGCCTATAAAGTCGAAGGCGGCGATCTCATCCGGCTGGCGCAAAAGATCTGCATGGAAGTGATGGCCGCGGTGGCGCTTCCGATCTTGCTGCTCGCGCTGGCGGCGCTCTGCGGCAACATCATTCAGCATCGCCTGATCTGGTCGGTGCAGGCGATCGAGCCGAAGTTTTCCAAGATTTCGCCGCTGGCGGGCGCCAAGCGGCTGTTTTCCAAACAGGCTCTGGCGAACTTCGTGAAGGGGCTGCTCAAGCTCGCACTGGTTGGCACCGTGCTGACGGCGTTGTTGTGGCCGGAGCGGCATCGCCTCGAGGGACTGATCGGAACCGATGTCGCTCTCATCATTCCTTTTACCAAGGTGATGTCGCTGAAGCTGCTCGGCGCGGTGGTCGCGATCCTGGCGATCATCGCCGGCGCAGATTATTTCTTTCAATATCGCCAATGGTTCGAAAAGCAAAAGATGTCGCTGCGCGAACTCAAGGAGGAGTTCAAGCAGACCGAAGGCGATCCGAAGATCAAAGCCAAGATCCGGCAGATCCGCTACAGCCGCTCCCGCAAGCGCATGATGGCGTCGGTGCCGAAAGCCACCGTGGTGGTCACCAACCCGACGCACTTTGCCATCGCCCTGCATTACGAGCGCGGCATGCCGGCGCCGATTTGCGTTGCCAAGGGCGCCGATCTGATCGCGCTGAAGATCCGCGAGATTGCAACCAAGCACAGCGTGCCGGTGATCGAGAATCCGCCGCTTGCCCGTACGCTCTATGCGACAGTCGAGATTGACCAGGAGGTTCCGCCCGAACATTACAAGGCGGTCGCCGAGGTCATCGGCTATGTCCTGCGACTCAATCGGGGCCTGGCGCGTTAGCGCCGCGCAGTCGGCAAGAGGGATTTAAGCATTTGATCTTGATCGTAAATTAATCGCGGCAACCGGGCCATGAACAGGGTGGTGGAAGGCCCGCCGCAACAATATGACCAGCACCTCTTGCGAACATTGCCCGGACTGGGGCACTGAGGTGACGCCGTGCCGGCGGCCTGGTGTTTGAGTCCCGGCCTGTTCCAGCCTGCTCGCGTAGGGATCTGATAATCAAAGATCCCAAGAGAATCATAAATTAGCGAGTGCCCGCTATGATTTCGATGCTCGAATCGAGACGGACCGTGCGTTGGTGCCGGACGTCGGATTAGGGACATGAGGACTGGATCGATCCGATCATGGCCACGCAGAATTTAAGCGAACGACAGAGGCCGACGGTGATCGACCGCAGCGAACGTCGCGGCAGTGTTCGGCTGGTGGTGCTGGTCGCCGTCGTCCTGGTTGCGACCGCGTCGGTCTTGATGTTTGTCGATCGCAACCATGCCGAACCCTACATTTTGACGCTGCTTGCCGTCCTCGGAATGGTCGGCGTGTTTTCACTGTTCGCGGTTGCCGCCGGAATTCTGCGGGTGGCCGACAAGGATGCGGGAAATCCCCTGATCAAGGCCGTGGTCGAAAGGGCGGCCGACGGTATTGTGGTGACGGATGCGGGCGGCCGCGTGCTTTATGCCAACGCCGCCTACCTCACCCTGGTCGATGCCGTCGATGCCCATGACGTACGTCCGGTCGAACGCGTCTTCATCGGCGATCCGGATGTTTCCGAGGCGGTCTACCGCCTGCTCAAGGCGGCCCGCGAAGGCCGTCGCCTGCAGGAAGAAGTACGGATCGCGGGGCTGCGCGGCGAGCCCGCGCGCTGGTTGCGCTTGCGGGTGTGCCCGCTGGGGGAGACCGGGCGGGATGCTCGGACCGCGGTGTGGACGGTCGCCGATGTCACCCTGGAGCGCGAACGCCAGGAAAACATCTTTCAGGGGCTGCAGCATGCCATCGACTATCTCGATCATGCGCCCGCCGGCTTCTTCTCGGTCGACGCTGTCGGCGATGTCGTTTATCTCAACGCGACGTTGGCGGAATGGCTTGATCACGATCTGGCGCGGGTCGGTTCCGGCGGCCTCAAGCTTGCCGACATCATCCCCGGCGACAGCGGTGCGCTCCTGACCGCGCTGTCGGGCCGTCCCGGCGAGGTCAAGACCGAGGTGCTCGACCTTGATTTGCGGACCCGCAGCGGCAAGACGCTGCCGGTTCGACTCTATCACAAGATCGCGTTCGCGGCCGACGGTGCCTCCGGCGCCTCGCGCACGCTGGTGCTCAATCGCGCACGCACCGACGGCAACGACCCGCAGCGGGCGGCTGAAGTCCGCTTCATGCGATTTTTCCACAATACGCCAATGGCGATCGCGACCGTCGATCGGTCGGGGCGGATCGCGCGCAACAATGCGTTATTCGCGCGGCTGTTCCACGGCGTACTCAAAGGCGAAGCCGCGAGTGCCGAGGGTCGCTCGATCCTCAGCGTGGTTGCCACCCGCGACCGCGCGGCGTTCGAGGCGGCAATTTCCGAAGCTGCGGCCGGACAGGGCGACGTGGCGCCGGTCGACGCCGCGCTGATGGGTGAGGGCGAACGCTGGGCACGGTTCTATGTCACCCCGGTCGAGGAGGAAGAGCGCGACCACGAGGCCGCGATCGTCTACGCCCTCGACACCACCGAGCAGCGCACGCTGCAAAACCAGGTCAATCAGGCGCAGAAGATGGATTCCGTCGGCAAACTTGCCGGCGGCATGGCGCATGATTTCAACAACGTGCTCTCCGCCATCATGATGGCGACCGATTTTCTGCTCAATGCCCATAAGCCGAATGATCCGTCGTTCCAGGACATCATGCAGATCCGGCAGAATGCCAACCGGGCGGCGAGCCTGGTTCGCCAATTGTTGGCGTTCTCGCGGCGACAGACGCTGCGGCCGCAGGTGCTTGATCTCGGCGAAGCATTGTCCGATCTCACCATGCTGCTGCGCCGCCTGATCGGCGAGAAAGTATCGCTTGATGTCGTGCACGGCCGTGATCTCTGGCCGGTGAAGGCCGACATTTCCCAGTTCGAACAGGTGATCGTCAATCTGGCGGTCAATGCACGCGATGCGATGCCGGACGGCGGCCGGTTGACGATCCGAACCGCCAATATCGGCGAGGAAGAAAGCGCGCGGTTTAATTACAAGGGCATGCCGGGCGCCGACTACGTCCTGGTCGAGGTCACTGACATCGGCACCGGTATTCCACGCGACATCATGGACAAGATCTTCGAACCGTTCTTCTCGACCAAGGAGGTCGGCAAGGGCACCGGTCTCGGCTTGTCCACGGTCTACGGCATCATCAAACAAACCGGCGGATTCATCTATCCGGAATCACAGATCGGGCAGGGCACGACTTTCCGTATCTTCCTGCCGCGGCATCTGCCGGGTGCGGAGGAGTTGGAGGCACCCAAAATCTTGGCGCCGGTGGCCTCGGGCGCGGCCGACGATTCGAAGACGGCGTCCGCCGACCATACCGGTCAGGGCACCATTCTGCTGGTCGAAGACGAGGAGGGCCTGCGCACGCTCAACGCGCGCGGGTTGGCCTCGCGCGGATACACCGTGCTCGAGGCCGGCAATGGCGTGGAGGCGATTGAGGTGATCGAGGGCCACCACGGCAAGATCGATCTGGTCGTGTCCGACGTGGTGATGCCTGAAATGGACGGCCCGACGCTGCTGAAGGAACTCCGGCGCCGCGACCCGAACGTCCGGATCATTTTCGTCTCCGGCTATGCCGAAGAAGCATTCGAGAAGAATCTTCCGGAAGGCGGCCAGTTCGCGTTTCTGCCGAAGCCCTATACGCTCAAGCAGCTGGTGGCCGAGGTGAAGAAGACGATGATTTAGGCCGCAGCGAACGGAGTTCGCGAGCGGGCGTGGAGCCCCCACGTGGCGTGAGGTCGATCGTCGATGGTCAGGCAAAAATATTGATGGTGCCGAACGTCGCCGCGGCCGCCGCCGGCGTCCCGGCGTAGCCCTTTCCGGTCAGCGGATTGGTCGGCGGCGTATATTTGACCGGCGTGGTCGGTTTGGCGGGAGGTGGCGTGTTGGTCGGTCCGGTATAGGCCAATCCGCCTTGGTACACCGCTCCGGCCTTGATCAAACCGGTGACGTTGCCAAGCGCGTCCTTGGCCTGCATCTGGGTGCTGCCGGCGTGGCCTCTGCCGTTGTGCACCTGAATCAAAATCCCGTTGTCGAGCGACATGTTGTTGCCGTCCGACGTCACGGCCTCGACCATTCCCGACAGGTTGAGCGTTGCGGTCTTGTCCAACCGGCTGGTCTTGATGTCGATCGGATTGCGCTGGGCGAACGTGTACAGCCCGCTGTCGGGCTTCAGCGTCAAGGTGAAGACCGGGTGCGCGTTGAGACCGGAGGTGCTGGCGATGAGCGTATTGCCGCTCAAGGTGACGGTGTCGATGGCATCGCCGTTCGAGGTCAATCCCGTCATGGCTGCTTTGAACTGCGCCTTCAGGTCCGATCCCGCCAAAAATTTGTATCCCCCGCCCGGGGAAGGGCCGGCGGTGCCGAAGTTGGCAAGCCCGGACAGCGAGCCGGAGTAAATCACCTGGGTGGTGATATTGGCGTCCGATACGGCCGGCGCATTGCTCTTGGTCGCGGCCACCTTCTTGTTGATGCGATCGACGGCCTGCTGGGCCGCCTGCACCGCCGCGGCACTCGAGGCTTTCACCATCGTCGAACCGACGGCGCCGAGCAGGCTGTCGGTTGCGCTGGTGGCGGTGCTGCCGAACAGACGTCCGACCGTGGTCGAGTCGGCGCCCGTGGTGGCCGTTTGGGCGGCGCGCCAATTCTGCGACTGCTGCCAAAACGAGGTCGTCGAGACAAATCCGGACATGACATATCGCTCCCACCGGGAACTCTATGAAGTGTTCCTTAACCAAAACCTACTTCGGCCGCAGTGTTGAGGTAATATAATAGGCGTTGCGGAAGCCGTGCCCTAGTAGCCGGGCGCCGAGCGACCGTACCAGGCCTTGGTCGGGTCATAATCGCGGGTAAACGCGCAGGCAAAGCCGACATAGTCGCCGTACCAGGGATGCACGCTGGTGATCCGGGCGACCTTAAAATACTGCGCACAATGTTGAGCGGCGATATCGCGATAGATAGGGCGAATCTCCGGTGACCAGGGGATATAGCCGCCGGTATCATTGCCGTACTGGCCATACCACCAGCCCGCGCCGGCGGGCGAGGCGAACCATGACGAACCGAATAAGGCGAGGAGGACTAGGCAAAGCTTCGTGCGCATCGATTGATCTCCAACCAGCCCATTGTGCGGCGCGGCACCGCGGTGGTCAATTGACTCATGAGACCTTTTGCCACCCGTCGCTCCGCCCAAATTGCGACCGTCGTCGGCGCTTCCGCCCCAATTGAACCGGGTCGCGCTGTGATACGACCAAAGCGCAGCTGATCCCTCGGAGACATTGATGAGATTCATGACCTTGACCCCTGCCGCATGGTCGCGTCGCGGCTTCATTTTGGGCTTGGGGGCGCTGCTGATTGCACCCAATGTGAAAGCCCATGCGGTCGCCGCTGAAAGCTCGCCCAAGGCCTTTCTGCAGGCGATCTATCAGAAATATGTCGGCGATTCCGCGAAGACCGCGGTCGGCATTCCGCTCGACAGCAACGCGGTGATCCGGCGCTACTTTTCAGCCGGGCTGGCGCGGCTGATGCTGGAGGACAGTGCTGGCGCCAAAACGCGCAACGAGGGGCCTGCACTCGACGGCGATGCCTTCGTGGGTCACCAGGAATGGGAGATCGGCGATCTCGCGATCGACGTGAAAGAGAGCGGCGCCGCGAAGGCGACCGGAACCGTTACGTTCACCAATTTCGGCAAGCCCGAGAAGGTCGTGCTGGAGCTGCTCAATGCCGGCGACGGCTGGCGTATTGCCGACATCCAGTGGCCCGATGGCAGCCTGCGTGCGCTCTATCGCACAAAATGATCCTCCAATTCAGCGGCGCAGAGCCAGGCTTCGTTGTTGTGTGGCGCGCTATCGCCGCGATTCCCGCCACAGCAACGTTAGTCCGGACGCGACCACGATTGCTGAACCGATCAGCAAGCTGATGGTCGGCACGTCACCCCAGACCAGAAAGCCGAGGATCAGCGCCCAGACCAACGAGAAGTAATAGAATGGGGTCACGGCCGCGGTCGGCGCGAGATGAAGCGCGCGGGTCCACCAATATTGCCCGATGCCGTTGGAAGCCCCGCTCAGGAATAGCGCCAGCGCATCGAACCATGTCGGTGCCTTGACCCCCAGCGGAAGCAGCAGCGCGAAGGCGCCCGTCAACAGGGACGCCTGGTATATGGTGAGGGTTGCGGTCGATTCTGTCGCCGTCATCCCGCGCACCCCCGCCGTCACGGTGCCGTACAGGATCGCATTGCCGAGTGCGAACAACGCGCCGAGCTGAAAGGTGCCGACCCCCGGCTGCGTCACGATCAGCACGCCGCCGAAGCCGACGAGGAGCGCGATCCAGCGCCCGATGTCGACCCGCTCGTGGAACAGAAAAATCGAGGCGAGCGTCGCAAACAGAGGCGCGGAAAAATTGATCGCCGTTGCGCTCGCCAGCGGCATCATGCTGAACGCAATGATGAGGAAGGTCTGCGAGATCGACTGGGAGACCCCACGCGCGAGGTGATCGCGCAGGCGCACAGTGCGAAATGCCGCGAGTCCGGTCTGCGGCAGGACCACCAGGCTGACGACGACGAGCGAGCCGAGTGCACGTACGAACAGCACCTCGCCGAACGGATAGGTCGCCACCAGCCATTTTGACGCCGCGCTGGAACAGGCAAACAGGATGGTCGCCGCAACCATGTACAGGATGCCGAGCGGGATATGCTCCCGGCGCGCTGACACGTTCGGCACGGGTTTGTCGACGCTGGTGGACGTTGTCACTGGGGTTCTCGGGGGGCGGAAATTCAACCCTGCGTATCATGCGCGGTCACATTCCGGCAGCGGCAAAAGCGAATGGGGTAGAGCGCGCGGGCGCATGGCGGCGCGGGCCTGAACCGGATCACCCGGCCCAGCGACCAATGGTGGTCATGAGCGCTCATCGTCCCATTCCCGATATCATCGCAGTGATCCGCTTCGCCGTCGCCGCCGCGGTGATAGCGACCGGGTTTGGACCGCCGGCGCGGGCCGCCGAACCGGTCAAGCGCATCGGCATATATGTTCAGCCCTACTACGAAGCGGCGCGCGATCCGTCCGGAAGTCCTCGCGTCGCCGTTCACAAGAGCCTCGACGTCTTATTGTCCTCGAACGAACGCAACGACATCGTCAGCGCGCGCGATGCCGTTGCCGCCAATACCCGGACGATTACGCCAATGACGATGATGGTGTTGGCTATTCGTCTCTATGACGTCGGATTGCGGGATCAATCGGTGTTCTGGTTCTACGCCGCCAAGGACCGCTATGGGGCGATGACGGAGGTGATCGATGGTGCGGCCGCCGGCCTCTCCGAAGTCGACGCGGCCATGAAGAGTTTTGCGGTCCTGGCCGGTCCGATCGTCAACGGTTACGCCTTCTGCGATCTCGACAATCAGAAAAAGCTGAGGGCAGAGGCGCTGGCGTGGGTCGAGAACAACCCCTACGAGACGATGTTCCTCGAGCGGATTGCGGGCAAGCCCGGCGATCGCCACGCCAACCTCAAACGTGCGATCGAGGACGCCAAGGCTGCCGCCGCCAAGGAAAGGGCCTATTTCGACGACCCGAAGAGCCTCGCGGCCTTCTACGAAGCGCGAACAAACAACGCGATGGAGGCCAAGTATTGCTGGAAGTGATTCCGCTGCCGAGAGCGTGCTGGCGGGCTTTCAAACCACCGTTCGCGGGGTTATGACCAAGGCCTTGAAAGCGCCCTTGGCGCTCCTCGGAGCAAAGTCCCATGAACGCGCCCGCCCAGATCGTTCCGCCCTATCGCCACACCCCGCTGTTTCCGCTCGGCAAAGACCAGACCCGCTACCGCAAGCTGACGTCGGACGGGGTGCGGGTCGAGACGATCATGGGCAAGGAGGTGCTGGTGATCGCGCGCGAGGCGCTGCGGATGCTGGCGGAAGCGGCCTTTGTCGATATCAACCACCTGCTGCGGCCGGGACATCTGGCGAGCCTCAAGTCCATCGTCGAAGACCCGGAAGCCTCCGATAACGACAAGTTCGTTGCCTATGACTTCCTGAAGAACGCCAATATCTCGGCCGGCGGCGTGTTGCCGATGTGCCAGGACACCGGCACCGCGATCGTGATGGGCAAGAAGGGCCGCCTGATCTGGACCGACGGCGATGACGAAGCCGCGCTCGCCGAGGGCTCGCGGGATGCTTACTTCAAGAAGAATCTGCGCTATTCGCAGCTCTCTCCGGTGTCGATGTTCGAGGAGAAGAACACCAAGAACAACATGCCGGCGCAGATCGAAATCTACGCCGACGGCCAGGACAACGAATCCGCCTACAAGTTTCTGTTCGTCGCCAAGGGCGGCGGCTCCGCCAACAAGGCGTTCCTGTTCCAGGCGACGCCGTCGATCCTGACGCGTGAGCGCATGCTGGCATTCCTGAAGGAAAAGGTGCTCACGCTCGGCACTGCTGCGTGCCCGCCCTATCACCTCGCGATCGTGATCGGCGGCACCTCGGCCGAGCTCACGATGAAAACCGTGAAGCTCGCCTCGTGCAAATATTACGATGAGCTGCCGACCAAGGGCTCCGAGGACGGCCACGCGTTCCGCGATCTTGAAATGGAAAAGGAAATCCACAAGATGACGCAGGCGCTCGGAGTCGGTGCGCAGTTCGGCGGAAAATATTTTTGCCATGACGTGCGCGTGATCCGGCTGCCCCGCCATGGCGCCTCGCTGCCCATCGGTTTGGGTGTGTCGTGTTCGGCCGATCGTCAGGCGCTCGGCAAGATCACCCGCGACGGGGTGTTTCTTGAGGAGCTCGAGCACAATCCGGCGAAATATCTGCCCGACGTCGGTGAGGCGAAGCTCGGCGGCGAGGTCGTACAGATCGATCTCAATCGGCCGATGAAGGAAATTCTCGCGACCCTGTCCAAATATCCGATCAAGACCCGGCTGTCCCTGACCGGTCCGATGATCGTCGCGCGCGATCTCGCGCACGCAAAACTGCGCGAGCGCCTGGAAAAAGGCCAGGGCCTGCCCGACTATTTCAAGAATCATCCAGTCTATTATGCCGGTCCGGCCAAGACCCCACAGGGCTATGCGTCCGGTGCATTCGGGCCGACCACTGCGGGACGGATGGATTCTTTTGTCGATGACTTTCAGGCGGCCGGGGGTTCGATGATCTCGCTCGCCAAGGGCAATCGTTCGCCGGCGGTGCGCGACGCATGCAAGAAACACGGTGGGTTCTATCTCGCCTCGATCGGTGGAGCGGCCGCGAACTTGGCCGAGCATTGCATCAAGAAAGTCGAGGTGGTGGAGTATCCCGAGCTTGGCATGGAGGCGATCTGGCGCATCGAGGTGGAGAATTTTCCGGCCTTCATCGTCATCGACGACAAGGGCAATGATTTCTTCAAGGAACTCAACCTCGGTTGACCCGGCGTTCGGTTCCGACCGCCGGCTGGGGAGATCGATGCAGGGAATGGGTTAATGCAGCAGGAATTGCGTGCTCGCGGGCCGCTGGTGTGGCTCGACCTCGACCAGAAGGCGCTCGACGACGCCTATGATCAAGCGATCTATGCCCCCAACCGCGACCAGGTGATCCAACGCCGCGTTGTCAACAGCGCGCAGACGCGCCGCCGGCTGGGCGAGCCGCAACGGGTGTCGTACGGGCCGACGGCGATCGAAGCGCTCGATATCTTTCGTGCCCCGAAGGCCTCCGCGCCGGTCAATATTTTCGTGCATGGTGGCGCCTGGCGGCGCAATTGCGCCGCCGACTATGCGGTCCAGGCTGAACTCTTCGTCCGCGCGGGCGCGCATCACGTGCTGCTCGATTTCTGCAACGTCGACGACACCGGCGGCGATCTCGTGCCGATGGTGGAGCAGGTCCGGCGGGCCGTCGTCTGGGTGTACCGGAACGCGGCGAGCTTTGGCGGCAATCCGGACCGGCTCTATTTGTCGGCGCATTCCTCCGGCGCTCATCTCGCCGGCTGCGTGGTCACCACCGACTGGGCGGCGGCGGGGCTGCCCGCGGATGTGCTCAAGGGCGCGTTGCTGGCCTCCGGCATGTACGATTTGCAGCCGGTGCGGCTGTCGAAGCGCAGCTCCTACGTCAACTTCACCGACTCGATGGTGGCGGACCTGAGCGCGATCCGGCATATCGACCGACTGACGACGCCGCTGGTGCTCGCCTGCGGCACCTGCGAGACGCCGGAATTTCAGCGCCAGAGCCGTGATTTTCATGCCGCCGTGAAAGCCGCCGGCAAGCCGGTCGAGCTGCTGATCGGTGAGGGCTACAACCATTTCGAAATGATCGAGACTCTGGCCAACCCGTATGGCCTGCTTGGCCGCGCGGCGCTCGCACAAATGCAACTGCCGAGGTAGTGGCCCCGATCTTGTCCGCGCTCGCGGGCATTGCTAAGAGCAACCGATGTTGTTCGCAGACATGCTCAAGCGACCATTCGTCAACGCGGCTCGCTACGTTTTGATCGCGATCGGCCTGTTCGCCGCGGTGAACACCGTCTTTACCGGCAGCGCCAGCTCGCCGGGTGGCAGCAACAGCCCGAATCCCTATTCGCCGGAATACGGCTGGTTGCTGCACGAATGGGCGGCGTCGTTTGCGGTGGCCAACATTGCGCTTTTGGGCGCTTTCATACTGTCGCGCGGCTGGTCCCGGTGGGTGGTGATCGTGGTGCTGCTGCTGACGTGGTCAAACGGCATCGGTCCGGCCTGGCATCTCGCGGATTACTACGGCGTCGCCCACCATTAATGTATGCGTGCCATCGCGAAGGATGACCAACGTTGATCGCGATCGGTCGCTGAGATCCGGCGTGTCACATGCGCAGGACGCCGTGCACCAGGGCGACCAAAAACCCCAGGATCGCACCAGGCGCGATCGAGAGAACGGTGCTGCTGACCAATCCCATGGCGCAGCCGCCGGAGTCGCCCGGCGTTCCGCACGCGGCAGTGAAATGATTCAAGAACAGCACGGCGACGAACGTGACCGCTGGTGCGAGAAAGGCGCAGAGCAGGCCCCAGAGCGCCGCGTGTCCGATCACCTTGACTTTGGCTCTGATGCCGGCCGCGACACCGGCGCGGGCGGCGGTCGGCGCGCGTCGGAGCGGAAACGGCCGTGCGGTTGGTTCGGCGATGAAGCCGAGCGCTTCGATCGCCTGGCGGATCCGTGCGACGGGTGCAGCCGATTCCACCGACGCGAGGCCAGCGGACAACGAGACGACGACACGCGCGGCGGGATCGACGCCGTGAACGGCCATTTCGATCAGTCGCGCCGAACCCTTGTCGATCATGCCGACGACGGTGAACGTCGTGCGCGTCGGTCCGTCCATGACTCGAAGCCTTGCCTCCGCTGCCGGCGCCGATTCGGCGTCTGACGACGTTGCACCATGGCAACCGTAAATCCGGAAGGCGCGGATCGCGACATCCAGATGGACGGCATTTTCGGTTGGTCGCGTTTTCAGCCGCCGTGGTTCAGCGGGATGGCGAAGCGGTTCGCTAAAGGAGAGAGGGGCCTTTGCGGCGCGTGCGCGCCAGCGCTTCACCCGGCGAAATCGGGTTAAGACAATTTTGGGACTTTACGCCGCGCGCGGGCTGCCTGATTTCGCCGCGGCCGGCAGCGGTCGGATGGCGGCCGCCTTGACGGTGCGGACGAGCTCCGAGCCGCAATGATCGCAGGCGTGGGTAATGTCTTCGAGTTCCGGGGCAAACAAGGTGGGCGCTACCGATTTCACCGACATGCGATGCCGGCAATGAGGGCACGGCATGATGAACGTCGGCAGGCCTGAAGGCGGTGCAATCGGAGGTGCCATCGAGACGCCACACTCGTTTCTAGGAGACGCCACGCGCGTTTCTCGATTCGACCTCATTTCGCGTTGGAGTCAAGCAATTTTTGTGCGGCGCACACTAATCTGTGGCGTTGCGGCACCAGCAAGGCGCAGAAGATTGCCGTTCGGATCCAGGGTCTTACAGACGTGTTCTGAACGCCAGACGCGCGTTGCGTCGGCCCCGGGCGAAAAACGGGGCTGTTTTGCTGCAGATGCACTGCCAGGCGCGGGAAGACGCCGATGGTGTTAACGGCGGCCCAGGCGGGGCGTTTTAATGCGGCTTCTTTCGCGTTGCCCGGTCGCCGCAGCTCGGATCGTACATTGTGATGCTGCAATGGGGATGCGACGTGCTCGCCACCATCATTCCGGCCGGTCCGCCCGGACATACGTAGAGCTTTTCCGGCCGAGTGGACGGGCAGCGCAGGCAAAAATCGTCGCCCTGCAGCAGATTGAATGCGCCGCAGGCGGCGGACGCCGGTTGCCCTGACAACGCCGTCGCCGCAGCGACCACCAAGAACCCTGGCAAGAATAAACGTCCAGTCTTTCGCATGGGAGGCTCCCTCGCTGATCGACTCACGCGATCAAAGTACACCCTCGCGGCGAAGGCACGAATGAGCAGCGAAAGAATTGGGTGAACGGGGTCTCGCGGTGACGCGGTCCTGGCCGGTCGCGATCGTAGGGCAGATGGTGGCCAACACCCACGGCCACAATTTGGATGTTTCGCGAAACTCGTAACACTGCGCCGCCCTTTGCCCGATAAAAGACGTCGAGTACGCTTGGGCAACAGATCAGCGACTTCGCCCTAAGGACCGGAGATTTGAGCCGCCTGACGCGATCTCGGCCGGTTACTCTTTGCTGGCAGTCCCGAGGGCCACAGTCTCGCCTCGGCGAACTATCTGCGCATAAGTCCCAACCTTTCCACAGGGTGGTATTTAGGTATTATTTGGCGGTTTCTGCGAGTATCTTGGAGCCGCGAGTTGGGGCTGGGCATCGCCTATTCAGTGCTCGCGCTTGGTGGCTTTTTGGCCAAAAGCGGATTTCGCTGAAGTGTTGCGTTGGGCATGACAAGCAGAATCAAATCTCCAAGGCATCGGTCGCGCGTACCGACTGCATCACCAATCCGCCGTCCGACATTGCCATCCTACTGGACGCGAGGCGCTGGCGAGCCCCGCGCGACCTCCATTGGACCGGTTCAACACACACCGACTTACGCAAAGGTTGCACAGTCTGGGTTAACCGTGAGTCGCTTGGAGTCGGTCCTCGCCGATTGGTTCGAGGCGGAAGTCGTTCTCACGAGTTCCGGCCGTTCGGCGATATTGTTGTACCTATCTGTCGCTGGCTTGAACCGCTACGAGCACCGTGTTGCGATCCCGCGTACCGTGTCGGCATGTGTGCTCGATGCCATCATCCGTCGCGCATTCCCCGTTGATGCTGCGTCGGCGCAAAATGTCGATTTGACCATTCTCTATCACCAGTACGGCATCCCTCAACAATTCCGAGCCGAAACACACACACTCGAGGACATTTGCCACGCGTTCTTTGCTTCAGAATGTACCGGAGCGAGATCATGGGCGGGACCGGCGGCGGTCTTCAGCCTCCCGAAATTTTTTCAGACTAGTTCCATGATTGGAGGGATTGTTACACGTGATCGCAGCTTGGCTGACCGCATCAGGGGCGTGCGCGTCGAGGCTCCAGAACTCCCCAAAGAAACCAGGAGCCAGCACGCGAAATGCCTTCAAAGAAATACTGGCGGTTCTGACCTCGAGGAAGTCTATCTCGCGCGCCTGCTCAATCCGCGCATCGAGGATGACGAAATCGCGGGCGCGCCGTCATCGATTGAGGAAATCAAACACATCGCCGGCAAGCGTCGTCAAAATCTTGAGCGGCTCCTGGCCGCGGTAAGAACGAGCGCTGTCGGAGCCGAATGGCCTAGCTTGCTGTTGTCGGCACTGTCGTTCGCTTGCCCAGTATTTGGGGATCCCGTTCAATTGGCGGAGACAAGCGCAAGATTAAAATCAGCCGGAATCGTCGCGGGTCTGTATCGAATCGATCGTGCGCGCAACATGGCGAAGCCGGACTACCAAACGGCAGTCCTCTTGCCGTGCCATCACGCGATTCCTGAGCACAAGATTGACGAGATGGGTGACGTACTCAGGACGACGCTTCGCTGATTTGAACCGAGTTTCCCATTCCGATGAGCTCAATCAGTTTTGAGAATTTTGGAAAGCTCGCCAGCACTCAATTAAGCCCCACTGAACGTGCGGGACGCTACCGCATACAAGTGGAGGCGGAGAAACTTGTCGTTGCTGACGTTATTTCGAAATTGGGCCTAAATGACCAAGACGACTTGCTCGACGTGGGATGCGGCACTGGGCTTTTGTTGCTGCCCCTTTCCTTGATCGTTCGTTCGGCAACCGGAATCGATCATGCTGCCGTCATAGACTCTTTACATCGCTCGTTCCCAGGAGCGTCTGTTGCGACGATACCAGGAAGCTTTTTGGAAATTTCCATTGAGGCCAAATTCTCAGCGATCGTGGCCTATAGCGTTGTGCACTATTTGTCCTCAGAGGATGAGTTGTTCGCTTTCGTCGAGAAGGCGGCAGGGCTCCTTGACTTCGGGGGCCGTTTGCTGATCGGGGATATTCCAAATGTCGATAGGAAGCGGCGTTTCTTGCAAACGCAGACCGGCGCGGAGTTCGGCGAGGCTTGGAAAGAGCGAACCTCAGCATCGGCACCGCCATCTAACCAACTGGCCTTAACCCCGGACCCGAGCATGCTTGAGTTCGGAGACGAATTGGTGGTGGACCTGATTGCGCGTTTCAGGAGGCAGGGTTTCGACACGTTCGTGTTGCCGCAATCGACCAGCCTGCCATTTGGTCATACCCGAGAAGATATCTTGGTGACTCGACCGCCTCGGTGAACGGCAATCGTCGCGATCTCGGCGCTGACCGAGATCCAGGCAATGGCTGAGGTGGTGGTGCGCGACGTCGAAGCGACGTTCGAGCAGAGGCCCGTCGGCCGCCACATACTTGTCCTGCCGCTGACTGACGAGGATTGCACCGGCAAGGTCGTGTGCGAGAGCTCTGATGTGTCGAACTTACTCGCCTAAGGATTGCTACTATCTCGTCCCTGACATAGAGCGCTGGCGCGTCATGATCTCGTCAAGGCTTGCTAGCGCCTCGTCGCGATCGTAGGGGTCGTAGTTTAGGCTTAAAGTCACCACCACCAGTAAGGCGATGCACATCGCCAGAACAAAAATGCCAATGACAAGCCAGCCAATCATGCTGGCTATCCGATCTGTCGACGCATGAAGTCGGACCATGCACGGCATTCGGCTTGGTCGAGTCTGGCAACCGCATTCGGGCGACGGTTGCTGATCGTCTTGTCGAGCGCGGAGGCGAGATCAGCATTCGTGTAGCCTCGCCACCAATCGCGGATCGAGAGCCATCGAGAGGTCGTTGCTTCCCTTGCGAGTTCGGGCGGCAGGTTGACGACGTCATGCATGTGTATGCTCTTCCATTAAGGCCCTATGCTCCGCGCCGCGTAACCAGAAAACCGCGAGTGTTTCGACGCTCGCGGGAAGAGCCCAACTTTCAGCTGGCCGCGCTCCCGTTGTCCGCGTCCGAAAACCAGGATGCGGCTCAAAGATACCTCTGATCGGCCTGGTTGCGGTAGTGGGGTGGGTTGACCTGGGGATAACTCAATCGAGGATTGGCGGAGGGTCCAAAGCCCTCCGGTGGCCAAATCTCGTTTGAATGAAGTTTTTTGCTGCGTGCCGACAGGCGCGCCGGCGAAGACGAAAATGGTTTCCCGATGATGCTTCCGCCCGACTGCCAATAGAAAAACCCCGGCATAGGGCCGGGGCTTTTCCAACGCGCGACTAGTACATCCGTAGCCGACCCAAATCGGTCCTACGTATCCGATTCAAGTTGCGGAACGGTATCGGAGTAATATGACGGATTGGTGATGGCGCAGCTGCGAACGGCGCCGATTTTCGGCGATTTGGTGCGACGATGATGCGGCGTCTGTCGGGCGTCGCTACGACTGCGCGAACGTTTCAAGAAGCGTTCGGATTCGAATCGCATCTCATTTCTTCTTGGCCCGCTGCACGTAGAGATCGGCCAGAAACACCGTGACGGCAAAGATCGCGAAAGCGCCGGTGATGGCTGACAAAACCAAAGTGTCCGTGACCATTGTCCTCTCCGTTTCCAGTCTCGGATCGAAACATAGGAGACGGAGAACGGCGGACTTTGACCGAGATCAATGATCGTTATGCGTCAGTACCGCCGACGTTCGGTGTGCAGCTTGTGCGGGCGAGCGGGTGACGGGGAACTTCAACACAGCGACTTGTTGCTTGCTTTGACGCCTCGTTGACGTCTGGCGCTTCGGCGTCAAAATTCTCG
>Ga0265342_10000563_pt1 | contig 39193 bp, 33 predicted proteins | sample 4CB327metaG_FD_203125 | JGI IMG/M metagenome (GOLD analysis project Ga0265342, IMG submission 203125) | Rhizosphere microbial communities from Carex aquatilis grown in University of Washington, Seatle, WA, United States - 4-CB3-27 metaG | ecosystem: Host-associated > Plants > Roots >... | reverse complement strand
CGACCTGCTCAACTTCGAGAAATCCACGCGCTTCACGGACAAGCAGAAGGCGGTGCTCGCTTATGCCGAGGCGATCGTCTGGCATCTCAACACCGACGACGCGTTCTGGGACCGCCTGCACAAGCACTTCAGCGAACCCGAGCTGGTCGAGATCGGCTGCATGATCGGCTTGACGCTCGGGCAGCAGAGCTGGCTGCGGCTCCTCAACATCGACCACCATCAGGTGCTGACCGGCACCGACGCCTCGATGGCGCCCGGCTACGAGACGCTCGGCGCGCTGCAGGCGACGAAGGCCTCGTCCGAATACTGGGCGAAGAGCACCCCGGCGCGCTGAAGCCCGGCACATGAAATGCGAAAGACCGCCCCATCGGGCGGTCTTTTTCGTTTTGCGCTGGCAACGGATTACGCCGCGCTAGTGCGCACTATGCGCGCTGGCGGCGGTCAGGTGCCGGCGTCGGGGCGCGGGATGCGGATCTGGCGGCCGGGCTTCTTCCAGTCCTTCTGCTGCGCCAGCATCTGCCGCAGATAGGCGGCATTGGCGTCGGCCTCGGCCTGCGGCAGGTCGGCGCGCGCGATGCGCTCGGCCTCGTCGAAACGGCCCTCGAGCCCGACGACGAGCGCGAGGTTCTGCCGCACCTTGGATCCAGCGTTCGGATTTTGCGACGCCTGGCGCAGGGTCGCCTCGGCCTGCTTCAGGCGCTTGGTGAGCGCGTAGGACAGGCCGAGATTGGACAGGATCGACGGCTCGCCGGGCACGATCTTGAGCGCGGCCTCGTAGTGGCGTTGCGCCTCGACGTGGCGGCCCATCTGGTCGAGCACCGCGCCTTCCGCATTGAGGATGCGCCAGTCGGGATTGTCGGGCGTGTGCGCCTTGTCGAGCGCCTCGAGTGCCTGCGCGTATTGGCCGGTGTCGGCGAGCGCGCGGCCATAGGCGCCGAGCAGCGGCATCGATTTCGGATTGCGCATCGTCGCCTGTTCCAGCACGGCGACGGCCTGGGAGTATTGTTCGGTGGCGCGCAGCGCGCGCGCATAGGCGATGGCCGCCCCGGCATCGGCCGGGTTCTCGCGGTAGCGCTGACCCCAGGTGTCGAGCGAGGTGCGCCACTCGGCGTCGGTGCGCGGGGCGCTGGCCATGCCCGACAGGCCGACCGAGCCGGTGGTCTCCGGGCCGTTCGTCGTGTTGCAGCCCGCGGCGGCGAGCGCCAGCGCAAGCGCGACGGCAGTGCTGGCGATGCGGCGCAGGGCGCGAGGGGGCATTCGGATTCCGGGGCTTAAAGGCCGGTCTCCCCTGCAATAAAAGGTTAACCCTAACGGGTGGTTAACGGCGGCGGCGCCAGCCTCGCCCCTGGCCTCGCCGGAGGCTATAAACAGAGCATGGACCCTCTTCTCTCTCCCTCCGAACGCGAATTGCAGGCCCGCGCCCGCGACTTCGCCAACCGCATCGTCCGCCCGCGCGCCGCGGCCATCGACGCCGACGGCCAGTACCCCTGGGACATCGTCAAGGCGCTGGCCGACGCCGGCTTCGTCGGCATGACCATGCCGAAGGCCTATGGCGGACAGGACCGCTCCTTCCTCGACGCCGTGCTGGTGATCGAGGAGATGGCGAAAGCCTGCACCGTCACCGCCCGCATCGTGGTCGAGACCAATATGGGCGCAATCTCCACGGTCATGGCCTATGGCAGCGAGGCGCAGAAAAAACTCGCCGCGCGCCTTGTGCTCGAAGGCGACAAGCCGGCGATCTGCATCACCGAGCCGGACGCCGGCTCCGACGCGATGGCGATGACGACGCGCGCCGACAGACGCGGCGACCGCTACATCCTCAACGGCCGCAAGCACTGGATCACCGGCGCCGGCGTGTCGCGCCTGCACCTGATCTTTGCGCGCGTGTTCGACGAGAGCGGCGCCGATCTCGGCGTCGGCGGCTTCCTCGCGGTGCGTGACGAGGCCAAGGGCCTCAAGTTCGTCAAGCGCGAGGAGACGATGGGCCTGCGCGGCATGCCGGAGGGCGAGCTGGCATTCGAGGATCTCGACGTGCCGGCGGACATGGTGGTGATGCCGCCGTCGGGCTTCCGCCGCGGCTTCGCCGACCTGATGAACGCCTATAACAGCCAGCGCGTCGGCGCCGGCACGGTGGCGATGGGGATTGCCGCCGGCGCGCTCGAGCACGCGCTCGACTGGGTCAAGACGCGCGAGCAGTTCGGACGGCCGATCGGCGAATTCCAGGGCCTGCAATGGATGCTCGCCGACATGCAGGTTGCGCTCACCGCCTCGCGGCTGATGCTCTACACGGCGGCGCGATCGCACGGACCGGAGGGCAGCGCCTTCCCCGATCCGATGCTGGCGGCGCAGGCGAAGATCCTCGCCTCCGAGAGCGCGATCAGAATCGTCAACGACGCGTTGCAGATGTTCGGCGCGCGCGGCTACGGCCGCGCCTTCCCATTGGAGAGGATGGCGCGCGACGTGCGCATGTTCACCATCGGCGGCGGCACGGCGCAGGTGCTGCGCACGCTCGTCGCCGGAAAGATGCTCGGCTGGAAACTGCCGCAGACCCGCGACGGTTACAGGCCGAAGCCCTCAATGCGCGACGCCGCGGAGTGAGAATGCATCCTGTCTACGTGAAGGCCGGCACCATGCCGGCGACGCCGATCCTGTTCGTCAACGAGGCCAACTACGCGCAGGCGAGCAAGGTGCTCGACGCGCGCGAGCAGGCTTTCGTCAAAGCGACCGGATTTGAGCCGAAGGCGGGCAAGCATCTCATCGTGCAGGGGCCCGACGGCGGCATTGGCGGCATTTTGTTCGGTATCGAGGCGGCCGACGCCGCGGTGAAGGACCACTTCCGCGCGGCGGCGCTCGTGCCGCTGCTGCCGGCCGGCACCTACCGCTTCGCCAATGCGCCGCACGATGCCCGTCTCGCCGCTTTGTCCTTCGCGCTCGCCAGCTATCAGTTCACGCGCTACCGCAAGGCCGAGGCGCGCGAGGTCAAGCTCGTCGTGCCGGACGGCGTCGACGGCGAGGACTTGAGCCGCATGGCCGAGGCCGCCTTCCTTGCGCGCGACCTCATCAACACGCCGTCGAACGATTTCGGCCCGCAGGAGCTCGAGGACGCGGCGCGCAAGGTCGCGAGCGAACACGGCGCAAAGTTTTCCGTCACCATCGGCGCCGAGATCGAGAAGAGCTTTCCGCTGATCCACGCCGTCGGCATGGGCTCCCCGCGCGCGCCGCGGCTGATCGATTTCACGTGGGGCCAGGAGAGCGATCCGAAGGTGACGCTCGTCGGCAAGGGCGTCTGCTTCGACACCGGCGGCCTCGACATCAAGCCGGATGCCTCGATGCTGAACATGAAGAAGGACATGGGCGGCGCTGCGACCGCGCTCGGCCTCGCGCACATGATCATGTCGCGCAAGCTGAAAGTGCGGCTGCGCGTGCTGATCCCGGCCGTCGAGAACTCGATCTCGGGCGCCAGCTTCCGGCCGCGCGACATATTCCGCTCGCGCAAGGGCATCACCGTCGAGATCGGCAATACCGACGCGGAAGGGCGGCTGATCCTCGCCGACGCGCTGTCCCTCGCCGACGAGGAGAAGCCGGCGCTGATCGTCGATTTCGCGACGCTCACGGGCGCGGCGCGCGTCGCGCTCGGGCCCGACCTGCCGGCCGCCTTCACCGACGACGACCGGCTGGCCGACGACTTCCTGCGCGCCGGCCTTGCCGAGCAGGACCCGGCCTGGCGGCTGCCACTATGGAAGCCATACGAAGCCATGCTGGACTCCAAAATCGCCGATACCAACAATGTCTCGACCGGCGGCCAGGGCGGCGCCATCACCGCCGCGCTGTTCCTGCGCAAGTTCGTCGCCGCGCAATCGTGGCTGCATCTCGACGTGTTCGCATGGAACACCGCAGCGAAGCCGGGCCGTCCCGAAGGCGGCGAGTTGCAGACCGCACGCGCATTGTACGCGATGCTGTGCAAGCGATACGGCTGATGGCTCTCGACAAACGCACCAATCCGTTCCGTCCCGACCTCGCCGCCAGCCATCTGCGGGGAGAGGTTGAGGCGGACCACTACGCCGATGGGACCTTCTACGAGGTGATCGATCCGATCGCGGATCTCCGGCGATTGCCGTCGCCCGACGCCGCGCTCGACACGCAGGCGCTGCTCGGCGAGCGCGTCACCATCTATGAGATCACCGAGGAAGGCTGGGCCTGGGGCCAACTCGACACCGACAAATATGTGGGCTGGCTGCCGGCGAATGCGCTGGCGACGCCCGGCGCCGCGCCGACGCACAAGGTGATCGTGCCGCGCACACTCTGCTTCCCCGGACCGAACATCAAGCTGCCGCCGGTCGCGGCGCTGCCGATGGGCGCAGGCATCGCCGTCGCGCGGCAGGTCGAGCCGTTCTCGGTCACGCACAATGGCTGGCACGTCCCGGCCGGGCACATCGCTCCCTTGTCGGCAACCTATCGCGATCCCGTCGCCGTCGCCGAGATGCTGCTCGGCGCGCCCTATCTCTGGGGCGGCAAGTCGTCGCTCGGCATCGACTGCTCGGGGCTGGTGCAGCTTTCGCTGCATGCCGCCGGCATCGCCTGCCCGCGCGACAGCGACATGCAGGAGGCCGCGCTCGGCCAGCCGATCGCGCTCGAGGAGATCGCGCGCGGCGACCTGGTGTTCTGGAAGGGCCACGTCGCCATCGCCCGCGACGCCAGGACTTTGGTGCACGCCAACGCTTTTCACATGATGGTAGCGACGGAGCCGACCGCCGACGCGGTTGCGCGCATCGCCGCGGCGGGACATAAGGTCAGCGCCGTCAAGCGGCTCTAAGCGGAAAAGAACCTGCCGGAGGAAAAGGCATGACCACGCCTTGCATCATCACCGTGGCGATCACCGGATCGGTGCCGACCAAGAAGGACAATCCGGCCGTGCCGATCACGGTCGAGGAGCAGGTCGAGTCGACGCAGGCCTCGTTCGAGGCCGGCGCCTCGCTCGCGCATTGCCACGTGCGCAACGACGACGGCACCACGACCTCCAATCCCGAGCGCTTCGGCCGCCTCGTCGAGGGGCTGAAGAAGCACTGCCCCGGCATGATCATCCAGCTCTCGACCGGCGGCCGCTCCGGCAACGGCCGCGAGCGCGGCGGCATGCTGCCGCTCAAGCCCGACATGGCGTCGCTGTCGACCGGCTCGTGCAATTTTCCGACCCGCGTCTACGAGAACTCCCCGGAGCTCGTCGACTGGCTGGCGGCGGAGATAATCAAGTACAACGTCAAGCCGGAGATCGAGGCCTTCGACCTGTCGATGATCTGGCAGGCGGTGAAGATGGAGAAGGAAGGCAAGATCAAGGGCCCGCTGCACGTGCAGTTCGTCATGGGCGTGAAGAACGCCATGCCGGTCGACAAGGCGACCTTCGATTTCTACGTCGCGACGCTGAAGCGGCTCGCGCCCGACGCGACCTGGACCGGGGCCGGCATCGGCAAGGGCCAGCTCGACTTGAACCGCTGGTCGCTCGAAGCCGGCGGCCACTGCCGCACCGGGCTCGAGGACAACATCCGCTGGGACGCGAGCGGCAAGCTCGCGCCGTCGAACGCCGCGCTGGTCAAGCGCGTCGCCGAATTGTGCGCCGAATACGGCCGCCGCCCGGCGACGCCGACGGAAGCTCGGAAGATCCTGAAGCTGGCGGCGTAATCACCTTCGTCATTCCGGACGCCGCGCCAGCGGCGATCCGGAATCCAGGAAGGAGAGGCACTGCGTCTGCACTCTGGATTCCGGGCTCGCGCCTTCGGCGCGCCCCGGAATGACAGAACTATTCGCACACCACTGCGCCGCACTTTTCGACCGACGCCACGATTTTGGCCATCGCCTTCGGCCCCGGATAGCCCACCAGCGCGACGCCCTTGATGACGAAGCCGGGTGTCGCCTCGATCGCCAGCGCGTCGCCGAGCTTAAGATGCACCTTCATGACCTCGGCGAACTTGTCGTCATTGGCGACCTCCAGCACCTTCTTCGGGTCGAGGCCGATCGCCTTTGCGGCGGCGAGCGCCTTGGCGCCGTCAACGACGCCGCGACTGTCGTCGAGCATACGATGAAATTTGTAGAAGTTCGCCGCGGAGGTGAGCTTGGCCACGGCGAGCTCGACGCGCGTGCCCTGGATCGAGGGGATGCCGAGTACTGGGAATGGCACCAGCACCAGCCGCAATTCCGCGTTGCTTTTCAGCAGCGCCGCAATATCGGGCGACGCGGCGCGGCAGAATGGGCAGTTGACGTCGTAGAACTCGACCAAAGTAACGTCGCCGCGCGGATTGCCGGCGACGACGATGCCCGGCGCCTGCTCAATCTGGCTCTCGATCTCGACCGGCACGCGATGGTTGGCGATGGTCTCGCCGTCGTCGGCCTTGATCGGGTAATAGCCCTCGTCGGCCTGCGCGGCAAAGGGCGCAGCGAAAAGCACGGCAATGGCGAGAAGGCGCGCGACGACGGACATGAGAACTCGCTTCCGGGGACGGATTCGTCCTCATGCCGGTCGCGCGGATCAATCGCGAATCACGAATGTGTGACGGCTATGCGCGCAGCAGGGCCCCAAGCCGCGTCCGGTTGAGCGCCAGCCATTGCAGCGCCATGATCGCCGGACTGTTGCGGATGGCGTTGCGCTCGATCGCCGCCAGCGCGGCGTCGATCGGCACGCACAAAGTACGGATGTGTTCGCCGCCCGACACAGTCCGCGCCGGCACCTTCGACGCATCGACCGCGGCGAGGAAGATTGTGACCTCCTCGTCGGTGATGCCCGGCGTGGTGAAGTAGCGGAACAACTCGACAAGCGCCGACGGCGCCACGCCGATTTCTTCAACGCATTCGCGCGCCGCGGTGGCGGCCGCCTCCTCGCCCGCTTCGACGCGGCCGGCGACGATCTCGACCATGTCACCCTTGCCGTTGCCAAGATGCCCCGGCAAACGGAACTGACGGATCAGCACGACTTGGTCGCGTGCAAGATCAACCGGCACGACCGCGGCCACCTTGCCGCCTTCGAGCACATCGCGCGTCTGCGCGATGGGCTTGCCGTCGTCGCCGGTCAGCGTCAGCCGATAGCGCGCGTAATTGCGGTAGCCTGTCGCCAGCAACTCCGGCGGCTCGAGCGATACGTCGGCGGCGCGATCGGCGATCTCATCCATGAGGTGGCTCCACTAATAGCCGCGCCGACGGTCGACGGAATTCTCGAGCGGCCCGCCGCGTTCGAGGCGCGCGATCTGCCGCATGACCTGCGCCGCGAGAAGGTCGGGCAGGATGTCGCCGGCATTGTGCGGCGTGACCGTGACCTTCGGGTGCGCCCACATCGGACTATCGGGCGGCAGCGGCTCCTGCGGGAACACGTCGAGGGTGGCGCCGGCGAGCGTGCCGTCGTCGAGCGCGGCGAGAATGTCGGCATCGACCTGCAACGGTCCGCGGCCGGCATTGATGAGATACGCGCCGTTGGCGGCGCCATCGCGCTTGAGCCTGGCGAAGAGCTTGCGGTCAAGGATGCCGGCCGTCGCCGGCGTCAGCGGCAGCAGGCAGACCAGAATCTCGGTGCGGGCGAGAAACGGATCGAGCCCGGCCGCGCCTTGAAACGTCACGACGCCGTCGATGGTCTTGGCGCTGGCGCTCCAGCCCGCGACCGAGAAGCCGATGCGGGCGAGGACGCGCGCAGCTTCCGTGCCGATGACGCCGAGGCCCATGACGCCGACATTCACTTCGCTCGCCGCCGGCTGATGGTGCTCCTTCCAGACGCGCTGGCGCTGCTGCGCGTCGTAGAGCGGCTGGCGGCGATGATAGCGCAGGGTGTGCAGCACGACGTACTCGGTGACGCGCATGCTGAGATCGGGATCCGCGGCGCGCACGATCGGCACGTTCGGCAGGCTCGGATCGGCGAGCAGGTGATCGGCGCCGGCGCCGAGATTCACGATCAGCTTGAGATTCGGGAGCGTCGCGAGCAGACCGTGCGGCGCCCGCCACACGCAGGCGGTGGCGATGTCCTCCGGGTCGCCGATAGCGTCCGGCCAGGTGCGCACGATCGCGCCGGGCTGGGCGCGAAAGGCCTTCGCCCAGTCCGCCGCGAGGGCGCCATCGACCGCGACGAGGATCGCGCTCATTGCGACACGACGCCGGTCGGCGCGGTCTCCAGGTTGAAGGCGGCGGCGAGCAGCGCGCGCGTGTAGTCGGATTTCGGATTCTTGAACAGGTCGGCGGCGGCGCCCTCCTCCACCATCTTGCCGTGACGCAACACGATAAGCCGGCTCGCCAGCGCCGCGACCACACGCAGATCGTGCGAGATGAACATGTAGGTGAGGTCGCGCTTCTTTTGCAGGTCGCGCAAGAGGTCGACCATCTGCGCCTGGATCAGCATGTCGAGCGCCGAGGTCGGCTCGTCGAGCACGATGAAGGTCGGCTCCAGCACCAGCGCGCGGGCGAGCGCGATGCGCTGGCGCTGGCCGCCGGAGAATTCGTGCGGATAGCGGTCGCGCGTCCCGGAATCGAGGCCGACTTCGGTCAACGCCGTCACGACGCGCTGCTCGCGTTCCTCCGGACTGAGGCGCGGATGATGCACGCGCAAACCCTCCTCGACGATGTCGGCGACCGACATGCGTGGCGAGAGCGAGCCGTACGGGTCCTGGAACACGATCTGCATGTCGCGACGATAGGGCCGCATCTCCTTGAACTTGAGGCCCTGGATGGTGTGGCCCATGAACACGATCGGCCCGTTCGACGAGATCAGCCGCAGGATGGCGAGCCCAAGCGTGGTCTTGCCCGAGCCGGATTCGCCGACGACGCCGAGCGTCTCGCCTTTGCGCAATTCCATCGAGATGCCGTCGACCGCCTTGATGTGACCGACAGTCTTGCGCATGACGCCGCGCTTGATCGGAAACCAGACCTTGAGGTCGTCGGTCTTCACCACCAGCGGTGCGTCGGGGCGCGGCGGCGCCGGGTCCGGCTTCGGCTCGGCGGCGAGCAGTGCCTTGGTGTAGGGATGCTCGGGTGCGGTGAAAACGCGCTCGACCGCGCCCTGCTCGACGATCTTGCCGTGGTTCATGACGCAGACCCGGTCGGCGAGCTTGCGCACGATGCCGAGATCGTGGGTGATGAACAGCATCGACATGCCGAGGCGTACCTGCGTGTCCTTCAGCAACTTGAGGATCTGCGCCTGCACCGTGACGTCGAGCGCGGTGGTCGGCTCGTCGGCAATGAGCAGGTCCGGCTCATTCGCCAAAGCCATGGCGATCATCACGCGCTGGCGCTGGCCGCCGGAGAGCTGGTGCGGATAGCTGCCGAGCCTTGTCGCGGGGTCCGGAATGCCCACGTGATTGAGCAATTCGATGATACGCGCGCGCGCTGCCTCGCCGGTCATGCCGCGATGGAGCAGCAGGATCTCGCTGATCTGCTTCTCGATCGTGTGCAGGGGGTTGAGCGAGGTCATCGGCTCCTGGAAGATGATGGTGATGTCGTTGCCGCGCACGCGCCGGATGTCGCGCTCGGGCATCGTCAGCAGTTCCTGGCCCTTGAACGAGATCGCGCCCGACGGGTGATGCGCCGCCGGGTACGGCAGCAGCTTCATCACCGACAGCGCGGTCACCGACTTGCCCGAGCCGGACTCGCCGACCAGCGCCACGGTCTCGCCCTTGCCGATGTCGAACGAGACGCGGTCGACCGCCAGCACCTCGCGCGCGCCCTGGCCGAAGGCGACGGAGAGTTCGCGGACGGAGAGAAGCGGCTCGCTCATCGGAACGTCTTTCGCGGATCGAAGGCGTCGCGCACCGCTTCGCCGATGAAGATCAGAAGCGACAGCATGACGGCGATGGAGAAGAAGCCGGTGAGGCCCAGCCACGGCGCCTGCACATTGGCCTTGCCCTGCGAGAGCAACTCGCCTAGCGACGGCGAGCCGGGCGGCAGGCCGAAGCCGAGGAAGTCGAGCGCGGTCAGCGTCATCACCGACGACGACAGGATGAACGGCAGGAACGTCATCGTCGCCACCATCGCGTTCGGCAGCAGGTGACGGAAGATGATGACCGCGTTCGACACGCCGAGCGCGCGTGCCGCCTGGATGTATTCGAAATTGCGCCCGCGCAGGAATTCGGCGCGCACCAGATGCACCAGCGACACCCAGGAGAACAGCAGCAATATGCCGAGCAGCACGAAGAATCCCGGCACCAGCACCGAGGAGATGATGAGCAGCAGATAGAGTGAGGGGATCGAGGTCCAGATCTCGATGAATCGCTGGAACAGAAGGTCCGTCCAGCCGCCGAAATAACCCTGCACCGCGCCGGCAGCGACGCCGATGATCGAGGAGACGATGGTCAGGCACAGACCGAACAGCACCGAGATGCGGAATCCGTAGATCAGCCGCGCCAGCACGTCGCGCCCGCCGTCGTCGGTGCCGAGCCAGTTGTATTCGAGCGTACCGCACTTGGCGAAATTATGTTCCGCCGCCCATTGGCAATCCTGCTGGGTCAGCATCCAGGTCGGCTTCGACGGGAACGGCGACGGCGGCTTCGACACCTGCGTGTTGTATGAGAAGCGGACCGGCGGCCAGACCACCGTGCCGTTCTCCTTTTCGATCAGCCCCATCAGGTATGGATCGCGATAGTCGGCGGCGGTGCCGAACAGCATCGGGTCCGCCTCCTTGGCAAAGGCCGTGTCCGGATAGGTGACCACCGCCGGAAAATAGACGTGACCGTTGACGGCGATGAAGATCGGCTTGTCGTTGGCGATGAATTCGGCGAACAGCGACAGCACGAACATCGCCAGGAACACCCAGAGGGACCAGTAGCCGCGCCGATTCGCCTTGAAGTTCTGCCAGCGCCGCTTATTCAGCGGCGAAATGGAAATCCAGCGTCGCCGCGGCGGCACGTCCTTCTCGACGACGCCGCCAGGCTCGATGTCCTGCGATGGAATGCCCGCGCGCGCGTCCATCACACCTCCCGCGTCTCGAAGTCGATGCGCGGATCGATCCACGTATAGGTGAGATCGGAGATCAGGTTCACGACGACGCCGACGAGCGAGAAGATGTAGAGCGTGGCGAACACCACCGGATAATCGCGGTTGAGCACGCTCTCGAAGCCCAGGAGGCCGAGGCCGTCGAGCGAGAAGATCGTCTCGATCAGCAGCGAGCCGGTGAAGAAGGCCGACACGAAAGCGCCGGGGAAGCCGGCGACCACGATCAGCATGGCGTTGCGGAAGACGTGGCCGTAGAGCACCTGGTTCGACGAACAGCCTTTCGCGCGCGCTGTCAGCACATATTGCTTGCGGATCTCGTCGAGGAAGGAGTTCTTCGTCAGCAATGTCATGGTGGCGAAGGCCGACAGCGCCATCGACACGATCGGCAGCGTCAGGTGCCAGAAATAATCGCCGATCTTGGCGTACCATGGCAATTGCCAGAAATTGTCGGAGACAAGGCCGCGCAGCGGAAACAAGTCGAGGAAGGAGCCGCCGGCGAACAGGATGATCAGCAGGATCGCGAACAGGAATCCGGGAATGGCGTAGCCGACGACGATGATGCTCGACGTCCACATGTCGAAGCGCGAGCCGTCCTCCACCGCCTTGCGGATGCCGAGCGGGATCGAGATCAGGTAGGTGAGCAGCGTCATCCAGATGCCGAGCGACATCGACACCGGCAACTTCTCCTTGATGAGCTGCAACACGCTGATGTCGCGGAAATAGCTCTTGCCGAAGTCGAACCGCACGTAGTTCCACAGCATGAGCGCGAAGCGCTCCGGCGCCGGCTTGTCGAAGCCGAACTGCTTCTCCAGCTTCTTGATGAACTCGGGATCGAGCCCCTGCGCGCCGCGATATTTCGACGACACCGAATCGACGCCGGAGGCGCCTTGCGCCATGCCGCGCGAACCGAAGTCGCCGCCGCCGCCGGAGATGCGCGAAGTAGCGCCCGTGTCGGAGCCCGTCAGCTTGGCGATCACCTGCTCGACCGGCCCGCCCGGCGCGAACTGCACCACGACGAAGGCGACCAGCATGATGCCGAGCATGGTCGGGATCATGAACAGGATGCGGCGGACGATGTATGCGGTCATGGTAGCCTGTTAACGCGTAAACGGCCCGGCGTCACCCGGCTTTGAGCTTTCCTGCCTTCGCGGTGTCCGTCCACCAGGTTTCCGGCGCGCCGCGGCCGTAGCGCGGCTTCGTCTCCGGCCAGGCGAACACATCCCAGTAGGCGAGCCAGTGGGTCGGCTTGAACCAGTGCGGGATCCAGTAGCGGCCGGAGCGGAAGACGCGGTCGAGGGCGCGCGCGGCGACCGTCATGTCCTCGCGTGTCCGCGCAGCGATAATGTGGTCGATCATGGCGTCGATGGCCGGATCGGCGATGCCGGCGTGGTTCTGCGCGCCTTTGATGTTGGCCGCCTGCGACGAAAAGTAGCTGCGCAGCGAATCGCCCGGCGTCGACGAGAACGAGAAGCGATCGATGGTGATGTCGAAATCGAAGTCGTCGACGCGGCGGCGATACTGCACCGGGTCGACCATCCGCAGGCTCGCCTGGATGCCGAGAATGCCGAGGTTCTTGATGTAGGGGAAATGGTGCGGCTGCAGCCCCGGCTCGTCGGTCAGGAACTCGATGGTCATCAATTCGCCGTTCGGCAGCACGCGCTTGCCGTCCTTGATGGCGCAGCCGGCGTCGGTCAGGAGCTTCGCGGACTGGTGCAGCCAGCGGCGGTCCTGGCCCGAGCCGTCGGTCACCGGCGGCAGATAGGCCTCACCGAACACCTCGTCCGGCACCTTGCCGCGGAACGGCTCGAGCAGCTTCATCTCCTCCGGTCCGGGCTTTCCCGACGCCTTCATCGGCGAATTCTCGAACACCGACTGCGTGCGCTCGTACGAGCCGTACATGATGTTCTTGTTGGTCCACTCGAAGTCGAAGGCGTCGATCAGCGCCTCGCGCAGGCGGCGGTCCTTGAACTTGTCGCGCCGCGTGTTGATGAACCAGCCTTGCGCGCCCGACGGCGTCTCGTCGGGAATCGTGCGGCGCTTGACGCGGCCGTCATTGAGCGCCGGGAAATTGTAGCGCGTCGCCCAGGTGCGCGAGGTGAACTCCTCGCGGAACAGGTAATTGCCCGCGGTGAAGCCTTCGAAGCCGACGTCGCGATCGCGATAATACTCGTAGCGGATGACGTCGAAATTGTACTGGCCGCGCATCACCGGCAGCTCGGCGCCCCACCAATCCTTGACGCGCTCGAATTCGATGAAGCGGCCCGGCTCGAAGCGGCCCACCTTGTAGACGCCGCTGCCGAGCGGCGCCTCCAGCGTCGTCTGGTCGAACTCGTGCTTCTCGTAATAGGCGCGCGAGAACAGCGGCAGGCCGGCGACGAACAGCGGCACGTCGCGCGCGCGTTTCTCCGCAAAGCGCGCGACAACGGCATTCTTGCCCGACACCTCCGCGCCTTTGAAGTCGCGCAGGAGCTGGGTGATGATCGGATGGCCCTTCTCCTTCAGGATATTCAGCGACCAGACGACGTCCTCGGCAGTCAGCGCGGTACCGTCGTGGAATTTCGCCTCGGGCCGCATGAGGAATGTGTAGGTCAGCCCGTCGTCGGACACGCGCACGCTGCGTGCGGCGAAGCCGTACATCGCATCCGGCTCGTCGCCCGAGCGCGCCATCAGCGTGGCGAAGGTCAGGTCCATGCCGAAGGCGCCGTCGCCTTTGAGAATGTAGGCGTTGAGCGAATTGAACGTCAGGAATGAGCCGTTGTAGCCGCGGCTCGTCGCCCACTCCGAATAGGTGCCGCCCTTCGGCGCGTCCGGATTGACGTAGGCGAAATGCTTGAACTCAGGCGGATAGGCGAGATCGCCGAACGCGGAGATGCCGTGCCGTTCGGCGGGCGCGTCCTGCGCGAGGGCGGGCGACCGCAGTTTCGCCGCGGCCAACGCGGCGGCGGACAGGACCAGCACATCGCGACGGCTGATCATGCGCGGCCCTCCGGGCTCGTGTCCCGGACGCGCACCGCAAGCGCGCTGCGCTGCGCCCGGGACAAACGCATGACTGAGATGCGCGTCATCAATTCCGCTGCGGCGCCTTGGCCGCCTTGTCCTTGTCCCACCACCAGATCGCGGGGAACGCCGCCGCCCCGTATTTCGGCATGGTCTCCGGATGCGAGAAGCGGTCCCAGCGCGCGGTGCGCTGGAACGAATAGGTCCATTGCGGCACGACGTAGAAATTCCACAACAGCACGCGGTCGAGCGCCTTGGTCGCGGCGACAAGCTCCTCGCGGCTCTTGGAAAAGATCACGCGCTCGATCAGCGTGTCGACCGCCTGATTCTTGATGCCGATGAGATTGCGCGAGCCCGGGATGTCGGCGGCCTGCGAGCCCCAGAATCCGCGCTGCTCGTTGCCGGGCGACAGCGACTCGCCCCATGAGGCGATGATGATGTCGAACTCCCACTGCCGCAGCCGGTTCTCGTATTGCGAGGAGTCGACCGTGCGCACCGACACGCCGATGCCGAGCCGCTCAAGAGACGGCTTGTAGAACAGTACGATCGTCTCGAAAGCCGGCTGCTCGACCAGCAACTCGACCTGCATCGGCTCGCCCTTTGCGTTGACGAGCTTGGTATTCTTCACCTCGTAGCCGGCCTCGCGCAGCAGCGTCAGCGCCTGGCGCAGATTGTCGCGCACCGAATTCGGATCGCCGTTGACCGGATTGGTGTAAGGCTTGGTGAAAAGATCGGCGGGCACCTTGTCCTTGACCGCCTGCAATATCTCGAGCTCCAGACCTTGCGGCACGCCGGTCGCAGCGAGCTCGGTGCCCTGGAAGTAGCTGCCGATGCGCTGGTACGCGCCGTAGAAGAGCTGGCGATTCATCTCCTCGAAACTGAACGCGAAGTTGAAGGCGCGGCGCACGCGCGGATCCTTGAACTTGTCGCGCCTGATGTTGAAGGCGAAGGCCTGCATCATTCCGGTATTGCGGACCGGGAATTCCTCCTTGATCACCTTCTTGTCGCGCACCGCCGGGAAGTCGTAGGCGGTCGCCCAGTCCTTTGCGCGGTTCTCGGTGCGGAAGTCGATCTGGTCGCCCTTGAAGGCCTCGAGCGCGACGGTGGAGTCGCGATAATAGTCGAAGCGCATCAGCGCGAAATTGTTGGCGCCGATATTGACGTTGAGGTCCTTGCCCCAGTAATCGGCGACTTTCTCGTAGGCGATGCTGCGGCCGGGCGTGGCCTCCTTGACCTTGTAGGGGCCGGAGCCGAGCGGCGGCTCGAGCGTCGTTTGCGTGACGTCGCGCTTGTTGCCGTTCTTGTCGGTGCCTTGCCACCAGTGCTTCGGCAGCACCGGCAGTTCGCCGACGATCTGCGGCAGTTCGCGGTTGCCCGTGCCGTTGAAGGTGAAGGTGATCTCGCGCTCGCCGGTTTTCTCGACCTTGGTCACGTGCCGGTAGTAGGCGCCGTAGAACGGGCTGTTCGCCTTGAAGGTCTCGAACGAGAACAGGACGTCGTCGGACGTCACCGGCTGGCCGTCGTGCCAGCGCGCATTGGCGCGCAGCCGGTACGTGACCGAGGAGCGGTCCTCCGGATAGCGCACCGCCTCGGCGAGCAGGCCATAGACGGTCGAGACCTCGTCCAGGGCCGGCGTCATCAGCGTCTCGGTGACGAGCTCCAGCCCGCTGGCGAGCGAGCCTTTCACGCCGGCGACGACGGTGTTGAAGTTGTCGAAGGTGCCGATGGCGACACGACGCACCATGCCGCCCTGCGGCGCCTGCGGGTTCACATACTCGAAGTGCTTGAAGTCGGCCGGGTACTTGATGTCGCCGAACAGCGACAGACCGTGCCGCCAGGTGCCGTCCGGGGCGCCCTGCGCGAGTGCGGCCGAGGAAAGCGGCACCCTCGATAAGGCCGGCAGCGCGGCGGCGAAGGCGGAGGCGCGGAGGATGGACCGGCGGGTCAGCTTCATGTCGGGGCTCCGCATTCCATTGCTGCGACCGGTCTGGAAATCACGGCCGATTATGTCGCTTTTTGGTTCCATCGCCAGCGGCGGAGCGCCGCGCCGGCCGGTTCATCCCGAGCAAAACAGGCAGCGCGCGGGCGGGGTTCCCGGCAAAACGAAACGGCCGGGCGCGAGGGCCCGGCCGTGAAACGTCAGGATGTGGCTTGCGGCTACTTTGCCTGGGCCGGCGCAGGAGCCGCAGCGGGCTTGCTACCCGCCGCCGGCTTCGCACCCTCCGCGGGCTTTGCGCCCTCGGCGGGGGCCTTACCGCCCTCGGCCGGAGCGGCCGCGGCTTCCGCCTTCGGCAGCGGCTTGGGGCTGTCAGACAGGGTGCGCAGATAGGCGATCACATCGGCGCGCTGCTGGTCGTTGGAGATGCCGGCGAAGGTCATCGCCGTGCCCGGGATGTAGCCGCGCGGGTTAGCCAGGAACTTGTTGAGCTCCTCGTAGGTCCACTCGCCGCCCTTGGCCTTCATCGCCGCGGAGAAGTTGAAGCCGCCGCGGTCCTTGCCGCGTTCGTCCTCGACGATGTTGTAGAGATTCGGGCCGACCCGGTTCGGGCCGCCCTTCTCGAAGGTGTGGCAGGACTGGCACTGCTTGGCGGTCGACTGGCCCTTCTCGACATTGGCCGAGGCGAGCAGAACCGCGATCGGCTTCTCGACCTTGGCCTCGGTCTTGCCGCCCTCGTGCTCGGCCTTGACGGCGATCATGTAGCCCGGCTTGGCGGGCTTGTGCTCCGCGAACAGGGCACCGGCGCCGATGTTCAGCGCCAGCAGAATGAGACAGGTGCCGAGCACGGCGCCGAGGACTTTATTGAGCTCGAAGGAATTCATTGGAAATCGGGCTCCCGGAAGCGGGGCGATCACAGTAGTGGACGGAAGCCGCCACGGTTCGGGCAGCGGCGGACAGATACCGGTTTGCCTGGCCTCTGGCAACCCGTATAAGCGCCCGGTCCACCTCTCCTTTTCTACCGCATTTGCAGGCGGTAACGGGCAGGCCGCGTGTCCAAGACGATCGTCCTCATCCCGGCCCGGATGGCTTCCACTCGTCTGCCGGGCAAGCCGCTCGCCGACATCCATGGCGAGCCCATGATCGTGCATGTCTGGCGCCGCGGCATGGAGGCGCATATCGGCGAGGTGGTGGTTGCGACCGATTCCGAGGCCGTCGCGACCGCCGTCGAAAAGGCCGGCGGGCGCGCGATCATGACGCGCGGCGACCACCCGTCCGGCTCCGACCGGATTTTCGAGGCGCTGGAAGCGCTCGACCCCGAGCACCGGGTCGAGTTCGTGGTCAACGTCCAGGGCGACCTGCCGACCGTGCCGCCGGCCGACATCCACGCCGCGCGCGACCTCTTGAAGGACCAGGCGGTCGACATCGCCACGCTTGTCGCCGTGATCCGCGATCCGCACGAGCTGGCCAATCCGAGCGTCGTGAAGGCGCACGGGCTTGAGGTTTCGCCCGGCCGCTTCAGGGCGACCACCTTCACCCGCGCCGATGCCAAAGGCGCCGGCCCGCACTATCACCACATCGGCCTCTACGCGTACCGGCGGGCGGCGCTCGAGCGCTTCGTCAAGCTGCCGCCATCGGCGAACGAAGAGCGCGAGCGGCTCGAGCAGCTGCGCGCGCTCGATAACGGCATGCGCATCGACTTCGCCGTGGTCGACACGGTGCCGCTCGGCGTCGACACGCCGGAAGATCTGGAGAAGGCGCGGGCGATGCTCGCCCGTTGACTTGACGTCGGCCGTCCGCGTACGGACGTGCCGGTGGCGTTTGGGGGAATGCGTATGGCCAAGAAGAAGATCATCTTTCAGGGCGAACTCGGGGCGAATTCGCACATCGCTTGCCGCGAAGCCTATCCTGACTACGAGCCGATCCCCTGCCCGACCTTCGAGGACTGCTTTTCGGCGATGACCGCCGGCGACGTCGACCTCGGCATGATCCCGATCGAGAACTCGGTCGCCGGACGCGTCGCCGACATCCACCACCTGATGCCGACGTCGAAGCTGCACATCATCGCCGAGTGGTTCCTGCCGATCCGCAACCAGCTGATGGCGCCGAAGGGCGCGTCCCTCAAGACCATCAAGACGGTCGAGAGCCACGTGATGGCGCTCGGCCAGTGCCGCAACGTCATCCGTCAACTCAAGCTCAAGCCGATCGTCGCCGCCGACACCGCGGGTTCGGCGCGCGAGGTCGCCGAGCGCAAGGACATTTCACGCGCCGCAATCGCCTCGCGCCTCGCTGCCGAGATCTACGGCCTCGACATCCTCAAGGAGAACGTCGAGGACGAGGCCAATTCGACGACGCGTTTCATCGTGCTGTCGCGCGAGAAGAGCTGGGCCGAGCCCGGCAACGGCAAGACCATTACGACCTTCGTGTTCCGCGTGCGCAACGTGCCGGCGGCGCTCTACAAGGCGATGGGCGGGTTCGCCACCAACGGCGTCAACATGACCAAGCTCGAAAGCTACATGGTCGGCGGCAACTTCTTCGCCACGCAGTTCTACGCCGACGTCGAGGGACACCCGGACGACCGCTCGCTCGTGTTCGCGCTGGAAGAGCTCAACTTCTTCTCCAAGGAGTTCGACATCCTCGGCGTCTACCCGGCGCACCCTTACCGCGACACGTTCAGGGAAGAGAAGGAATAAGACGGCGCGCGCGCCGCTACTTCTTGTCCTTCGCCGGCTCGGGCTTCTTGAGATCGGCGAGCGTCGCCCGCAGCGACGCGACTTCAGCCTTGAGCGCCGCGATCTCGCTCTTGCGCGCGGCGGCCTCGCGGTCGGCCGCATCGAGCCGCGCCTTCGTCTCGCGCGCCTGCTTCGTCAGCGTCTGCTGCAGGTATTCGACGTTGCTCTGCAGGCAGCTCGTGCGCCGCTCCATGGCTTTCTCGGCGGTGCAGACCTCGAGTCCGCGGATGTCCTGGGCCTGCGCGGCGGTGGACAGGGCGACAAAAGCGATCAAGCCGATGATGCGTTGCATCGGGCGAGTGTACACGAAGCGCACGGCGAATGCGCCGCTTGCCTTGGGCCGGGCGGACATGCTCCCGTAGCCAAAACAATCGGGAGGCAGCATGGCAAAGGTCGCATTGGTCACCGGCGCGGCGCGCGGCATCGGGCTCGCGGCCGCGAAGCGTTTCCTCGCCGATGACTGGCGCGTGGCGCTGCTCGACATCGACGGCGACAACCTTGCCCGCACCTTCGCGGCGCTGGCGAAGCCCGAGACGACCATGGCCATCACCTGCGACGTCGCCGACCCGTCCGGCGTCACGCGTTCGGTCAATTCCGTGAAAGAGCGGTTCGGCCGGCTCGACGCGCTGGTCAACAATGCGGGCATCGCCATCTTCAAGCCCATCCTCGAGGTTACCTATGAGGACTGGTCGCGCGTGATGGCGGTGAACCTCACCGGCCCGTTCCTCTGCACGCAGGCGGCCGCGCCGGTCATGCGGGACAATGGCGGGGGCGCAATCGTCAACATCACCTCGATCTCTGGCCTTCGCGCCTCGACCTTGCGCACCGCCTACGGCACCAGCAAGGCGGGGCTGGCGCACCTGACCAAACAGCAGGCGGCCGAGCTCGCCGCGATCGGCATCCGCGTCAACGCGATCGCGCCGGGGCCGGTCGACACGGCGATGGCGAAGGCCGTGCACACGCCGGAGATCCGCAAGGATTATCACGACCACATGCCGCTCAACCGCTACGGCCTCGAGGAGGAATTGGCCGAGGCCATCTATTTCCTCGCCGGCGACCGCGCGAGCTACATCACCGGGCAAGTGCTGTGCGTCGACGGCGGCTTCGATTCGACCGGCATCGGTCTGCCGACGCTCCGCGCCGAGAAGCGCAACGGCTAGGACCGCATCCGGTCCGCGGCGGAGAAGTACTTGCGCGCATGCGCCACGAGTTGGCCGTCGCTCGGATGGTCGATGGTCTCGACGCCGACGACCTTCTTCTTCAGCGTCGGGTCGTGCTGCTCGATATGCTTGACGAGCTCGGTCTTGGCGCTGCCCGGCCCGGCGATCAGCACCTCGCCCGCATCGGCGAAGGATTGCGCCACGGCATGGAGGAAGGCGTGATCTTCCGCGGCATTGCCGCTGCCCATCGTCATAGCCTTGTGATGCAGGTGCTTGGTCGGATGATCGGGGTGCAGGACGAGCTTCTGAACGTCGGCCGGATTGAAGTGGAAGACGCGGGCCTCGCGGTGATCGAGCCAGACGACGGCGTGGTAGTGGCTCATGCGGCAATCCCTTGCTGAACGGGCACGGGCCGCGAGGCCCGGTGTGGGCGCATCATGGCCCGGCTGACGGCATCGGCTCTTGATCTAGCGCATGACCTTCGGGCCTACTCCGCCGCCTGCCGCGGCGGCGGACGCATGCTCTCGACGCCATCGGCGGCCGTGGCCGAGATCGTGGTGCGCACCATCAGCCGCGCCTCGTGCGCCGGCCACGGCCGGCCGCGATGCATCGTGGCGCGGTTGTCCCACATCACCACGTCGCCCTGCTTCCATCTGTGCATGTAGCCGACGCCCGGCGCGGTCGCGCGCGCGGTGAGGTCCTCGATCAGCGCGGCGCCCTCGGCCGCGTCCATGCCCTCGACCGCATAGGCGTGCGAGGCGAGATAGAGCGCGCCGCGGCCGTTCACCGGATTGCGCCAGACCATGCGCCAGCATTGCGGCGGCAGGGCCGCACGCTCCTCGGGCGTGGCAAGCCCGTCGGCGATCTTGCTGCGTGAATGGTTGTAATCGTGCCAGACGAACGCGTTCTCCAATTTGCGCTGGAGCGCCGGATCGAGCTTCTCGAAGGCGAGCCGCGTCGAGACGAACTCGGTCTCGCCGCCATTGTCCGGGATGATCCGCGCCGACAGGATCGAGGTCAGCGCCGGCACGCTCTTGAACGAGGAGTCGGTGTGCCAGAGCTGGTTGGCCTTGTTGCGCATGGCGTAGCGATGGTCCGGCGGCACGACCTTGCCGTCCGGGCCGATGGTGGTGAGCGTGATGAAATGCGTGCCGGTGCCGAGCGAGCCGACCTTGGTGACTTCCGGCGGGCCGAAGCGGCGCGAGAAGGCGAGCTGGCCGTCGTCGGTCGCCTCCTGGCCGCGGAACACAAGGACCGAGTGCTCCTCGAAGGTGGCGCGCACCTGCGCATAGACCGTGTCGTCATTGGCGACATCGGCGAGCGTCACGCCGCGCACTTCCGCGGCGAAACCGGGACCCACGGGGACGATCTGCATCGGCGCTCTCCCTTGGCCTGTTTGTTGTTATGGCCAAGTCTCCCGCAAAGGCGGCGGAGGAGCAAGACGTCTAGACGCGGCCTTCCTTGACCCAGCCCGCCCAGGTCGGCCGGTCCATGGCGAAGCGGTCCGACAGCCGCGCGTACCATCTCGCGCCGTGCATCGCGCCGATCAATTGCAGGTTCGGCGTGTCGACGAGGCCGCGCGCGGCATCGAGCACGAGCCGGTCATCGACGTGGCCGTGCACGATCTCGCCGACCAGGATCGACTGATTGGCGCCAAACGACAGTGAGGTTAGGAGCCGGCACTCGTAGGACACAGGGCTTTCGGCGATGCGCGGCGGCTTGACCATCTGCGACGGCGCGGTTGTCAGCTTGGCGAGATCGAGCTCGTTCCTGCCCGGCGGCGCGTCGATGCAGCTGATATTCATCGCCTCGGCGATCTGCTCGGACACGAGATTGATCACGAATTCCTTGGTGGTGAGCACGTTTGCCGCGGTGTCTTTCAGCCGGCGCTCCGGATGCGCCAGCACTGACACCATCGCCAGCGCCGGGTCGTGGCCCATGACATTGAACAGGCTGTAAGGCGCGGCGTTGATCGCGCCATCGGCCCCGACGCTCGTGACGATGGCGATCGGCCGCGGCACCACCGTGCCCAGAAGCAGCTCGTAGCGATCCATCGGCTCCATCGCCGAAATATCGAATTTCATGACTGTCGCCCCCGTTTCCCCGCTGGAAGCAGAGCGGCCCGCGACGTGACGGTCAAGGAGCCGCGGTCACAACCCGCGCGAGCGCTCCCGCTCGTAGCGTGCGACGAACTGTGGCGAAGCTTTGCGCAGGCGATCGAGATCGACGCGGCCGGAGCGCGTGATGTAGCTCATGGCGAAGTCGAGAGGAGCAAGCTGCATGTGCTCGCCGAAATGCTCGTACCAGTCGGCGCTGCCGTTCGCGCCGGCAACCAGCTTCTCCAGAATCGGCCGCCGCGCCGCTTCGTAAGCGGCGAGCGCGTCGGGAACGACGCGATGCGCCGCCAGCGCCTTGTCGAGCGCGATGGCGTCCTCCAGCGCCAGCCGCGTGCCGGAACCGATCGAGAAATGCGCGGTGTGCAGCGCGTCGCCGACGAGCACCATGTTGCCGTGCGACCAGCGCGCATTGTGCACCACCGGAAACTGCCGCCAGATCGAATTGTTGGAGATGAGAGCGCGGCCGCCGAGCGCGTTGGCGAAGACGCGCTCGCACAATGCGCGCGTCGCGGTCTCGTCCATCGCCGCGAAGCCGGCGCGAGCGAAGGTCTCGGCGCCGACCTCGACAATGAAGGTGCTTAAGCCAGGCGCGTAGCGATAATGATGCGCGTTGAACGGGCCGAACTCGCTGTCGACGAAGGTCTGCGTCAGCGTCTCGAAGCGCTGCGTGGTGCCGAACCAGGCGAAACGGTTGGTGAGCAGGCGCACGCTTGCGCCGAAGGCGTCCGCATGGGTGCGACGCATCAGCGAATTGACGCCGTCGGCGCCGACGACGAGGTCGAAGCCGGCGAGTTCGTCGAGCGACTTCACCACGCGATTATAGACCGGCGAAACGCCTGCGGCGGCGGCGCGCGCCTGCAACAGTTGCAGCAGCTTCAATCGCCCGACTGCGGCGAAGCCGACGCCGTCGATGACGACGCGCTCGCCGCGGATATCGAGCGTGATGTCCTGCCAGGTCTCCATGTGCGGCATGATCGCCGCGTAGGTCGCCTCGTCGTCCTCGCGCAGGAATTCGAGCGCGCGGTCGGAGAACACAACGCCGAAGCCGAAGGTGGCGTCGGGCGGGTTCTGCTCGATGACGGTGACGTCGGCGCCCTTGTCGCGGCGCTTGATGAGGGTGGCGAGATAGAGGCCGGCCGGACCGGCGCCGAGGATGGCGATGCGCATGGGGTGATTGTTACCGAAGGCGCGGGCTGGCGTCATGTCCGACGCAGGCCGGGCGCGCAGCCGCAAGCGCCCTCTCCCATCGTGGGAGAGGGCAGCCGCAGCCGTGCAACGAAAAGAATGGCTGAGGGGCGGCCCCCTCACCCATCAATGCCTGTTGAACGTCTCTCAATGCCCTCTCCCACATAGGGGAGAGCACGCAGCGACAAGAGGCGCAAAGAAAGGGTATCGTCCTTCTGAACGACACTCGGAGCCCCCACCATGCTCGCCCTCGCCCTCACCCTTCATCTGCTCTCGGCCGTGGTCTGGGTCGGCGGCATGTTCGCGGCTTACATGTGCCTGCGGCCGGCGGCGGGGCCGCTCGAGCCGCCGCAGCGGCTGTCCCTGTGGCGGCGCTTCTTCGCCAAGTTTTTCCCGTGGGTGTGGGCGAGCGTGGTGCTGCTGCTCGTCACCGGCGTCTGGATGATCTTGTCGTTCTTCGGCGGCTTTGCGCACGCGCCGATGTACATCAACATCATGATGGCGCTCGGCCTCTTGATGGTGGCGCTCTATGCCTGGCTGTTCCACGGGCCGTGGCTGAAGTTCAAGCGCGCGGTCGACGCCGGCGACTGGCCGACGGCGGGGGCGCATCTCAACCGCATCCGGCAGATCATTGCTCTCAATCTGCCGCTGGGGCTGATCGTGGTGATCGTCGGCGGGACGGGGCGGTATTGGGGATAGTTCCCTCTCCCCGCTCGCGGGGAGAGGTAAGCAGGCTCAAATCGTCTGGTTATATGCGCCGACTTCCGGATGCGTGCGCAGCACGCCATCGACCGCCTTGAACATGTCGCGCATGCGCTGCTCGGACGCGGGGCTTTCCACCACCACGACCAGCTCCGGCTTGTTCGAGGAGGCCCGCACCAGCCCCCAGGTGCCGTCTTCAACCGTGACGCGCACGCCATTGACGGTGACGAGCTCGCGGATCGCCTGACCCGCGACCTTGTCGCCCTTCGCCTTCGCCGCTTCGAAGTGCTTCACCACCGCGTCGACGATGCCGTATTTCTTCTCGTCGTCGCAATGCGGCGACATGGTCGGTGAGCCCCAGGTCTTAGGCAGGGCCTTGCGCAGGTCCGCCATGCTCTTGTCCGGGCTGCGGTCGAGCATGTCGCAGACGGCCAGCGCGAAGATCGCGCCGTCGTCGTAGCCGCGCCCGTACGGCTTGTTGAAGAAGAAGTGGCCCGACTTCTCGAAACCGGCGAGCGCGCCCGACTCGTTGACACGGCGCTTCATGTAGGAGTGGCCGGTCTTCCAGTAATCGGCCTTGGCGCCGTTCGCTTTCAGCACCGGGTCGGTGAGGAACAGACCGGTCGACTTCACGTCGGCGACGAAGGTAGCGCCCTTGTGCGTCTCCGACATCCAGCGCGCCAGCATGACGCCGACCTTGTCGGAAAAAATCTCCTCGCCTTCATTATCGACCACGCCGCAGCGGTCGCCGTCACCGTCGAATCCGAGCGCGACGTCGGCCTTGTGCTTCAACACCGCGTCTCTCATGGCATGAAGCATCTTCATGTCTTCGGTGTTGGGATTGTAGTTCGGGAAGGTGTGGTCGAGCTCGCAGTCGAGCGGGATCACCTCGCAGCCGACCGCTTCGAGGATTCTTGGCGCAAACGCGCCGGCGGTGCCGTTGCCGCAGGCGACGACGACTTTCAGCTTGCGCTTGATTTTCGGCCGGTTGGTGAGGTCTGCGATGTAGCGGTCGGGGAAATTCTCGACGAAGACGTAGGAGCCGCCGCCCTTGAGGTCGAATTTGGCGCCAAGCACAATTTCCTTCAGCCGCGTGATCTCGTCGGGTCCGAAGGTGAGCGGGCGGTTGGCGCCCATCTTCACGCCGGTCCAGCCATTGTCGTTGTGCGAGGCGGTGACCATGGCGACGCAGGGCACGTCGAGCGCGAATTGCGCGAAATAGGCCATCGGCGTCATGGCGAGGCCGATGTCGTGCACCTTGCAGCCCGAGGCCAGCAGGCCGGAGATCAGCGCCATCTTCACCGAGGCCGAATAGCCGCGGAAATCGTGGCCGGTGACGATCTCCTTCTTCACCCCCATCTCGCCGATCAGCGTGCCGAGCCCCATGCCGAGGGCCTGGAGGCCCATCAGGTTGATCTCTTTCTCCAGAAGCCAGCGCGCGTCGTATTCACGGAAGCCGGTCGGCTTAACGAGCGGCGACGACTCGTAGGCATAGGTGTTGGGCTTCAGCGCGGGCTTGGGCGTCGGAAACATCAGGTCCTCGGGAAGAGCGGTATTCGCTGGCGGGGGTCAGATAACCTAACGCGGCACCCCGGCAAAGTGGTTCCCCAAGACGGTCATTGCAAGGCGGACGCCGCGCTATTGCTCCATCACCAGCCGGCCGCCGGCGACCTCGTAGCGCTTCAGGCGCGACAGGAAGGCCATGCCGAGCAGGTTGCTGCCGAGAATGTCGTCCGGCAGGACCATCGCCTGCACGTCATAGACGGTGATGCCGCCGACCTCGATGCGATCGACCTTCACCGGCGCGGCCTTGACCTTGCCGTTCGCGGTCGAGACGACGGCGGTATAGTCCGCCGGCGTCGGGTGCATGCCGGCATTGCCGGCGTCGGTCTCGTGCAGCACCACCACCGAGGCGCCGGTGTCGACCATGAAGTCGGTGAAGACGCCGTTGACCCGCGACTGGACAGCGAAGTGGCCGCTGCGCCCCGCCTCGACCGTCAGGCTGCGGCCGGACGAGACTGGTTCGCGCGGGGCCTGCGCGGTCGCGGATGCAGCGGCCGCGTGCGAATTGGGTGCGACGGCCTTGTCGGCGAATTTGGCGGCATAGCCGCCGCCGATGAGCAGCACGACGGCGAAGAGGAGAAGACTGCGCATGCGAAGCCCCCGGTTTGCCGGGAGCTTGCGACGGCCGTCGCGAAGGTTGGCTTAACGGCGATCCACCCGAAGCGCGCATGGTTTGCCGCCGGTTAAGGGAATTGAGAAAAGACCGCTTATCCCTCCCCCGTTTGGGGGGAGGGATAAGAAAGTCACGTCCCCCTCGGCTTCGCCCTTCGGGTCGGGGCTGCGCTTGCCGGATCGTCGGGCCACGGGTGGCGCGGGTAGCGGCCGCGCATCTGGACCCGGACGTCGGCGTAGGAGCCGCGCCAGAAGCCGGGCAAGTCGCGCGTGATCTGCACCGGCTTGTGGCCCGGCGAGAGAAGCTCGATGACCAGCGGCACGCGGCCGCCGGCGATTGCCGGATGCTTCGAAAGTCCGAACAATTCCTGCACGCGGATCGACACGGTCGGCCCCTGCTCGGCCGCATAGTCGATCGGCACCGCCGTGCCGGTCGGCGCGGTAAAATGCGTCGGCGCTTCCTCGTCGAGGCGGCGGCGCAGTTGCCACGGCAACGTGTTCATGACCGCGTCGGACAGTTCGTCGGCGCTGACGCTGCCGCGCGACGTCTTCTCGATAAGGATGGGCTCGAGCCAGTCGGCAGCGGACTTCGCCAGGCCATCGTCAGAGAGATCGGGCCACTCCTCGCCTTCCGCCTTGCGCAGGAAGCCGACGCGCGTGCGGAATTGCAGCGCCGCCTTGCTCCACGGCAATTTCTCCAGGCCCAGCCTGACGATGCCTTCGGCGAGTATGTGCGCCGTGTCGGCGTCCGGCGACACCTGCTTGATCTGCTCGGCCAGCACGATCGCGCCCAGGCGGCGCGTGCGGCGCGCGCGCAGCGACGCGGAGCCGGCATCGAAAGTCACCGCGTCCCGGTCCTCGATGCGGCCGGAAAAGCGCGCCTCGATGTCTTCGAGCGCGATCGGCGCGGCCAGCACGATGCGGCTCGCCGCCGCCGTGCCGGTGAGTTCGGCAACGGCGAGGAACGGATCGCGCGCCAGCGACGAGGCCGGATCGACATTGCCGCCGCGGCCGTTCGCCAGCAGGAAGGCGCCCTGCCCGCCGCCGCGGCTCCTGGCGATGCGATCCGGATAAGCGAGCGCGAGGATCGCGCCGGGCGACAGTTCGCCTGCGCCGCGCCCGCCCGCCAAATCGGCCCACCGCTTCACCATCGCGCGCGCATCCTCGGCGCGGCGTGAGCGGTCGCGGCGAAATTGATCGAGACGATGCTCCAAATTGACGTCGTCACCACCCAACCCGCGCTCGGTGACGATGGCGGCGATCGCCGCCGCGGTGTCGCCTGCACCCTCCGAGGCGGCATCGACCACCATGCGCGCGAGCCGCGGCGGCAGCGGCAGCGCGCGCAGCTTGCGGCCTTCCTCGGTGATGCGGCCTTGCGCGTCGATGGCGTCGAGCTCGGTCAATAGCGCGCGCGCTTCGTTGAGCGCGGCCGCCGGCGGCCGATCGAGGAAGGCGAGCGTCGCCGGATCGCTCGTGCCCCATTGCGCCAGGTCGAGCACGAAGCTCGACAGGTCGGCGGACAGGATCTCCGGTCGCGTATAGGCCTCGAGCGAGCCGGTCTGCGGCTCGTCCCACAGCCGATAACAGATGCCGGGCTCGACACGGCCGGCGCGGCCGGTGCGCTGATCGGCGGCGGCGCGCGACACGCGCACCGTCTCGAGCCGTGTGATGCCGACGTCCGGCTCGTAGCGCGGCACGCGCGACAGGCCGGAGTCGACGACGACGCGCACGCCCTCGATCGTCAGCGAGGTCTCGGCGATCGAGGTCGCCAGCACCACCTTGCGGCGACCCGGCGGCGACGGCGAGATCGCCTTGTCCTGCTCGCGCATATCGAGCGCGCCGTAGAGCGCGACGATGTCGACGTTCGCGTCGCGCACGCGCTCCTTCAGCAGCGTCTCGGTGCGTCTGATCTCGCCGGCGCCCGGAAGAAAGACGAGCGTCGAGCCGGTCTCGGCACGCAACGCGCGCTCGACCGCATCGGCGACCTGGTTCTCGATGCGCGCGCGCGGGTCGCGGCCGAGATAGCGCATCGCGACCGGAAAGCTGCGACCCTCGCTCTCGACCACCGGTGCATCCCCGAGAAGCGATGCGACGCGCGCGCCATCGATGGTCGCCGACATGACCAGCAGCTTGAGGTCTTCGCGCAGGCCGGTCTGCGCGTCGCGCGCCAGCGCCAAGCCGAGATCGGCGTCCAACGACCGCTCGTGGAATTCGTCGAACAGCACCGCGGCGATGCCGTCGAGCGACGGATCGTCGAGGATCAACCGGGTGAAGATGCCTTCGGTGACGACCTCGATGCGCGTGCGCTTCGACACTTTCGAGCCGAAGCGGACACGCAGGCCGACCGTGTCGCCGACCTGCTCACGAAGTGTCGCGGCCATGCGCGCCGCGGCCGCGCGGGCGGCGAGCCGCCGCGGCTCGAGCACCAGGATTTTTTTGCCCTTGGCCCACGGCTCGTCGACCAGCACGAGGGGCACGCGCGTGGTCTTGCCGGCGCCCGGCGGCGCCACCAGCACGGCGGCATCGTTCGCGCGAAGGGCGGCGGTCAGGCCCGGCAACGCGGCGTCGATGGGGAGCGGTGCGTCGAAGGTGCGCATGGTTCTTCTCACCTCTCCCCGCTCGCGGGGAGAGGGAAGCAACGGCTACGCCGTTATACCTTTCTCGCCCGGCCGATGCTCTCGTAGGCGAAGCCGTGGCGGGCGACCTCGTCCGGGCGATAGACGTTGCGCAGGTCGACCAGCACCGGCCGCTCCATCGTCGCCTTCAGCCGCGCGAAGTCGAGGGCGCGGAACTGCTCCCATTCGGTGACGATCACCAGCGCCGACGCGCCTTGCGCGCAGTCATATGCGTCCTTGCAGAAGGCGACGTTGGAGACGTAGGCCTTGGCCTGCTCCATGCCCTCCGGGTCGTAGGCGCGCACTTTCGCGCCCATGTCCTGCAGCGCGGTGATGATCGGGATCGACGGGGCCTCGCGCATGTCGTCGGTGTTCGGCTTGAAGGTGAGGCCGAGCAGCGCCACCGTCTTGCCGCGCACATCGCCACCGAGCGCGGCCGAGACCTTGCGCGCCATGGCGCGCTTGCGCGCATCGTTGACCGAGACCACCGCCTCGACGATGCGCAAGGGCGCCTCGTAATCCTGGCCGGTCTTGAGAAGCGCGAGCGTATCCTTCGGGAAGCACGAGCCGCCATAGCCGGGACCTGCATGGAGGAACTTGCTGCCAATGCGATTGTCGAGGCCGATGCCGCGCGCGATCTCCTGCACGTCGGCGCCGACCTTCTCCGCCAGGTCCGCAACCTCGTTGATGAAGGTGATCTTGGTGGCGAGAAAGGCGTTGGCCGCGTACTTGATCAATTCCGCGGTCCGACGGTCGGTGAACAGGATCGGCGAGCGGTTGAGATAGAGCGGCCGGTAGAGCTCGGTCATGACCTCACGCGCGCGCGATTTCTCGGTGCCGACGACGATGCGATCGGGATGCTTGAAGTCCTGGATGGCCGCGCCTTCGCGCAGGAATTCCGGATTCGAGACGACCGCGCAATCGCAATTCGGCCGCGTCTCGGCGACGATGCGCTCGACCTCGTCGCCGGTGCCGACCGGCACGGTCGATTTCGTCACGATGACGGTGAAGCCGTCGACCGCGGCCGCGATCTCGCGCGCCGCAGCATAGACATAGGTGAGGTCCGCATGGCCGTCGCCGCGACGCGACGGCGTGCCGACGGCGATGAACACCGCGTCGGCTTCGGCGACAGCCGGCTTGAGCTCCGTGGAGAACTTCAGCCGGCCGGAGCGAACGTTGTTGGCGACAAGCGCGTCGAGGCCGGGCTCGAAGATCGGCATGACGCCGCGCTCGAGCGCGTCGATCTTGCTCTTGTCCTTGTCGACGCAGACGACCTCATGGCCGAAATCGGCGAAACAGGCCCCGGACACGAGGCCGACATAGCCGGTGCCGATCATGGCAACGCGCATGGCATCTCCATCGGTGCTTTAGGGTTCCGCTCCCCGGCGCAACCCCAATACCAGAGCCGGTCAGGGCTGGCGAGGGCGGCACCTCTTGGCCATTTCCTGTGGCCGCAAAATGACGCGGATTGATTAAGCCGCGCGGCGAGGCCACATTGCGCGCATGCCAGCATCCGCCAAATCGAAATCGACCGCCAAGGCGGCCGCACCAAAGGCCGCCAAAACCGCAGACAAGGCAGCCGTTACCGCCGTTCCGGGCGCGCGCCCGGTCAAGAAGGGCGACCACGTATTCCTCGTCGACGGCTCGGGCTACATCTTCCGCGCCTACCACGCGATCCGCTTCGAGCCGCGCACGCCCGAAGGCGTGCACGTCAACGCGGTCTACGGCTTCTGCGCCATGCTGTGGAAGCTCCTGAAGGAGATGAAGCCGGACGAGAAGCCCACGCACCTCGCGGTCGTCTTCGACAAGTCGGAGAAGACGTTCCGCACCGAGATGTACAAGGAGTACAAGGCGCACCGGCCGCCGCCGCCCGAGGACCTGATCCCGCAATTCCCGCTGATCCGCGACGCGGTGCGCGCCTTCCACATTCCCTGCATCGAGCTCGCCGGCTACGAGGCCGACGACCTGATCGCCACCTACGCGCGGCTGGCCTGCGAGGCCGGCGCCACCGCGACCATCGTGTCGTCCGACAAGGACCTGATGCAGCTCGTGAACGACTGCACGGTCATGTACGACACGATGAAGGACGTTAAGATCGGCATCCCGCAGGTCATCGAGAAGTTCGGCGTCGGCCCCGACAAGGTAATCGAGGTGCAGTCGCTGATCGGCGATTCGTCTGACAACGTTCCCGGCGTGCCCGGGATCGGCCCGAAGACCGCGGCCGAATTGATCAACACCTTCGGCGATCTCGAGACGGTGCTGGCGCGCGCCTCCGAGATCAAGCAGGAGAAGCGCCGCCAGAGTCTCATCGACAATGCCGAGCTTGCGCGCATCTCCAAGAAGCTCGTGACGCTCGACAGTAACGTGCCGCTGCCGGTGCCGATCGAGGAGCTCGGCGTGCACGAGCCGGACTACAAGAACCTCATCGCGTTCCTGAAATCGATGGGCTTCAAAACGCTGACGCAGCGCGTCGCCGAAAACAGCGGCGTCGATGCTGCGCAGGTCGAGGCGGGGCCCGCCGCGGCGCCCGCGCCTGCCGGCCGCGGCGCCGGCCAGGGTCAGCTTGCGCTCGATGCTCCTGCGCCGCGCACCGTCGCGCACGGCGCACCGGGCCCGGCGGAAGCGCTGACGCCGGTGTCGCTGGCAGCCAAGCGCATCGAGGCGCTGCGCGGCGCCAAGTTCGATGCGGCGAAATACGCGGTCATCGGGACGCTCGACGAATTGAACCAGTGGATCGCGCGCGCGCACGACACCGGCGTGCTCGCGATCAAGACCGAGACCAACGGCATCGACCCGATGCAGGCGGCGCTGTGCGGGATCGCGCTCGCCGTCGCGCCCAATGAAGCGGCCTATCTGCCGCTCGGGCATCGCGACGCCAGCGATGGCGAGGCGTCCGGCCTGTTCGCGGCCAAGCTCTGCGCCGGTCAGGTTCCCGAGCGCGAGGCATTCATGGCGCTCAAGGCGCTGCTCGAGGACAACTGCGTCACCAAGATCGGCCACGACGTCAAGCGCGACTACCTGGTGCTGGCGACGCGCGGCATCCGCATCGGCGCGGTCGATGACGTCATGCTGATGTCCTACGTGCTCGACGCCGGCAAGGGTGCGCACGACATGGCGAGCCTCGGCGAGCGCTATTTCGGCCGCGAGCCGTCGCGCTTCGTCGACGTCAAGAACAAGGACAAGGCGCTGTTCACACCCGAGGCGACGCCGATCGCGCGCGCCGCCTCCTACACGTCCGAGGACGCCGACGCGTCGCTGCGGCTGTGGGGCGCGTTGAAGCCGCGCATGGCGGCCGAGCACGTGGTCGCCGTCTACGAGACGCTGGAGCGGCCGATGCCACAGGTATTGGCGCGCATGGAAGAGCGCGGCATCGCCATCGACCAGGCGGTGCTGGCGCGGCTGTCGAACGATTTCGGCAAGAAGCAGGTGACGCTCGAGGGCGAGATCAACACCATCGCCGGGACGCAGGTGAATGTCGGCTCGCCGAAGCAGCTCGGCGACATCCTGTTCGGCCAGATGGGCCTGCCCGGCGGCTCCAAGACCAAGACCGGGCAGTGGTCGACGACCGCGCGCGAGCTCGAGGAACTGGCCGAGCAGGGCCATGAGCTGCCACGCAAGATCCTCGACTGGCGGCAGGTCTCGAAGCTACGCTCGACCTATACCGAGGCGCTGCCGAACTACGTCCACCCGACGACGAAGCGCGTGCACACGAGCTATGCGCTGGCTGCGACATCGACCGGGCGGCTATCGTCGTCCGAGCCGAACTTGCAGAACATTCCCGTTCGCACCGAAGACGGCCGCAAGATCCGCAAGGCCTTCGTCGCCGCAGCAGGCATGAAGCTGATCTCGGCCGATTACTCTCAAATTGAATTGCGTCTTCTCGCCGAGGTCGCCGACGTGCCGACCCTGCGTCAGGCGTTCAAGGACGGCATCGACATCCATGCCATGACGGCGTCGGAGATGTTCGGCGTGCCGGTCAAGGACATGCCCGGCGAGGTTCGCCGCCGTGCCAAGGCGATCAACTTCGGCATCATCTACGGCATCTCGGCCTTCGGGCTGGCCAACCAGCTCGGCATCGAGCGCAACGAGGCGGGCGAGTACATCAAGAAGTATTTCGAGCGCTTCCCCGGCATCCGCGACTACATGGACGCGACGCGCGACTACTGCCGCGACCACGGCTATGTGCTCACGCTGTTCGGGCGCAAGTGCCATTACCCGGACATCAAGGCGTCGAACCCGTCGATCCGCGCCTTCAATGAGCGCGCTGCGATCAATGCGCGGCTGCAAGGCTCGGCCGCCGACATCATCCGCCGCGCCATGATCCGCATCGAGCCGGAGCTCGCCGCGGCCGGGCTGAAGGCGCAGATGCTCTTGCAGGTGCACGACGAACTGATCTTCGAGGCGCCGGAGAAGGAAGTGAAGGACACGATTGCAATCGTGAAGGACGTCATGGAAGGCGCCCCGCATCCGGCGGTCGCGCTCAACGTGCCGCTACAGGTCGATGCCCGCGCCGCCGACAACTGGGACGAGGCGCATTGAGAGACTCGTTTCCCGGGCGCAGCGCGTCATTGCATGCCGCGCTGCGCCCGGGACACACTGGAAACGCCCTCACCTCACCAAGCACCGGACATGCCCACCACCACGAACCTCATCGCCTTCGCCTCGCTCGCCGTCGCCGTCGTGCTCACGCCCGGGCCGAACATGATCTACATGATCTCGCGCGCGATCACGCAGGGGCGGCTCGCCGGCCTCATCGCCTATTCGGGAGTCGCGGTCGGCTTCGTCGCGTATCTGCTCTGCGCCGCCTTCGGGCTCACGGCGATCGTGTTCGCCGTGCCTTACGCCTATGACGCGCTGCGCTTCGTCGGCGCGGCCTACATCGCCTGGCTCGCCTTCGAGGCATTGCGGCCCGGCGGAAAATCGCCCTTCCAGGTGCGGACGCTGCCGGTCGCCAGCACGCGACGGCTGTTCCTCATGGGGCTGCTTACCAGCCTGCTCAATCCGAAGATGGCGATCTTCTATCTGGCGCTGCTGCCGAACTTCATCGACCCGACCGGCAACGTCCTCGGACAGTCGATCGCGCTTGGCTCGCTGCACATCGTCATCAGTATCGCGATCAACATGTCTATCGCCTGCGCTGCCGGCTCGATCGCCGCATTCCTGATGGCGCGGCCGAAATGGTTGCTGGCGCAGCGCTGGGTGATGGGCACGATGCTCGGGGCGCTCGCCATGCACATGGCGCTGGAGAGCCGGCGCTGAACCGCGCATCTGCGCGTCCGGCTTAACAAGTCCTTAATCGCGCTCGCCGAAGATGCCCGCGCGGCCATGGCCGCGGCTTTCGCACGCGCGGACAGGCAATATGGAACGGATCGCCGCCGGCCTCCTCAACATCGTCCATCGGACCTACGATCTTCTGTTCTCGGTCGGGTCGCAGATTTCGCTGACGTCTCTCGCCTGCGCCTTTGTGATCGCGGCTGCCTTCCTCACGCTGCGCCAGATCAGCCGCCGCGGCCGCATGCGCCCGAAGCTCCTCATGCGCGCGCTGTTCCCGCGGCGCATCCTGTTCCACCACTCGACCAAGGCCGACATCGGCTGGCTGCTGTTCAATTGCTTCGTCTATGGCGGCATCTTCGGTCTGGCCGGCATTTCCTACCAGTTCCTGACCAACGGCGTGGTGCGCGGCCTCGCCGCCACGTTCGGCCCGGTGACGCCGTCGACGTGGCCCGAGCTCGCGCAGCGCGCGACCGTGACCGTCATCCTGTTCCTCGCCTACGAGTTCGGCTACTGGCTCGACCACTACCTCAAGCACCGCGTCCCGGCGCTGTGGGAGGTGCACAAGGTGCATCACACCGCGGAAGTGCTGACGCCGCTGACGACGTTCCGTGTGCACCCGGTCGACACGTTGGTGTTCGGCCACATCCTCGCGGCGTCGGCGGCGCTGGCGAACGGCATCGCTGCTTACGCGTTCGGCGACACGACCTTCCAGTACGCGCTGTCGGGCACGAACATCCTGCTGGTCGTGTTCATCCACGCCTATGTGCACCTCCAGCACTCGCACATCTGGATCGCGTTCCGTGGCGCGCTCGGGCGCATCTTCGTGAGCCCGGCTCATCACCAGATCCACCACTCGACCAACCCGATCCACTTCAACAAGAACCTGGGCAGTTGCCTGGCGATCTTCGACTGGATGTTCGGCACGCTGCACATTCCGGCGAAGACGCCCGAGCGCCTCACCTACGGCGTCGAGCCCGCCATTCCCGACGCGCATACCGTCTCCGGCGAGTTCCTGTCGCCGTTCGGCCGCTTCTTCGCGGTGCTGTTCGGTTGGCTGCGGCGGCGGCCTGCGGCGGTGCCCGCGCCGGTGGCGCAGGCTTCACCGCAATAAGCTAGTTCAGCATCCCCTTCATCACCTTGTAGAGGTCGTTCTTGGCCTCGAAGCCGACGCCCGGTACGTCCGGCATCGGCACGCGGCTGTCGGTGACCTTGCAGTTGTCGGCGAAGCCGCCGAACGGCGCAAACACCTGCGGGTACGATTCATTGCCGCCGAGACCGAGGCCGACCGCGATGTTGAGCGCGAACTGGTGGCCGCCATGCGGCACGCAGCGCCGCCGCGACCAGCCGTGCGCCGCCAGCATGTCGAGCGTACGCATGTACTCAACGAGGCCGTAGGACAGCGCCGGATCGAACTGCAGCCAATCCCGGTCCGCACGAAGACCGCCGTGGCGGATCAGGTTGCGCGCGTCCTGCATCGAGAACAGGTTCTCGCCGGTGGCGAGCGGACCGCGATAGCGCGTCGCCAGCGCCGCATGCAGCAGGTAGTCGAGCGGATCGAGCGGCTCCTCGTACCACTTGAGCCCGTATTGCGCGATCGCGTCGCCGCAGGCCAAAGCCTCGTCGAGATCGTAGCGGCCGTTGACGTCGACACAGAGGTTCTCGCCCTTGCCGCCGACCACCTTCAGCGCCGCCTCGATGCGCCTGAGGTCGTCATTGAGCGGCACGCCGCCGATCTTCATCTTCACGGTGGAGTAGCCGAGGTCGAGATAATGCTTCATCTCGTCCTGAAGGCCCTCGATGTCCTTCTGCGGATAGTAGTAGCCGCCGGCGGCGTAGACCCAGGCGGTCTTGTCGGCTTCGCCGTCGTTGTAGCGGTCGGCGAGCAGCCGCCACAGCGGCACACCTTCCGCCTTCGCCACCGCATCCCACAGCGCCATGTCGAGCACGCCAACGGCGACCGAGCGCTCGCCATGGCCGCCGGGCTTCTCGTTCTTCATCATCGCCGCCCAGCACTTGAACGGATCGAGCATGCCGCGGCTATCGACGATGTCCTCCGGCTTCGCGCTCTTCAGCCGCGGGATGAAGCGCTCGCGCAGGAGGCCCTGCGGCGCGTAGCGACCGTTCGAATTGAAACCGAACCCGACCACGGGCTTGCCGTCGCGGACGACATCGGTGTGGATCGCCACCACGCTCGCCGTCATCTGCGAGAAGTCGATATAGGCGTTGGCGATGGCCGAGGAGATCGGCACGACGATGTCGTCGATGGCGGTGATGCGCATGATAAATCCGAAAACTGAGAAGGACGGCGGCTCTGCTTAGCCGCCGCTCCTTCCCACAACCAGAACCATTTTGGAATACCGCCCGCGCAGGCGCCGGGAACCGTTGCGCGCTACCGCCGGCGGGACTTCTTCTTCACGCTGCGGCCGCGCGATGCCGCCTTCGCCCGCCGCTTGGCCGGCGGCAGGACCGCGATCGCCTCGATCTCGAACAGTGCGCCGGGGCGCGCGAGCTGCGAGATCGCCACCGTCGTCGAGGCCGGCGGCGCTTTCATATCGAAATGCTTGTCTCGCGCCGCGCGGAACAGCCCGATATGCGCCATGTCGACCAGGTAGTTGTTGATCTTCACGACGTCGGCGAAGGTGGCGCCGACCGACGCCAGCGCGTGGCCGAGGTTCTCGAAGGCGCGCTCGCACTGAGCGCCGAAATCTCCCGGTCCGCCGACGAGCTTGTTGTCGAGGTCGAGGCCGAGCTGACCGGCAATGTAGACGGTGCGGCCGGGGCCTGTCGTCTCGACCACATAAGTGTAGCCTGGCGGCGGCGCCATCGTCTTCGGATTGAGAAACCGCGTCTTCGTGGCCATGCTGCCCTCCCTGCAAGAACCGGAGCCATGATCATTCCATGCCGCGACCGATCGACGCAAACAGCCGCATTGTCGCGTGCGCGGACGACTGATAGGCAGCGCCGATGACATTGCGGCGGGCGGCCTTCATTTCAGTCATCGGTCTCGTGTCGGCGATCGTTGCGCCGCAGGCTGCGTTCGCCGCGACCGAACTGACCGGCGCATCGATGGGTTGGATCTGGGCGCTGCCGTTCGCGGGCCTGCTCCTGACCATCGCCACCGGGCCCCTGCTCTTCCCGGGCGTCTGGCACCGTCACTACGGCAAGATCGCCGCCGGCTGGGCGCTCCTGACGCTCGTGCCGATGGCGGCCGCCTTCGGCGCCCGGCCCGCGCTCGCCGGCCTCGTGCACGCGATGCTGGCCGAGTATATGAGCTTCATCGTCCTTCTGTTCGCGCTCTACACCGTCGCCGGCGGATTGCTCATAACCGGCAATCTGGGCGGCCGGCCGCTCACCAATACTGGCGTGCTCGCCTTCGGCACGTTCATCGCCAGCATCGTCGGCACCACCGGCGCCGCGATGATCCTGGTGCGGCCGCTGATTCGCGCCAATGCCGGGCGGCGGCACAACGTGCACGTCGTCGTGTTCTTCATCTTCCTGGTCGCCAATATTGGCGGCGCGCTGTCGCCGCTCGGCGATCCGCCGCTGTTCGTCGGCTTCCTGCGCGGCGTCGATTTCTTCTGGCCGGCAACGCATTTGTGGCGGCAGACCCTGATTGCGGCGGCGCTGCTGCTGGCAGTCTTCTGGGCGATCGATACCTGGCTTGCACGACGCGAGACATCCGCCCCGAATCGCGACATCCCGATACGCGTCCGCGGCCTCGTCAACCTGCCGCTGCTTGTCGCGATCATCGGCGCGATCCTCGCTTCGGCGCTGTGGAAGCCCGGCGTCAGCGGGACAATTTACGGCACCACGCTCGAACTCCAGAACATCGCGCGCGATGCGGCGCTCATCGTCATCGCACTCCTGTCGCTCCGGCTGACGCCGGACGAGCACCGTGAAGCCAACGGCTTCACCTGGGAGCCGATCCGTGAGGTGGCGAAACTGTTCGCCGCCATCTTCGTCTGCATCATCCCGGTGCTGGCCATGCTCAATGCCGGCCGCGACGGCGTCTTTGCGCCCCTATTGGACGCGGTGACGGCCAGCAACGGCAATCCGCATGAGGCGGCCTATTTCTGGCTGACCGGCAGCCTCTCGGCCTTCCTCGACAACGCGCCGACCTATCTCGTCTTCTTCGAGCTCGCCGGCGGCGAGGTGCGCGAGCTGATGGGCCCGCTCTCCGGCACACTCGCCGCGATATCGCTCGGCGCCGTGTTCATGGGCGCGCTCACCTATATCGGCAACGCGCCGAACCTGATGGTCTACGCCATCGCCACCGAGCGCGGCATCCGCATGCCGAGCTTCTTCGGCTATGTCGGCTGGTCGGCCGCGGTGCTGCTGCCGTTGTTCGTCCTTCTGACCTTGCTGCCGATCGCGCCGATCCTGATCCTGCCTTGACTTGATCTGCCGCTTGCCGGACTTTCCAGGGCATCAAAAAGCGGGCGCGCGGGCCTGTCACGGCCACCGGCGTCCAGGACGTTCCTCGGGGGGAATTCGGCCATGCCGGCGCACGCTGCGTCTCACGTCTTCTTCGGTCTCAGCCCGATGTGGGTGTCCACCTGCGTCCTCGCCGCGACCTACGCCATCATCATGTCGGAGAAGGTCAACCGCGCGATCGTCGCGCTGATCGGCGCCGGCGTGATGATCCTGGTCGGCGTGCTCGACCAGGAAGAGGCGATCCGCGGCGTCGACTTCAACACCATTGGCCTCCTGACCGGCATGATGATCCTGGTGTCGATCTCGCGCCGGTCCGGCATGTTCCAGTACCTCGCCATATGGTCGGCGCAGGCCGCGCGCGCGCATCCGGCCGGCATCCTGTTTATCCTCCAGATCACCACGGCGGTGCTGTCTGCCTTCCTCGACAACGTCACCACCGTGCTGCTGATCGTCCCGGTGACGCTCGCGATCTGCACGACACTGAAAGTGCCGGCCTACCCGTATCTCTTCGCGGAGATATTCGCCTCCAACATCGGCGGCACCGCGACGCTGATCGGCGACCCGCCGAACATCCTGATCGGCTCGCAGGCGGGTCTCTCGTTCAACGATTTTGTCTGGCACCTGACGCCGGTGATCATCGTGGTGATGATCGTGCAGGCCGTCATTATCCACATGGTCTGGGGCAAAGACCTGCGCGCCTCGCATGACGCCGAAGAGCGCGTCATGGCGATGAGAGCCGCCGACACGATCGAGGATTGGCGGCTGCTGAAGCAGTCGCTCGTCGTGCTCGTGGTCGTAATGGTCGCTTTCGTGCTGGCGCGGCCGCTGCACCTCGAGCCGGCGACGATCGCGCTGCTCGGCGCGGCGATCTTGATGCTGCTCGACAATTGGGCGCACCATTCCGAGAAGGCGGCGC